>Ga0208062_100026_pt1 | contig 44030 bp, 51 predicted proteins | sample DeeseametaMP0261_FD_184217 | JGI IMG/M metagenome (GOLD analysis project Ga0208062, IMG submission 184217) | Marine microbial communities from the Deep Atlantic Ocean - MP0261 (SPAdes) | ecosystem: Environmental > Aquatic > Marine > Oceanic | place: South Atlantic Ocean | collected 2011-01-01 | reverse complement strand
GTCTCGAACACCGCCCCTGCGGGGGGCGCGTTTTCTGGGTAGCCGCACCCCGCCTGCCGTTCGACCGAAGCTATGGTATGTTCTGGGACGGAGCCCCCGTGACAGCATTGCTCGATGAACTACATCCCGATGTCGTAGAAACAAGTTCGCCTTTTCGTCCCGCATGGATCGTCGCCAACTGGAAAACGCATGCGGCCAAAGTCTTCTTGGGGTGACTACACGAAAGTGACGTATCTGCACGCTCTCATGACTGCCATCTGCGTTACAAGGCGAGTTTACGCGTCCGCTGGCCTTTGGGCTAGCGGTGAATTTGGCATGGCCGGAGTGCCGCGGGCTCCTGATCGACGACGATTGATCACGCTCTCATCCGCGGATTGATTACCGCAATACCCGTTTCCGTCGCTGGACCTTCCTCACTCTAAGCACGGGCATCGGACTTGCCTGCCCCAACGTACACCGAGGATTGCCCATCACAGTCGGGCGCCCGCGACACACCGGCCATGCCTATGTCGCCAAAGGCCAGAGCCGAAGCTCTACCCCTGGCGGGTCAGACCGCCACCACCGGTTGCACGCGACGGGCGATGTCCCAGGCGAAACCCACAAGTTCACGGGCGATCGCCGTGTTGACCTTGGGTTGCGGCTTGCCTGTCGCCGAGAGGCGGCGGAACCGCTGGCATAGCCGCACCTGAGCCTTCCAACCGATCGCCTGAATATCTTCGGGAAGATCCGCAACGCGATCCCGGTAACGTCGCTCTTCGCGGGCAGGAAGTCGATAGGTCCATCCCGCCTCGACCAGCATGGTGCGGGCATGAGCGTTTCCGGCGCGCGTGATCCGGCCACGCTGAACTCGCGCGCCACTCGAATATTCCGACGGGACCAGCCCGAGGTAAGCCATCAACTGCTTGGGGTTCTGAAACCTCGTCAAGTCGCCGACCTCCGCGACCAGGGTTGCCGCGACAATCAGGCGAACACCGCGAAGGGCTTGCAAACTGCGAACCAGCGGTGCGAACCGCCAGCCATCGACCGCTTCGACGAGCGCCGCCTCAAGGCGTGCAGTTCGTGCCTGCGCCTCCAGGACACGACGCTTGGCCTCCTCGAAAGCCAGTTGCTGATGCGCGAAATCGAAACGTTGCTCCGACAGCCAGCGCCAGTAGGTTTTGGTCCATGCCGACTTTCCGGAAAATCTGCGATCATGGCGAAGCAGGAAGCTGCGCACCGATTGCTTGGCAGCCGAAGTGTCTTCCTGCGCCGACCGCCGCGCACGGATGAGATCGCGGATTGCCTCATGAGCTTCATCCGGCACCCAGATCGGGGCCAGCTCTCCGGCGCGGAGCAGGCGCGCCAGCGTCATTGCATCGCGCCGATCGGTCTTGATCTGGTCACCAGGACGTCTCGGCATCATTGAGGGGGAAATGACAATGCAGGGTTGCCCCTGTCGGGTCAGAAGGCGCTGCAGGCCGTAGCCGCAAGGTCCCGCCTCGTAACAAAAATCAAGGGTGATGCCAGGTCCAGCCAGACGCTTGACCATACCGCGTACGGCATCGTCTTCATTCGGGATCGTGCCATGAAAGCGAACCTCGCCGCCGCGTTCGCCCTCCGCCACGGCCACCGCGATCGTCTCCTTGTGCACGTCCAGCCCGATGTACTTCAATCTCTTTGCCATCGATCATCTCCGTTGCTGACCCTCCGCAGGTGAAGCATCGCAGATCAAAGCCCTCATGGCTCAGGCAGTCATTGGGTCTAAGGGCGAACAAATCCGGTACGATGCCAGCAGATGCTATTCGCAGGCTTTCCTGCCCCTTTTATGTGGTGCCGCCCTACGGGCGCCGATATGGGAGGGCGGCAATCCGATTGACCAACGATCGAGGTAGAACCCTGCTCGCCAAATATGTGAGCTGGTTGCCCATCCCCGGTATGGCGAAGGATTGCCGATAAACCAGAGCGTGGACTGCATGGGCCGCGCACCGGTCAACGTCCATCAAACCCAACCTCCCCCACTTCAAATCGCTGAGGGCAGCCATGTCTGTGTCGATTCCACCGGGTGCAAAAGACCCAACACTCACTCCCGTCCCGGCAAGCTCCACGGAAAGCGCTCGCATGAGGGTGCTCACATAGGCTTTCGACGCGCCGTAGACCGCTTGGAAGGGCACGGATGTTTCGCCCTCCAGGCTCGACACGGCGATTACTGAGGATTCAAACGGCTGCTCCCTGAAAATCGCAATCAGGCGAGCCAGCAAATCCGTGAAACCGAGTATGTTTGTTTCAATTACCTCGGCATAAGTGTCGGCACGGCCTGCATCAAATGAACCAACGCTCGTCATTCCGGCAACCAACAAAGCGGCTGTTACTTGCAATTCTGCAACCTTAGCCGCGATTTTCTCCCTGCCCTCGATTTCACGTTGATCAGCCACTATAATCTCGCACGGCACATTGAACCGCTCGTCAATTTCGGTCTGTAGCTCCCGCAAGTTGTCGAGCCTTCGTCCAACAATCAGGGGCTTGGCCTGGTACGATGCCGCCAAGCGGAGGGCGGACGCTCTGCCCAAACCGGTCGAAGCCCCTGTGACCAGCACCCACGAGTTCTTGATCGCCAGCGGTTTCACGCGTTTTCCAGAGCCTTGTATAGGGCGGTTTTGCCGATCTTGAGCCGGGCCGCCGCCTCACGAACAGTGAGGCCCGCTGCGATATGCGCCCGCGCTTTACGTAGTTTGTCGGGGGTAACGACAGGCCGGCGACCACCCTTGTTGCCCCGCTCGCGTGCGGCCTTGAGGCCGGCATGAGTGCGTTCACGGATCAGGTCACGCTCGAATTGGGCCAGCGAGCCGAAGATGTTGAACACCAGCATGCCGCCCGAAGTGGTGGTGTCGATATTCTCGGTGAGTGAGCGGAACCCGATGCCGCGCGCCGCAAGCTCGCCGACCTTCTCGATCAGGTGGCTCATCGAGCGGCCGAGGCGGTCGAGTTTCCAGACCACCAGCGTGTCGCCGGGGCGCAAATAGGCGAGCGCTTCGGTTAGGCCAGGCCGATCGGCTTTTGCCCCGGATGCGTGATCGTCGAATATACGGTCGCACCCGGCAGTGTTCAGCGCGTCAAGCTGGAGCGACAGCTTCTGGTCTGCGGTCGAGACGCGCGCATAGCCGATCAGCGCCACATGATGCCCGATCCTGTCCGTTTTCCCGTCATTATGCGATCTTGTCCGAATCGCCGTTACAGGTCCAGAGTTAACGGACATATTCCTGTTGGCCGCCAGAGGACCGTCTGACGGACACGCAAAGCGAAGGAGATGATGCTTGGCGAGACGGCGACTGGTGAGCCTGGAAATCTGGGCGAGGCATTATGGCGCGCCGCTCGATGAGCGCGAGATCGCGCGTCATTATACGCTGACCAGCGACGACCTGGAAGTAGCCGTGATGATCGCCCCGGTCTTGCCGCCTGCCTGAAATCGTTGCGCGACGGCGATGTCCTCATCGTTTGGAAGCTCGACCGGCTCGGCCGAACGCTCACCCACCTGGTCAGCACGGTGCAGAATCTGTCGGATCGCGGTATCGGTCTGCGGGTGCTCACCGGCAAGGGCGCGCAGATCGACACCACGACGCCATCGGGCCGGATGGTGTTCGGCATTTTTGCCACACTGGCGGAGTTTGAGCGGGATATGATCCGCGAGCGCACCATGGCTGGCCTGGCCGCTGCCCGCGCGCGGGGACGCAAGGGTGGCCGCAAGTTCGCCCTCTCCAAGGCCCAGGTGCGGCTCGCTCAGGCTGCTATGGCCCAACGCGACACGTCCGTTTCCGACCTCTGCAAGGAACTCGGGATCGAGCGCGTCACTCTCTACCGCTATGTCGGTCCCAACGGGGAACTCCGGGATTACGGTCAGCGCGTGCTTGCTGCCAAAACGCGATGATGATGACGGGAGCCCCGATCAAACTTACCCAAGCGGACGCCGCAGACGTTGCAGACCTGTACAACCGTTGCAGCGACTATTTCCTGTTGCAGGACGGGGCCGCGCCCACGCTGGACGATGCTCGCGAGCTTTTCTCCGATGTGCCGCCCGAAAAGAGCGCCCACAATCAAGCTGTCCTGGGATGGAAGGGGCCTGGCGGCCTATATGCAATCGCGGCCATCCTCCGCGATTATCCGCGTGATGGCACATGGTATCTCGGCTTCATGATCGTAGATGCCGCACAGCGTGGTCGTGGCGTCGGACGCTCAATTTACTCGACGGTCGAAAGCTGGGCCGCTGCGAGAGGTGCCACAGAGATTCGGTTGGCCGTGCTGGAAGCGAATGAAGCGGCAGAGCGATTTTGGCGTTCTCTCGGCTTCATTGAGTATCGGCGCGTTGGGCCAGACACCTTCAAAATGCGTAGCCATCGCCGGATAGAACTGAGCCGTCGCCTTTCTGGCGCGACCGTAGAAGGCAGCAACAAGTAAGATCTCGCGCCGGCTATCTGGGCGAGCTTGGCGTAGGATTCCGCCCCCTCCCGCAAACGCCCCCTACGCCCTCACGCCACTCCCCCCGGGCATGTAACACGATGGCCTGGTTTTACGCCGCCCCATGGCCGACTTTTGCTCCGCCGTTGACATGATAGTGCGATCGGCCAAACCGAACCCGCGTCGGCGACGGGCTCGGCGTTGTTCGTAAGCTGTCAAGCGAATGAGCCGCGATGCGGCGCTTACCTCCAAGGCGTGCTCGACATGATGATCGTCGCGCGAAAAGCGGAATGCCGCGCTCCACGCTATGACCGATCGGCGCTGCGCGCGGCATATTTACGCTGGGCGGAGCAGAATAGCTATTTTATGAGTGTTCATATGGTGGCCGGAGCTGAACGCTCGTTAGCGAAGGCTTGGCCATGTCAGTAGCATCGTACCCCGCGGCGTAGCCTGCCCGGCGGCTGCCTTTGAGGGCAGGCGGAGCGTCCGCCTGGCGGTGAATTCCGCCAGCTCAACGATCCCATGTCGCGCCTCAAGCTCGCTAATTAGCCGATGTTCGCATTATGTCTGCCAAATCGTTGTCTGGCGCACAAACCTTGAGGTGACGCCGAATAGGCGGGGTTATCAGTCGAGGGTGGATGATAGATGTTTGCATGTGAACATGCTCACTTGCCTGCATGAAATCAACGCAGCGGTTTGCGCTCGTGCCGTTTCTTACAGAAGCCGAGAAAGGCGGCGCGGGGGCTTTTGAGTTCGGGTTTGCCCATGTCGTGCCACCACGACACCCATTCGTCATAGAGCGCATACACGTCATAGCCTGGCGCAGCGCCCTTGGCGTCGTGCATGGTTTCCGGGTCGATATAGGGCGCATCGTCGCCCGCGCTGGCGACCGGATCGGGCTTGGACTTGAGGCCCGAGCGGTTGCGGAACAGGATCACGTCATCGTCTATCGTCACCGCATAGTCGGGGAAATGGCCGTGATCGGCGTCATGCTCGCAGACCTTCTTGACCAAGGAGCGAAACACGCGGAGCGGGCTGTTCGAGCCGCATTTCTTCTGTAGCAGCTCCAGGCCGATCTTCCATTCGTCCTTCACGCCGCAATGCTTGCGCGCCAACTCATACATGCGCCGCTCGAACGGCTTGCGGAGCCGGAAATAGTCGCGGTGGAGCGTCAGGACGTTCTTGCTGATGACCGAGCGATAGACCCAATCCGACAGGGTAATTTCAAGATCGAGCATCCGGCCGTCGAACGTTTTGCGTGTGATCCTGGCTTCTTCGATCAGGCCGAAAATCCGTGTTTCCTCGATACCGCCCGTTTGAATATTGGTCCGCACCGTGGTCCCGCGCAGGCGGGTGAGGGCGTCGGCCATCAGTCGATAGCCTTCGCCGCTGGTTTGCCGGTTGGTGGCGACGAGCATGTCATAGGCTTGCAGGCGCACCGTGCGGCTAGGTTGCTCGCCCTGGTTCATCTTCGCGACGAGCTGTGAGATGCAATAGATCAATATGTCCTTGTCGTGGATCGTCGCCAGCCCCTTGCCCGAGGGGATAATCTCGATGACGTTGCCGTTATGCTCGTAGCGCCGCGTCCGGTTGTCGGGCTTGGTCGAGAGCGAAAACACCGGATGCTCCATCGAGGCCATGTCATCCTTGGGGATGGCGTCCAGCACGTCGCAGATGAACAAGTCCTGGTTGGGGTGGCGCACCGGCAGCAGCGGCGTGCGGTCGTCGCCGTCTACGGCCGAGGCCGACGCGGCAATCGGCGCGTCAAATAGGGAAGGGGCGGGGTCTATCGTCATTTCACTAACGGTAGAGCTACTATCGTCATTTCACTAACGCAAGCGGAATTATCGTCATTTCGATTACGCTTGAGAAGGGGCAGGGCAGCGTAGGCGCTATCGTCATAGTGGATTCGCCTTTTCGTCACTCTGGATTCGCCTTTTCGTCAGAGCGGATTCACCCCGCGGCAAATTTCCGCCAAAAACCCGAGGATTTCTGCGCGTTTCCGAACGGGCCAAAATTCCGTAACACATCACTAAACTCATATTTTAACACTAGGCTAGCCTGTGGATAAGTTCGGGCCGTTGTGCTGTCCGCCAACACCGAAAGAAAGAAAAGCACCGCCTCTTGGGGGCTTCGCCCCCGCCGGCTCGCGGCCTTCGGCCGCCCCGGATCGCTAAAGCGATCCTCCCACCCGGCATCCCCCATAAGATGAGCCGGCTTCGCCGGCACACTTTTGTTTGTTTGGGGATGATAGCAATCGTCGCGCTCCTATCGCCAGCACACCGCCTAGACCAACCGTTGCAAATGGCTTTCCAAAAAAGCCAAGCGGATAGGTAGCGCTGCGATCGGGAGGGCAGGGAAGGCGGAAATGTCTCCACAGGCGCGATTTCCGGGCCGCCTAGTTCCATTTCAGGCGTCGGATAGGGCTTCGGGCGTCGGAACCGCCTGCGGCGCTCTACGAGCCTCCCAGGGCGTGCCGATTTTTCCGGAGCGAGGTCCGTTTAAACGCCTCCCCGCCTGATCGGATGGGCCAGCGACCATCCGCCGTTGAATATTCGCCACCCGATGATCCCGGCACCGACACCGAGCAGGCCACCCACCAGATAGGCAGACGGCGCGTCGTGCGGCACGAAGAAGCCACCGACGACATAGCCGCCGATCGCAGCGGTGCGCGTCACCGCGCCGTAGATCGCGGCGACCTTGCCATGATCGGCGGGCGGGCATTCGGATTGCAGCAGGGTCCGTACGGCGACATTGTGAACGCTGTTGGCGCCGCCGCCGGCGATGAAGGCGATGCCAACGATCACAAGGCTTACAGGCGCGAGACCGATCAGCAGCATGGTCGCGCCCATGATCGCGGCGGTTCCGAACGCAGCCAGGCCGATCCTGCAGCCGATGATCCGTTCGGCCAGGGCCGCGCCGACCAGCATTCCGGCGGCCCACAAAGCGGTCAGCACGCCGAACGTGGCAGGGCCGCTTTTCAGGGTCATGATGATAAGGAACACAAAGGCGACATCGGCGATGGCGGTCGCAAACACTTCAAGACTGAGCGCGCCGGTCACCACCATCACGCGCCGATTGCCGAGCAGCGGCCGATAATCGGCGAGCAACGTGGTTTCTTCCGTCTCATGCTCCTGCGGCGCGCGGCGCAGACCGCTCATCGCGACTACGAGCAGCAGCAGGGTGAAGCTGGCGGCGTCAATCAGGAGGGCGTTTGTCGATCCCATCCAGCCCACCAGCACGCCGCCGGCGACAGGACCGGCGAGCATTCCGAGGCTGCGGACGACTTCGAGAAAGCTGTTGGCCCGCGCGAGCGTCATGCCGAGCGCGCTTGCCAGAACCGGGATCAGCGCGAAGGTGGCCGCGCTGGTGATCGTGAACAGCACACTGAGCAGCGCGGCCCCGGCGAGCGTGAATGCTGGATAGTAGGCGATGAGCGCGATCGCCGCCGCTTGTAGCGCCGACACGACGACTAGAACGCGGCCTGCGCCTCTGCGGTCGATAAGGCGGCCCGCCCAGGGTGCGGCGATCAGGCCCGGAAGCAACTCGGCAATCAGCAGCGCCGGCACGCCATAGGCGCGCGCGCTTTCGGCGGTGCGGAACATCAACGTCAGCAGCGTGATTTCATCGCCGATGGTCGAGATCGTCAGCGCCGCGAGGACCAGCCACCCCCAGCCCTGACGAAATTCGATGGCTATCGATCCCTGTGTATTCTCCATCGGGTTTCCTGCACCGGATCGAATCTCATCGCATACGGGCCTTCGATCAGCTATGATAATGAGGCTTCGTATGTGGTCATCACATGCACCGGGTCCGCCGGGCTGTTAACCGGTGGACCCACTTACTCCAAATTGATCTTGGTAGCGGGAAGGAAAGGCAACAAGCGCCCGCCGCGCTTCCACGACGCAGCGGGCGCTTGGGTCGCCCTAAGTGCATAAGGCGTTCCAAGACCCTGGCGACCGGAGGTCATTTTACTGATCTCGCGCGCCTGTCGCCAGAATATATCCAGAATATATTCGGATATATTCTACGCCGTCATTTTACGCCTGATCGAAGCTGCCCGCGAACTCGCGCTGGTCGTAATATCGGATTTTCTGGACCCGGAGAGGGTCCTTGCCCTGGATCAATAGCAACTGCTCGTCCGGCCCCATCCGCATGATTTCGTCAGGGTTCATGAGGTTGCGCGCGCTGACCTGGGTGCTGGTCGAGCGGGTATGCTTGGCCCGCTCAAAAATGCTGCCATGCGTCTCGGAATACCCCGCCGTGCGAAATTCGAGGGTTTCCTGTCCCATCGACTTGGACAGCAGCTCGGCGGTCGCGTGGTCGTTCACCCCGAACGCCTGCAACACCCCGGCATTCGACAGGAAGGTGCCCGCGCGCTCGCCATAGAGGGCGCGCAACTGGTGCATATCCTGCAGGATGGGCCAGAGCTGCAGCCCGTATCCGGCCATCAGCCCCATGGCGCGCTCGACGGGTTCGAGCCTGCCCAGGGCGGCGAACTCATCGAGCAGGAAAAGGACGGGCCGCGCCGGTTTGACTGCCGAGCGGGCCATGTCGGTCAGTGCCTGAGCGATCAGCAGGCGCAGCCAGCGCGAATAGGCATCGAGACGATCGGGGGGCAGACAGAGAAACACCGTGGAAACCCCCTCTTTCAACCCTGCAAAGGTGAAGTCAGAGGCCGATGTGCTGGCGACGATGCGGGGGCTGTCGAGAAAATGGGTATGGCGCTGGGCCGAGGACAACACCCCTGCGGCTTCGCGATCGGACTTGCCGAGGTGGCGGTTGGCGGCGCGGGCTATGAGGCCGCCGGCGCCGTGGCTGTCCTGCATGCGGGCGAGCAGATCGGCAAAATCCTTGGGTGCGAGCGTGAGATAGTCGCGCACCGTCGCCAGGGTGCGGCGCTCGCGATCCTCGTGGACCACGCCATAGAGGATCAGGCCCGCGATCAGCGCCTTGGCTTCCTCGTTCCAATGCGCCTCGCCGCCTTGCCCTGCGGAATCGTGGACCAGAGCATCGGCCAGCGTCATGGCGTCTTCAGCCAGATCGAGGCTTTCCGGGTCTAGCCGGTCGAGCGGATTATAGCGGGCGGCGGGTTGCCCGGAGACGCCGAAGGGATCGAGGCACCAGACCTTGCCCTTGGTGGCGCGGGTGCGGGCGGTGACGCGGGCGTTCTCGCCCTTAGGGTCGATGCAGATCACCGAGCGGTCGATGGTCAGCAGATTGGGAATGATGGTGCCTACGCCCTTGCCGCTGCGCGTAGGGGCCATGGTCAGGAGATGGGCGGGGCCGTCATAGCGCAGCAGCTTGCCGGTTCTGAAGGATCGACCAATCAGGAGATCGCCCTTGTTGCTCGCAAGGGCGCGCACGTCATCGATTCCACCGAAGGCGGCCGAGCCGAGCAGCGCGTTGCGGCGACCCTTGAAACCATATTTCCAGACCAGCACGAGGAAGACAACGAGCGCCACCCAGGCGATGGTGCTGGCGATCGAGGTCGGCATCACCTTTTCGAGCAGCCAGGCCGTGCCGAACAGGACGGCAAAGGCTCCGCCGGCAGCAAGGATACAGCCTGCGTTGCCCTCTTCTCCGACAACCGGCCCACTCATTTTTGCGGGTCCAGAGGGCGGGTGAACCAGATGAGGCGCAGCCAAGGGACGGGCTGGCCGGGGCGGCCTTCCCCGATCAGAGTCATATGACTGGCCACGCCATGTAGATCAGGCAGGGAGGCCATGCCCCCGAACCGGAAAGGGAGGTTCGCTAGGACGGTGTGTGCAGTGTCGTTGAAACCGATGATCTGGGTGCGCTGGTCGTTGCCTTCCGCGACCCACAGGCCAACCAAGTCATAATTCTTGCGGCTAACCTTTTGCGCGGTGACGAAACGAAATCCGGCGATCGTAGGGGTGCGATCGGGGCGGGGCGGGACATAGCCCTCGACATAGCCGCTCTTGCCGATACGCCCATTGGAGACGGCGACGATTCCGCTTTTGCCATATTGGCGATCCCAGGTGATCCAGCATCCCGACGAGCGGGAATGCACCGGGCCGGGGGATTGATCGAAGTCGGCAAAGCGCGGATCGTCCGATTGGAGCATCAGCCCCCAACCGTAGCGCAATTGTCCAATGCGCCCCTCTCCGGGGGCAGGCCATCCGGTGTCCGTGCGGTAATGGCCGCCCAGTGCCTCGACGGGCAGGGGCGTGGAGGTAATGGCGACAGCGTTGGAGGGTGCATCCGTCACCGGACAGGCGGGGGGCGTGTCGGCGGCGCTGGCGGGACCAGCGACCAGACAAGCGGCGGCACCAGCCAACAGGATCGCGCCGGAGCGGCGCAAGGATAGGGGCAGGCTCATTGTTCCTCCCGTCCACGTTCGAGGTTCTTCAGGCGAGCGAGCGGCGTGATCGGCAGCGCCGGGTCGGCGTCAGGATGATCGAGCAGCTTGAGGACGATGGCCGTGGCGAGGGGAGGGGGCACGGCTTCGGCGCGCAGCATTTCGAACAGGGCCTGTTCGCCGATGGTGAGGTCCATGCCTTCGATCGTGAGATTGGCGCGGGCCTCGGCATCGGCTTCGCGCCACATTGCGACTTCGGCGGGGGTGCCGCGCACATAATCGAGCGTGCGGACCTGGTTGCGGATCGTTTCGATATCGAGGCTGTTCATTGATGGTCCTTCCCGGTGCTATGGCGGTGCAGATAATCGAGGGCTTCGCGGGCGGACTGTTCGCTCGGAAAGAGAAGATCGAGCCAGCTCTGGCTTTTTTCTGACCAGAGGCCCCATGCGCTTTCGAGTTTCTTGTCGGGGCGTTTCATGACGCGGTAATCGTCCAGCCTCATTGCGAGTCCTCCTGCTCCTCCGCTTCCGCGTCGAATGCGCGACGCCCACGCCGCTTCCAGAGCACCAGCAGATCGCCGGCTTTATCCTCCCGCACACGTCCAGCCAGTTCGAGCATCGCGCCATAGAGGGTGGCGCGATCGTCGTCGGCCAGTTCGACGAGGCCGGCTTTCTGGACGAGGCCGCCCAACTCTATGAGATGGCGCGTGCGCTCGCGTCGGGCCATGACCCATCCTCTCGTATCAGCGCGACGCGCGGCGTCTTCAAGCCTGTTCCTCGCTTGCGCCAGTTTGCTTGCCGCCTTTGCCGTCGCCGCCAGTGCGTCGCCAAGCCTTGCGCCCGCGCCCCTGAAAGAAGGCCGCGCCCCGCGAGCGCCACGCCTCCTTTTCTTCCGCGTTAGCCGATCCCACGGCGGCGAGCAGCACACCCGCCAGCATGTCGGGATCGAGCGCATCTGCCCCGGTGGACGTGACCAGCTCGCCTAGTTGCTGCACCTTCTTCGCCTTGAGCGCGCGGGCCTTGTCGCCCAGCGCCTTCAACTCGGCGTCATAGTCGCGGACCTTGCGCATATTCTCTCCCTCGCGCCCATGATCGGGAGCCGCAGCGTAGCACGATCGCAGGCACAGGACAGCGGTTCCGAACAAAAATGCGGCCAAGTCAATCACGCGAACGGCAGAGAGTGTGAGTGCGCGCTTATACGTCGTTGCCGACGTGCGCTTAGAAGTGCAATAAGCAAGGCGTCATGGCGATCTACCATTTCTCCGCCAAGGTTGTGAGCCGCGCAAACGGATCGAGCGCCGTCGCGAGCGCCGCCTATCGTTCCGCATCGGAGCTGCACGACAACCGGCTTGGGCGCGATCACGACTTCAGCAACAAGGCGGGCGTCGTCCACTCCGAGGTGATATTGCCGGAGGGCGCGCCGGAGCGTTTAAACGATCGCTTGACCTTGTGGAATGAGGTGGAGGCCGGGGAGAAGCGCAAGGACGCGCAGCTTGCCCGTGAGGTGGAGTTCTCGATTCCACGCGAGATGAACGAGAAGGAAGGCGTCCAGCTCGCGCGCGATTTTGTGAAAGAGCAGTTTGTGGATCGCGGGATGGTCGCGGACCTGAATGTGCATTGGGACAAGGCGAAGGACGGCACCCCCAAGCCGCACGCGCATGTCATGCTGGCGATGCGCGACATGGGGCCGGACGGGTTCGGGAAGAAGAACCGGGACTGGAACAGCACGGAGCTGTTGAAGGGCTGGCGCGAGGCGTGGAGCGCACACGTCAACGAGCGCATGGCTGAGCTGGGCTTGGAGGGGCAGATCGACCATCGCTCCTATGAGGCGCAGGGCATCGAGCTGGAGCCGCAGCACAAGATCGGCCCGGCAGCATCGCGGCGACCGGAGCAGGGGCTTGAGGCCGAGCGGATCGAGGATCACGTCCGCATCGCCCGCGAGAACGGCGACAGGATCATCGGCAACCCCAATGTCGCGCTGGACGCGATCACGCGACAGCAGGCCACGTTCACCGCCCGCGATCTTGCGACGTTCGCGTTCCGGCATAGCGACGGCAAGGAGCAGTTCGACCAGGTGATGGGGGCAGTGCGCGCCAGCCCCGAGCTGGTCGCATTGGGAAAAGACGGCCGCGACCAGGAGCGGTTCACGAGCCGCGACATGATCGCGGTGGAGGCCCGGCTTGAGCGTGCCGGCGACGAGCTGGCGGGCCGCGCCGGGCATGGCGTCGCCGATCGCCAGCGGGCCGCGGCGATCGGCGCGGCCGAGGGCAGGGGGCTTGTCCTGTCCGGCGAACAGCGCGACGCCTTTGATCATGTGACCGGCAGCGCCGGGCTGGCGTCGGTCGTCGGCTACGCCGGCAGCGGTAAATCCGCCATGCTTGGCGTCGCGCGCGAGGCTTGGGAGGGGCAGGGCTACACGGTGCGCGGCGCGGCCCTGTCCGGCATCGCGGCGGAGAACCTTGAGGGCGGGTCAGGCATCCAGTCCCGCACGATCGCGAGCCTTGAACACGCATGGGGGCAGGGGCGCGAGCAGCTAGGCCCGCGTGACGTGCTGGTCGTAGACGAGGCGGGCATGATCGGCTCGCGCCAGATGGAGCGGGTGTTCGCCCATGCCCGCGACGCCGGGGCCAAGGTCGTCATCGTGGGCGACCCCGAGCAGCTACAGGCGATCGAGGCGGGCGCGGCGTTCCGCAGCGTCACCGAGCGGCATGGCGCGGCCGAGATCACCGAGATCAGGCGGCAGCGCGAGGACTGGCAGCGCGACGCGACGCGCGCGCTGGCGACGGGGCGCACCGGCGAGGCGATCCACGCCTATGACGGCAAGGGTATGGTCCACGCGGCCGACACGCGCGAGCAGGCGCGGGGCGAGCTGGTGGACGGTTGGGATCGAGCGCGCCAGGCCGAGCCGGGCAAATCCCGCGTCATCCTCACTCATACCAACGCCGAGGTCCGCGAGCTGAACGAGGAGGCCCGCGGCCGACTTCGCGCGACCGGCGACCTTGGGAACGACGTGGCGTTCAGCGCCGATCGAGGCGCGCGCCAGTTCGCGACCGGCGACCGCTTGATGTTTCTGCGGAACGAGCGGTCGCTAGGGGTGAAGAACGGCACGCTTGGCACGATCGAGCGGGTGACGCCGGAGGGCATGAGCGTCCGGCTGGACGGGGGCCGTCAGGTCGCGTTCGACGCGAAGGATTACGCCCATGTCGATCATGGCTATGCGGCGACGTTCCACAAATCGCAGGGCGTGACGGTCGATCGCGCCCACGTCCTCGCCACCCCCGGCATGGACCGGCACAGCGCTTATGTCGGTATGTCGCGGCACCGCGAGGCCATGCAGCTCCATTACGGCCGCGACGACTTCGCCGATCAGCGCCAGCTCGTCCGCGCCCTGTCGCGCGACCGCAGCAAGGACATGGCCGGCGACTATGCGCGTGAGGGTGCAATGGCCGAGCAGGATCAGGCCCGCGCGTTCGCCGATCGGCGCGAGATCCGGTTCCCGGAACTCGCACGTGAAATGGTGGCAAAGGTTCGCGACAAGGCGCGGGGCATGTTCGACGGGTTCCGACCGAGGCCGGCAACCGAGAAGGCGACGTCGCCGGAGCGTATCGCGGCCGATCGGCCGCTGGCACCCTCGCAGGCCCGCGCGATCGAACGCTATGGGCGCGCCGCAGCCGATATAGGCCGGATGAAGGACAAGGGGTTGCCCGTGCTGGCGCACCAGGAGCAGGCGCTGGCGAAGGCCAGTGACGCGCTCGACCAGACCCGGCCCCATGCCGCACGCGACCTTGCATCGGCGATGGCGCGCGATCCGAAGCTGATCGAGCAGGTCGCCGGGGGCAACACCAGCGGCGCGGCACGGGCGATGGAGACGGAGCGCCAGGTCCGCATCGACCCGGAGAAGCGCGCGGGCCGGTTCGTGGAGCAATGGCAGGGCATGAAGGAGGCGCGCGCCAGCATGGAGCTTGCCGGCGACCGTGCGGGCGCGGAACGGCTTGGCAAGCGCATGGAGGGCATCGCGGGTGGGCTGCACCGCGATCCGCAGCTCGAATCCGTTTTGCGCGCCCGCGCCCCCGAGCTGGCGTTGAGCATGGAGCGGGGCCGGTCGATCGGGCAGGAACTGGCGCAGTCGATTCAGCCTAGCCGCGATCGCGATCGTGGCATGAGCCGGTAGGAGGACAGGTGGCAGACGAGGAGGACAGGCAGGGAGCAGACGCGGCCGAGGCGTTCGAGGCGATGCGCGGCGAGCTGGCGTTGCTACGCCGTGCCGTGGAGGGCTTGGCGGCCGAGCGCGGCGCGATCGACATGCCAGATTACAGCGAGACGCTTGGCGCGCTCCAGCAGGGCGTGGATACCGCCGCCGGGCGGATCAATACGATCGGCCAGATACTCGCCAAATCGCCGGCGCTGGCGATGACGCCCGAGCAGATGTCTCAGCGGATCGCCGCAGCGGGCAGCGCCGCTAGGCGCGAGGATCAGGCAGCGCTTGCCAAGGCGGGCGAGGACAAGGCCCGTGTCATGGCCGAGCTTCGCGATATCGCCGGGTCCGCATGGACACGGGCCGACCAGAAGAACCGGCAGCTATGGTTCGGGCTGGGTGGCATCGCGATCGGCATCTTTGCATGGGCGATCCTGCCCGGTCTGGTCGCGCGCGAAGTTGCGCCGGCGAGCTGGCAATGGCCCGAGCGCATCGCGGCGCGAACGCTCGACCTGCCCCTCTGGGAAGCAGGGCAGCGCATGATGCAGAGTGCCAGCCCGGCTGCGTTCCGCGCGATCGTCGCGGCCGACAGGATCGTGACGGCTAATCGCGAAGCGATTGAAAGGTGCGTAGAAGCTGCTGCGAAAGCCCGTGAGACGGTGCGATGCACCGTCAAGGTCGCGCCCGCCCCATAAAGTAATAACGCGGATTTTTAAGGCTTCAGCCGGTGTCATGACCGTTACAGGCCGGTGCACTTATGATCGCGAGGCGGGCGCGTGCGGATCACCGCACAATCCTTTTACGCGCCCGCCCCGCAAATCCCTCAGGCAAAATGGGGCTTTATTGCGTCACCGCGAAGCCGGCTTTCTCGATGGCCTGCTTGAGATGCTGTACATCGGCCGTCGAGCTTACCGAAACGGTCTTGCTCGCCAAATCGACGTTGACGACGGCATTGGCATCGACGCGTTGAAGTGCGTTTGTCACACCGCGCGCGCAGCCCCCGCAGGTCATTCCCTGGACTTTGAAATCGATCATCTTCGTTCTCCCATGAGGTGGATGAAGCAGATGTAGGGCTTGACACTATGTCAGGGTCAAGGGTGAATTTAGCTGTTGACCTTGACACGATGTGAGGGACCATAAGGCCGTCGACTCAGGAGTGGAGACGACCATGGATGCCTCGACGCAGCTGCCAATGCAGACACAGGCGAGAAGCGACGCAAGGCTGTCGCTGGCCATCGATGGCATGACCTGCGCGACGTGTGTCGGGCGAGTGGAGCGCGCCATCGCCGGGGTGCCGGGCGTTGCCAGCGTCTCGGTCAATCTCGCGACGGAGCGCGCGAATGTCGAGTTCGTCGATGGACGATCCGATGTCGCTGCCGTAGCCGATGCGGTTCTTGCGGCGGGCTACACCCCGGTGACGCAAATGACCGAGCTGACGATCATCGGCATGACCTGCGCCTCGTGCGTCGGCCGGGTCGAGAAGGCGCTGCTGAAAGTGCCCGGCGTCCGCTCCGCGAGTGTCAACCTGGCGGCCGAGACGGCGCGGATCGAAATGGTGGGTGACGTCCCCGCTTATGTCCTGGTCGAGGCTGTCGAAAGCGCTGGCTACACCGCATCGGCGCGCACCGGATCGGCGGAGGCGGAACGAGGCGCCGAGGACGCCCGCCGCGACGCAGCCGCAACAAGAGAGCTCCGCCATGTGCTGATCGCCGCGGCGCTGTCGCTGCCGCTGGTCGTTCCGATGCTGCTGGCCCCGTCCGGTATCGAGGTGGCAGTGCCGGGCTGGATCCAGCTGCTGCTCGCGACGCCCGTGCAGTTCTGGCTGGGCGCGCGCTTCTATCGCGCGGGTTGGAAGGCCGCGCGCGCCCGAACCGGCAACATGGACCTGCTGGTCGCGATCGGCACATCGGCCGCCTATGGGCTCAGCCTCTACCAGCTGCTGTTCGCACCGATGCACGGCATGGACGCGCACTATTACTTCGAGGCTTCGGCCGTCGTCATCACCCTTATCCTGCTCGGCAAGTGGCTCGAAGGCCGCGCCAAGCGCCAGACCGGAGAGGCGATCCGCGCGCTGATGGCGCTGCGACCCGACCAGGCGCGCGTCGTCGGCGCCGACGGCAGCGAACGAGAGGTTGCCCTGGCGGAGGTGCGCTCGGGTGACCGCGTCCGCGTCCGGCCCGGGGAGCGCATCCCTGTCGATGGACGACTGATCGAGGGAGCGACCCATGTCGATGAGTCCATGCTCACCGGAGAAAGCCTTCCGGTCGCCAAGGTCGCTGGGGACCCAGTGACCGGCGGATCGATCAACGCCGACGGCCTCATTCTGGTAGAGACGACGGCGGTGGGGGCTGAGACCACCCTCGCCCGCATCGTGCGCCTGGTCGAAAGCGCGCAAGGTGCCAAGGCACCGATCCAGCGTTTGGTCGACAAAGTCAGCGCCGTGTTCGTCCCAATCGTCCTCGTCATAGCCGCGCTTACCCTCGCCGGATGGCTGATCGCCGGTGCGGGAGTGGAAGTCGCGATCCTGAATGCGGTCGCGGTGCTCGTCATCGCCTGCCCGTGCGCGCTCGGGTTGGCCACGCCGACCGCGATTATGGCCGGCACCGGCGTTGCCGCGCGGGCCGGTGTCCTCATCAAGGATGCCGAGGCGCTGGAGACCGCGCACCGCATCAACGTCGTCGCGTTCGACAAGACCGGCACGCTGACCGAAGGCAAGCCGTCGCTGCTGGCTGGACTGCCCGCTGACGGGGTCGAACGGACCGAACTGATCGAGCTCGCCGCGGCGCTTCAGGCCGGAAGCGAGCATCCGCTCGCGCGGGCCGTCTTGGCGTGGGCCAGCTCGGAAGATGTCAAACCCGCCCGCGCCGACGGCATGCGCGGCCTGCCAGGTCGCGGCGTCGCTGCAGCCGTCAACGGCCGCGACCTGATCCTCGGCAGCACGCGCTTGATGGAAGACGAAGGGATCGCGATGACGCCGCTGGCTACTGAGGCCGCCAGGCTGGAAGCCGAGGGACGGACGGTCTCCTGGGTCGCGGAGCGCGCGCCCGAACGCCGCCTCCTCGGCCTTCTGGCGTTCGGCGACGAGGTGAAGGCTTCCGCCGCGGCTGCCGTGGCGGCGCTGCATGGCCGCGGCATACGCAGCGTGATGCTTACCGGAGACAATGCGGGAAGCGCCCGCGCAGCGGCCGGCAAGCTCGGCATCGACGACTTCGTCGCCAATGTCCTGCCGGAAGGAAAGTCGGATGCAGTGGCGGCGTTGCGGGCCGAGGACCGCACGGTCGCCATGGTCGGCGACGGCGTCAACGACGCTCCTGCCCTGGCTGCAGCGGACGTCGGCATCGCCATGTCGACCGGCACTGATGTCGCCATGCACGCAGCGGGCATCACGCTGATGCGGGGCGATCCACGCCTTGTGGCGGACGCGATCGACATCTCGAAGCGGACCTATGCCAAGATCCGTCAGGGGCTGTTCTGGGCGTTCATCTACAATCTGGTCGGCATTCCGTTGGCAGCGCTCGGATATCTGAGCCCGGTGATCGCGGGCGCGGCGATGGCGCTGTCGAGCGTCAGTGTCGTCGCCAATGCTCTGACGCTTCGCCGTTGGCGTCCAACGGCGGCTTGAGGAGGCGACAAGTGAACATAGGACAGGCCGCGAGCTCTTCGGGGGTCAGCCAGCGGATGATCCGCCATTATGAGGCGATCGGCCTCATCCCCAAGGCCGCGCGGCGTGATTCCGGCTACCGCGATTATGACGAACGCGAGGTGCACATGCTACGCTTCATCGGGCGCGCCCGCGATCTCGGCTTCCCAATTTCCGAGATCGGCCAGCTCGTCGCGCTGTGGCAGGACGGCGACCGGGCGAGTGGTGAGGTCAAGGCCCTCGCGCTTGCACGAGCCGCGGAGATGGAGCGCAAGGAGCAAGAGCTCCGCGCGATGCGCAAGTCGCTAGAAGATCTGGCGCGTCGCTGCGCGGGCGGAGATCGGCCGGATTGCCCGATCCTGGACGATCTTGGGATCGGAGTGGAACATGTGAGTCTCCGTTGTGCGAAAGAAAAGGGTTGACCTTGGACGATGGTCCGAGCCGCAAGGACGATGAAGTCCCGACCCCGGCGAGGGAAAGCGCCAAGAACCGCGTATATACAAGGGGAGGGGGGCGCATATGGAAGGAAAGACAATGCATCAGATCGAACCCGATATGAAGGCGTGCATGGACGCCTGCCACGAATGCCACATCACCTGCCTTCACATGGCGATGAATCACTGCCTGGAGGCAGGCGGCCGGCACGCAGAGCCCCAGCACATGAAGCTGATGCTGGACTGTGCTCAGATTTGCAGCGTCGCGATCGACTTCATGGCGCGCAAGTCCGAGCACCACCGGCATATCTGCCGCGAGTGCGCCGAGATTTGCCGGGCGTGCGCGTCGAGCTGCGAAGGGCTGGACGGCATGGAGGATTGCGTCGCCGCGTGTCGCAAGTGCGCCGACGCTTGCGACAAGATGGCCGCGTAATGGCCCAAGGGCGGCGCTTTTCCCGCCGCCCTCCCGTTACATTGCGAATCAAGGCGCGTGAGGCGGTGCGATGCCCGGTCAGGGTTGCGGCAACGCTTTACAGAGGCGCGTTGTCTGCCCTGCCGCTAGTAGGCTAGCGGCCCGCCTGCCCGCGGCTTGGCGCGGCGGTTCCAGGCAAACCCGATCACGATCGCGGCAAGCATCAGGAGTTGTGCCAGCACCGACTGCAATGTCGGGAACAGGCCCAACATCGAGATACGTGGCACGCTGGCGAGCGGCATTATGTCGATGATCCCCGCCTCTTGGAGGGCAGCGACTCCCTTACCGGCCAGCACGACCGTCAGAGCGGCCATCAGCCACGAGCTGTAGCGGAAGAACTGCGTAATCGGCAGCGTCCGGCTGTAGCGGAGCATTGCCCAGGCGATGACGGCGAGAAGGCTGATCGCTGCGCCGGCCCCGGCCAGCAGCATCGCGGTGTTACCCTGTGTCGAAAGCGCGGCGTAGAAAAGGATCGTCTCGAATACCTCCCGATAAACCACCAGGAATGCGAGCCCGAACAGGAACCATCCCGACCCGCCCGATAGCGCCCGTGACATTTTCTCACGGATATAGCGTTGCCATTGATCGGCTTGCGCCTTGCCGTGCATCCAGATTCCGACCGAGAGCAGAACCACGGCCGCGAACAGCGAGCCGAACCCTTCCGTCAACTCCCGGCTCGCGCCGCTTATACCGATCGCATAGGTGGCGACCGCCCAGGTAATCCCGCCGGCTACTAGCGCCCCGATCCAACCGCTATGGACATAGCGCAAGGCTTCTGGCCGTTCCGCCTTGCGGAGGAACGCGATCATGGCGACCACGATCAAAAGAGCTTCTAGCCCCTCGCGCAGCAGGATCGTGAAGGCCCCCAAGAAGGTGGACGCCTGCGTCGCGGCGTCGGGCGCGAGCGCCGCCTCGGCATCATCGAACAAGCCGCCCAGCACTGCCACTCGTTCGGCCACATCATCGGCCGACGTGCTGCTCTCCACAGCGGCGCGATATTCTCCCATCGCGCCTTCGATCCGGGACATGATTGCCGGGTCGCGCGCCGAGAGCGTCGGTTCGATCGGCTCAAACCCGTCGAGATAGGCGGACAGCGCCAGTTCCTTTGCGCCGCGCCGGTCGCCGCGCTGGAACGCGGCGAGGCTTTGCGCAAGCTTGGCGCGCGCCACGGCGAGCGGGCTTGGGGCTTGTTGCATCACCTGATCGGGGTGGCGGCGCAGATAGGCGAGCACTGCGTCGGCTTCCGCCTGCCCGATGCTGCCCGCAAGCGCGGCGGGGGTGAGCGCGACCAGGGTTTTCAGATCGGGAATTTGTGCCCGCAAGCTCGCGTCCGACTTCCACAGGCGTTCGCCTTCGACCGCTTGCGCATCGGTCGAGGCAAAGCTACCGGCGCGGAACGCCAGCGCCCAGCGTTGATCGTTCGGCAAATCGGCAAAGCTCTGCATCGCGGTTCCGTCGATACCTTGGCTTATCACCTGATAGAGCGCGAACACGCTGCGCTGACGCGCTCGCTCGGCATCGGTGAACGCGATCGGCGGGGTGGCGAGCTTGGCGGCATCCGGCCCATGCCCGTCGCCGGTGATCCCGTGGCAAGACGCGCAGCTTTGCGCAAACAACCGCGACCCCGTAGCGAGGTCCGGTGCTTTGCCAAGGGCAAGTGGCACCGGATAGGTTCGGAGCAGATCGGCGGCGAGTCCGTGCGCGAGCGCCGCAACCTCTTTGGGTGAGCCCTTGCGGGCAATCACGCTTTGAAGCTGCGAAGCCTGCTGGATCAGGGATTGCCGCTCAGGTGTCGCAGGGAGCGCGCGCAGGCGGGTGGACACGCCTGCGGCGAACTCGTTCATCTCTGCGTATTCGGACGCGCTTGTGACCGCGCCGTTGGCGACCGCACCGCCATAATCGACCGCCATATAGTCGAGCAGACGCCAAGCAGTTTGAACATCGCGGGTATCGGCCATCGCCGCAGCGGGAATCAACAGCAGCATAAGCGACGCGACCAGCGCGAGTGCTGGCTTAATCAGCGAGACCAGAGGTGACGGCATATGGGTGACCGATTCCAAGCTTCACTCGTCGCGGACTATGCGAACGACTCCCATTAGCAGCGTTGGGCGGCGTGCGCGATCACCAAGGCAGCGGATGATGAACATCGCGTCGGAGAGCTGGCGGCCCGTCGTCGCCGGCGACAAGATCGTGACCGCGAACCGGGACAAGATTGAAGGGTGTAGGAAAGCGGCGACGAAAGCACGCGAGGCGGTGCGGGTTGCGCCCGCCACCGCTATCGACTGCGCTCGGTTGAACCATCGTCAGTTGCGCTGGAAGTCACCTTCGCAACATCCTGGCCTATCTCGACATGCCGACGCTGGGGCAGTCGGAAGCGTTCATTCAGTGGAAGGAGGGTCTGGTCGACGAGGCTGGCAACATCGGTCCGGGAAGCCGCGACTTTCTGCAAGGGTGGATGGACAGGTTCGTCGCTTTGGTCGAGCGCCACGCATGAGCACAGACGAGCGCTCAATTGTCACCAGGCCGCAGGCAACCTCTCGCCGCACGTTCGCCGCTGCCTCGCGAGAAACCGGCACGTCTATAAGTTGAGCGGTCAGATATTCGTCTGATCGGCGGGAACGTCGCGCGGCAGCGTCGCGGCGTCCTCTGCGTCCGTATCGACCGGCAGCTTCGCGCCGAGCGCGTGGCATGTCATGGAAATCGCCCCCATCGAATAGCCGCGCACGATTGCCTCCGGCCGGGCGTCCTCCGCGGCCGCCAGGCCTGCCAGGTAGAGGAGCGGTACGAAGTGGTCGGGCGTAGGCACGGCGCGCGCGTAGTCGGGATGCTCGCGCACCTTCAGTATGTCGCCTGGCGCGTCGGCGAGCTGCGCTACCACGGCGTCGTCGAACCGCTCTGCCCAATCGAATGCGGCGTTAGGCTGGTCCCATTGGACTTGTCGCAGGTTATGGACGACATTGCCGCTGGCGAGGATCGCCACGCCGCTGTCGCGCAACGCGGCGAGCCGCGCGGCGAGGTCCACATGGTATTCGAGCGGGCGCAGCGCGTTGATCGAGAGTTGCACCACGGGCACGTCGGCTTGTGGGTAGAGGTGCGCGAGCACGGACCAGGTACCGTGATCCAGCCCCCACTGGTCGCGATCGAGGCCGACCCACTCCGGCTTGACTACTTCCGCAATCTCTTGCGCCACGTCCGGCGCGCCGGGTGCGGGATAGTCGAAGTCGAAAAGCGCCTGCGGGAAGCCGTAAAAGTCGTGGATTGTCCGCGGCCTCGACATGGCGGTCACGGCCGTCGCGCCGAAGTACCAGTGGGCAGAGACGACCAGCAGCGCGCGGGGGCGGGGCAGCGTGCGCCCGAGGGACTTCCAAGCATCGGTGAAGCCGTTCCGCTCCAGCGTGTTCATCGGGCTGCCGTGGCCGATGAACAGTGCAGGCATCCGCGCCGCGGCCATCATACCCCTTCCCCGCGACGCTGGCGGGAAGCGTCCAGGCTCCAAGGTCCCGGGCCGGCGAAGACGAGATAGAGGAATACGAAGCAGTAGAGGATCGCCGCATCGCCGCCGTTGTTGACTGGAAACGCGTTCTGCGGCGCGTGCGCTATCCAGTAGGCGACGGCCATCGTGCCCGAAGCCAGGAACGCCGCCGGACGGGTAAACAGGCCTAACGCGATCAGGAGCCCGGCCGCCAGCTCGATCAAGCCCGAGTATGCTCCAGGGTTGTCGAAAGCGAGGCCAGTGCCTGCGGCTTGACCGGGCGGGAACGACAGGAACTTCTGCGTTCCGTGCTCAAGGAAAATGAGCCCAGCAACGATCCGTAGGACACTTAGCATTTTCGGTGCCCAGAGGTGCAATCGTTGATCGTTCATGGCCATCACCGCTCCCTATTCAGATCACGTACTTGTCCCAGCTTGCATAATGCTCGGCGCTGCGCTTCCCCCTCGGAAAGCTGAGGCCGATGAGCGCAATGCCCGCTACGACCGAGGCTACGGCACCAAGGTGACCAACGCCGTCCAGGAGGAAAGGCGCTGCCACGAGCCAGGCCCCGAACGCGATGTTGATCAGCCGTAGCGCGCGGGCAACCTCTGCGGTGGCGATGATCGCGACCGTGATGACCAGTGCACCTACGACGTGATCGCTGTTGGCCATCCCGCCTTCCGTGCCGAACAGCACCCGGGTCAGCATCAGCAGGGCGCCGATGACGATGCTCGCAGTCAGCGTCCATGGCAGGGTCAGACCCTTCTTCGCGTCCGCCCAGAAGGTGCTTGGCGAGGCCATCGCGTCCGACGTGTCCTCCGCCCCCGCTTCGATCGCATCGCCCTGGAAGAAGGTGCGGATCAGCGGCTTGCCGCGGCGCTTCGCCCAGCCGAGGAACTGGCCCATGGCGATGACTTCATCGAGGGCGAACGGGATCATGATGAGCATGGCGAGCGCCGCGATCAGTGCCAGCGTGCTCCATGTGCCGATAACGATCGGCTGACTGATGATGAAGTAGATGCTGACCACGCCGAGCGGGATAACCAGGATGCCGAAGAAGGTGACCATCCACGGCATCGTCCGCCAGCGGTCGCGGGTGCCCATGACCGCCATCAGAATTTCGAGCACGTAGCTGATCGTGCCGAGACCTCCATCCGGGATCGGCCATGCTTTCGACATGTCCGAGGTGATGATCTCCTCCGTGCCGTTGCGTGGATCGGTCAGCGATCCAGCGAAGAACGGCTCCCAGGCTGTATCGATGTGCCCGAGCTGGTAGGCCGTTAGGATGCGGGACGTGAGAAGGCCGATCAGGCCCATGGCGACGATCGGGAGCCGCTGCGCGTCCGTGGACGGCGAATAGGTCCAGCCAGGCGGGATGTTCTTGGGGTCCATCATGCCGGCCATGCTCATGCCCGGCATCATTGGTACCAGCACCGACAGGGCGATCACCGCCGAGCCGATGAGCAGGTTGTTGTTGTACTGAGCGGCGCTCGGGCTCCAAAAAATCAGGGGGGCGAAGAACAGCCAGATGCCGACGAACGCCACCGCCCATTGCGCCCAGGTTTTCGTCCTGGGCGACAGCGACAGCGCGCCAAACAGCGCGATCGCCAGACCGCTGACGAAGTCGCTGATCGATAGAGCGTTGGCCCGCCATTCGACTGAAGGCAGGCCGCGATCGACCGTGACGAAGCGTGCCGCCGCGCCGACGCTCTCCGTGGTCACCGAGTCGTAGATGAGCGGACTCGAGGCGAGCCACAGACCTAGACCGATGTTGGCGTAAAGCGCCCAGCGCGCGCGGCGCTCGTCCCGGTCCATCATGGCCATATGGTCGCCATGCCCGGCGTGGCCGGCCTTCGCCGCGGCGCCGGGTTCATGCCCCATCTTGCTATGGTCCATCTTGCTATGGTCCATGCCGCCGTGACCCATACCGGCCATTCCGGCGACTGCTCCAGCTTGGTGGTGGCCCGACTCCGCAGGTTTGGAAACTGGATTGTCGTTCCAGGCGACCAGGTTCTCGTTGAGCTTGTTGTTCCGATACCAGGCCCGCGGATGGCGCTTCAATGCGGCAACGATCGTCGGCAGCGTGTCGCGAAGATTGTGCTTCGGCTCCCACCCGAGCAGCGATCGTGCACGCGAGATGTCCAGAATGTAGTGATCGTTGCTGCTGTCGATCATCCACGGCTGGATGAAGTCTTCGCTGCCAAGCGCCTCGTTTTGCAGGATGATCCCGGCCTTTGCGAGCGGCTGCGGGATGCGGATCGTCCTCCAGCCCTCGCCGTGGAGCGTCTCGCCGACGATGTCCTGGATTTCGGCATAGCCGGGCGCGTCGGGCTCGCCGATGAGCAGCGGCAGCTCCGCCGGAAGATCGCGCCGCCGGTCGACGAGACGGAGCACCGCATCGGCCAAGTCGTCGCGGTGCACCGATGACTGCGCGGCGCACAGCATCCCCGGATAGAAATGCGAAATCAGGCGGTGCTCGTAAATCTGCGATATCTGCTGTGCGAGGAACGCCGATCGCCCGTCGTCGTCATAAACTCCGGCTGGGCGCAGGAAGACGACGGGGATCTTGCCCCGGCGCTCGTGCAGCATTGCTTCGGTGTCGACCTTGGACTGCGGATACGCCCAGGCCGCACCGATCGGCGAGTCTTCGTTGATACGCTCATCGGGAGTGGGGGTCGGCTTATGGACCAGCATCGTGCTGGCGAACACGAACTGCCCGACCTCAAACGATTGCAAGCCGTCGATCAGGCGTTGCGTTCCCTGCACGGTGATCTTGTCGTAGAGCGGGTTGGGCTCGCCCGTGATGTCATAATAGGCGGCGAGGTGGATCACCGAGGCGATACGGTTGCCATAGCGGGCACGGACCTCATTCAGCGCGGCGCGCACCGCCTCGTCAGAACCAAGATCGAAGTCGATTGCTGCGGCGGGTGGTGGTGGATCGGGAGGGCCAGCGCGATCGAGGCCGACAACCGTGTAGCGCTCACTGAGTTTGGCGATCAGCGCAGCGGCGATGAAGCCGCTCGCGCCCGTGATCAGAACAACGTCGCCGCCACCCTGGCCGCTGCTGGCTTCACTGCGTTTGACGTCGGTCATGACTTTGCCATCCTCGTTCGTTCATCCTGAAAACGCCGACAGGCCCAGCTTTTCCGTCTTTAACGGGCGGCGTGTGCGGGCATCCGGTCATAAAACTCGACCTGCATTCGCATCGGTCCAAGCGGCTCGACAAAATGTGGTTGGTCCGGGAGCACCAGGCCAGGACGATCAGGATCGAGTATCGTTTCCGAAACCGGGTCGAGCACCTGATAGCGCAACCGACCATCGAGCACCCGAATAACGCCCCACACCCCAAGCTTGGTGCGGTGCTCCTTTGGCAGCCCGGCCGGAAGCATGTTCTCGTCGAATACTGGGGTGCATTTATAGGGCAGCGGTCCCTCTGGAGGCGGAGTGCTCTTGAAGATGAATCCATCACTTCGATGCCGTTTACTCTTGCGAGGCAGCTTCAGGCTACACAACTCGGCCTCAGGAAACCGAGCATGCGCCGTAACGACCATCCCGGCCCAATCCTGTCGCACGTCCAGCTTTGCAGCGCGAGGCGGCGGTCCCGCAAGCGCCTGTGGGCGTCGGACACGTAAGTTCAGTCCAAGCGGCGGCGCCTTGGGGGGGCGAGGGTTAAGCCGCGCAAGTGCGTATAAGAAGGTGGAAGCTGCCCGCAGGGAGAGCTGATTATGAACCATCAAATGACACTCCTCAGCGTCACCGCGACCGGTTTGCTTCTAAGCGGCTGTATCAGTCCACAGGAAATGGTTTTGCGGCACCGGGCCGCGTGCGAAAGCTACGGATTCACGCCCGGCACCGAAGCTTATTCCAATTGCCTCCTACGGCTCGACATGGGCGACTACGGCTATAGCCATCACGGTCGCCAGCGCGCTGGGCGGTACGCTCCTCTCGTGGAGCCTTTGCCACGCGCGTCACCTGAACCGTAGTGCGCCAAGGCCAACCCCGACGCACCCGAAGATTCGGTAAGGTAAATGCAAACACTCGTATCCAGGAGGGCGAGGCTACCTGCAAGGAAAGACAATGCACCAAATCGGCTCCGCCATAATGGCGTGCCGCACGTGCGCCGACGCTTGCGACAGGAAGGCGGCCGGAGCGACGCTTGCGTGGGCGCTGGTCCATAGCGCTTACATGCCCGGCGCGGGCGGCGCGAGGGTGCCGAGCCATGCCACGAGCGCCAGGATGCCGATCACGCAGGCTGTCTCGACCGCAAGGCTGGCGCGCAGCGCCGTAAGCGTCCCGCCATGGTCGTTCATGGCAATCGAGCGCTCGAAGGCCGGCGTGAGGCGGAAACGATTGAGTGAAGCGAGCCCCAGCATCGCTGCGAACAAGACCAGTTTGGCGAGCAGCAGCAGGCCGTAGAGTGTCGTCCCCAAGGCCGTGAAATTGGCTGGGCCGACGAGCAGCCAGCTGTTGATCAAGCCGGTGACCAAGAGGGTAACAACTACGAGCGTGCCGACGGAGCCAAACCCGTGCAGGGCGCGATGGGTCAGCCGAAGGTGCGCGGCATCGATCTCCTCGGCGCGACGTGTCATCAGGAGAAGCAACCCGAAGAGCGCGCCGACCCACAGACCGGCGGCGAGGAGGTGGAGGATGTCCGCACCGAGGTGAAGCCATCCGGTGCTTCCCTCGTCCATGGCGCCGTGCCCGTTCCACGCGAGTGTCGCCAATGCCGCCGCGGCGGCAATCATAGCGATAGCCAGCCACGATGCTCTGCCTCGCGCCAGCAGGGCTGCACCGCCGGCGATGACCAGCGCCACCATACGCACCTTCCAGGCGGTGCCAACCGGCGGCCCCCCGAGCAGCGCAGCCACCGCTGCCTGGTCGACCGGCCAGAATGGAGAACCGGCCATCGCCGAGGCCATGAGGATCAGGCCAGCGGCCGAGAGCAGCAACCCGAGCACCGCACTTCCGGAGAGCCAAGGCCGCAGCGCGATTGCATCATCACGCTCGCCAAGGCGAAGGCCATAGAGGCTGAAGGCCGACAGGCCGAATAGCGCCGCCAGGACCAGGTACAACGCCAAGCGGATGGCGACGGTCGGCCAGTCGAGCATTCGCTCACTTCACCGTGAAGTTGTAGCTGCCGGTGATTTTGTGTGTGTCGCTAGAGACGACCTGCCAGTCGACGCTGTAGCGCCCACGCGGGAGACGCTGCTTCGGGGTGATCGTGAGCGTCCGGCCATCGGCGCCGACTGCGGCGCTGCTGGCCATTTTCATCGCCGCCATGCCGGGCATCGCGGCCATGGTAAGGTCGGCCTTGGAGAAAGCCGGCACGAGTTTCTCGCTGAACTGGAGGCTGATCTTCTCGGGGGTCGCAACCGCCGCGTTGGCGGCGGGGCTGGCGGACACCAGCTTCGGGTGCGCGTTCGCCACGCCGCCTGCGAAGAACAGGGCGGCGGCGGCAGTCGGGATGAACAAGCGGCGCATTAGGGCAATCTCCATTTCGATTGGGCTCACCTGTATTACGCAGCCGGACGGGTCACCCCTCACGATCTTTTTTCGTGCCGACGCGCTGCCCTCGATGAGGGGTCTGCGGCACCGGCGCGTATTCAGAAGGGAGCATGGAGCGCTTTCTCACTGCGTCTCCCTTCGAACGAACTGTGGCCGCGGGCCCGACGGGCGCATGCGCGGGGTAATGATGAGGTTGCGGTTGACCAATCAAGGCTGGACTGGCGACCCCGAGGAGGTCATCGACTGTTTGGTTGTGGGCGGCGGTCCAGCGGGCCTCACGACCGCGATCTATCTGTCTCGGTTTCTCAGGAGCTGCGTCGTCTACGACGCAGCGGCGGGGCGCGCCGCCACCATCCCGCGCTCGCACAACCTGCCAGGATTTCCCGGCGGCATTTCCGGCGTCACGTTTCTTGCGCGCCTGCAGGCTCAGCTGCACGAATATGGCGGTACGGTCCAGAGCGGCGAGATCGACGCAATCGTCGCGTCAGGCGACCACTTCTCGGCAAGCTGCGAACTTAACGTCCTGCGCGCGCGGACCGTTGTCCTCGCTACCGGTGTCGTCAATCAACGTCCAGAGATGCCCGATGCAATGCATGACATCGGCGTGGCGCGTGGTCTTCTCCGCTATTGCCCGATCTGCGATGGTTATGAGGCCCGGCGGATGAACGTGGCGGTGCTCGGCTGCGATGGCCATGGCGCTGAAGAAGCCGAATTCCTGCGAGCTTATGGCGCCAAGGTCACACTTCTCGCCCAACGGTCGCTCGATCTCGGGCCGACCGAACTTGCCAAGTTGAACCAGCAGGGCATCCATGTCGCCCCCTCGCCTGTCGGGCAGCTGCGTCTTGGCGACTGTGTCGAGGTGCGGTTGGGCAATGGCTTGGAGCTACAATTCGACACGCTTTACCCCGCGCTCGGCTCGTCGCCTCGGACGCGGCTTGCGTCTTTGCTGGGGGCGCAGCTCAGCGGATCAGGCTGCGTTCTGACCGACGCCCACCAGCGAACCTCGGTTGCTGGCCTCTTCGCGGTCGGCGACGTGGTGGAAGGGCTCGATCAGATCAGCGTTGCAACCGGACAAGCAGCGGTCGCTGCGACCGCAATTCATAACCTGCTGCGCGACCGCGACAGCGGATTGTCATCCGCCATCGCCGGGCTCTGTCCCGCTCGGAGCGTACCGCCGACGTAGCGCGAGCCATTGGCGGTGCAACGAGCGAAAACCGCCAACCCAGCGCCGGTCGCCGGCTCGCTTGTCATCTTCTTTTCGCGCTATTCGTCTCCACACGACGATCGGCGACACGGCCTTTCTCCGTTTCGATGATCCCGCACCACGATCGCGTGGATCGCGCGCGAGTGCATCGCGACAGTGTGCTATTACCAGCGCCGGGGGATTGCTCGACACGCCCGAGCGGCCAAGCGGGGGCCGGGATCGCCGGCGGCATCCGACGCTATGCTCAAAAGGCCTATGGGCATGAAGGTCGGCGCTGTCGCATTTCGTCGCATTCCTTTGAGCCGCGCCAACACGCGACCGCCTATCGAGCGTCGGGTCCACTCAGAACGCCAAGTGGTTTATTCCGCCATGCATGAAGGTTCCGCCGAGGAATCCCTGGATCGAGATCGCGAGCGTCATCAGGCCAAGCACCACCCAGTACAGTGTCCGCGACCGCTCGGGAACCTTGCGGTGGCGCGCCGCCATCCAAGCGAGCGCGACGCCGAAGACGGCTATGGCGGTGCCGAGCCAACGGTGGGTCATGAGGATCGGGTTGCGATCGGTCAGGTAAAATCCACCCGCAAACCAGCCGAGGAACGCGGCCACGATCGCGCCTAGCGCGCCGACTACCAACATGATGTGGGCGACATGCTGGTAATCGCGGTTGCGACGCCACAGGCCGAAAAGTTCGACGCCGAACGCGCCGATGAACAGCGCGATCGGAAAATGGATCACCATCGTGTGCACACGACCAAGCCAGCTGACCAGTCGCTGCCCAAACGTCTTGTTCTTGTTCGCGGTCTCCTCGTGCATGCCGCCCATGTCCATGTCGTCACCGGCGATGTCGCGGCCACCCATGTTCATGTCCGCGGTCGACATAGAGCCCATGCCCATATGGCCGTCGCCAGCGTCCGCTCCGTCTGCTTTCGGCGTCTCGGCTGTGCTGTTAGCGGCCGGCCCGGGACCGGCCCCAAGCGCATCGTGATCTTCGTGCGCCGATGCCGACGTGCTTACTGAGATTGCAACCGCAAGGAGCAGAGCGAAGGCCCCGCCTCGTTTACCGCTCATCACCCACCGTTGGCTCGGCACCGCCATAGCCGTCTTCGGCGTCGCCGATATGCGAGCGGATCAGGCGGTAGACCGGTCTTTGGTGCCGCCGCATGATCTCAGCGAACGCAGCCTGACGTCCGGCGAGCGTCAAGGCGGCGAGTTCGCCGTCCGTGCAGGCCGCGAGATCGAGGCTCACCGCGCGTCTGCGGTCAGCGCCTTCACCACCGCGCGGTCAAACGTCCTCGCCTGGTCGGGCCGCAGGATCTGCCGCATCGCGAACATATGGTTCAACGTCTCCTTCTGGAGCTCACCCATCGCGCCGTGCGAACGATCGACGGCGGCCGCGACCTGCGGCCCGTTACCATGTTCGGCCTCGATGGCGGCGGCGAGCCGGGCGTTGTCGGCTCTGAGTTCCAGCTCCAAGGCACGCCTTCGAACGGTGAAGTGAGACTCCAGCATCTGGAGCTTGGTCTGTTGAGCTTCGTCCAGCTCGAGCCCGTCGTGGAGCAAGCTGTGAAGCTCAACGCCCGGGCTTGGCGGGGAGGGGAATAACTCACGTCCAGCCCACACGCCTGCGACCGCCGCCACGAACACGACGATGGCGATCAGCATCGTCCTCCGGGCGCCGCTCGTCACTGGAACGCGAGTAAGGTCGAAGGCGCTAGCGGCATGGCAGGCCCGAAGGGTGTTAGCGTCGGCACCTGCGCAGTCGTCGCTGCGGACGACAATCCGCCGCCCACCACTCCCAAGGCGACTGCGCCTAGCGCTGCCAGCATGCCGGATCGCAGCGTAACTCCGCCGCCCGCGCGCCGCTCCGCCGCGATCAACCGCATGACATCGCCTTCCAGTTCAGCAAGCCGTGGATGAAGCGGTTGCTCGGCAAGGCGGCGCAACGCGCTGTCTAAATTCATGTCCATGTTCATTCCTCCGTCATCCTTACATCCATTACGCACGGCCGACGAACACCCCTCGAATCGAAGCGATCGAATGCCACGAAGCGGGAACGCCCCCCGGACGCGGCGGCGCACTTCCATTGCGCCCAATCGCTCGCACCTCGTCACGGGCCGGCGATCCACGCGTCCCGCTGTTCAAATTCCCTGAGCCACCTCTGCGACGCTGGGGAGATCGATCTGTAATGAGGTGCCGGGTCCATATCCCGGTGCGAAATGTCACGGATGAACCGTGGCCCTCGACGGTGCCACACAGCGCCAGAACGCGCCGGACGCGCCTCGATTAAGCCGACTGGTGGCGGTGCGGGGTATGGCGTGGATATGCCGACGTTTATCGCGGCCACTAAGCGCGACTGGGCGGCGTTGGACATAGAGGAGCCGGGCGACGCCAGTCGGCCTCGCTCCTCCGCCCCCTACATTTGATAGTATTCGGCGTGGCAGGCGTAGATGGATGGACACGATCGGCTTCTGGAGGACATGGAGAGGGCCACGTCAGTGAATGCCCCCACCACCGGCGAGGCGGTTTAGCCCATGCTGAACACAGCGGTGAAAGCACCCAGCGCCAACGGGAAAACTCCACCTTGTCTAAAAGCTCATTCTAACCGTCGCTCGCGCCGTCGTCGGCGCACCGGGCATGATGTTGTTGTCGTTGTAGGCGGACGAGAAATAGCTGCTGTCGAGGAGGTTCTCGACGTTGATCTGCGCTTCGATCTTGGGGGTGAGCTTGAAGAATGCCGCGGCATCGACGCGGGTGAACGCGGGCAGGACGGCGGTATTGCTGATAGAGGTAAAGCTTTTCGACTGGTGGTACACACCGACGCCGGCCCCGAAGCGAGGGGTGAAGTCGTAGCGGGTCCAGAGCGAGGCCTGCTGCTTGGGCACAAGCGGGACATCGCGCCCGGCAGGAGCCGCACTCGTTGTCTTGCGGATTTTCGCGTCCTGCAGCGCATAGCCTGCACTGACCTGCCATTGGGGTGTGATCGCGCCGCTGAGGCCGATCTCAAGCCCTTTGCTCCGCTGCGCGCCTGTAAGCACCGTCCGCGTGGCGTCGTTGGGGTCGGTTGCGCGAGTGTTTGTGCGGTCGAGCCGGTAGACGGCAGCGGTCACGTTAAGCGTTGGAAGGATATCCCATTTGAGGCCAAGTTCGTAATTGTCGAACTTCTCAGGCTCCAGCGCGGCGCTTGTGATGTCGAGCGATGAAAACTGATCGCCCGATTGCGGCAGGAAGGACCGGCTATAGCTGGCGTAGATCGAGACGGGTTGCACCGGCTTCAGCACCACCCCCAGGCGGGGAGACCAGAGAGTGTCGGTCCGGCTATAACTCTGTCCGGTAACCAGGTCGTCGACGCTGAGCTTGAAGCGGTCGCGGCGAACGCCACCAATGACATCGACATGTTCGCCGATCGAGATCTGGTCCTGCACGTAGAAGGCAGTGGCGTCGGCGTTTGTCCGGATCGACCGGTAGCCGGTATTGGCGGTGGTGCGCAGTGTGACCGGCGGCACCGTGATCCGGTCGGCTAACCCCACAAAGACGCGACGCCCGCCATTGACGACATCACCGCTTCCGAAGAAGCCATTGATCCGCTGGTTGCGCGTGCGCTGATCGCCATATTCGAAGCCGGCGAGCAGCACGTGGCGGACTGGGCCGGTGGTGACGGTCCAGACGAGGTCGTTCTGGTTGAGCAAGTTCTTGCGCGTCGTGGGATCGCTATAGGCTTCGAGGCCAACGCTCTGGACGCCGCCGCGCGGGCTGACCGGGGTCACCGCAAAGGCGTTCCGATAGAGCTTGTCATAATCACCATACAGGACCCGACTGGTCAGGGTCAGGCTGTCGCTGAAGCGATGCTCGATCCGCCCGCTCAGGACCTTGGCCTCGAAGTCGCTGACGTTGAAGCGTGGAACACCGAAGAAGGTGTCGCGGTAGCCGGTGAGGGGGCGTGATGGGCTGGCCAGAGAGCCCTGGACAGCCGAGGGGACGCCTCGATCGATCGTGCGCTTGTCATTGTTATATTCGAAGCCCAGGTCGATTCGGGTAGTGCCGCCGAGCGATACGGCAAAGGTCGGATTGATCGCGATCCGGCGTCCGTCGTAGAAGTCGCGGTTGCTGTTGAACTCTTCGTAAACGGCGTTCAGCCGAGCGGAGGCGGATTCGCCGATTGGCTGATTGATGTCGGTGTCGACATACCACGCGCCATATGTGTCCGCCGAGACGCTGCCGCTGATGAAGCCATTGGCAACGGGGCGCTTGGTGACGCGATTGACGATCCCACCCCCACCGCCGCGCCCGAAGATCATCGCGTTGGGACCTTTCAGGACCTCGATCCGCTCTGCGTTGTAGAGACCACGGTAATATTGCACGTCGTCACGCAGGCCATCGACAAAGAAGTCCGCGGTGCTGCTGTTCCCGCGCAGGATGATCTGATCGCGGTGGCCCTCGCCCTGAGAGATCACCGCGCCTGGGACATAGCGAAGCACGTCCGCGATCGAGCGCATCGCCTGGTCGTCAATCTGCGCCTCGGTGATGATCGAGGCTGCCTGCGGAACGTCCTTGAGACTGGTCGGTGTGCGGGTGGCGGTGCTGGTCGCATCGACTTGGTAGCCGTCCGGGACGCCGGTGACGATGATTGTTTGGCGGGCGTCCGTAGCCGGAATGGCTGGCTGATCCTGGGCCGCTGCAGGCACGGCCATTAATCCAAGGCCTAGCGCACCGCTCAATCCACTTTTCCTCATTTCACCCCCTTTGCGAGTCGTTCTCAATCGTTGACGCGCCCTATGACATATGCGAATGGTTCGCAATAGCATAATTGGTGAAATAAGCGATGACAGTGATGGTGCGCATCGACCTCAATGTAGGGGACGCCGAGCAGATCGTGGTGCGGCTGCTGCGCCGCTACGCGGCGTGCCTGCAACTCGGCGAGGAGCCTCTGCCGCCGCTCACCAGACTAGGAGGCGAGTTCGGGATTCCGGCTCCTGCGGTGGTTGCTCTTGCCAGCGTTTTTCAACTCACTGAAGGATGCCTTGGCCGGGCATAGGTTGCCGAATGCTGCTGTAATCGAGCGCGGACGAGCGCGTGCTGTTGCTGCTTCTTAAGCGGACGGACCCTGAGCCGGCTTTGGGCAGCTCAGATATACCGCATGGTTTGCCAGGTGCGCTTGTCTGGGCCGTTGCGAGCACACGCCGGCTCCTCAATCCATTCTTTCCCGAGAGGATGAACGGCGCCAGCTAGCTGTAGGCGCTTGCAATCGTAGCGGCCTTTGCTCGCAAACAGAGCGGTTTCCTGCTCGAATTGGCTGACAATGGGTGCGGCCATCTACTCACGCTATCTGCCAACGTGCTCGCAATCGAAATTGCCTGCTTCACATTATCTGCCAGCAGGCAGCGGACATTCAGCGCGGCAAACAAGCTCCCCTTCGACCTACAACAACGGCGACCATCGCTCCGAACCGCACGCGCGCATCGAGCACTGGCTTCGACACCTGCCCGGCGAAGGGGTCCGCGCCATGTGCTCCTGGGAACGCTTCTGCGCCTTCGCGCGCGAACCTGAGCGACGCATGGTTGCGGGCGATGCGACTGTCTCGGTCGAGGGCTCCTCCTACGAGGTCGAGCCGGACCTCGCCGGCGAGACCGTGACGTTGCTGTGGGGCCTGTTCGACCAGCAGCTTTTCGTGGAGCATGTACGGCGAGGGCTCCGCCGTGGCTCCGGAGCAATGGCCAAGTGACGACGCAGCCGAGACCGAGGACACCGAGCAGTGTCGCCGATCCGCTCGGTCCCAGCATCCCCAAAAATGATTGCAATGAAATCTCGCGTGCAGGAGGGCGCTGCCGGCAAGATGAATAAGTGAGGGTAATAAACCTTTCTTGCTTGCTTTTCTGCCGCCTGAACCGTTGCTGTCAGGCGCATTCAGACCCGCTTCAATGCGCCGCCGCTACCAGATCCCGGCTCGCTGTCGGAGCGGCATATGAAGGAGAGTTAGGATGTTGCGCAGGTTCATCGCGGCTGCGGCGCTCGCAGCCTCTGTTGCTGTCATCGCGCCCAGCGCGGCGCTGGCGCAGGATCGAGGCCATGGCGGCTGGCAGAGCCAGCGCGGTTATGGCGACAGCCATGGTGTTCGCCAAGTCCATCGAGGCGAGCGAGGCTCGCATGGTTTCAACCGCGGTCATGGTTACCAGAGCTACCGTAGTCATGGATATTCGAACAGTGGCGAACACGCGCGCCGGGGCGGCCGGGCGTATGATCATGGCCGCGGATATGCCGTGAATCATCGCAGCCACTGACCAGACCTGCCCAATCAAACGACAAAGGCCATGGGCACAATCCACCTTGGCCTTTGTTGCGCTTCTATATATGATAATGTCCTTTATCATATATAGAATGGTGGTATGTTGAGTCCTCCACAGGCGATGGAGGAAGCCTTGCGAACAGCCGTCTATATCACAGTAGGAAAAACGAACCGGAACCCGGTCGCGCTCGCAGACCTCGCGCGGCGACAGGCCAACTATCTCGGCCCCCAAGGCTTCAGGGCCATGCGTGACCAGACCGATGAAAGCTTTGAAGAGCGTGGGTATCATCGGCTCGTATTTTCCAGCGGGGAGCTGGCAGCCCGGTTTCAGGAACGGGTCGAGGAAAATTGCGATCCCGCCGTGTCCACCGAGGCGCGCCGGATCAAGCCCAAGGTTAAAAAGCTCAAGTCGCCCAAGCGATGAAAGCGGTGCATGAGAAGATCGAGGGACCTTTCGCGATCGAGGAAGACATCGCCCTTTATGGCATGATCACCGGCGACGCGACGTTGCGCCGGGGCGTGCGCTTCATCCTGCACGGCACGATCGCGGGCAACCTCACGATCGAGCGCGGCGCGCGGGCCATTGTCACGGCACCGTCGCGGGCCGCATCTATAATGACGGCGGCCGTGTCGAGCTGTTCGGGATCGCCGATGCCGTCACCAACGGGGCGCAAGACGCCATTACCATCATCGACCCCGCCGCCCATGTCCGGGGGCGACCCTGACGAGGCCGTTTAAACGGTCCCGGAGATCCATCACAAGGAGGCCGTGATGCACAAGGATGACGACGAGGCTTTCGCCGACAACTATGCCGAGCGCGACCAGGCCAAGGCACTACGCGAGCAGGCGCGCGCGGGCGGCCTGCGCTTCGAGGCGTATCTACCCGGCGACATGGCCGATTGGCTGCTGGCGCGGGTCGAGCAGGGTCATTTCGTTGATCCGTCCGAGGCGGTGTTCGCGATCGTCAAAAACTTCATCGACATGGAGCCGCACCGCGATTTGCGCGACGAGCTGCTACGCCGGATATTGGATGAGTCGATAAAGAGCGGCCTTGTGGATGAGAAGGCGGGCCGCACCTACGACTTAGACGAGGTGTTCGACGAATTACGCCGGGACATAGCGAAGCCGCAACCGGAGCCGGCGCGTTGGGCGAAGATCGCGCGATGAGCGAGCTTGCCCCCCTTCCCTCGCCATCACTGGCGCTGCCGGCGCTGGTGGCGTCGGCCGACGAGGCGGCGCGGCTGCGCTTCCTTGAGTTCTTCGCCGTCACCATCCGCAACCCACATACGCGCCGCGCCTATATGCGGGCGTCGGCTGACTTCCTGGCTTGGGTCGAGGCGCGCGGGGTGACATCGCTTGCCGGCGTGCAGCCGCTCCATGTCGCGGCCTGGGTCGAGGCGCTGGGGCGCGAGGTTGCCCCGCCCAGCGTCAAGCAGCAGCTCGCGGCCATTCGCAATCTTTTCGGATGGCTGGTGACGGGCCATATCGTGCCAGTGAACCCCGCTGGTTCAGTGCGTGGGCCGGCGCATAGCGTCAGGCGCGGCAAAACCCCGGTGCTGGCCCCCGACGAGGCGCGGCGCTTGCTCGACAGCATTGACGTGTCCGCCCATGCGGGCCTTCGCGACCGCGCCTTGATCGCGCTCATGGTCTACAGCTTCGCGCGGATCGGCGCGGCACTTTCCATGCGCGTCGAGGACGTGTTCATGCAGAACCGCCGCCTGTGGGTCCGCCTTCACGAAAAGGGCGGCAAGCGGCATGAGATGCCGTGCCACCATAACCTTGAGGATTATCTGACCGCCTATATCGACGGGTGCGCGCTGCGCGAGGATCGCAAAGGGCCGCTGTTCCGCACGATCGCACGCGGGACTAAGCGACTAAGCGATACCCCCCTGCCCCAAGCCAATGCCTTCGCGATGGTGCGCCGACGCGCTGGCGCGGCCGAGATCGGGACGGCGATCGGCAACCATTCGTTCCGTGCGACCGGCATCACCACCTATCTGAAAAACGGCGGCACCTTGGAGACGGCCGCGACGATGGCGAACCACAGCTCGACGCGCACCACCCAGCTCTACGACCGGCGGCCCGATGACGTGACGCTCGACGAGGTGGAGCGGGTGTTGATCTAGGGGTGGCGGAAAACCCTAAAAGTGGGGTTGTCGTGCATCCTTGCAATGCGGCGGGGTTTTTCGGACAGCCGGGGCGCGGCGGCGGTGCGGTCGCTACCGCGCCGGTCAGCCATGCGCGGAATCATGTGAATTCCGGCAACGTCCTTTCTGCTCATCGCCGTTCTTCCGGTGGCTTAATTCCACAAGGAATTGTATGTGGACTGCACATCAGAGGGGGACCGATACGATGCTTCGAATAGCGACCGCTGCCCGGCAGAACTGGTTCTATCTTGTGCTTCCCGTATTGCTGGGCATCGCTTTCGGTTTCAGAGGAACTCACCCTTGGGGCGAACAACCACGATTTGGAGAAGCCGCCACGCTCTTCGATTGGTGTCTGTTTGTGCCCTTCCTCTACGCACTATGTTATCGCGCTATGCCTCGCCGCGCTTTGGCACTGCGCACGCTGGCTCTGGCGTGTGGCGGACTGTGGATCGCTGGCAAGATCGTTCCTGATTCTGCGAAGACAATCCTTGCCCAGTGGGGATGGTTGCGCAGTGTCGGGATCACATTTCTGGTTCTTGCCGAAGGGGCGGCACTGATCACCGTGTTGCGTATCGTTTTCGGTTCAGCGCCCGATCCGAAGGAGTTTGAGAAACAGGGTATGCCGCCGCTGCTGATCAAGCTCATGATGGCGGAAGCACGCTTTTGGCGCTGGTTATGGCTTCGCCTGAAAGGGTAAATTGCTCGTACTATGTGCGGCAGTCAGGCCATAGATGTCCGCCGTTAGGCAGTCAGCGTCGGCGAATATGCCCAGCGCTCGCCATGCCACTGGAACCCTACCCGCTGCGCGTTGCTGATCGCCGGCGGCTCGCCCTTGCGCCAGAACGCGCGCATCTTGGCCCGTTCGTCCAGATGGGCATCGGTGACGATCGCGCGCGCGGCCTGAATGAACTGCCCATGTCCGAACACATAGGCTAGCGATCCCGCAGGCATTGCGGCGAGGCGGTCTAGCGCCGTCTGGCAGCGCCGTAGCAGCGTTGCGAAGCTCTCCGCCCCTTCCCCATCGCAATATTCAGGATCGGCTGCGCTCCAATAGCGTTCAAGGTGCGGCATCCGCTCCGCGCTGCGCGTGCCGTTCCAGCGCGCCGGTTGCAGATAGGTGAACTCTTCGATCGGCCACACTTCCACTGGCACGCCAGGAAAGCGCGCGATCGTCGGCGCGGCCGTCTGCTGCGTGCGGGTATAGGGCGACGTGACGATGAGCGCGGGCGGTTGCGCCCAGCTCGCCGCGACCGCCCTCGCCTGTTCGTGGCCGCGCTCCGTCAGCTCGATCGTAGCGAGATCGTGGCACGGTAGGCCGGCGTTGCCGGTGCTTTCGCCGTGACGGATGAAGATTACGCGCATGGCTATTCAAACAGTTCCGCATGAGTGCCGGCGCGCACGAAGTTCACCAGATTCCCCTCAATCGTGTAGATCAGGAGGAAATCGCCGCCGATATGGCACTCGCGATGATCGCTCCAATCGCCTTTCAGCGGATGATCCAGCCATTCCGGGCCTAATGGCGCATCGTTGGCGATGAGCAGCAGCATCGCCTCCTTGAGCTGTTTCATGTTGTAGCGCCCGCTGCGCGACAGCCGCTCCCAATCCTTGACGAACCTTTTTTCATAGGACGCCTCTCTTGGGAACGAAGCCCGCTTACTGCTGGCGGGCTTCTTGGTCGAGGGCATCGAACATTTCCTGGGCATCGGTGAAACGGGCGCGGTGGGCCTTCATCGTCGCGCGGGACGCCTCGATCGCGGCGCGCGTCTCGGCGTTCGGCACCTTCAGCTCGAACGGCAACGCATGATCCTTGGCAACCCGCGTGAGGGTCATGCGGACCACATCCGAGACGGTCAGCCCCAGCTCGGCCAGCACGGCGGCGGCTTCATCCTTCAATGTTTCGTCGATGCGCGCGCGCACGAAAGCGGTAGCGGCCATTGGAACCTCCTTGGTCAAGCCGACAATGTAGCTTATTTGAGCAACAATTTCAATCCAGGCAGGGGACATGCGCCTGCCGCTGGCGCGGCACCGTGGCCCTACTCGCTTCGCTCCCCAAGCCCGCAAGCGGTCTTGGCCCAAGGTGACGACCCACATGGCGGGGGCGAGATCGCAAGCGGATCTCGCTTCATGGTGCCGGCGTGCGCCGGCGTCGATGTTCGTTCAAGGGGGAAAGGCGGTCCCGGCCGTCTCTCCCCCGCAACGGGATTAGATGGGGCCGTGCCTCGCTGCGCTGCGGCCGCACCACCCCCATCGAATCCCGCTGCCCCCTCTCTCGCCGGCGTTCTTGGGCGTCCGTGTTCCGGCCGATGGCATGGCCATCGCCAGACAGGCGATTTGAAGGGAGTAAGGACGATGACCCACCAAACCCGCGAAAGCTGGCTCAATGCCGTGGCGCTGGGCATGGCTCCACTGTTCGAGGCGCTGGACGCCCCCCTGCCGGACCGCGTGCGCGTGGCGATCGGCTTCACCAGCAGAGGCGCGAAGGGCAAGGCGATCGGCGAGTGCTGGGATAATCGGTTCAGCGCGGACGGGCATTTTGAAATCTTCATCCGGCCCGACCTCGCGCACGCGCCCGACGCGATGCCGGCGCAGATCGCGGCCATCCTCGCGCATGAGCTGGTCCATGCCGCTGTCGGCATCCCGGCAGGGCATGGGGCGGCGTTTAAACGGGTCGCCCTTGGGCTGGGCCTAGTCGGGCCGATGCGCGCCACCATCCCCGGCGAGGTGTTCTTTGCGGCCATCGCGCCGATCTTGGAGAGCGTCGGCCCCCTCCCCCATGCCCGTCTCGACACGGACGGAGAGTCGACTGCGCCCAAGAAGCAGAAAGCCCGGATGCTCAAATGCGAGTGCGCGACGTGCGGCTATACCGTGAGGACCGCGCGCAAATGGCTTGAGCAGGCCGGAGCGCCGCTTTGCCCGATCGAGGATCACGGCCAGATGCAGCATGAACCGCTGGACGATGACAGCGAGGATGAGGGCGGCGAGGATAGCTAGACCGCCCTCTCCTCCCCGCAATTCGGGGTTTCGTTGACGCAGCCGAACCGAGCCAGTATGACCACATGCAAACATGCGGTCATGTAAGGATATTCACATGCCAACAATCGCGATCATCAGCCAGAAGGGCGGCGCGGGCAAGACCACCCTCGCCCTGCATCTGGCCGCAGCCGCCGAGGATTCCGGGCATACCGCCCTTGTGATCGACCTCGACCCACAGGCGACGGCGAGCCAGTGGGCAGCATGGCGACAGGATGCGCCCCCGGTCGTGATTGACAGCGCACCCCCTCGCCTTTCCGCCAAGATCGAGCAGGCGACGGGCCAGGGCGCGGCGTTCATCGTGATCGACACCCCGCCCCATGCCGACAGCGCGGCGAGCGCCGCCGTCGAAGCGGCCGACCTGGTGCTGATCCCTTGCCGCCCCAGCGCGTTCGACCTGGCCGCGATCAAGACGACCGCCAGCCTTGTGAAGATGCGCGGCAAGCCCGCGTTCGTGATCTTCACGGCGGGAAGCCCGACCGCGCCGCGCATGTATGACGAGGCCGCGCAGCTCGTGCAGGATTATGGGCTGGACGCCTGCCCCCACCATATCGCCGATCGCGCCGCTTTCCGCCATGCGGCGGCCGAAGGCAAGACGGCGATGGAGATCGAGCCGAACGGCAAGGCGGCCGACGAGGTACGCCAGCTTTACAAGTGGGCATGCCAACATGTAAACATGCAAGCATCGAAGAAGCGGAGGGCCAGCGCATGAGCAGCCGGAAAGGATCATTATTGGCATTGCGGGATCGCGATGCAGCGCCATCGCCGGCGACGGCCGAGCCGGAGGAGAGGGTGGCCGCGCGACAAGCCCGCAGCACAGGCGCAAGCCCCGGCAGCGGATCGAGCAACAGCCCGGTTGCGCCGAGCCGGCAGGGCAAGAAGGCCATGACCGGCTATTTCAGCCCGGAAATGTCCTTCGCCATGCACATGACCGCTCGCAAGCATGGCATGAGCCTACAGGATGCGATGGCCGAGGCGTTCAACGACTGGCTTCGCAAGATGGGGGAAAGCCCTGTAGGCAAGTGAGCATGTTCACATGCAAACATTGACATTGGGAGACGCTTATGGCCGTACTGATCGTGTCCGCCATTTTCGTATTGATGATGATCGGGCTGTCCATCCGGGCAAATGCCCGCTTCCGGCAGGAAAAGACATTGCCGATGCAATGGTGGCTTTCCCGATCGGAGCCGCTTTCCCGTTCAGTGAACTGGTCCGCGCCCCGCGTTGTCGCTCTTAGCTTCACCCCCTGCCTCGCGATAGGCGTGCTGGCGTTGTTCAATATTGCAGCGGTGACTCTAACGCCGAGGCCAGGCCAGGAATGGATGGCGATACCAATTTTGATATTCATGGGAAGCATGTTTGTCGCGGCCCATATTTTCCACCTTTGGCTGATCGAAAAGACCTTGAGCCGCTAATTGCCCACAAGTGAGCATGTTCACATGCAAACATATGCCATAGTTTCCGCCGTTAGGAGCCGAAGCGATATGACAAGCGACGTGGAAACTCGGAACGGCCAATGCCATTGCGGAGCAGTGCGTTTCGAGGTGACGCTTAGTGACGGCTTCAATACGATCCGCCGTTGCACGTGTTCTTACTGCCGGATGCGGGGCGCTATAGCCGTCTCAGCCGATCTGGGCGACATCAGATTCCTGGAGGGTGAGGACATGCTGACGAGCTACCGCTTCAACAGCGGATCGGCACAGCATTTCTTCTGTTGCATCATGTCGAATTGCTGATCGTCGATGAGGCCGACCGCCTATCCAACACGGGGCTGGAATATCTGCGCGACCTGTTCGATCGAAAGGGCATCGGCCTGATCCTCATCGGGATGCCAGGCATCGAAAAGCGCATGGGACGATACGCGCAGCTTTTCAGCCGTGTTGGCTTCGCCCACCAGTACCGGCCGTTGCAGGATGAAGAGCTGACCTTCGTGCTGACCCGGCGATGGCGCGACCTCGGACTGGCGATGGACGAGGCGGATTTCACCGACGCGCAGGCGGTCGCCACCATCGTGCGGATCACGGGCGGAAACTTTCGTCTGCTCCACCGCCTATTCGTCCAGATCGAGCGCATCTTGCGGATCAACGGCCTGAACGCCATCACCGACGACGTGGTGGAAGCGGCGCGCAGTACGCTGGTGATTGGTGTCACTTAGCTCTGATAAAGATGTGCCAATCAGCGCTGATATCTACACGCGTAGCCGACGAGCAAAGGCGTTCTCCGAAAACTTGACACAGCGTAGCTAAATTTCGGAGAAGGAAACAAGGGAGTGTTTCAGGAGGCGGGAAGGGGCGGAATCGGCGGATTTGCGTGTCGTCGTGAACCGGTTTGGTCGGCTTCCCGCAATCGAGCGTTTGACAGACATTGGTCGATCTGTGGGGTCTATCTGCTGCACGCCTCACATAGGCCGCAAACTTCGATCACCGGCTTTGTTGGCCGAAACCCCGCATTGGTTGCGGCACCCCGGATACTTGTCGCAATGCTGTCGTCGTCCAAATGCGTGATCCTGCCGCACTGCTCGCAGAAAAGCAGGATGCAGTCGTGAACGCAGCCGGGGTGGACATTGGGTAGGTAACGGTTTGCAACCTCCACGCGAGTGACGATGTTGGCTGCCACGAACAGGTCGAGAATGCGGTAGACCGAGTTTGCGGCTACGCGCCGGCCGCGCTGTTCCGAAAAGCGATCGGCGATGTCGTAAGCCGACGCGGGTCGGTCGAGACCGACGATGACATTGAATAGCTGAGCCCGCATATCGGTCCACTGCTCACCGACGCGCTCAAAGGCGGAGCGTGCGGCCTCTGCAAGCGCTTCTCCTTCCGGCTGCTCGTGCTTGTGACGCATGATGCAAGAATATGGCTCGACGGGGGTGGCGGGCAAGGCCACCCCTCTCTCAAGCACTTGG
>Ga0208062_100025_pt1 | contig 44928 bp, 43 predicted proteins | sample DeeseametaMP0261_FD_184217 | JGI IMG/M metagenome (GOLD analysis project Ga0208062, IMG submission 184217) | Marine microbial communities from the Deep Atlantic Ocean - MP0261 (SPAdes) | ecosystem: Environmental > Aquatic > Marine > Oceanic | place: South Atlantic Ocean | collected 2011-01-01 | reverse complement strand
GGATCCGGCTGACACTCAATGGCCTGACTCCGGTGGAGTACAGAGAGCAGGCTGCCGCTGCAGCCTGATTAAACTGTCCAAGTTTTAGGGGTCACTTCAGGTAGGGAGTCTGACCCGTGGGGTCAGACCCCTTTGTAGCCTGCTGGTGGGTCAGGTTCGAAAGTAGGGAGTAGGGCCCGACTCCTTCAGGAGTAGGCAGGGGGTCAGACCCCTTTGTCAGACCCCTTTGTAGCCTGCAGGGTAAGTAGCACCTAGCTTGCAGGCTACTCAGGGGTCGGGCCCTACGTGGCCTGACCCCTCCCTTTTGAAACTCAGGGTCAGGTCCCTGGTGCATTTGGTGTAGGCAGGGAGTAGGCGCGGAGCACGGAGTAGGCAGGGAGTCTGACCCGTAGGGTCAGACCCCTTCGCAGGCCCCAGTTTGCAATTTTTTACATTGTTTTTGAGGTGTAAGTCCTTGATTTTGGATAATTGGCCAAAAGTGTCACTTGCTTGTAACACCGGAACCCGTAGAATCGCGCAGGTTTTCGAGTAATTCCTCATAACCCTGACAAGGAGTCAGTTGGGAAATCTTCCCTTCGGCACAGCCGCTGCCTCTTTGTCCAAACGTTGAACAAGCCTTCGTATGCCCTCAAAACACTGGACCCTGGTCGGTGGGGCGGTAGCGTGCCTGACGGCGCTTTCTTACACCGCAACTACCCACGCCGCCCCCTGGATTGAACCCGGCGACAGCCGCGCGCGTTTTGCCCTGCAGAAGCTGGCAGACCGCGGCCATTTCGACCGCACGGTATCCACCTGGCCGGTGATGTGGAGCACGGTGGCGCAAGACATCAACCCCAGCGTTACCTCAGACCCAACCGCCACCGCAGGCGCTATGGCCTATCTGAATGCCGAACAGCAGGCACAGTTCCGTTCTGGCACCAAAACTGAACTCACCCTGGCAGGCAGTACCGAGCAGCCCCTGGTACAAGGCTTCGGCAATGCGCGGCAGGAAGAAGGTCAGGCCACGCTGGACTGGCAATGGCAGGGCGAACACTTTGCCATCGGCCTGTCACCCACCGTGGTGGCCAACCCCACAGACGACGAACAATACCGCTACGACGGCAGCTACCTGGCCGGTACACTTGGCAACTGGGTATTGGGCGCTGGGGCCATCGAGCGCTGGTGGGGCCCGGGCTGGCAGTCCAGCCTGATTCTGTCCAACAACGCGCGGCCCATGCCCGCAGTATGGCTCAACCGCAAGCGGGACCTGGCACCAGACTCCAAATGGCTCAGCTGGATCGGCCCCTGGAACCTCACCGTCTTCGCCGGCCAGTTTCAGGACGAGCGCACGGTTGATAACGCTAAACTCATCGGCATGCGCTTCACCTTCCGCCCGGTGCAAGGGCTGGATATCGGCCTGTCCCGCGCCATTATGTTTGGTGGGGAAGGGCGCCCGGAAGACTCTTCCACGCTTTGGAACGCCCTCATTGGTAAAGACAACGGCCAGCTCGGCCCTGATAAAGAGCCGGGCAATCAGCTGGCCAGCGTAGACGCCCGCTACGGCTTCGCGTTGGGCAACCAGTCCATGGGCCTGTACGCCCAGATGATGGGCGAAGACGAAGCCGGTGCCTTCCCCGCCCGCAAATCCTGGCTGCTGGGCACAGACTGGACCACCGGTCTGTTCAACACAGACCAGCAGTGGTTCCTGGAATACACCAACACCACGGCAGACGATTTTCTTGGCGATGCCATGCCCAACGTCACCTACGAGCACAGCATCTACAATACCGGCTACCGCCACTATGGCCGCAACATGGCCAGCAGCTTTGAAAGCGATGCGGAAGCCGTCACTCTGGGCGCCTACCAGTTCTTTGATAATGGCACCGAACTCTCCGCTTCGGTAAGCTACGCCGAACTCAATGCCGATGGCGCAATGCGTGCAGCGATGCCCGACCAGGATACCCGGTACTTTATCCCGGCCGCCCGCCAAAGAACCGGCATCCTCAATCTGGGTTACGGCACCAATATACTGAACGGCCGGCTCCAACTAAACGCACAAGGCACCGACAAAAAAATAAAACTGCCATCAGGCGAACAAGACCAATGGTCTGCAAGCGCCAGCTGGACATACCGATTCTAACGCACCTGAAATGGAAACCTCGCATCGGATGAAATCGTTAATCACACTGGTACTGGTACTTAGCCTTGGCGGTTGCGCCATGATTCCCGGCGCCCATATACCCTCTGGCAGCTCCGGCTGGAAAGCCAGCGACGACAATCAGCCTGCAGACCTGGAAGAGATGGTTAACATTCACACCATCACCCCCAAACTGCTCCAGGAACAAATGGCAAAGCCGGAAACTACGCCGGTGTTCAACCACCAGCTGGAACTGGAAATCCAGGATTACGACTACACCGTAAACCGGGGCGACATACTCAGCATCACCGTATGGGACCACCCGGAGCTCACCATTCCTGCTGGATCCGACCGCAGCCCGTCTGAAGCCGGCAACTGGGTGCACAGCGACGGCACCATCTTTTACCCCTACGTGGGCGAGATCAAAGTCGCCGGTTTGAAAGTGACCGAAATCCGCGACATCCTGCGCGAAGAACTCACCAAATACATCGCCTCGCCACAGGTAGACGTAACCGTGGCCTCGTTCCGCTCAAAGCGCGTGTACATGACTGGCGAACTGAAACAACCCGGCACCCAGCCCATCACCAACGTACCGCTCACCCTGCTGGAAGCTGTCAGCAACGCCGGTGGCCTGACCGATACGGCCGACTGGACCAACGTAACCCTCACCCGCAACGGCGAAACCAAACGCTACTCCCTGCGGGACCTTTACCGCCAGGGCGACACCCGGGAAAACATCCTGCTGCGCCCCAACGACATCATCCACGTAGCCCGTAACGATGCCGCCAAAATCTTTGTTCTGGGTGAAGTCACCAAGCCCACCAGCCTGAACATCGGCCGGTCGGACATCACCCTGGCCGAAGCCCTGGCCGATGCCGGCGGCTTCGCCCAGGCCACCGCCGATGCCAGCGGCATCTTCGTGCTGCGCCAGGCCGCTGAAGGTGGCGACAAAATTGCCGACGTGTACCAACTGCACGCCCGCAACGCCACCGCCCTGGTGCTGGCCGACCAGTTCACCCTGCAAGCGCGGGACATCGTGTACGTAACCGCCGCGCCCATCGCCCGCTGGAACCGCCTGATCGCACAAATCCTGCCAAGCATGCAGTCCTTGTACTACGGCTCCATCACCCAACAAGAACTGGTCAACTAACTGCAACAACCATGTTTAACAATATCCTTGTTGTATGCGTAGGCAACATCTGCCGCAGCCCCATGGCCGAGTACCTGCTCAAAGCCAGGCTGCCGGCGGATAGCGGCAAACAGGTCCACTCCGCCGGCATCGGTGCGCTGGTCGACAAACCGGCAGACGCCACCGCGCAGGAGCTGCTGCAAGAGCAGGGCATAGACGCAAGCCCCCACCGGGCCCGGCAAGTCACACAAGACATGCTGGCCAGGGCAGATCTGATACTGGCCATGGAAGAAGGCCACCTGAAACGCCTGCACGAAATCGCTCCGCAAATCCGCGGCCGCGCTTTTTTGCTGGGCAAATGGCAGAACAATCACCCGGTACCAGACCCCTACCGGCAACAGCGCCCCGCCTTCGAACACGCCTACAAACTGATCGACCAAGCCTGCGACAGCTGGCTCAAATACCTGGGTAACTGAATTACATGACAGACAACACAACAACCAGCATCGCAACCCCGCAAGACGACGAAATAGACCTGCTGGCCCTGATCGGCACCCTGTGGGACGGCAAATGGCTGATTGCCGCCGTAACCGTAGTGTTCACCGCCATCGGCGTGTTCTACGCCCTGATCCAACCGCCGGTATACCGCGCCAACGCCCTGATCCAGGTAGAAGAGAAAACCGGAGGCCTGCCGGGCATGGAAGACCTGGGCGGCCTGCTGGAAACCACCTCCAACGCCAGCACCGAAATTGAATTGATCAAAAGCCGCCGGGTACTGGGCCAGGTAGTGGACAACCTGAACCTGGACATCGTTACCAGCCCGGATTATTTCCCCGTAGTAGGCGCCACCCTGGCCCGCCGCTTCAGTGGCGAACCCGGCGAGCTGGCCCAACCCAAATGGGGCGAAGGCTACGCCTGGGGCGGTGAAAAGCTCACCATCACTCGCATGGATGTACCGGGTGGCTCTGGCAGCTACATCCTGCAAGCCGGCGAAAACGGCCGCTGGACCCTGCTGAACCAGGATGAAGAACCGGTACTGGAAGGCCAAACCGGCACCCCGGCCGATGCCAACGGCTTCGGCTTGATGGTCACCGAACTGCACGCCCGCCCCGGCACCCGCTTCAACGTAACCAAGCGCACCCGGTACGCCGCCACCATGTCTCTGCAGGGGCAGGTTAGCGCCAGCGAAAAAGGCAAAGGCTCTGGCATCATTGAGCTGGCCTACGAACACACCAACCCCGCCATGGCCGAAGCCATCCTGGCGGAAGTGGGCCAGAACTACGTACGCCAGAACGTAGAACGGGCCAGCGCCGAAGCCGCCCAGTCCCTGGAATTCCTGCGAAGAACCCTGCCGGAAGTAAAGCAGGAACTGGAAGCCGCCGAAGAGAAGTTCAATAACTACCAGGTGCAGGAAGAAACCATCGACATCAGCGCCGAAGCCTCGGCAGTGCTGGACCAGATCGTCAACCTGGAAGCCCAGATCTCACAGCTGGAATTCCAGCGCGCCGAAATTGAACAACGCTTCCAGCCCACCCACCCGCGCTACCGGGCCTGGGCCTCGCAAATGGCGGAACTCAAAGGCCGCCGCGCCGAACTGGACGCTCGCATCGGCCGCCTGCCAGAAACCCAGCAAGAACTGGTACGCCTGCGCCGTGATGTGGAAGTGGGCAACAAAATCTACCTGCAAATGCTCTCTAACATCCAGCAACTGGACATCGCCCGCGCCGGCACCGTGGGCAACGTACGGGTAGTGGACGACGCCGTTGTAAACACCCAGGCCCCGGTAAAACCCAAGCGCGCCCTGATCGCCGCCGTAGCCCTGCTGCTGGGCGGTATGATTGGCACCGGCATCGTACTGGTACGGGCCATGCTCAACCGCGGCATCGAAAACCCGGACGACATCGAAAAACTCGGCCTGCCGGTATACGCCACCGTACCGCTGTCTGAAACTCAGCAAGCCATGGCCAAAAAGAAACGGAGCCGCAAAGACCCCACCGCCGGCCTGCTGGCCATCGAAAACCCCGCAGACCTGGCCGTAGAAAGCCTGCGCAGCCTGCGCACCAGCCTGCACTTCGGCATGATGGACGCCCGCAACAACATCCTGATGATCTCCGGCCCCAGCCCCGGCGTGGGCAAAACCTTTGTGTCCGTCAACCTGGCCGCCGTCATGGCCATGGCCAACCAACGGGTACTGCTGATAGACGGCGACCTGCGCCGTGGCTTCTCCCGCGATGTCTTCGGCGTAAGCAACCACAAAGGCCTGTCTGACCTCCTTGCGGGCAAAACCACGTTGGAAGAAGCCACCGAACACAGCGGCGTAGAAGGCCTGGACTTCATCAGCCGCGGCACCGTACCGCCCAACCCGTCTGAACTGCTGATGAGCAAACGCTTTGACGAGTTTCTGAAACAAGCCAGCGCCAACTACGACCTGGTGATTGTAGACACCCCGCCCATCCTGGCCGTGACAGACCCGGCCATCGTAGGCAAACACGCTGGCACCACCATGCTGGTAGCCCGCTTCGGCGCCAACCCGGCGAAAGAACTGGAACTGACCAAGCGGCGCTTTGAGCAGAATGGTATCGAGGTGAAGGGCGTAATCTTTAACGCCGTAGAAAAGAAAGCCTCTAACTACGGTTATGGCGGCTACGGTTACTACAACTACGCCTACAAATCTGCGAAGTAAGCAGGCTACAAAGGGGTCTGACCCCACGCACCCAAACCAGCAGGCTACAAAGGGGTCTGACCCTACGAGGTCAGACCCCACCCAAAGCCAGCGACGATTCCCAGAACCAGCGGCAACCGCAGTTATGCGCACAACCAACATCTGGCCCAGGCACCTGCAACGTAGTATGCTCAACAGTGAAGTTAGCTCTGGAGGTGTTCAGATGAGTACCTGCAAGGAAGAGAAAGCAGTGACCAAGATACGAAAATATCCCCGCAGCAAAGCGTTTGATGACAACCGGAAGTTGGCATACTACGCCAAGCTTTCATCTCGTAATGCGATTGATGATTTGCTTGAGGCCGGGATTTCCGTTGTATACCTGAAAGACGGAAAACTGGTGCGGAAAGGTCCGGATAACAAACTGACCGTGTTAAAGGAATCAGAGAACAAGGAAAAGTTCGATCTTAGGGAGTACCTGTGCCACGGATAAGGCTTATTGCCGGCCCTAACGGTTCTGGCAAAACTACACTGTTAAAAACGCTGGTAAAGAACAAAGTTCCGGTCGGGCAGTACATCAACCCAGATGATATTGCCCGCCATATTGATCTCTCCGAAAGTCTGGAACGAGCCTCTCAGGCATTAAAACAGAGCACCAAGCTACCAGCACTCTCAGGCGATTTTGAGCATTATTTCTCCGTGCTGTTGGCGCAGACTATCGCAACTGGATTGCGCACAGACTGGCTGGCTTATCAGCTCTCACTGACTTATGAATCGGTTATGAGCCACGAGAGCCACTTGGCCTTTGTGGATAAAGCGATAGAGGCTGGTTTTGAACCCTACCTTTACTATATCTGCACCTCAGATCCGGATATAAACAATGCGCGAGTAGGTCAGCGAGTGGAATCTGGTGGTCACGATGTGCCTGAAGATAAGATCCGGAGTCGGTACACCAAGAGCCTAGAGCTACTGCATAAAATGTCGCAGAAATGCAAGCGAGTCTATTTCTTTGACAATTCAGGGCAGGAACACCTGCACTTTGCCGAAATCACTCCCGACGGGTATCTGGATATATTTGAAAAGCAGTTTGTAAAAGCAAATCCCGTCTGGTTTATCGACAACCTACTAAAGAAATGGCCGCGCGACAAAGTCCGTATTGCAACTCTGTAGCGAGTCAATTTTTAACGAAGTAGGCGAAGATCCCGCTCAGCTGTAAACCTAAACCAAATGCGTTTTTGCCACGAAAACCACGAAAGAACACGAAAACCAATAAAGCTTTTGGCCACGGACACTCACTGACGCTCACGGACAAAGACCAACGTCCCCACAACAAGCAATCTACAAAGGGGGCTGACCCTACGCGGTCAGGCCCTTACCAAAGCCAGCGGTTCTCCTAAACCTAAGCAAAGCTTCAAAATGAAACTACTAGATACCGGCAGTGCTGACCAAAACGAAGCCGTGACCAAGAATAAGGTGGCGTATTTCGAATGACGGTAATCGGGCGCATGCGGAACAGTAGCTTAGCTAGCGGGACCGCTACGTATATGTTGGCGAGTGTAGTCAACGCGGCAATACCCTTTATGTTGCTCCCTGTTCTAACTCGCTATTTGGCTCCTTCAGAATATGGGCAGGTGGCTGTTTTCCAGGTCTGGGTTGCGTTAGTAGGTGCCTTGTGCGGCCTTAGCGTACACGGTGCAGCAGTCAGAAAGTATTATGACTACGATAACCCTGATGCAGAAATTGGTGAGTTCATTTCTGCCTGCATCATGGTTCTTGTTTTGAGCTCCTCGATAATTTTTGTGCTCCTTTTGCCGCTTTTGGACTTGGTCTCTGGTGCGGTTGGGCTATCCCGAAGCTGGCTGCTGATAGGAGTCTTATTTGCATTTTGCAGTTTTCTCGTTCAACTGAGGTTGGGGCAGTGGCAGGTTCGAAAGAAGCCAAAATACTTTGGTATGTTTCAGATCTCTATGAGCTTGTTGAACATGTTTCTCTCTCTTCTGTTGGTTGTCGTCTTTACGTTGGGTGTCAGCGGTAGACTCTCCGGTAACACTGTTGCAGTCGTTTTTTTTGGGGCTTTTGCACTTTTCTTACTCAAGCGTGATGGGTTGATTAGGTTTTCCTGGCGGCCAGATCTTATGGCCGAAGCCCTAAGGTTTGGTGTCCCTTTGATTCCCCATGTTATTGGGGCGTTCCTACTTATTACAATTGATCGTGCTGTAATTAGTGCGCAGCTAGGGTTAGACCAAGCTGGCTATTACATGGTTGCAGTTCAGTTTGCGATGGTGATGGCGCTAATTTTGGATAGCGTTAATAAAGCTTACACTCCATGGCTTTATGAGCGGTTAAATAGAGATGAAAAGAAAGAAAAAGTTTTTGTTGTTAAGCTTACATACTTTTATGGACTGTTTCTTTTAACTCTTTCGGCTTTGGCGTTTTTGATTGGTGGAGAGGTTCTGGTTTTTATAGCAGGAGATGAATACCAGCCGGCTGCAGAAATTATTGGTTGGTTGATTCTTGGTAAAGCATTTCACGGCATGTATTACATGGTTTGCAGTTATGTCTTCTATAAGAAAAAAACATCTCTGGTGGCGAGGGTGACTATATTTACAGGTGTGGTTAATGTCGCTCTATTGATCGCCCTTTCTGCAAGCTTTGGTTTGGTGGGGGCGGCTTGGGCAATGTGTTTGAGTATGCTTTTACAGTTTTCTATCACATGGGTTGTTGCAGCAAGATTAGTAAATATGCCTTGGGGATTAAGGGTGCTTCAGTGAGAAAGATAGTGCGATCTTTGCGTTTGTTTGTCGGGAAGTTTCGAAAAAAATATAGAACAGCGCGTGTCAAAAGAGCTTGTGGAGGTTACAAAGGGGTTGTTCTTGCCAATGGGCCGACTTTACTTACAAAAAATACGTTTCTAGGTGCGAATGTTCATTTTAATGGATTGGTAGTTAGTGGCGGTGGAAAGGTAACAATAGGAGATAACTTCCACTCGGGCCCGGACTGTCTTTTTATCTGTCAAAATCACAACTTCGACACTGGGGCCGCGATTCCTTACGATAATACCTATATTTATAAAGATATCGAAATTGGTGACAACGTGTGGATTGGCAGTCGCGTGATTGTACTGGGCGGTGTGAAAATAGGAGAGGGTGCAATTATTCAGGCCGGAAGTTGTGTCGTTAGTGACATTCCTCCTTATGCTATAGCCGGTGGCCATCCCGCAAAGGTGTTTAGTCAACGAAACATAGAACATTATGAAAGACTCAAAGCGGAAGGAAAGTTCCATTGATGAATAGCACGCTAACCCTCATCGGCCGAGAAAAAGAACTCTTCTCCAGCGACATAACCAACAACGAAAGCCAACTAACTGAAATTGTCAGCACCTCCCGCTTCCTCGTTCTGGGCGGAGCCGGCTCCATAGGTCAGGCCGTCACCAAAGAAATATTCAAGCGCAACCCGGCCAAACTCCACGTAGTAGACATCAGCGAAAACAACCTGGTTGAACTGGTGCGCGACATCCGAAGCAGCTTCGGTTACATCCCTGGCGATTTCCGCACCTTCGCTCTGGATATCGGTTCGGTCGAGTACGACGCCTTCTTCAAGGCGGACGGCGGCTACGATTACATTTTGAACCTCTCCGCCCTCAAGCACGTGCGTAGCGAAAAAGATCCCTACACCCTCATGCGCATGGTGGATGTAAACGTCTTCAATACCGACAAAACTCTGCGGCAGGCAATTGATGCCGGCACCAAAAAATACTTCTGTGTGTCCACTGACAAGGCGGCCAACCCGGTCAACATGATGGGCGCTTCCAAGCGCATCATGGAAATGTTTCTGATGCGCAGAAGCCTGCAAATGGACATTTCCACCGCCCGCTTTGCCAATGTCGCCTTCTCCGATGGCTCTCTGCTGCATGGTTTCAACCAGCGCCTGGAAAAACGCCAGCCGATTGTGGCACCGAACGATGTTCGCCGTTACTTCGTAACACCCAAAGAGTCCGGTGAGCTGTGCCTGATGTCTTGCATCTTCGGCGACAATCGGGACATCTTCTTCCCGAAACTCAGCGAAGAGCTTCACTTGATTTCGTTTGCCGATATTGCCGTGAAGTACCTGGAGGCAAAGGGCTTTGAGCCGGTGCTGTGCAGCGATGAAGATGAGGCCCGGGAACTGGCGAAAACGCTCCCGGAGCAAGGCAAATGGCCATGCCTGTTTACCTCCAGCGATACCACTGGTGAGAAAGACTTTGAAGAATTCTTCACCGATCAGGAAACGCTGGATATGGAGCGCTTCGAGAATCTTGGCATCATCAAGAACGAAGCCGATTTTGATGAGCAATTGCTGGCGGAGTTCGAAGATCGGATTGCCGCGATGAAGCAAGACCTGGCCTGGAGCAAGCAGGACCTGGTGGACCTGTTCTATCGCATGATTCCGGATTTCGGGCACAAAGAAACCGGCAAATATCTCGACAGCAAAATGTGAGGCAGCTTTGAGCGACCAACTGATCCGGTTTGTCAGAGACTATTTCGGAACCAACGAGTTTATCCCGCTTCACGCCCCGGTATTTCCCGGCCGTGAGAAGGAATACGTGGCCGACACCATCGAGTCTACCTTTGTCTCCAGCGTTGGCGCCTATGTGGACCGGTTCGAGCAGGATATGGCCAATTACACCTGCTCGCCCAAGGCGGTTGCCACGGTCAATGGCACGGCCGCCCTGCACATTTCGTTGAAACTTGCAGGCGTAGAGGCGGGTGACCTGGTGATTACCCAGCCGCTCACCTTTGTCGCCACCTGTAATGCCATCGCCTACTGCAATGCCGAGCCCGTTTTTATCGATGTAGACCGTGACACCCTGGGGCTGTCCGCCAAGGCGCTCGAAGCCTGGCTGGACGAGCATGCAAAGCTGGACTCCGAAGGCGTTTGCCGCACCCGCGCAGATAACAAGGTGGTTCGGGCTTGTGTGCCCATGCACACCTTCGGTCATCCTGCGGACCTGGACGGACTGGTGTCGGTCACCCGCCGCTGGAATATTGCGTTGGTAGAAGACGCTGCCGAATCTCTGGGCAGCTATTACAAGGGTAAACACACCGGTACCTTTGGCGCGCTGGGCACGCTCAGCTTTAATGGCAATAAAATCATGACCACCGGTGGTGGCGGGATGATTCTGGCCGGCGAGGCGTTGGCCACTCGCGCCAAACACCTGACCACCACCGCTAAGAAGCCGCATCCCTTCGAGTACATACACGACGAGCTGGGGTATAACTACCGGTTACCCAACCTGAATGCGGCACTGGGCTGTGCCCAGCTGGAGCAGCTGGAAACCTTCATCGAGGCCAAGCGGGCCTTAGCGGCCGCCTACGAAGGGTTCTTCTCAGGCACAAATCAGGAGTTCGTGAAAGAGCCTGCAGACTGCCGCTCGAATTACTGGCTCAACGCGGTTATCTGTGAGGACAAAGCCCACAGAGATGAGTTGCTTGAAACCACCAACCAGCAAGGGATCATGACCCGGCCCATCTGGGCGTTGATGAACCATCTGACCATGTATCAGAGCTGTCGCCGTGGTGATCTGAATAATTCGGAGTGGCTGGAAGCTCGGGTGGTGAACTTGCCGAGTAGTGTGGTTTCAAAGGGGTAAGTAATGAGAAAGTTAGGTGTATTTGGCACATCAGGGTTTGCGAGAGAAGTTGCAGATATTGCAGATGAGTTGGGTTACGAGCCGTTTTTGATCGCTAAAGATGAGACAGAGGCAGCCGCCGGACCTCACGTGTGGCCGGTTGTTTTGGAAAGCGATATAGATCAATCCCAAGAGACTGTATATGCGCTAGGTATTGGTGAGAACAACATCAGAGCCAAGGTTGCCGATCGTTACTCGGGCAAGCTGAACTTCGTGAACCTTATTCACCCAAGTGCAACCTTTGGAAAGCATCAACTTGAACAGATCCAGAAGCGGGAAGGCGTTATTGTCTGCGCAGGGGTTCGCTTTACAAGCAACATCGTGGTGGGCAGTTACTCGATATTTAACCTGAACGCTACTATCGGCCACGACGTAATCGTTGAGGATTTCGTTAATATCGCCCCGGGAGCACATATATCCGGCAATGTATGGATCAAGCGAGGGTGTTGGCTCGGAACCGGATCGGTGATTAATCAGGGCAACAATGAGAAAAAGCTTTTAATTGGCTCTGAAACGACTATTGGTTCCGGTGCTGTGGTCATCAAGGACTGCGACGAAAAAGCTGTCTATGTTGGTGCGCCCGCCAGGAGGATTAAATGAGAACGTTGGTAATCGCTGAAGCAGGAGTCAACCACAACGGTGACATCAAGCTCGCGAAAAAGCTCATTGCCGTAGCCGCTGAGGCTGGGGCTGACTTGGTTAAGTTTCAGACTTTTGTCACGGCTAACAACATCTCACGCGCTGCGCCGAAAGCGGAATATCAGAAGGGCGCGACTGACCCCGAAGAATCTCAATACGAGATGGTCCGAAAACTTGAACTCTCAAAAGACGACCACTTGGAACTCATCGAAGAGTGCGAGAAGAGAAAAATTGGCTTCTTCTCTACTGCATTCGATGCAACCAGCATTGATATGCTCGATGAACTGAATGTCAGTGATTATGTGAAGGTTCCTTCCGGCGAACTAACCAACCTTCCATATCTGCGCTACCTGACGCGCCACGGAAAACGCGTGCTGCTATCCACCGGCATGGCAGATCTGGGCGAGATCGAAGCCGCGATTAACGTGGTGGAACAGGCAGGCACCCCCAGAGATAAAATCACTGTTCTGCATTGCACCACCGAATACCCCACACCCATGGAAGACGTGAATCTCCGCGCCATGGTCAACATTGGCAAGGCGTTTGGGGTATCGGTGGGGTACTCGGACCACACGCCAGGCATTGAAGTACCCATCGCCGCAGTTGCTCTGGGTGCGACCGTGATTGAAAAGCATTTCACTCTGGACCGCACTCTGCCGGGGCCGGATCACAGGGCCAGCCTGGAGCCCGATGAGCTGAAAGCCATGGTGCAAGGCATCCGTAATATTGAGAAGGCGCTGGGGGATGGCATCAAACGACCCAGCCCCAGCGAACTCAAGAACAAGCCTATTGCCCGCAAATCGCTGGTGGCCGCTCGTCCCATCAAGGCAGGGGAAGCGTTCACTGAAGATAACCTGATGGCCAAACGCCCGGGCACGGGCATTTCGCCGATGCAGTGGGACGAGGTGATTGGTCGCACTGCGCCCCGTGATTTCAGTGAAGACGAGTTGATCGAACTATGACTCGCAAGGTTTGTGTGGTAACCGGTACCAGAGCTGAGTTTGGGTTGCTGCGTTGGCTGATGGGCGAGATCCAAAGCCACCCGGAGCTGGAGCTTCAGGTGATTGCGACGGGCATGCATTTGTCGCCTGAGTTCGGTTCGACCTACCGCGAAATCGAAGAAGCGGGTTTTGAGATTGATGCCCGAGTGGAAATGCTTCTGAGCTCAGACACCAACACCGCAGTGACCAAATCCATGGGCCTTGGTGTGATCGGCTTTGCCGATGCCTACGAGCGCCTGGCCCCGGATATCGTGGTGGTGCTGGGGGATCGTTTCGAGATATTCGCCGCCACTTCGGCCGCTATGATTGCGGGTGTACCGGTTGCGCATTTGCATGGTGGCGAGACGACAGAGGGAGCGTTTGACGAAGCCATTCGCCACTCGATCACCAAAATGTCTCACCTGCACTTTGTGGCGGCAGATGAATACCGCCAGCGCGTGATTCAGCTTGGAGAGCATCCGGACAGGGTGTTCAACTTTGGCGGCATGGGCATTGATGCGATTAAACGCATCAAGCTGCTTAGCCGAGAAGAGCTGGAGCGTTCGCTGGAGCTCAGCCTTGGTGCAAAGAGCCTGCTGGTGACGTTCCATCCGGTGACCCTGGAAGGTGGTGCCAGCTCGGCCGCCCAGATGGGTGAACTGCTGGCCGCTTTGGAAGATCTGGACGATACCACCCTGATCTTTACCATGCCGAACGCCGACACCGGGGGCCGGGAGCTTAGTGCCATGGTTCGGGAGTTCGCCCAACGGCACCCCAATGTCAAGGTGTATACGTCGCTTGGCCAGCTCCGATACTTCTCCTGCTTGGCACAGATAGACGGCGTGGTTGGTAACTCCTCTAGTGGCTTGGCAGAAGCGCCATCCTTCAAAATTGGCACCGTAAATATCGGCGATCGCCAGAAAGGCCGGCTGAAAGCAAATAGTGTGATTGACTGCGAGCCGAACCGGGCTGCCATTCAGGTCGCGCTGGAAACGCTTTACTCTGCAGAGTTTCAGGCCAGCCTTGCTGCTGTATCCAACCCCTACGGGAACGGCGGTGCCAGTGAATCGATCGTCAAAGTACTTGCGGAATACCCACTGGAAAACATCCGCAAGAAACAGTTTTACAACCTTTCAGCTAATGACTTTTCCTGACCTGCGGAGCAATCCATGAAGCCCTGGCGTAAAGCCCTCGTAAACAGCGACGCGTCCCTGGAACAAGCCATCGAAGTTCTGGACAAGGCCGCCCTTCGGATCGCCTTGGTGGTCGATGCCAGCGACAGGTTGCTCGGTACCCTGACCGACGGTGACGTGCGCCGAGCGCTCCTGAAACACTTACCGCTGGAAACGCCGGTTAACCAGGTGATGAACGGCCAGCCCAAGACAGCGGATCAGTCCTGGACGGAAAGCCGCATTCTGGCGCTGATGGAGCAGCATGAATTACTGCAGCTCCCCCTGGTTGATGCTGAAAAGCGCGTTGTAGGGCTGGCGAACCTGCACGACATCCTGAACAAGCACCGCCACGACAATCCGGTTTTCCTGATGGCGGGCGGTTTCGGCACCCGGTTGCGGCCGCTGACCAACAACTGTCCTAAGCCCATGCTGAAAGTGGGTGACAAGCCCATCCTTGAGCAAATCCTGTTGAACTTTGTTGAGGCCGGCTTCCACCGTTTCTACATCTCAACCCACTATATGCCGGAAGTGATCCGCGATTACTTCGGAAATGGTGAGAAGTGGGGCATAAGCATTCAGTACGTGCATGAAGAAGAACCTCTCGGCACCGGCGGCGCTCTGGGCCTGCTGCCTCACGACGAGATCGATCAACCGTTGTTCATGATGAACGGCGACCTGCTGACATCCCTGAACCTGCACAGTTTTCTGGAGTTCCATCAAGCCCACAATGGTGTAGCTACCATGTGTGTGAGGGAATATGAGCATCAAGTGCCTTACGGCGTAATCACCAGCGAAGGCACGCAGATTAAATCGATGGTCGAGAAGCCCGTTCACCGGTTCTTTGTCAACGCAGGCATTTATTTGCTGGACCCTGCGCTGGTCAAAAGTGTGGAACCCGGTACCCGGATTGACATGCCGACGCTACTGGAGAGGCAGATTGACGGTGGTAACGCGGTGAATATGTTCCCGATTCATGAGTACTGGCTGGATATCGGGCGGATGGATGATTTTCACAAGGCGCAAACGGAAGTGCAGGATCGGTTAAATGGGTGACACAGGCGACATTCTGGTTATTATTCCTGCCCGGGGCGGCAGCAAGCGCTTACCCCGAAAAAACGTACTGCCGCTGGCAGGCAAACCGCTGATCTGCTGGACTATTGAAGCCGCACTGGAAGCGAAGCTGAAGGCGCGGATTATGGTCACTAGTGACGATGAGGAAATCCTGGCTATCGCCCGGCAATACCAAAGCCAGGGTGTAATCGCCTATAAACGGCCTGATGAATTGGCTACCGATACCGCTTCCACCGCCGATGTATTGATTGATGCGGTAGAAGCCGAGCAGGCAGCAGACCATGATCCGAAAACGCTTGTGCTTTTGCAGCCCACATCGCCGCTTCGTAAGGCCGAGGACATTCGGGCGGCTTTGGATGTTTATCGCGAGGGTGGGTGCGAGGATACGGTTGTGACGGTGTGTGAGGTAGATCATCCTACCGCTTGGGTTGGGACGATTGGTGAGGGGGCGAGGCTTGAAGGGATTGATCTTAGCGGGAAGCGTTCGCAGGATTATCGAAAGGAGTATCGGTTGAATGGGGCGGTTTATGTTGCTCGGGTTGATTGGATGATGAACTCGGGTGTCCTTTTTACGGAGCGTTTGGGTGCTTCGGTGATGCCTCGAATTCGGTCATTGGATATTGATGAAGAACTTGATTTTCGTGTCTGTGAGAGTTTGATCGGTGATTGATAACTTATTCATTGTGGAATCACCCCTCCAGGCATTAGTGGCTGTTGAGCTTAGTTTGCAGTTTGAGGGGCAAACGAACGGAATTATTTATCGACTTTCTGGAAAGGGGCGAGAGCGGAACGATGAACAGATCTGTAGGGTTGTTGAACTGGGGTCTTGGAGCTTTAGAGAAGCAATCAACTTCGGTGACACAAAAAGAATAATATGGCATGTCAACGCAAGAAAACACATCTCCGTTCTAGAAAAGCGCTTTGGCGGTGATGTTGACACGATATTTTTTGGTGAGTTTCGCTCGCAGTGGATGCAGCTCGCAAGGCTAGCAATAGCACCGAGAAAGCATGTGTTGATGGACGACGGTGCTGCAACTGTTCTGGCGAAGACTATGTATCTTGATAAGGGTGTTTATTTTCCGAGTGAATTTGTAGGTATAAAGTTTGGAATTAAAAGAGCACTGAAGAATGTGATCTACTCAAGATTTTATGACATTCGCCAGTCGCAGAAAGTAGTGGAGCTCGCTTCCGCTTTCTTTAAGGTTGACTCTAGATATCCGTTAGACTTTTCTTTTATTAAGCAGAAAGTTGGCAGTATTTCTTTGTCCGAGGCTCCACGTAGCGAGGCGCCAACTGCTTTCTTTTTTGGATCAAAGTATAGTGAGATTGGGATCGTTTCTCAGGAATATGAGATTTATTTCATATCTAAGGTTTTAGATTATTATCGTAGCCTTGGGCTTCGCTCTATATACTGTGCTCACCGTGATGAAAGTGAGTTTAAGCTTAGTTTGATTAAGAATCTTGGTCATGTTGATGTAGTTGTTCCTGATCTCCCGGCAGAGATTTTTCTTCTAGAGCGCTCAGTGTCTGTGGCTGAAATTGGTGCGGCATATTCAAGTGTCATTAATAACTTGGCGATTCTGTTTCCTGAAAAGCCAATTTTGAGTTTTCGCCTTAGGAATGATGAAGTTAATCCGACTTATAGGTCTAAAGTAGAAAGTGTTTATGGTTTTTATAAGGCTTCCGGGATTTCAGTAAAAGATATCTGAGATGAAGGCTATTTGTGTTAAAGGCTCATGCCTTTTAAAATTTTGCATGATGTAAGGGTGGGTAATGCAAGTTTTTCACTTTTTTGGTTGTTAATGTCGTGACTTCTAGCTCAGTTCGTGATTTTGTTTTTATTTTTTATTTTTTTTTCTCTTTTTCACTTTTCGCTTTTTTTTATAAGCCGGGAGAGGTTCTGCCGATGGTGCTTTATTGGCCGTTGGTTCTAGGTTCGCTTGCCTTATTTTTCGCCAGTTTGCTGCATTTGTTTTGGGGTGAACGGAAATTCTCCCATAATAAGTTTTTTGTATTTATCCTTTTTCTAGCCCTTGTTTCTGTGATTTTTGATTATATTTTTCATCGGGGTACATCGCTATTTAATGTTCTTATTATTTTTGTTTTTGCTGCATCAGTTTATCGTGGCCCAGTTAAATATTTTTTGCCTATCCTGAATTTTGTTTTTTTTGTTTCAGTTGTCTGGTCAATTATTTCTTATCATATTGGCATCAATCGGTGGGGTTACATTCCGGGGCAGTATGGGTTTGAATATCACGGTGGTATGGGCTGGCGAATTGGTCTTTTTCCATATTTGTCGCCGCCGTCATCTGGTATGTTCTCCCTTGTAGTTTTCTTTTGTAATTTTTTTTCTAACTCTAGGTTTCGTTTTTTCTTTCTTCTTATTTCTCTGTATTTTTTATTGTTCTCTGGTGTTCGGACGGTTTTTGTTGCACTTGTTTTTGGGCTATTTTTTGCGGTATTTGTTTTTCGACGACGCCAAAGGAGCACGTTTGCCATTATTTGTTTTCTGGTGATTTGCTTTTTGCTTCTATTTTTTAGTAATTACCCGCATCTTATTTATCCGGTGGTTGAATGGAATGATACGATATCCTCTATGCTTCTTCGCGCTGGGGTCTCTGGAGGGGCAGATATTGAGAGCGATGCACGAAGTATTATGTTTCGCGAGTTTTTTAGCATAGGTATGGAAACGTGGCCGTATGGCATAGGGAGTGGAAACATTGGCAGTGTTTATAGCGGACCTGGTGGTTCAGAAATGAAAGCTATTCGAATTTTTGCTGAGTCGGGAATTCTTGGCGTATTTTTTATTGTTGCTGCGCTAATGCTAGGTCTCGTTAAAGGGCTTGGTTCATTTTTGTTCTTCACTGTTTTTTGTTTTTCATTTCTTTTTTATAGCTCATTCATTGCTCCCTATAACTTCGTTTTTCTATCAATGTTGGCGTTGTTTTCTATTAACTTTAGTGCGGAAGATTTATTGTCGTTGAGTTATGATTGATGGGAATATTATATTTTATAATAATTGATTGTTTTAGAGATAAGCTTAATGGATGAAAAAATGAGAATTTTAAGGTGCGATTGGCTATATTTCCAATGTTATTTACTAATGGGTACGAAAGTAAGCGAACATTATTTATAATATAGCGGTCGTTCGCCAAGCTTATCGGATATCTACACACATGCGCCACGATGACGGTCGTAAACTTGATCACAAAACATTAGAAGCCATTCGCGTTCGCGCCGTTCAACGAGTCATGGATGGCGAAAGCCCGGAAGTCGTCATCAAAGCGCTTGGCATGAGCCGCGCACGAATTTACGAATGGCTGGCCGCCTACCGCGAGGGTGGCTTTGACGCACTCAAGGCCAAGCAAATTTCTGGTCGCCCCAAAAAACTGAGCGGGGCTCAGATCCGGGAGCTGTATACCTGGATAACGACCTTTACACCGGACCAGCTGAAGTTTGACTTTGCCCTGTGGACCCGGGGTCGTGTGCGTGAGCTCATTCGGCAAAAGTTCAACGTCCGGTTAAGCGATGTCTCGGTGGGTCGTCTGCTTCGAAACCTGGGGCTGACGCCCCAGAAACCACTGCATCGGGCTTACCAGCAAAAACCAGAGGCCGTGAAGCAATGGAAAGAAGAGACCTACCCGGAAATCCGCAAGGAAGCCAAAAAAGTCGGTGCTACCATCTACTTCGGTGATGAAGCCAGTATCCGGTCTGATTATCACAGTGGCACGACCTGGGCGCCCAAGGGTGAAACTCCGATCATCCGCAATACCGGCAGTCGCTTCAGCATCAATCTGATCTCGGCCATCTCACCTCGTGGTGAGCTTCGCTTCAAAACGATTCAGGGCACCATGAACACCGATGCGTTTCTCGGTTTCCTCAAGGCTCTGGTGCAAGACGCTGACAAGCCGGTTTTCCTGATACTCGATAACCATCCGGTGCACCATGCTCGTCGCGTTCGCGAGTATGTCGAGAGTCTTGACGGCAAACTCAAGCTGTTCTTCCTGCCGCCGTACTCGCCGGAGCTGAATCCTGATGAGTCTGTTTGGGGCTACATCAAATACCACCACGTCGGTAAAAAGATCATCAACAGTAAGGAGCAACTTCGGAGCATTGTTTACCGGCAGCTTCGGCGCTTGCAGAAATTGCCAAAGCTATTGAAATCGTTTTTTGGTCATCCGGACCTGGCTTATATCTCCGGATGATGTTCGCTTACTTTATTTCGGATTAGTAGGTTGACTCAATGAAGAAAGTTGCTGTTATCGGTCTCGGCTACGTAGGCCTCCCCCTCGCGGTAGCCTTCGGCGAAAAACGCCCGGTTGTGGGCTTTGATATCAACGCCAAACGCATTGCCGAGCTTAGGCAGGGCGAGGATTTCACCCGCGAAGTCTCCGCCGAGGAGCTGGCCGCTGCCTCCCAGCTGTCGTTCACTGACTCCCTGGATGACATCGCAGACTGCACGGTGTTCATTGTTACCGTGCCCACGCCCATTGATGACTACAAAACGCCTGATCTCACACCGCTGGTGAAGGCTAGCGAGAGTGTGGGCAAGGTGCTTAAGTCCGGCGATATTGTGATTTACGAATCCACCGTGTACCCGGGTGCCACGGAAGAGGTGTGTGTGCCGGTGCTGGAGCGGGTGTCTGGCCTTAAGTTCAACGAGGACTTCTACGCCGGTTACAGCCCGGAGCGGATTAACCCGGGGGATAAGGAACACCGGGTAACCACCATTATGAAGGTCACCTCCGGCTCCACCCCGGCCATTGCCGAGGAAGTGGATGCCCTGTACGCGGATATCATCACCGCCGGTACCCACAAGGCCATTTCCATCAAGGTGGCGGAAGCTGCCAAGGTAATAGAGAACACCCAGCGAGATCTGAACATTGCGCTGATGAACGAGCTGGCGATGATCTTCGCCAAGCTGGGCATTTATACCCACGAAGTGCTGGCCGCTGCCGGGACCAAGTGGAACTTCCTGCCGTTCAAACCAGGCCTAGTGGGTGGCCACTGCATTGGAGTGGATCCGTACTACCTCACCCACAAAGCCCAGGCCATTGGCTACCACCCGGAAATCATCCTGGCGGGCCGCCGAACCAACGATGGCATGGGGCCCTATGTGGCGGCTGAACTGGTGAAAGCCATGATCAAAGCCGGCCATACCATCGCTAATGCCCGGGTGCTGGTAATGGGTTTCACCTTCAAAGAAAACTGCCCGGACTTGCGCAACACCCGGGTGATTGATGTGGTGAAAGAACGGCAAGACTTTGGCTGCCAGGTAGACGTAACCGACTGCTGGGCCGATAGCGCCGAAGCGGAGCACGAATACGGGATCAGGTTGAACCAGAAACCAGAAGCTGCTGTGTACGACGGAGTTCTTCTGGCGGTGCCTCACAGGGAATATGCAGCGTTAAGCGCTGCTGATTTGCGGGGGTACCTGAATGCCGGTGGTGTGCTCTTTGATATGAAAGGAACTCTGCCTCTAGGTGACGCGGATCTGTGTCTTTAAAATCTGCGGCCAACCTTAAGTTTCCTTATTTGCAGCTCTCTGTGGCTATTGAAACGACGTCCTAAGCGATCCTCTATGCCAAGTAATCTAAGTGAACAGCCCTTGCAAGTACTGACTTTCGCCGGTGTATTTTTGCCTGGCTATAAAGGTGGCGGCCCGATAAAGACCATCAAAAACCTCTTCGAGCAGGCCGGGAAAGATATTTCGTTCAAGCTTGTAACCAGTGATCGGGACCTTGGAGACGCCAAGCCCTACACGTCGGTGGCCTGTGGTGAGTGGAATGAGGTCGGCAATGCATCTGTTTTCTACGCTCAGCCGAGCAAGCAAGGGTACAGGCAGATAGCAGGTATTCTCAGGGAAAAGAACTACGACGTTGTATACCTGAACAGTTTTTTCTCTCCGCGCTTTTCCTTTTTCCCTCTGTTGCTGGCTAAGGCACTCCGGCAAAAAGTAGTGTTGGCCCCGCGGGGTGAGTTTTCCGAGGGTGCGCTTTCACTAAAATCCACCAAAAAGCACATATTCATAACAGTAAGCAAGCTGCTCGGATTTCATAGGGGAACGGTGTTTCAGGTGTCCAGCAATTATGAGGCGGAGGACATTCGCCAGGCATTGGGCCCGAATGTCGATACTCAGGTCGCAGAAAATATTGGGGCGCAGGAGTTTGCCGAAAACCTGAAACCCCGACAATCCGGGCCACTTAAAGCCGTTTTTGTCTCCCGTATTTCACCGAAGAAGAACCTGCTGGTAGCCATCAAGATGCTGCAGAAGGTTCAGCAACCGCTGGTTTACGATATTTATGGACCGATCGAAGATCAGGATTACTGGCGAGATTGTGAGAAAGCTATTGCCGCTTTGCCACCGCACATTCAGGTTCAGCACAAAGGTACGTTGAATCCTGATGAAGTGGTTAAAACGCTAGAGAAATATGATGTGTTTTTCTTCCCCACCAAGGGAGAGAACTACGGGCACGTTATAGCGGAGGCGCTTTGCGCGGGATTGCCGATTGTGATTGCAGACAACACTCCTTGGCGCAACCTTCAAAACCTCGGCATCGGCTGGGACCTCCCCCTTAACAATCCCGATGCATTTAGCGCCGCACTCGATGAGCTGGCCATCATGCCCGCCGAAGATCACATGCACATGCGCCAGAATGTACTCTCCTGGGCCAAAAACAAATTCTCCCAGCGCGACGCCATAGAAGCCAACATCGCCCTGTTCAAATACGCCTACGAAAAGAAATAAGGACCACTCCACATGCCCTTCAAGAAGAAGACCCTGTTAATCACCGGCGGCACCGGCTCCTTCGGCAACGCCGTTCTCAACCGCTTCCTGGATACCGACATCGAAGAAATCCGTATCTTCAGCCGGGATGAGAAAAAGCAGGATGACATGCGCAAGCGCTATGCCAATCCCAAGCTCAAGTTCTACATTGGCGATGTGCGGGATTACAACAGCGTTCTGAATGCGACTCGCGGTGTGGATTTCATCTTCCACGCGGCAGCGCTTAAGCAGGTGCCTTCCTGTGAGTTTCACCCTATGGAGGCGGTGAAAACCAACGTGATCGGCACCGAGAACGTGCTGGAAGCAGCCATCCAGAACGAGGTGAAGCGGGTGGTGTGCCTGAGTACCGATAAGGCGGTGTACCCCATCAACGCCATGGGTATTTCTAAGGCAATGATGGAAAAGGTGATGGTGGCCAAGTCCCGTAATGTAGACCCGGAGAAAACCGTGATCTGCGGCACTCGCTACGGCAACGTGATGGCCTCTCGCGGCTCGGTGATTCCGTTGTTTGTAGATCAGATTCGCGCCGGTCAATCCCTCACCATTACCGACCCGAACATGACCCGGTTCATGATGACCCTGGCGGATGCAGTAGACCTGGTGCTGTACGCCTTCGAACACGGCAGCAATGGTGATTTGTTTGTGCAGAAAGCCCCCGCGGCCACCATCGAAACCCTGGCCCGGGCGCTGACCGATCTGGTGGGCAAGCCGGATCACCCCATCAATGTGATTGGTACCCGCCACGGTGAAAAGCTGTTTGAAGCCTTGCTCAGCCGGGAAGAAATGGCCTGCGCCCAGGATATGGGGGAGTACTATCGCGTTCCACCGGATTTGCGGGATTTGAACTACGGCAAGTTTGTGGAGCAGGGGGAGGAGAAGATCTCCCACACCGAGGATTACAACTCCCACAACACTGAACGCCTGGATGTCGCCGGTATGCAAACTTTGCTGCGCAAGCTGGAATTCATTCGTGCCCTGGAACGGGGTGAGTACCAGACCCCGGAGGACTGAGTGATGAAGGTACTGGTAACCGGCGCCAACGGTTTTATCGGCAAGAACCTGCAAATGCATCTGCAGGAGAGGGGCGGTTATGAGGTGGTGCCCTTCACCCGGGAGCACACCGAGCAGGACCTGCCCGGCCTGCTGGAAGGCGTGGACTGGATCGTGCACCTGGCTGGCATTAACCGCCCACAAGACCCGGCCGAATTTACCACCGGCAACGCTGGACTGACCCAGGCTCTATGCAATGCAGTTCAGGCCACTGGCCGGAGCATTCCGGTCATCTACAGTTCGTCGATTCAGGCCGAGCGGGAGAACGACTACGGCACCAGCAAGCGGGAAGCGGAAGACGCCCTGTTGGCCCTGCACGAAGCCACCGGCAACCCGGTGTACATCTACCGCCTGGCCAATGTGTTCGGTAAATGGGCACGGCCCAACTATAACTCGGCCGTGGCCACCTTCTGTCACAACATCGCCCGGGATATGCCGGTACAGATTAACGACCCGGATGCAGTGATCAACCTGGTGTATGTGGACGACGTAATCGCCAGTTTCCTCAGCCTGCTGGGCGGTGAGCCACAGAACGGCCCGTTTGTGGAGGTGGAGCCGGTTTACCAGATTACCGTGGGCGAGCTGGCCAGCCAGCTGAACCGCTTCAAAGCCACCCGGGATAACCTGATTACCGAGCCGGTGGGCACCGGGCTGGTGCGGGCGCTGTATTCCACCTACGTAAGCTACCTGCCGCCGGAGCGCTTCACCTACACTGTGCCCCAGCACGGCGACGAGCGCGGGGTGTTTGTGGAAATGCTGAAAACCCCGGACGCCGGCCAGTTCTCCTTCTTCACCGCCCACCCGGGCATCACCCGTGGCGGCCATTACCATCACTCGAAAACCGAGAAGTTTCTGGTGATCAAGGGCAAGGCCTGCTTCCGCTTCCGCCACATGCTCACCGGGGAGTTCTACGAGTTGTTCACGGACGGCGCCAAGCCGGAGATTGTGGAAACCGTACCGGGCTGGACCCACGACATCACCAACGTGGGCGAAGACGAGTTGGTGTGTATGCTCTGGGCCAATGAAATTTTTGACCGGGACAACCCGGATACCTTTGCGTGCCCGGTGGGTACCGAAGCCTGAACGAATCTGGAACTGCCATGAAAAAACTGAAAGTAATGACCGTGGTCGGCACCCGGCCGGAGATTATTCGCCTGTCCCGGGTGATGGCCAAGCTGGATGAGTATTGCGAGCACATCCTGGTGCACACCGGCCAGAACTACGATTTCGAGCTGAACGAAATCTTCTTCCAGGACTTGGGCATCCGCAAGCCGGACCACTTCCTGAGTGCGGCTGGTGCCAGCGGTGCCGAAACCATCGGCAATGTGATTATCGCGGTGGACAAAGTGCTGGCGGATGTTCAGCCGGAAGCTCTGCTGGTACTGGGCGATACCAACAGCTGCATGGCGGTGATTCCCGCCAAGCGCCGCAAGATCCCCACCTTCCATATGGAAGCCGGCAACCGCTGCTTTGATATGCGGGTACCGGAAGAGATCAACCGCCGCATTGTGGACCACACGGCAGACATCAACCTGACCTACAGCACCATCGCCCGGGATTACCTGCTGCGCGAAGGCCTGCTGCCAGATCGGGTCATCAAAACTGGCAGCCCCATGTTTGAAGTGCTGAACCACTTCCGTGAGGGCATCGAGGGTTCTAGCGTGCTGGAGCGCCTGGGGCTGGAAGAGGGTAAATTCTTTGTGGTGAGCGCCCACCGGGAAGAGAACGTGGATTCCGACAGAAACTTCCTGGCCCTGGTCGACACCCTGAACGCCGTGGCCGAGCAATACGGCTACCCGGTGATTGTCTCCACCCACCCCCGTACCCAGAAGCGTGTGGATGCCATGAATGTGCAGTTCCATGAGAACGTGCGCCTGCTGAAGCCACTGGGCTTCAAGGATTACAACAAGCTGCAGTTGAGCGCTAAAGCTGTGTTGTCGGACAGCGGCACCATCAACGAAGAAGCCTCGATCCTCAACTTCCCGGCCCTGAATATTCGTGAAGCCCACGAACGCCCCGAAGGCATGGAAGAAACCGCCGCCATGATGGTGGGCCTGAGCACCGAACGTGTGCTGCAGGGCCTGGCCATTCTGGAAAACCAGGGCCGGGGTGATGAACGCTCCATGCGGCTGGTGGAAGACTACAGCATGCCGAACGTGGCGGAGAAGGTGGTGCGGATAATCCATAGTTATCGGGATTATGTGATGCAGACAGTATGGAAGCAGTACTAAGGAAGCATAGCCCCTATGGCGCGTAAGAAAACGGATCTGGCGATTGTTAATCGGAGTTTTTGGCCGCAAAGCCAGGTAATTGGCGAGGGGCTTTTGCAGTTTGCCGAACAGGCGGCCGAGCACCATTCTGTGTGTGTGATCACTCAAGCCGATGGAGATCTCGCCGGTCTGCTGGCCAGTAAAGGGCGGGGCAAGGGGGTGCAGGTTCGCGCCTGTAAGTCTTACACCACTTCCGCCAGCGGCGTGATCAAGCGCATTGCCGAAGCCGTGTTCTTCATGTTCTGGACGTTCCTGAGCCTGGTGTGTGCTAAACCGGCGAACGTATACGTTTCCACCAACCCACCAGTGGTGGTGCCGTTTATTGTGGGGGTGTATTGCCGGCTGTTTGGTGCGCGGTATGTTTACCATCTGCAAGACATACACCCGGAAGCCGCCAACATCGTGGTGCCGGTAAACGGGTTGTTGTTCAAGTTGCTACAGGCCGTAGACAACTTCACCCTGCGCCATGCAGACGCGATTATCACGCTCTCTGAGGATATGAAGGCGTATATCCAGAAGCGCAGCGGTACGGAACGCCCGATACACTTACTGGACAACCCGTCTTTTGAAGTGACGCCGGTGCCCATGGAGCAGCGCACCAAAGACATCGTATTTTGCGGCAACGCCGGTCGCTTGCAGCGCATTCCCTTGTTGATGACCGCGATCCGGGATTACCTGCAGCAGGGCGGTAAATTACAGTTCACCTTCGCTGGTGGTGGTGTGCACGCACCGGATGTTGAAGCGCTGGCGAATGCCTACGAGCAAGTGGACTACCTGGGCTTTATTCCCGCCACGGAAGCGGCAGAACTGGTGAATCAGCACCGTTGGGCGTTGCTGCCGATTGATGATGAAGTGACCAAGTATGCGTTTCCCAGCAAGTCTTCTGGCTATGCATTGTCCGGCGCGGGGGTGTTGGCGGTTTGTGGGGAAGATACCAGCGTGGCACGGTGGGTGGAGCAGTTGGAGGTTGGGGTAGTTTGCCCGGCGGATCATGGTGCGTTGGTTAAGTGCTTTTTTTCGCTTGAGGGGCGTGGTGGGGAGAGTTTCGTTGTTGGAGATGAGGTTCGGGAACGATTGTTGATACCTTATTTTGCCAACAGGTTACGTGATATTGTGTTTGCCTGAATGGTTGTTTACACGCCAGTTTATGAACATGTCCCCGGAGCTCTGCCCGAATGACTGACACTGACAAGCTCGAAGCCGAACACGGCTTTGAACTCGATTCCTCGGAAGTCTATCCGGATGCGGTAATCAAGGTCAGCCGCGATCAGTACAGCGCGTTTGAAGTAAAACGCATGGTGGAAGAAACCAAAGAGCTGGTGCTAGCGCCGGATTTTCAAAGGCGCAAGGTGTGGGGAACCGAGCAGAAACAAGAGCTGATTGAAAGCCTGTTGATGGGCATTCCCATTCCCGTTATTTACGTGTTCGAGAACGAACTGGGTATTAAGCAGATGGTGGATGGCCGCCAGCGTGTGAGCACCATTATCGACTTTATGAACAATAAGTTTGCGCTGAATAAGCTTGGGCTTTTGCACCAGTTTAACGGCGCACGGTTTGCCGATTTGCCGCCCTTGTATCGCAGCAAGCTGGAACGCTACCAGCTGTTGGTGTATGTGATTGAACCGCCTACGCCGGAGCGGGTTAAGTACGACATATTCGACCGGGTAAACCGGGGCGGCACACGCCTGAACAACCAGGAAATGCGGAATGCGCTGTATTGTGGCGAATCTACCCGCTTTTTGAATGAGTTGAGTACCTTGCCCTCTTTTATTCAGGCCACTGGCGACAGTATTCAGCCCAAACGTATGCGGGATCAGTACGTGATTTTGCGTTTTCTGGCGTTCTATCTGTTGCGACAGCAACGCATTGAGTTTGCGTACAAGAGCAATCTGGAAGAGCTGCTGGCCTTTGTGATGCAGTTCTTGAACAGCGCTGGCGCTGAGCTGTTTGAGGAGCTGAAAGCGGTGTTTGACCGGGCCATGCAGCGCGCTTTCAATTGCCTTGGCGAAGATGCGTTCCGTTTCGCTATGAAGAACGCACACCGCCGCCCGATCAACATGGCTCTGTTTGAATGCCTGGCGTATGGTTTTGTGATTTTGCCGCAGGAAGGGCTTGCTCAGGGAGAGCTGGCAGACAGGCTGAACGAGCTGAAGCGCGACTTTGACGCGGGGGACTACTTCCGCAACCGGGTGGACAGTACCAGCAGCGTAGATTACCGCTTCGGCCGTATTGAGAAACTCAGGGATGAATTAGCATGTTAAAAACGTTGGATATAACGGCTTACAAATGTATTGAAGCCGAGAGCTTTGATCTGGCGCCGTTAACGCTGATAACGGGCACCAACTCCTCCGGAAAATCGACGGTTTTGCAGGCCATTCTGGTGGGTATGAGCTATCTCAAGCAGGAGAAGCTTTCCTACCTTCGGGATTTGGTGAAGCCTTATGTGCAACTGGATGACGTATTGTGCCGCACTGCCGATGCGGCGCATGTGGGCATCAGCTTAACAACTGACAAAGGCGTAGAATTCCGGGTGTTCATTACCGAAACCCTCCCGGGATTTACCGGAGACCGTGAAAAACTTTACGAATACGAAGAAACCCTGTTCTACCTGTCGGCCAACCGCAGCGGCCCCGAAGAGTTGGCGGAACTGAGCAAAGAGCTGAAGATCGGTGCTCAGGGCCAATACGCTTTGGGTTATCTGGAGCAGCGCAAGGATAAGCCCATTAGCCCCGAACTTTGCCGCTCTGAAGCGCCGGCGCAAACCCTGAAAGCGCAGCTGGCCTGGTGGCTGGGGTATATAACTGGTACTCAATGCGAAGCGGTTACCAGCAAGGTAACCAGCACCCGCATAAAGCTGAGTTTTGTGATGGGCGAACTGGGTGAAGTGTCTCCACTGAATACCGGCGCCGGTAACAGTTATTTGCTGAAGCTGCTGATTATGTGCCTGACGGCTCGGCCGGGGCATTTGTTGCTGATCGAAAACCCCGAGATTCACCTGCACCCTGGGGCTCAATCTCGTTTGGGCGAGTTCTTTGCCTTTTTGGCTAGCCGTGGCGTGCAGCTGGTGGTTGAAACCCATTGCGAACACCTGATCAACCGTGTTCGCTACGAGGTTTACCACAAGCGGCTGAATGCCGATGACGCGCTGGTGTATTACAAGCAGTCGTCCGAAGAAGGTTTTCTGCAGCTTGGCTTTTTGCCTACCGGCCATTTTTGCAACAGCGAAGGGGAGCCAGTGAATTTCCCCACGGGCTTTTTTGATTCCACCCTCGGCGAGCTTCTGGAGATGGGTTAATGGACTACACCTTGGCCATGGATGACCAAATGCTGAAGGTTTTTCACGATTTCAAGCGAGGCGCGTTAGGGGAGACCAGCACCGCGACCATTCAGAATCTTTTGCGCTTGTATCATCCTCCTCATATTACCAGCGCCGCTCAGCTCAAGCGCGTGGGTGTTGAAGACCCTGCGGCACTGCAGCAGTTGGCGAGTGTAGGATTAACAAAGCAAACCGCTCAAGAACTGGTTGGCAAAACCCGATACAAGATCCTGCTGAGCGCAGATCAAATCACTTACCCGAATGTGAGTGTGCAGGGCGATCACGTTAGTAGCCAGTTTGTGATGTCGTTTAAGGCCGGCGAGCATCGTGGTAAAGCGCACGACTGGCTTTCAGCGTTGCTGGCCGGTGCATCGAATGTGACAGTAGTGGATCGTTATCTGTGTTACGACCAGACAGGGGCGCTGAAGCCGAACGGCAAGAAATTTTTTGAGTTGTTGCCCCGGAAGCCGCTTTCTATTTTCTTGTCTCGCGCTGAGCAGAAAACAATCACAGACATTAAGAAGATCTGCCGCGACTGGTCTGTCAAAAAAGACACAAGCGCCGCGTACAAAAACGTCCACGACCGTTACCTGAGGATTGATGGCAAGATGGAAGTGGTTATCACCAGTGGTATTGATTACCTGTTTGATACTGATAAAGAATGCACGCTGTTGGTGCGGAAAGTGACCCAGTAAGTTCCAACCCCCCTGATTAGGCTCTTCATGCTGAAACGTATTTTTGACATACTAGCTTCCGCTTTCGGACTGCTACTCCTTTCCCCCGTTATCCTCATCGTCGCCTGGCAGGTAAGCCGCAAACTCGGCTCCCCGGTATTCTTCCGCCAAACCCGCCCGGGCCTTCACGGCAAACCGTTTGAAATGGTGAAGTTCCGTACCATGCTGGACGCACAAGACGAGAACGGTAACCCCCTCCCAGATTCTGAACGAATGACGCCCTTTGGTCGTTTTCTGCGCTCCACCAGCCTGGATGAGTTGCCGGAGCTGTGGAATGTGCTCAAGGGTGATATGAGCCTGGTAGGCCCCCGGCCGCTGTTGATGGAATACTTGCCGCTGTATTCGAAAGAACAATACCGCCGCCATGAAGCGCGCCCGGGGGTAACTGGCTGGGCACAAGTGAATGGACGCAATGCGATTTCCTGGGAAGACAAGTTCCGGCTGGATGTGTGGTATGTGGACAATCAGTCGCTTTGGCTGGATGTGAAGATTCTGTTCCTTACGGTGAAGAAGGTGCTGGTTCGGGATGGGATTAGTGGGGAGGGTGAGGTGACTATGTCCAGATTCACCGGCAGCGGCGAGCAATCAGGAGAACGAAATGGCTGAAGTTTTAGTTGGTATTTATGGCGCAAGTGGGTTTGGCCGTGAGGTGTTGCCGTTGGTTCGGGAGCAGTTAAAAGGGGCGAACGCTGAATTCGTGTTTGTGGATGATGGTGATGTGCCCGCTGTTCTGAACGGTTATCCGATTCTTCGCTATGACGAATTTCTGAAAAAGGAAGCCGGAGAAAAGAAAGTTGTGTTTGCGATTGCCAACAGCGCGATTCGGGAAAAACTGGCGGAAAAGTGCGCGAAAGACGGTATTGGGACTTTAGCCGTTAAAGCTGATAACACAGTGATTCTGGACGAGGTAGAAGTCGGTGAGGGGGCCATTCTGTGCCACTTCACACAGCTAACATCCAATATCCGTATCGGAAAATATTTTCACGCGAATATATATAGCTATGTCGCACATGATTGTGTGATTGGCGACTACGTTACCTTTGCACCTTCAGTGCGGTGTAATGGGAATATTGTGATTGAAGACCATGCCTATATTGGTACCGGTGCGGTTATCAAACAGGGCACACCTGAGAAGCCCTTGGTGATTGGTAAGGGCGCGGTGGTTGGTATGGGCGCCGTGGTTACTAAAGATGTGCCGCCGGGGGTTACGGTGGTGGGTAATCCGGCCAGGGTGTTCGAGCCCCGCTAAATGTTCATCATTTCTAAAGTCGCCACCGCTATTATGTCTCCTTTGGGCGCTGCGCTTCTTGGAGGCTTGCTCGCCTTGATCTTAGGCGTTGCTGGTAGACGAAGGTTGGCATTTGGGCTTGGCACATTAGCGCTTGTGTGGCTCTGGTGCTGGTCTTTACCCGTTACCAGCTATGCCATCCGCGGCTATATGGAAAACCAACACCCTGCAGTTGATGCCAGTGCCATGCCGAAGGCCGGGGCGATTGTGGTTTTGGGCGGCGGTACCGCACCGTTAAGTTACGGTGCCTCTTACCCGAATCTCGGCGCTGCGTCAGACCGCGAGTGGCACGGCGCACGTTTGTATCATGCCGGTAAAGCGCCGCTGCTGATTTTAAGCGGCGGGCACGATCCGCAATTCAGTGCTGTTTCTTCTGCTGAGTCTATGCGCCGTTTCATCAGTGCGCTTGGTGTGCCCGATTCCGCGATGGTGCTGGAGGAGCGCAGCCGAAACACTACCCAGAATGCCGATTTCACCGCGGATATTCTGGCGCGAGAGGGCATTGGGCGTGTTCTGCTGGTGACCTCCGCGCTGCATATGCCCCGGGCTAAGGCGTTGTTTGAGGCTCAGGGTGTGGAGGTTATTGCTGCGGCTACGGACCATGAGGTTAGGGCGCTGCCTGGCTGGCGGAAATGGCTTCCGCACACCGATGCGTTGGATGGTAGTAGCCGGGCTATTAAAGAGATTGTTGGGCGCCTCGTTGGTAGGTGATTCTGGATAGATGAGGAAGATCATGAAAATTGCTATTGCCGGTACCGGCTATGTGGGCCTGTCCAATGCCATGTTGCTTGCCCAGCACAATGAAGTGGTTGCTCTGGACATTGATCCGGCAAAAGTTGAGCTGCTGAACAGCGGAAAAAGCCCGATTGTAGATTCTGAGATTTCTGATTTTCTGGCCAATAAAGACCTGAATTTCACCGCAACTCTGGATAAAGAGCAGGCATACAAGGGCGCAGATTATGTGGTGATCGCCACGCCTACCGACTACGACCCGAAGACCAACTACTTCAACACCAGAACGGTGGAATCGGTCATTCAGGATGTGATGGCGGTTAATCCGGATGCCGTGATGGTGATCAAGTCCACTGTGCCGGTGGGTTACACCCGTGAGGTATCTGAGCGGTTTGGTTGCAATAATGTTCTCTTTTCGCCGGAGTTCCTTCGCGAAGGCAAGGCGCTGTATGACAACCTGTATCCGTCTCGTATTGTGGTGGGCGAGCGCTCTGAGCGGGCGGAAGTGTTTGCCGGGTTGCTCAAAGAGGGTGCCCTGAAAGATGATGTGCCGGTACTGTTTACCGACAGCACGGAAGCCGAGGCCATTAAGCTGTTTTCGAACACCTTCCTGGCCATGCGCGTAGCCTACTTCAACGAGTTGGACACCTACGCCGCCCGGCATGGTCTGAACTCCCGGCAGATTATCGATGGCGTGGGGCTGGACCCGCGTATTGGCGATCACTACAACAATCCCTCGTTTGGTTATGGTGGTTATTGCTTGCCGAAAGACACCAAGCAGTTGCTGGCCAACTATGAAGATGTTCCCAATAACCTGATCAAAGCGATTGTGGATGCTAACCGTACCCGTAAGGACTTTATCGCGGACGATATTCTTGCCCGCAATCCGAAGGTGGTGGGTGTGTACCGTCTGGTGATGAAATCCGGCTCTGACAATTTCCGTGCCTCCGCCATTCAGGGAATCATGAAGCGCATCAAGGCCAAGGGTATTGAGGTGATTGTTTATGAGCCGGAGCTGGAGGAAGACGAGTTTTTCCACTCCCGGGTTATTCGTGATTTGGATGCCTTTAAGCAAGAGGCGGATATGATTGTTGCCAATCGGCGGAGTGAGAACCTCGCGGATGTTGACGGCAAAGTTTATACGCGGGATTTGTTTGGTAGTGACTGAGTGTCCGTGGCCATAAAAAGGAATTCTAACTAACTCCAAGGAGCAGGAGGCGCCATGAAAAACATCATCATTTGTTCAGACGGAACCTGGCAATCGCCGGAATCCGACACATCCACCCACGTTCTGCGCCTGGCTGAGGGCATTGCCCCGGAAAATGCCGCCGGTAACAAGCAGGTGGTGTTTTACGACTGGGGTGTGGGTTCTGAGGGAGACAAGTTCTCCGGCGGTATTACCGGCAAGGGCATCGACAAGAACATTCAGGATTGCTACCGCTTTGTGGTGCACAACTACGAGCCGGGTGATGCGCTGTATCTGTTCGGGTTCAGCCGCGGTGCCTATACCGTGCGTTCGCTGGCGGGGCTGATTCGCAACTGCGGGATTTTGCGGCGCGAGCATGCCGAAAAGGTGGGCCATGCCTATGCCCTGTACCGCAACCGCGGCCCGGCCTCTGCCCCCGGGCGGGAGAAGGCGGAGACCTTCCGCAGGAACTACGCGGTGGCGGATGTAAGCCGTATTCATTTTATCGGGGTGTTCGATACCGTCGGCGCCCTGGGCATTCCCGCACCGTTTCTGGGTACCCTGGGCACCAGCCGCTACCTGTTCCACGACACCGAGCCCAGCCGCACCATCAACCACGCCCGCCATGCGGTGGCGATTGACGAGATGCGCCAGGATTTCGAACCTACCCTGTGGAGCTCCAAACCGGGGATTGATTTGCAGCAGGTGTGGTTTGCCGGTGTGCATACCGACATCGGCGGCGGCTACCCGGACCACGCCCTGGGCGATATCCCCGGCGAGTGGATGGCCCGCGAAGCCCAGGCCTGCGGCTTGGGGCTGGAACCCCACTTCCTGCTGCGCCTGAACCCGGATTATGCGGGGCGGCAGCACAATGAGTACAAGGGCTTCTACAAGGCCATGGGGCGCAAGCACGTGCGGGCGGTGGAGCCGGTACTGCATGAAAGCGTGCGGCGGCGGTGGGAGGATGATTCGGTGCCGTACAAAAGCCCTGGCTTGGCGGAGTTGGTTGGGCGTTTGGGGTGGGGTGGTGTGGCTTTGGTGGCAAACAATCTTTCATCTTTTTCTTAAACAAAATACAGAGTAACCATGCTGAACGGACCTTTTTCCCCGTGGCCTTCTTTTTCTGATGAAGAGGCCAATGCAGTACGCGATGTTCTTCTCTCCAATAAGGTGAATTACTGGACAGGCCAGGAGGGCCGGGAGTTTGAGCGGGAGTTTGCGGTGTTTGCGGATGCTGAATACGCCATTGCCCTGGCCAACGGTACCGTGGCGCTGGATTTGGCGTTGAAGGCGCTGGGGATTGGTGCGGGGGATGAGGTAGTGGTTACACCGCGCACCTTCCTGGCGTCTGCTTCCAGTATTGTCACCGCCGGGGCGGTGCCGGTGTTTGCGGAGGTTTGCCCGGAGTCCCAGAACATTACGCCGGACACCGTGCGCCAGGTGATTACCCCCCGCACCCGCGCCATTGTGTGCGTGCACCTGGCCGGATGGCCGTGCGACATGGACGGCTTTATGGCGCTGGCGGAGGAGTTCGGGCTGTATGTGATTGAAGACTGCGCCCAGGCCCACGGCGCGCGCTATAAGGGGCGTTCGGTGGGGTCGATTGGCCATGTGGGGTGTTGGTCTTTCTGCCAGGACAAGATCATGACCACCGGCGGCGAGGGTGGCATGGTGACCACCAACGATAAGGCCCTGTGGTCGAAGATGTGGTCTTACAAAGACCACGGCAAAAGCTGGGAAGCCGTGTACGAACGCGATCACGAGCCCGGGTTCCGCTGGCTGCACGAGAGCTTTGGCACCAACTGGCGAATGATGGAAATGCAGGCCGCCATTGGCCGCATCCAGCTGCAGCGCATGCCGGACTGGAGCACCAGCCGGCAAAGCAATGCCCAGGCCATCTGGGACTGCGCCCGCGAACTACCAGGCCTGCGCGTGCCCGAGGTGCCGGCGGATGTGGAGCATGGGGCTTATAAGTGTTATGTGTTTGTGGAGCCTAAGCAGCTGAAGCCGGGCTGGGATCGGGACCGTATCCTGAATGAGATAGTCGCCGCCGGCGTGCCTTGTTTCTCTGGTTCCTGCTCGGAGGTTTACCTGGAGAAGGCGTTTGATGGCACTGGCTGGCGCCCGGAACCTCGATTGCCTGTGGCGCGGGAGTTGGGGGCGACGAGTTTGATGTTTTTGGTGCACCCTACGTTGACGGAGGGGGAGATTGGGAAGACTTGTGAGGTTTTGGCTTCTGTGATGGCTGAGGCTGGGGTTTAAACACTTTTTTGCCACGGAATCCACGGAAGGACACGGAAAAAAGATTAAAGAGAAAGTGTTTTTGGTGTTTCTTTCCGTGTCCTTCCGTGGATTCCGTGGCAAAAATCGTCACTCAAAGGAACAGTAGGCCCAGTTTCGGTTGAGCCGTTATGTTTTTTCTAACGGCTCATCCCTTCCGATGATCCGGCAGCAGCAGGTGTCCGGGATCTTCAACACGAAGGACGTGCGTGCCCTGTCACCTTCATCATCGATAAACTGCTAGACTGTCCGTTACCGGTTTGAAGAAGAGGAGTTAAGAGATGTACGCCATTGAATTCGAGGCCGACATCAAAAAAGGGCTGGTGCGAATTCCAAAGGAGTATTCGCAATTGTCGGACGGCCATGCTCGCGTGATTGTGATGGTCCGGGATGAGGTTGTTCCTTCGTCCAAGGAAGCGCCACTGGATTTTAGTGATATCGATATTGATGCGTTCAAAGGAAAGGACGCGGTAGCTATTCAAAGGGAAATGAGGGATGAGTGGTAAGTAATTTAAACTCCCGTATAGCATAATTTCTGCGACTGCCATAGTGGGCGGCTATGTGTTGGTTACTGACGATGTAAAGTTGTCGGCCCGACATGTTGGAACTGTCGTTAGTTTGGCTGAGGTCGTTGGAGGTGGCTGACTTTGGTTGGTGATTATTGAGAGATTCTTTTGCCACGGAAGAAAAGAACTGAAAGCCTCTTAGCCACGGACACTCACGGACAAAGAAAAAGACATTTTTTAGTTTTTCGTCCGTGTGGGTCTGTGAGTGTCCGTGGCCAAAAAGGAATTTCCATTAACTCCAGGAGGATGCGTGGCATGACTATTTCGCCTGAGAAAGTCTGGTTTGATGAGGATAACCTTTGGGTGTTGTTGTCAGATGGCCGAACGGTGGGTGCGCCTCTTGTTTGGTTTCCCCGTTTGTTGAACGCTGATAGTGCCAGCCGCAAAGACTTTGAGCTGAGTGTTCATGGTGTTCACTGGGATTCCCTGGATGAAGATATCAGTGTGCAGGGGCTGCTGGCGGGTTTGGGAGATCAGACTCACCCAAAGCGTGAGAGTGTGGCTTAGTTTGTGCGCCAAGCGGGTGGGCGTTGTGAATTTTTGCCACGAAATCCACGAAAGGACACGAAAAAATAAGAATACTTTGCCGCTGCGGGGTACGACCCCTTTGTAGCCAGGTTGGTTTGGCGGGTCAGAAGGCATGCTATCCTGCACCAATAGTATGATCTTTGGGGTGGTGTGCTTATGACAACTGTTCGCAAGACAATCACTTTGACAGATACCCAGAGCAACTGGGTTAAGTCTCGGATTGCTCGTGGTGATTTTACAAACGATAGTGAGTACTTTCGTGATTTGATCCGGAGGGATCAGGAGCGCAGTGCCGGGTTGGAGCAATTACGGGCAGCGTTGCTGGAGGGAGAGGAAAGCGGTTTGAGCAATCGCACGCTGGAGGAGATTCGTCGGGCAGCCAGGGATTCTGCGTAATCAAGGTGTTGGGGTGGCGCTGGAATAGCTGGCAATCGCCGGAACCCGGCACGTCTACCCAGGTTCTGTGCCTGAGCCCGGATTATGCGGGGCGCCAGCACGTGCGGGTGGTGTGGGTTTGGTGGGTGACTGTTAAAGGCTTTTTTGCCACGAAAACCACTAAAGGACACGAAAAAATAGGAATACTTTGGCTAGAAAAAGGAATTGCAATTAACTCCAGGGAGCAAGGAAGCGCTATGAAGAGCATCATCATTCGTCCGAAATTTGCGTTACAATGTCTGACAACGTAAGACAAATGGAGCGCGTCATGAAAACCGAGATGCTTAGTGCCCGTATAGACCACGATACCAAGGTTGCGTTCTCGCATATTTGTGACGAGGTTGGCCTTAGCCCGTCACAAGCCATTAAATTGTTTGCTCGTGCGGTTATTAATCACGGCGGGATTCCCTTTGAGATCAAGGTGCCGCAGCCGAATGAAACGAGCACTGCTGCTATGCAGGAACTCAGGGAAGGGAGGGGGCACCGCGCGGAGTCGCTGGATAGCCTTTTAGAAGAGCTCACGGATGGCAAAATCGCGCATGCACAGCCTTGAATACTCAACCCAGTTTAAAAAAGACTTCAAAAAGATAACGAAATTGCCCATCCCGGATATTGTCGAGGTGGGACGCATTATCTCTAAGCTGCAGCGTGATGAGCCACTGGAAGACAAGAATGTCGACCACGCTCTGACCGGCAACTGGCATGGTTTCAGGGATTGCCACATCAAGCCAGACCTGGTTTTGATCTACAGGGTTGATAACGGCACGCTGCAGCTGGCGAGAATTGGCAGCCACAGTGAGCTTTTTTAGAGAAAGCCTGGTCAAGAAAAGGAATTCCAATTAACTCTAGGGGGGGAGGTGTGGATTTGGTGGGTGACTGCTAAAGACTTTTTTGCCACGAAATCCACTAAAGGACACGAAAAAATAGGAATACTTTGGCTAGAAAAAGGAATTCCAGTTAACTCCAGGGAGTAAGGAAGCGCTATGAAGAGCATCATCATTCGTCCGGAATTTGCGTTACAATGTCTGACAACGTAAGACAAATGGAGCGCGTTTACGCAATACCCCCCGATGCGCAGCATTTTCATCTTTTTAGTACTGATGAGGATCTAAAAGCGCATTCGTCATACACTGCAGCCAAAGGCGGTGACCCAAATGCCGCACTTGAGTTGATCGAGGATCTTGCTTTCGATTTTCTGTACGGTCTTCGAAGAGAGTTTCCAGAGGGTGCGATATTTGTCTCGCCTTTTGCGAGGGAGGCATCGGGTGATAATGCGTTGCCGCTTATTTTATCGCTCATGGCTGCAGAGATATTCAACGGTGAAAGTGAAACCGATATCGTTCAGCTGCAGCGTGTTTTTCATACAGGTGCTGATCCGATGGAGAGGCTGCGCTTGCGGCCATCGTTTGAAGGTGCGGTGAAGAGCGGTGCTCATTATGTTCTGGTTGACGATGTTACGAGCATGGGAGGCACTCTGGCAGAGCTTGCGAATTATCTGCTGCTCCATGGAGGGCAGGTTCTTGGTACACTGGTGTTAGCTAACGCTGGTCGTTCTAAGGATTTTCGGCCAGCTAAACAGCATATAAGGCTATTACAGGAGCGTTTTGGAGATGAAGTCAGACAAATCTTCGGAATACACACGTCCGCCCTCACAGCTAACGAAGCAGGATATCTCGTCGGCTTTCGAACAGTTGACGAGATCCGAAATCGATGCCTTAAGGCAGAAAAAGAGACACATCTCCGCTTGCTATCAAAAGGTTATTGAAGCTCATATTAAGCAACGTTTGTCATCAGTCTGAGTCTGAACACTGATTGGTGATGGCTGAGGCTGGGGGTTAAGGGCTTTTTTTGCCACGAAATCCACGAAAGGACACGAAAGGGTTAAAAGATAAAAAAACGTTTTTTAATAATTTTTTCGTGTTTTTAGTGGATTTCGTGGCAAAAATTCTCTCTAAGAAGGGGCGCCAGCTTTGGTTGAGCCGTTAAGTTTTTTCTAACGGCTCATTATTTCATGCTAAAGTGAGCCGATAGATATCTGCTAATGGCTCATTCGATGTATACATGGCAACTGGACAACTGGCCTGCTTACAGCTTTGATCAGAACTCTGCAGAGCTCTGGACGAGTAAGGCTCTTGCGGCGTCTCATAAGATTCTTGGGGCGATGGCGGTTGTGCCGGAAAGCCTTGGTAGCGAAGCGAAGTTGGATCTTCTGGTCAGCGCTGCGATCGAAACCAGTGCGATTGAGGGCGAATCGCTTGATCGCGAGGATGTGCGCAGCTCCATCAAGAATCATTTTTTGAGCCCCAATGAGAAGATAGCGGTACATGACCCGGTAGCGGCAGGTATCTCCGCTCTGATTCTTGAAGTGATAGACCTTTACGAAGAACCATTAACAGCGGAACGCCTGCACCACTGGAATGAACTGGTGCTTCCGGCGCACAATTCTGGCCCGTTTCTGGGCCAGGCCGGCATGGCGGGACAGTGGCGTGCCCATTCAGATGCCATGCAGATAGTCTCTGGCCCCGTTCACAATCCAACGATTCACTTCGAGGCCCCGCCTTCTGTGCGTGTGCCCGAGGAAATGCAGCGGTTCCTGGATTGGTTTGAGGATGGCTCCCGCGCCTTACCCGGTGTGGCGCGTGCGGCAATTGCTCATCTGTGGTTTGAAACGATTCACCCCTATGAAGACGGTAATGGCCGGGTGGGGCGGGCTGTTGCGGATGTGGCTGTGTGCCAGATGCTGGGGCAGCCGCTGATGATGAGCCTGGCGACGGTGTTAAGCCGACATCGGAAGGCTTATTACCAGCAGCTTAACAAGGCGTCGAAAGATACGCTGGATGTGACGCCTTGGGTTAATTGGTTTGGCGAGCGGGTTGTTGAGGCGTTGGAAGGTGCGTTTGATGTTATTCAGTACGTGGTGAAAAAGGCCCGCTTCTGGGACGGGCTCGACACTGAATCGCTGAATGACCGACAACTTAAGCTGATTCGCAGGATGCTGGGCCAGGATGCGCCGAGCTTTGAAAATGGGATCAATGCGGCGAAATATCAGAATTTAACGCGTTGCTCCAAAGCCACTGCTACCCGGGATCTCCAACACCTGGTTGCGGAGGGTGTGCTGGCGCCCATTTATAGCAAAGGGCGCTATGCTCGGTATAAGCTGGACTTGTGATTCTGTGGGTTAAAGATTTTTTTTGCCACGGAAGAAAAGAACTGAAAGCCTCTTAGCCACGGACACTCACGGACGCTCACGGACAAGTGATTTCACGGACAGAAATTAGAGGTTGTTATGCTCAGGGATGAGGAGCTGACTTATCGCATTCGCGGTGCTGTTTATGAAGTTAATAAGGTACTGGGGCCTGGATTTCTGGAGGCGGTGTACCAGAATTCGTTAGCCTATGAGTTGCGCCAGCGCGGGCTGGAGGTGCAAGCCGAGGTACCGGTAGTTGTTAACTACAAGGGCCAGCCCGTTGGCGAGCATCGCCTGGATCTTTTGGTTAACCGTGCGATTGTCTTAGAACTGAAAGCCCAGCTAAGGCTGCCATTGTCAGCCGAGCCGCAGCTGATTAATTACCTGAAGGCCACCGGCCACAGAACCGGCTTGCTAATAAACTTCACCTTTCCCAAAGCCACAATCAAAAGAATCGTACTATAGGCTGTGTTACCAGTGACCGCTCTTTTCGTCCGTGAGCGTCCGTGAGTGTCCGTGGCCAAAAACAGGAATCCTCCCAAGCTATGAATAAAGTACTGGCAGCCTACAAAGAACACACCCCCAACCCCCAAAACCCCTCAGAAAGAGTAGCCTTCGGCACCTCCGGCCACAGGGGCACGTCGCTGAACCGCAGCTTCAACCGCTACCACATCCTGGCAATTGCCCAGGCGGTAGTGGACTGGCGGAACAAGCAGGGCATTTCCGGGCCAATGTACGTGGGCAAAGACACCCATGCCCTGTCTGGCCCGGCGATGGATTCGGTGTTGGAGGTGCTGGCGGGTAACAGTGTGGTTACCCGGGTGGATGCTGCCGGGGGCTTTACGCCGACGCCGCTGGTTTCCCACGCCATTTTGCTGCACAACGCCGGCAAGCCGGCGGCGCTGGCGGATGGGTTGATTATTACGCCGTCTCACAATCCCCCGGAGGATGGCGGGATTAAGTACAACGGCCCGGATGGCGGCCCGGCGGGTACGGATGCTACGGGCTGGATTGAGCAGCGGGCTAATGAGCTGCTGGAGGCCGGGCTGGTGGGTGTGAAGACCTCCCCGCGTCGGCAGGCGGTGGTGGCGGCCGAGCCCTGGGATTTTGTGCAGGAATACGTGCAGCGGCTGGGCCAGGTGGTGGATATGGACGCCATTGCCCGCAGCGGCCTGAAGCTGGGTGTCGACCCCATGGGCGGCGCGGCGCTGGCGGTTTGGGACGCCATTGCCAAGCACTATGGCCTGGACCTGGAAGTGGTCAACCGCAACCAGGACCCGGATTTCGCCTTCATGCCCCCGGACCACGACGGCAAGATCCGCATGGATTGTTCCAGCACCGCCGCCATGGCCAACCTGCTGACCATCAAAGACCGCTTCGACCTGGCCTTCGGTAATGATCCTGATGCCGACCGCCACGGCATTGTCGACGCCGCCGGCCTGATGAACCCGAACCATTACCTGGTGGTGTGCATCGATTACCTGCTCAGCCACCGGCCGCAGTGGGGCGCGGGGCTGAAGGTGGGCAAAACCCTGGTGTCGTCGTCCATTATTGACCGCGTGGTAGCCGGGCGGGGCCGGGAGCTGTACGAAGTGCCCGTGGGCTTCAAATGGTTTGTGGAAGGCCTGCACACTGGCGAGCTGGTGTTCGGCGGCGAAGAAAGCGCCGGCGCGAGTTTTCTGACCTTCGACGGCCAGCCCTGGAGTACCGATAAAGACGGCATTATTTTGTGCCTGCTGGCTGCGGAGATTCGCGCCAAGACCGGTAAGTTGCCCAGTGAGTATTATGCGCAGCTGACGGATAAATACGGCGCGCCGGTGTATCGCCGTAAAGACTTCCCCGCCACGGCTGAGCAGAAGCAAAAGCTGAAAACCCTGAAGCCGGAGGACTTGCCGTTTACCGAGCTGGCCGGGGACCCGATTGTGGAGGCCATGACCACGGCGCCGGGCAATGGTGCGGCGATTGGTGGGTTGAAGGTGACGACCCGGAATGGGTGGTTTGCGGCGCGGCCTAGTGGTACGGAGAACCTCTGCAAGATCTATGGGGAGAGTTTTGTGGGGGAGGTGCATTTGGAAGAGATTTTGGTGGAGGCCGAGACTTTGCTGGGTACCGAAGGGGTCTGACCCTACGGGTCAGACTCCCTGACCATCTGCCAAAGTTTGGAGTGAGAGGGGTCCAAAGTTTTACAAAGCTTAATAAGTTGTCCACTCCCCGCTAACGCCAAAAACTGTCACAATCCCGAAAGAATATTTTTTTCGTTGTAATCAGGATGCTCGAATGCTCAAGGAACGTTTAATTCGCCTCAGCTATGCCCAGAAGCGTTCGCTTCAGATCGTTGTGGATGTTTTGTTGATCTGGACCGCCCTGTATCTTTCGCTTTACTTGCGGATGGCGGGCGAGGGCTGGGTGTGGCCGCAGGGGAATCAGCCCTGGTTGTTTGTGTTGGCGCCGGTGATGGCGTTGCCGATTTATATTGTGACCGGCATGTACCGGGCGGTGATGCGGCATTTTGGTGGCCAGGCGCTGTATACCATTTTCAAGGCGGTTACGCTGGGGTTCCTTACGCTGATTGCTGTGGTGGTTGCGGCCAAGGCAACGGGTTGGGATTTGCTGTTCCCTCGTTCTTCTATGGTGTCGTACTGGTGGTTGAGCCTGCTGCTGATCGGCGGTTTGCGGCTGGCGGCGCGGCAGTACTTTATGGGTGACTGGCTGCTGGGTAGCGGCACCATTATCGGTAACAAGCGGGTGGAGACCGATGGCGGCCTGCCCATTGCCATTTATGGCGCGGGTGCGGCGGGTAACCAGTTGCTGGCGTCTTTGTGGGTGGGGCGTTTGTATAAGCCCATGGCGTTTATCGACGACGATCCGAGCCTGGTGGGCCGCAGCATTGCGGGTTTGCCGGTGTATTCCTCCCGCCAGGTGCCGAAGATGCTGGATAAAACCGGCGTGAAGGAAGTGTTCATGGCCATTCCTTCGGCCACCCGGGCCGAGCGGCAGGATATTCTGAACAACCTGGCCCGCTTCCCCGTTCATGTTCGCTCCATCCCCGGCATTATGGATATCGCCAGTGGCAAGGTGAAGGTGGACGACCTGCAGGAAGTAGACGTGGCGGATCTGCTGGGGCGAGACCCGGTGCCGCCGGTGGATGACCTTTTCGGCCGCTGTATTGAAAACCAGGTGGTGATGGTAACCGGCGCGGGTGGCTCCATTGGTAGTGAGCTGTGCCGGCAGATTGTAAACAACGGGCCGAAAGTGGTGGTGCTGTATGAGCACAACGAATATGGCCTGTACGCCATTCACAAGGAGCTGGAAGGCTGTGTGAAATCCCAGAAGCTGGATGTGCAGCTGGTGCCGATTCTGGGCTCTATCCGCAACGGCTCGCGCCTGCGGGATATTATGACGGTGTGGGATGTGGATACCGTATACCACGCTGCGGCCTACAAGCACGTGCCCATGGTGGAGCACAATGTGGCCGAGGGCATTCTGAACAATGTGTTCGGCACCCTGAAGGTGGCCCAGGCGGCGATTATCTGCAACGTGCCTAACTGTGTGCTGATATCGACCGATAAAGCCGTGCGCCCCACCAATGTGATGGGCGCCACCAAGCGCCTGGCGGAAATGGTGCTTCAGGCCCTGAGTGCGGAGCAGGCGCCCAAGCTGCTGGGTGATGATGCCGCCGTTAGCCGGGTAAACCGTACCCGCTTTACCATGGTGCGCTTTGGTAATGTGTTGGGCTCGTCTGGCTCTGTGATTCCACTGTTCCGTGAACAGATTCGCCGGGGTGGCCCGGTGACTGTGACACACAAGGATATTACCCGGTATTTCATGACCATCCCCGAAGCCGCCCAGCTGGTGATACAAGCCGGCTCCATGGGGCAGGGCGGTGATGTGTTTGTGCTGGATATGGGTGAGCCGGTGCGAATCGTGGAACTGGCGCGCCAGATGATTATGCTCTCTGGTTTGACCGTTCGCGACGAGACCAATCCTAACGGCGATATCTCCATTGCCTTCACTGGCCTTCGGCCCGGTGAGAAGCTTTATGAAGAGCTGCTGATCGGTGACAACCCCGAAACCACGCCCCACCCCAAAATCCACCGCGCCAACGAAGTGTTTGTGCCCTGGCCCGAACTGCGCGCCACCCTGCTGGCCCTGCAAGACGCCGTAGAATCCGATGCTTATGAGGATGTGCGGGAGTTGTTGTTGAGTACGGTGCAGGGGTATGCGCCTAGTAATGGGATTGTAGATTTGATTTGGGAGAAGAGGCAGTTGGGGTAGATCTGGCCGGTTCCCGGTTACAAAGTGAATCGGTTTTCATGCCAACTTGATGCCTGATTATGGTACCGTCTCGCACCATCTGAGACTGGCGTTGCTCTGCTAATGTTACAGAGCTTTGCTAATATCTCAGGTGGTGTTTCTTTTTAGGTATGGATACTTTGAAAGCGTCTTTAATGGTTTTTTATTTTGCCTTTGTGGCCATTTCTAGCTGGGGCCTCACTTTCGCTATGCGTAAGTGGGCGCTTAGCCGTAACGCTGTGGTTCACCCTTCACAGAGATGCTCCCATACCGTTCCGACTCCCCATGGTGGCGGGATTGCGATTGCGTTGGTCGCGTTGGCGCTAACTATTCCGTTTGCAGTATCTGACTGGGCTCCCGACCTTTCCATGGTAGCTATGCTCTTGCTGGGCCTCACGATGCTGGGCGTGGGTGTCTGGGACGACTTCGGAGACTTGCCAGCAAAGCTAAGGCTGTTCGTGCATCTTTTGGTTGTGGCGCTTGGCATGATGGCGATCCCCAGCCTGCCTGTTTTTTCGGTATTGGGGTATGAGGTCGATAGCTCATCGGCATTTCTGTTATGGCCGGTTCTGCTTCTGGGTTGGGCCTGGCTGATTAATCTGTACAATTTCATGGATGGTATAGACGGCCTTGCTGCGGTTCAGGCAATTGTTGTGCTTGGTGGAATGGCGCTGAATTTTGCGATCTGGGGGCCTCAAACCTGGATGTGGATTTGCCTGCTGACTCTCGCCGCGGTGCTGGGGTTCGTGGTCTGGAACTGGAGTTATTGTCAAATCTGGTGTATGAGCATCAGGCGGCGTCTCTGCCGGATTGATCATCCACCCGTTCTCCATCCCGAAACG
>Ga0208062_100024_pt1 | contig 49232 bp, 43 predicted proteins | sample DeeseametaMP0261_FD_184217 | JGI IMG/M metagenome (GOLD analysis project Ga0208062, IMG submission 184217) | Marine microbial communities from the Deep Atlantic Ocean - MP0261 (SPAdes) | ecosystem: Environmental > Aquatic > Marine > Oceanic | place: South Atlantic Ocean | collected 2011-01-01 | reverse complement strand
CGTCCACATAGTACCGGCCATCTACGTCTACCGGCACATACAAGCCTGGAGAGGCCGTGCTGGCCTGTACCGCCCTGGAAATGGGCACGTGGTCAAAGCCCGGCGCTCCGAAACACACGGCTTCGGTGCTTTCTACATCTGCAGCCACCACATACAGCCTGTGCTTCAGTTGCCGGAAGTCGTTAGTACGCCCCAGCATGGTGAACGCCCGGCGCAGGTAATCATGAAGACCTTCATTGTCGAACAGCCCCGCCGGGGCCGCCTGGGCCAGGATGGTCATGGCTTCCAGCAGGCTCTGGTCGTAGGGATTGTTGACGAAACGGTTGATAGCGGTGGAGATCAGCTTCGGCACGGCCAGCAAGCGGTTACCGTATTCCCGGAGTGCCGGGCGGTAGAACACTTCCGGGTGGAAGGGGTGTACTTCGGCTTCGTTACGCACAAAGATCCGGCACAGCTGGGCGGTGGTCACCTGGTTGGCCAGGTTGGCGGCCACAAAGGAGCCGGAGTTCACGCCTACGTAGACATCCACATTGTTGAAGTCGAGGCCGTCCAGCGCTTCATCCAGGGCTCGCAGGGCACCGATCTCATAAATACCGCCCAGAGGCCCGCCCCCGCCAAGGGCGAGGCCGATCCTGGGTGTCGGCTTGAGTTCGGTTGAGTGTGTCATCGGCCATCCTTCTCAGGTACTGCTGCTGAATTTACGCCTCTAACCTAACAGCGGATTCTAGAGTGCGCACCCTATAAACGGGTTGGCTCAGGTTGCCGCCTGATCGGCCAGTGCCGCGGGTGAGGACTTGACCGGGCGCAAGTAACGGCCAAAGCCGGCATTACGAATGGCGAGGTCAACACAGCTTTTGATCACATGGGGAGAGTCCAGTAACAGCACGTCTTCCAGCAACCGGATGGCCCACTCCCTGTCGATGCTGCGAATCACTGATTTGACCTTGGGCAGGCTCGCAGCGTTCATAGACAGAGAGTCGTAACCCATGGCCATCAACAACAACGCGCCACCAGGATCGCCCGCCAGCTCACCACAGATGCCCACCGGCTTGCCAACAGAATGGGCGTCTTGCGCAATCCGCACCAGGGCCTGCAGCACAGCCGGGTGATAGGAGTGGTAAAGCTGGGCCACCCGGGGGTTGTTGCGATCCACCGCCAGCAGGTACTGGGTAAGGTCGTTCGAGCCTACCGACAGGAAATCGACGCGCTCGGCCAGTTCGCGAATCTGGTACACCGCAGCCGGCACTTCCACCATCACGCCCACCTTGGGCATGTGAATGTCGTAACCTTCTTCCCGAACCTCGTGATAGACCCGGTAAATCAGGTGCAGAGACTCCTCCACCTCGGAGATATTGCTGATCATAGGCAGCATGATCTGCAGATTGTTCAGGCCCTCGCTGGCCTTGAGCATGGCCCGCACCTGCACCAGGAAGATTTCCGGGTGGTCCAGCGTAACCCGGATGCCACGCCAGCCCAGGAACGGGTTTTCTTCCTGGATGGGAAAATAGGTCAGGGCCTTGTCGCCGCCGATGTCCAGGGTACGCATGGTCACCGGGTTGGGCGCGAAGGCTTCCAACTGCTCCCGATAGTATTCCCGCTGCTCCTGCTCAGATGGGAAGCGATCCTTGATCATAAACGGCACTTCGGTGCGGTACAGGCCAATACCTTCCGCACCATGGGAAAGCGACCGCAATACATCGGTCATCAGGCCGGTATTCACCAGCAACGCGACCCGGTGGCCGTCGGTGGTTTCACAGGGCTTGTCCCGCAGGGCTTCCAGGCCACGAATCAGCTCGTTTTCTTCATAGCATATCGCCTGGTAGAAGGCCCGCAGATCCGCCGAGGGCGAGGCGAAAATCTGCCCTTCGAAACCGTCGACTATCAGTTCCCTGCCATCCAGCTGGTTAACCGGAATATCCACCAGGCCCATCACCGTGGGCACACCCATGGCCCGGGCCAGGATGGCTACGTGGGAGTTACTGGAGCCTTTTACGGATACCAGCCCCACAAGCTGGCCTTTGGGCACTTCTCCGAGCATGGCCGGAGTGATTTCGTCACTGACCAGTATCGTATGCTCGGGATATTCCAGATGCTTCTGCTCACCTTCCTGCAAATGTGACAGCAGGCGGCGGCCGAGATCCCGGATATCCACCACCCGCTCCTGCAGGTAGTGGTCGTCCATCATTTCAAAATGCCGGATGTACTGCTGAACCACCTGTTTGAGAGCGCCCTGAGCCCAGATGCCTTCGCGGATCTTGTTGACCACCTCGCCGGGCAGCGCTTCATCGCTGAGCATGCGCAGATACACATCGAACAGTGCCTGCTCTTCCGGGCGCAGCTGGGACGCGAGCCGGTTCGCTACCCGTTCGATGTCTTCCCGTACTCCCTGCACGGCGGACTGGAACAGCGCCAGTTCCTGCTCGATCTCCTCGGTGGGCTTCTCGGGCACCAGGTCCAGGTCTGCCGCCGGATACACAACTACGCCAGTGCCAATGGCCACACCCGGAGCGCCGGGCACGCCGTTGAAGCTGACGTCCTGGGTTTCTTCACCGGTAAGCGACAAGCCACTGATCGCGCCCGTGGCTTCACTGTGGGCGATCACCCCGGCCAGTTGGGCTGATACGGTGACCAGGAATGCCTCTTCCCCTTCATCAAAGCACCGGGAGCTTTCCCGCTGCTGTACCACCAGCACACCAAGTACGCGACGGTGGTGGATAATGGGCACACCCAGGAAGGAACGGAATCGTTCCTCACCGGTTTCAGGAAAGTAGCGGTAGCGCGGATGGGAAGGCGCATCTTCAAGGTTGATAGGCTCCTCACGGGAGCCGACCAGGCCAACCAGGCCTTCGGAGTAGGCCAGGCTGACCTTGCTCACAGAATCCTTATAAAGGCCTTCGGTGGCCATCAGGATATAGCGGTTGGAGGCAGGGTCGAGCAGATAAACGGAGCAGACCTCGGTGTTCATAGCCTTCTGCACCCGCGATACGATGATATCCAGCGCCTCGTTCAGATCGCGGGCGCTGTTCACCTCTTGTACTAGACTTCGCAGGATGCTCAGCATGGAGTCAGTCCGTCATTTCTGATGTTCCTTCAACGCCGGTTCTGCTCACTCCGATGCCACTGCTCCATGTTATGGAACAGTCTGGGAGCCAGTTCTCTCAGCGCACGTCTGTATACTTCTCTCTTGAATGAGACCACCTGCCCCAACGGATACCAGTAGCTTACCCACTGCCAGCCGTCGAACTCCGGTGAATCCGTGCCATCCACGCGTACATGCGCGTCTGGCGATAACATCCTCAGCAGGAACCATTTCTGTTTTTGCCCCACACAAACGGGGTGCGAGTTGTGGCGTACCATCCTTCGCGGAAGACGGTATCGCAGCCAGCCCCGGGTGCAGCTGATGATTTCCACATCGCTGGCACTGAGGCCGATTTCCTCTCCAAGCTCCCGATACAGCGCGTCTTCCGGTGATTCATTGTGCTTGATACCACCCTGCGGAAACTGCCAGGAGTCCTGCCCTATTCGCCTTGCCCAGAGAACTTCGCCCCTGTGGTTGGCCAGAATGATTCCGACGTTGGGTCTGAAACCGTCTGAGTCGATCACGGCACAGTCCTCGTTAAAGTCGGCTGCCGGTTAATTTGTAACCGGCGGAAATTGTCCAAGTTGCTCTCATTCTTACAGAATCCCAAGGGTTCGGCAAACGGAGCCGTTGGCGGCAGGTCATGCTAGACTGTGCGCCTTGCTACGAAGCCTGTAACGATGGGAGGAAACGGCTTGACGCTCGCAATTTTTGATCTGGACAACACCCTGCTCAATGGTGACAGCGACCACGCATGGGGTGAGTTTCTGGTGGAAGAAGGCATGGTAGATGCCGAAGAGTACAAGCGGGCCAATGACCGCTTTTACGAGGAATACCTGAACGGCGAGCTGGACGTTTTCCACTATCAGCGCTTTGTACTGGCACCGTTAACCCGGCACAGCATGGATGAGCTGGAAAGCTGGCGCGAAGCCTTTATGGCCAAGAAAGTTCAGCCGATGATGCAAGACAAGGCCGCGAAACTGCTGGCAGAGCACCGCGAGCAGGGTCATACGCTGATGATCATCACCGCCACTAACCGATTTATTACCGAACCGATTGCCGAGTTACTGGGCGTAGACCACCTGATTGCTACGGAACCGGAGCTGGTAAACGGCAAGTTCACCGGCGAAGTGGCAGGTACGCCGAGCTTTCAGGAAGGCAAGGTGGTGCGGCTGAATGACTGGCTGGCCGCCCATAACGAGAGCCTGGACGGAGCCTGGTTCTACAGTGACTCCCACAACGACTTGCCGCTGTTGCGGAAGGTGGAGAATCCGGTGGCGGTGGACCCGGACCCGACGCTGGAGAAGACGGCTATTGCGAATGGCTGGCAGGTTATGTCGCTGCGGGGGTAAGGCTTGGTGCACCAACCCTGACGGATACAAAGGGGTCTGACCCTACGGGTCAGACCCCACCCTTCTCTACCGCCTTTCTCCCCTGGCGGCAATCACAAAAACCCGGTAAGAGAGCGCACAAAGCACGACTTGATATAGTCGGTCTCCGGAATCCCCGGCACGATCGGATGATCAGGCGCCTGGTGGCCCTGCTCCAACAGCTGCACAAACCGGTCGATCTTGCGCCCGCTGCCCCGGATAATGTCGATCAGTTTTTCCTGGGACAAATGCATGGAGCAAGATGCGGATACCAGCAAGCCATCACGCTCCAGCAAGCGCAGTCCGAGCTGGTTCAGCCTGGCATAGGCCTGTTCACCCGCTTTCTGATCCCGGCGGCGGGGAATCAGTGCGGGCGGGTCCAGCACTACGATGTCGAACTTCTCTTTCTCGTCCGCCAGGGCTTTCAGGGCGTCGAAGGCATCGCCTTCGATGGTGTCCACATTCTCCAGCCCGTTCAGTTTGGCATTGTGATGCACTGCATCCACGGCCGATGAAGAAGCGTCCACGCAGGTCACCTGGGATGCACCCGCACAAGCCGCTTGAATACCCCAACCACCCACGTAGCTGAACACATCCAGCACTTTCTTGCCGGGCGCATAGGCCTGAAGGCGCTGGCGGTTCATGCGGTGGTCGTAGAACCAGCCGGTTTTCTGGCCGCCAGCCAATGGCACTTCAAAGCGGGCGCCGTTTTCTTCTACCAGAACGGTGTCGGCTTCCGGGCCATGAGCAAATTCCACGTAGGTGTCCAGACCTTCCACCTTGCGCATCTTGCCATCGTTTTTCAGCACGATAATGCGGGCATGGGCCAGGCGCTGAACGGCTCGCACGATGGCGTCTTTCATCTGCTCCATGCCGGCGGTGGAGATTTGCACCACCACCACGTCGTCAAAGCGGTCGACCACCAGGCCCGACAAGCCATCACTGTCGCCAAACACCCAACGGTAAAAAGGCTTATCAAACAAACGTTCCCGAAGACTCAACGCCGTCTCCATCCGGTCCGTCAGCCGCTTCGGTGTCATGCCATGATCCGCATCCCGGCTGATCAGCCGGCCGCAAATCAACGCATGAGGGTTCACAAAGGCGATACCCATGGGCTTGTCATTCGAAGCACGCACCTGCACCTGTGAGCCGGGCTCAAACCCGGGCAGCGGGCTGCGTTGGGTGTCTACTTCGTTACTGTATACCCACAAGTGGCCGGCACGGAGACGGCGTTCTGCGCCTTTGCGCAGGTAGAGAACGGGAAAGTCCATCAATGATTATTCCTCAGCGGCCACGTGTTCTGCGTACGCCGCAGCATCCATCAGGCCGTCAAGCTCGCCTTCATCGGCCAGCTTCACCTTGAACATCCAGCCATCGCCATACGGGTCTTCATTGACGATTTCCGGCTCGTCTTCAAGCTTTTCATTGATCTCGATAACCTCACCGGTCACCGGGCTGAATACGTCAGACGCTGACTTAACGGATTCCGCCACACCGGCTTCCTCACCACCGTTTACAGTCACGCCGACCTCGGGCACACCGATATAGACCACATCGCCCAGTTGCTCCTGGGCAAAGTCGGTGATGCCCACGGTAGCCGTGCCGTCAGCCTCTACCCGCACCCATTGGTGAGTCTCGATGTATTTCAGATCTGCAGGAATGTCGCTCATGATTTGTGTGTCCTGTTGAAATTTTCCGCGCAGTTTAACCGAAGAGATTAGTTCCAGCGAATGCTCCGGGCCAGCTTCACGAACGCGTTCAGGTAATCCACGGCTTCGTCGCGCTCCCGGAAGCCCAGAAAGATCTGTTTGGGCATGCCCTGCTGGCCCAGTTTCAGGGCTTTTATAGGCAGGTTGCGGGCATATTCATCCACCAGCCACCGGGGCAGTGCACTCACGCCTCGCCCTGCGGCCACCATCTGCAACATGATGTCAGTGGTTTCAATGGTTTTATGCCGAGCCGGACCAGTATGGGCGGGCAGGAAGAACCGGGTAAAAATGTCCAGGCGCTCGACCGCAACCGGATAGGTAATGAGGGTTTCCTGCTCGAGTTGATGGGGTTCTACCCAGTGCTCGCCCGCCAGCGGATGGGTTTCGGGGACGACCAGCACCTGCTCATAATCGAATACCGGCTCGAAACACACGCCGGGCTTGTGCAGCGGGTCCGGGGTCACCAGCAGGTCGATGTCATGGCCGAACAACGCGCCCATGCCACCGAACTGGAACTCCTGTTTTACATCCACATCGACATCCGGCCATTGCTGCAAGTAGGGGCCGACGACCTTCAACAGCCATTGGTAACAGGGATGGCATTCCATACCCACCCGCAAGCTGCCTCGCTGGCCTTTGGCAATCTGGCGGATCTGCATTTCTGCATGCTCAAACTGTGGCAGCAACCGATTCGCCAGCCCCAGCAGCTGATTGCCGGCCTGGGTAAACCGCAACTGGCGGCCTTCCCGAAGCCAGACAGGCGTACCCAGCTGCTGCTCCAGCTTTCGCATGGCATGGGACAACGCCGACTGGGTAAGGTGCAGCTGTTCGGCCGCAGCCGTCAGGGAACCCTGCCGTTCAACAGCGCGCAGAATCTCCAGGTGATTTCGTTCGATCATGACCATCCGTGAATTTTGCTCATTGAATGTTGAAATAATACCATTTTTATTCATGCAATCACCCGCCTAACCTTAGCTCCTGATTCAACACACAGATTCAAGGATTTGATCATGGCAACCACACACAACCTGGGCTTCCCCCGCATTGGCGGACAGCGGGAGCTGAAATTTGCACTGGAAGATTACTGGGCCGGCCGGCAAACCGAGCAGGAGCTGGCAATCACCGCCACTGACCTGCGTCGGCGCCACTGGCAGCAACAGGCCGGGCTGGATTTCGTACCTGTGGGAGATTTTTCCCTGTACGACCAGGTGTTAGACATGTCCGTGACACTGGGCAACCTGCCTGAGAGAGCCGCAGGCAAGCAAGGCTCGGAGCTGGACGCCTATTTCCGCGCCGCCCGGGGCCGAGGCGCCAACGACAGCCCCTGCTGCGCCACCGCGGCGGGCGAGATGACCAAGTGGTTCGACACCAACTATCACTACATTGTGCCGGAATTTACCGCCGACACGCGCTTTGAACTGAACCCCGAACGCCTGCTGAGCCAGTTGGCCGAGGCGCAGGCACAGGGCGTTAAGGCCAAACCCATCATCATCGGGCCAGTGACCTACCTCTGGCTGGGTAAAACCTCCGATGGCAGCAACCGGCTGGACTTGCTGGAACGCCTGCTGCCTGCGTATTCGCAACTGCTGGAAGCCCTGGCCGATGCCGGCGCTGACTGGGTACAGATTGATGAACCGGCCCTGGTGACCGACCTGGACGCCAACTGGCGCTATGCCTTCAATCTGGCCTATCACCAGCTCAAGGCCAATCGCCCGAAACTGCTGCTGGCCACCTACTTCGGAGAACTCCGGGACAACCTGCAACTGGCCTGCGAACTGCCGGTGGCCGGGCTGCACATTGATGCCGTGAGCGCACCGGCAGAAGTCAGCCGGGTGGCGGACTGGCTGCCGAGCCACAAGATTCTCTCGCTGGGCGTGATCAATGGCCGCAACATCTGGAAATCCGACCTGAACAATATTCTGGACTGGCTCGAACCACTGAACGAAAAGCTGGGCGAGCGCCTGTGGCTGGCGCCCTCCTGTTCACTGCTGCACGTGCCGGTCGACCTGGCCCGTGAGCAGGAGCTGGATACCGAAATCCGTAGCTGGCTGGCCTTTGCAGTGCAGAAACTCGATGAGCTGCAAACGCTTACAAAAGCACTTAACGAAGGTCGCACCGCCGTGCGCAGCGAACTGGCAGAAAACCGTATCGCCATCGAAAGCCGCCGCAGATCCAGCCGGGTAACCAACCCTGCAGTTCAAAAAGCCGTTGCTGCGGTAACGCCAGAGCTGGGTAATCGCCAAAGCCCCTACCCCCAGCGAATCGCCAAACAACGGCAAATTCTTAGCCTGCCGGCATTCCCGACCACCACCATTGGCTCCTTCCCGCAAACCCCGGAAATCCGCCAGGCCCGCCTGCAGTTCCGCAAAGGCGAGCTGAGCGGCACCCAATACACCGACCAAATGCAGGCAGAAATCGCCCGTTGCATCGAAGCGCAGGAAAAACTGGGGCTGGATGTGTTGGTGCACGGCGAACCCGAGCGCAACGACATGGTGGAATACTTCGGTGAACAGCTCGACGGCTACGCCTTTACGCGCTTCGGCTGGGTACAGTCCTATGGCTCCCGCTGCGTGAAACCGCCCATTCTGTTTGGCGACATTCGCCGGCCCAGGGCAATGACTGTGGACTGGATCCGCTACGCCCAGTCTCTCACCGACAAACCGGTGAAGGGTATGCTGACCGGCCCGGTGACCATTCTGAACTGGTCCTTCGTGCGGGACGATCAGCCAAGAAAAGACTCCTGCCTGCAACTGGCCCTGGCCATTCGCGAGGAAGTGCAGGATCTGGAGAAAGCCGGCGTGAATATCATCCAGATCGACGAAGCCGCCCTGCGCGAAGGCCTGCCGTTGCGGCAGTCAGACTGGGCAAACTACCTGGACTGGGCCATCAACAGCTTCCGCATCGCTGCCAATGGCGTGGAAGACGGCACCCAGATCCACACCCATATGTGCTATTCGGAGTTCAACGACATCATCGAAGCCATCGCCCGCATGGATGCCGATGTGATCACCATTGAAACCTCGCGGTCAGATATGGAACTGCTGGATGCCTTCCGGAACTTTGAATACCCGAACGATATCGGGCCGGGCGTGTATGACATCCACTCGCCCAACATTCCGGACAAGGACCACATCATCAACCTGATGACCCTGGCGGCAGAGCGCATCCCGGCAGAGCGGCTGTGGATTAACCCGGATTGCGGATTGAAAACCCGCAAGTGGGAGGAAGTAACGCCGGCGCTGGAGACAATGGTGGCGGCTGCGCAAGCACTGCGGGCCTGACACTCGCGCACAGTTTTGTCCCTATATGTTACAAACCGGCGTGCAGGTCAGCCATTGGGAATATATAGGGACATCTTGATCGGCTAGTAGCCGGCGCTACCTTCATCCAGGTTGAACCGGAACTGCTCTGCGCGGCAGACTTTTGTGGTGATGTTGCCGGAAGGATCGAGTTCAAACCAACGGTAGCCCGGGGCTAGCGGTTCTACCGCAAAATCAGTGGAACCTCGCGCAAACTGAATACAGGTCGACGGAGAGGCCATTAGCTGCACGCCGTTGCGCTGCTGCTGAAGCTCCTGATGAATGTGCCCCCAGAGCACGCATCTGACGTTCGTGTGCCGGTCGATCACCTGCCAGAAAGCCTCACGGTTTTTGAGGCCTATCTGGTTCATCCAGTCCGAGCCGATATCGACGGGGTGATGGTGCAGGCAAACCATGGTGGGCAAGCCCGAGTGTTCCGACAGGGTTTGGTCCAGGAACGCCAATTCGTCCGCCGAAAGTTCTCCATGCACTTTCCCGTGTACGGAGGAATCCAGCATAACGAAGTGCCAGCCCCCCAGCACAAACTGCCGGCGCCGGGCGTCGAATTCATCCGCAACGGCGTACATGGTGGCTGAGTCATCGTGATTGCCGGCAATCCATGCAGACGGGCACTGGAAAACCTCCAGTTTCTGCCCGAAATAATGGTAGGAAGCCACGGAAGCGTCCTGGCTGATATCGCCGGTGGCCAGCACCAGGTCCGGCTGGCCATGGCTGCGCAGAGCCTCTTCAATGACGGCCGACAGGCTTTCGCGGGTGTTCACCCCCAGCAGGGCACCATTTTCCCGTGCCATCACGTGCGGGTCTGTCAGCTGTAAGACTTTTAGCGGGCGGGCAGATTTGGGGTCAGACATTCAGGACCTGTTGTGTTCGGAGCAAACGGTTGAAGTTACAACGAGTGTACGATGGCCGGGTTCCTTTTGATTAATGTAAAATCGTAGATTGTTCACATTCTGGCCCGCAGACACAAAATTTTTGCAGTTTTTGACAACTTCACCGCAGGCACAGTGAGACGCTGTCTAGTCGATCCCCTCACCCGCCGACCAGACGGCATTCTCCATAGGCAGGTGCCCAAAGCGCAAACAGTAGTCCAGCCAGTCGGCCAGGAAACCATTCACCTGAACCTTTTCATCGGGGTGATGCATAAAACGGTTCGGGTAATCGTTCACCGGCGCGATCTGGCGCTGCCGGTAGCAACTGATGACTTCCGCCATCATTGCATCGTGGTAGACCCGCACGGTCATCTGTGGATTATTCAGCCAGCGGCCGCTGTTGTGGACCTGCTCCAGCAACAGGGTTTCGGTGAACTTTGCCGTTTGCAGCACTTCAATCCGCACTCGCCCCAGGTACTGGTTCTCCCGGTGCAATTCAAACTCGCACACCGGCTTGCCGTCGGATTCCAGCTGCCGCAGTTTGCGTAGCCGCTGATAATTGCCATCACACAACGCACCAAGCTGGCGCAAATCCGGTACATAGGACTTGGGACGCTTCACCCACTCAGTCATGCCAACCACTCCCGGCGCAGCCTGTCGCGGTTCAGCTGTAGCCACTGGATAGCAATGATCGCAGCGGCATTGTTAATGCGGCCATCGGCAATCATGGCGAAGCACTCGTCGGCGCTGACCACGTGGCTGAGAATGTCTTCGTGTTCATGCTCCATACCGAAAATACCACCGGCTTCGGCAGTGCTGACCTGGCCACAGTACAGGTGGATCATCTCAGTGGTGCCGCCGGGGGAAACCAGGTAATCACAGATCTTGTCCAGCCGGCTGAAATTTAACCCGGCCTCTTCCTGCCCTTCCCTCTGCGCCACGTCTTCCGGGCTTTCGCCTTCTTCGTTCATTCCGGCTACGAGCTCCAGCAACCAGGGGGATTGGTTGCGGCCCAGGGCGCCGAGGCGGAATTGTTCCAGCAGTACGACTTCATCCCTTTGCGGGTCGTAGGGGAGCACGCAGGTGGCGTCGCCGCGGATGAAGAGTTCGCGGGTGAATGTGGGCATGTCGCGGCCGTCAAAGCGCGGGTGGGTCAGCCAGAGTTTGTCCATGCGAAAGAAGCCCTGAAAGACGGTTTCGCGTTTTTCGATTTTGACGTCGCTGGCGTTGAACTGGAACGGTTTCGGCATTCGGGTTTCCGGTTTGGTGTTCGGGTTGGAACGATAGCCTTTGGGATTGCTCGGGTGCAAGTGTCTTACGATGGGTGCAATCACTTGGCCTTGGCCCCAGACTTCCAGCTTGGTGTCCGGCAGGCCTTGGGACAGGCTTTCCAAAAACCGCTCCTTACGGCACATCCTTGTGGCGCTTCTGCTCCGCCATCCATGGCTCTAAGCACCCAACCAAAAGGCTAGGTGCTCACAAACTCCAACCTCAAACCTTGTCGTAAAGCTTGGAGCCAGACTCCACGAACTCCCGCGATTTAGCCTCCATGCCGGCGTCAATTGCCGAGACTTCGTCAATGCCCTGCTCTGCTGCGTAATCCCGCACTTCCTGCGAGATTTTCATGGAACAGAACTTCGGCCCGCACATGGAGCAGAAGTGGGCCACTTTGGCGGATTCCTTGGGCAAGGTTTCGTCGTGGTAGGCGCGGGCGGTGTCCGGGTCCAGGCCGAGGTTGAACTGGTCTTCCCAGCGGAACTCGAAGCGGGCCTTGGACAGCGCGTTGTCGCGAATCTGGGCGCCTGGGTGGCCTTTGGCGAGATCGGCAGCATGGGCGGCGATTTTGTAGGTGATGATGCCGGTTTTTACGTCGTCTTTGTTGGGCAGGCCCAGATGCTCCTTCGGGGTGACGTAGCAAAGCATGGCGCAGCCATACCAGCCGATCATCGCCGCACCAATGCCGGAGGTGATGTGGTCATAGCCCGGGGCAATATCCGTGGTCAGCGGGCCGAGGGTGTAGAACGGGGCTTCATCGCAGCATTCCAGTTGCTTGTCCATGTTCTCCTTGATCAGGTGCATGGGCACGTGGCCGGGGCCTTCGATCATGCACTGAACATCGTGCTTCCAGGCAATCTTGGTGAGCTCTCCCAGGGTTTCCAGCTCGCCAAATTGTGCCGCGTCGTTGGCATCGGCAATGGAACCCGGGCGCAGGCCGTCACCGAGGCTGAAGGAGACATCGTAGGCCTTCATGATTTCGCAGATGTCTTCGAAGTGCTCATACAAGAAGCTTTCCTTGTGGTGCGCCAGACACCACTTGGCCATGATGGAGCCACCCCGGGAAACGATGCCGGTGGTGCGTTTGGCTGTGAGGGGCACGTGGTGTAAACGAACACCCGCGTGGATGGTGAAGTAATCCACGCCTTGCTCGGCTTGTTCGATCAGGGTGTCCCGGAAGATTTCCCAGGTCAGGTCTTCCGCAACGCCGCCCACCTTTTCCAGCGCCTGATAGATAGGCACGGTGCCGATGGGAACCGGGGAGTTGCGGATGATCCACTCGCGGGTTTCGTGGATGTTCTTGCCGGTGGACAGGTCCATCACCGTGTCGGAACCCCAGCGGATACCCCAGGTCAGTTTTTCCACTTCGTCTTCGATGGACGAGGTCACCGCCGAGTTGCCGATGTTGCCATTGATCTTCACCAGGAAATTACGGCCGATGATCATCGGCTCGGTTTCCGGATGGTTGATGTTGGCGGGAATGATGGCACGGCCCCGGGCCACTTCATCGCGAACAAACTCGGGAGTGATTTCGGGCGGCAGGTTGGCACCGAAGGACTGGCCGGGGTGCTGATCCGCCAGCAAGCCGTTGGCCCGGGCTTCCTGCAGTTTCATGTTTTCCCGGATGGCAACGTATTCCATCTCCGGCGTGATAATGCCCTGGCGGGCATAGTGCATCTGGGATACGTTTCTGCCGGGCTTGGCGCGCAGTGGCTTTCGCTCGTCCATAAACCGCAGGGGGTCAAGCTGAGGGTCTTTCATGCGGCGACGGGTGAATTCGGAGGTGTAGCCGTCCAGTTGCTCTACATCGCCCCGCTCGGCAATCCAGGCGGCACGAACCGGCGGCAGGCCCTTGCGGAGATCAATGGTGGCATCGGGGTCGGTGTAGGGCCCGGAGGTGTCGTACACCACCACGGGCGGGTTCTTTTCGCCCCCCATTTCAGTGGGGGTGTCGCCCACGGTAATTTCCCGCATTGGCACCCGCAGATCGGCTCGGCTACCCTGCACGTATATTTTTCGTGAGCTTGGTAATGGTTTGATTGCTGCGGAGTCTACTTTCGCGGAGTCGCTGAGGTATACTGGTAAATCCGTCATGATCTGCTCCCGGATGGTCTTGTGGTATCGGGTCGCGTATGACGGAGTTGCGACAAATAGCCCTACAGGCTTCGTGTCGCGGTCTTAATCCCTACGCCGGTATTATCCGGATCAGGTCGCGGGTTCTGCGTTGCAATCTCAGCCGATCGCCGGTTTCCGGCAGATCAGCACCCCGTCAAGACGCGATTCTGAATTCGTTTGTCCACAAAATACGTGGACTTAGCAAGTCTAGAGACGGGAACGATTATTGTCCATAATGGCCAACCAATACCTTTGGGTCATTGCCGGGCAGATTCCCGGAGTCAGTATTTCAGGAGAACCAATGAAAAAACGTTTACTTCCAGGATTGATCACCCTGCTCGCAGCCCAGCCTGCGCTTGCTCTGGATCTGATGGAAACCTACGAGAAAGCCCTGTCTTATGACTCCGGCATTGCCTCTGCCATGGCACAGTTCCAGGCCCAGCAGGCAACCAGCGATGTCAGCAAGAGCGCCCTGCTGCCCAAAATCTCGGCGGTTGGGTCAGCAAGCTACACACGTTTCAAGCCCAGGAATATACCCGGGGGGGCAAACGCCGATGAGCTGGTGCGGCAACTCTTCGCGGGAGACAGTTATCGAACCTACCGCTACGGCGTCGAGCTGACCCAGCCACTGTTCCGGGCTCAAGACTGGTTCAGCTACGAAGCCAGCCAGTTCCAGGCCGAGGCGGCCGAGGCCCAGTACAACCTGGCCCAGCAACAACTGATTCTGGATGTGGCAACCGCCTACTTCGATGTCCTGCGCGCCAAGGACACCGTCACAACCGCAAAAGCGACTGAAACGGCCATCCAGCGCCAGTACGAACAGGCCCGGGAACGGTTTGACGTGGGGCTCATTGCCGTCACCGAAGTCTATGAAGCGCGTGCCAGCTACGACGATGCCAGGAGCCAGCGCATCGCCGCCGACAACGACCTGAATGTGGCCAGGGAACAACTGGCCCGGTTAACCGGAGAATATCCGGACGCCATGGAAAATCTCAGGCAGAATTTTCCGCTCGGGCGCCCGGAGCCCATGGATCCGACTTCGTGGGAAGCAACCGCGGTGGAGCAAAACTGGTCTATTCAGGCGGCCCTGAGGCAACTCAATGCCAGCGAAGCCAGCCTGAAAGCGGCAAAGTCCGGTCATTTGCCAACCCTTGAGCTGAGCGCCTCCTACCAGGAAACCAGTCTGGAGAACGCCCTTTTTACCCAGCAGGAGCGCAGCCAGTCCGTTGCCTCACTGTCACTGACCATCCCGCTCTACACGGGCGGCGGCACCCAGGCCGGCGTGCGCCAACAGCGCTCACTGGTCACCGTGGCCGAGCAGGACCTGAACACCACGCGCCGGGATGTGCAGGTGAACACCCGCAGCCTGTTCCTGACCGTGAACAACAACGTGGAGACAGCCTCTGCCCTTGAGCAGACCATCATCTCCCGCCGCAGTGCACTGGATGCAACCCGCGCCGGCTACGATGTAGGTACCCGGAACATTGTGGAAGTGCTGGATGCAGAACGTGCGTACTACGTGGCGCTGCGGGATTACGCCAACGCCCGCTATGACTACGTGATCAACACCCTGCAACTGAAGCAGGCGGCAGGCACCCTGAGCCCGCAGGATCTGATTGACCTGAACAACTGGCTCAGCGAAGGCGCACGGGGCATTGAAGCCCTGGCCGAAGAAGGAAAGACACTGGACGATCCGGTGCAGTAAGTCGGGCAGCTTGCAGAATATTCCGGGTGCCAGTGCGGCACCCGGAGTTACAACCGCTCCGTAATACCCTCCACGACCTTATCCAGCGCACCCCGGTTCTTGTTGACTACCGCCAGAGCCCGCTCACCGTATGCCTTCAGCGCCTCCGGGTCGTCTATCAGTGAACAGATCGCCCGCGCCAGCTCATCCGCATTTTCGACCAGCTGGACACCCTGATCATCCAGTAAGCGCTGATAGATTGTCTCGAAATTAAACACATGAGTGCCGGAGAATACCGGAATGCCCCAGGCCGCAGGCTCCAGCGGATTGTGCCCTCCCCGCTCGATCAGTGAGCCGCCCACGAAGGCGAGGTCACTGGCTCCGTAAAGCATCATCAGCTCTCCCATGGTGTCGCCAAGATACACCTCCGCACCAGCGGGAGATGCTCCTGTTGACCGGCGAACCACGGAAAAGCCCTCGCCTTGAGTCATCTCAGCTACCGAATCAAACCGCTCCGGATGCCGGGGCACAATGATGAGTAAGGCATCGGCGTGCTGAACCAGAATCTGGCGATGAGCCGCCAGCAATTGCTCGTCTTCTCCGGCGTGGGTGCTGCCGGCAATCCAAACGGGGCGCTCACCCAGGGATTTTCGGAAGCTGACAGAGGCCGCACGGACATCATCAGGAATATCCGCATCGAATTTTACACTGCCGGTGACCTCAACATTACCCGGAGCCACTCCGATGCGGCGAAACCGCTCTGCGTCTTTTTCGGCTTGCGCAGCCACCCAGCTGATGCTTTTGATAATAGGTGCTGCCACGCCCCGAACCCGTTCATACCCCCGGGCAGATCGTTCAGACAGACGGGCATTGATCAGAAAAACAGGCACATGACGGTGTCGGCACTGGCGGATCATATTGGGCCAGATTTCCGTTTCCATGATCACCAGGATGCGGGGGTTAACCCGATTCAGGAAGCGCCGAATAGCCCCGGGCGTATCGTAAGGGGCGTAGGCATAGGCTACCCTGTCACCAAACATCTTCCGGGCCTGGGCCAGCCCGGTATCAGTCATGGCAGTCATCAGGATGGTCGCACCCAGGTTACGGGCCAGCAGGCGCCGGACCATGGGGCCGGCAGCAATGGTTTCACCCACGGAAACTGCGTGAACCCAGATAACCGGCCCGTGCATCTCGGGCACCAGTCCCAGCCGGTGCTGCCAGTTCTGCCTCAAGGCCGGCGCCTTGCGGCCCTGCCACCAGAGCCGGACAAGGATAAACGGCAGGGCGAGCCGGATCAGCAGGGAATAGATAAACTGGAACACGCAGGACTCCCGGCAAAACAGTGCGTTATCATAGGGATAAATTTGTTGTGGACGGGCATCTTGCCCCCCGGTAAAACGTTTGTCGATGCAGGATTCACGATTTTGAAAAAGAAGTACCGCAAACTCCCCAGAAACACCGACTACTCAGCTTACCGCCATCCCCGCTGGTGGCCAACCTGGCTGGGCATTGCGGTGATGTGGCTGGCTGCGCAGTTACCTATCCGCTTTCAATGGTGGCTGGGCAAGGTGATCGGCCTGGCCGCCTGGAAGCTGGCTAAAAGCCGTCGGCATATTACCGAGACCAACATCCGCCTTTGCTTCCCGGAACTCAACGAGCAGCAGCAAGGTGCGCTGGTACGTAACGCCTTCATCGCCAACGGCATTGGCGTAATGGAGCTGGGCATCGCCTGGTTCCGGGATCCGGCCAAACTGACCGGTATCACGCAGGTGCACGGGCTGGAACATTTTGAGAAGGCCCTCGAAGATGGCCACGGCGTGCTGCTTCTGGGCGGCCATTACAGCACGCTGGACCTGGGGGGCAGCCTGGTAACCGAGTTTATTAACGCGGATGTGATGCAGCGGGACCACAACAACCCGCTGATGAACGCCGTCATGACCCGGGCCCGGGGCCGGCGTTATAGCACAGTGCTCGGCGCCAAGGACCTGCGCGGCTTGTTCAAGTGCCTGAAGCAGAACCACGCAGTGTGGTACGCCACCGACCAGGATTACGGCCGTAAAGACATCGTGTTTGCCCCCTTCTTCGGCATTCCGGCCGGCAGCATTACCGCCACATCCCGGATTGTGGAGCGCAGCAAATGCAAGGTCGTGCCGTTCAGCCACTTCCGCCGCGAAGACAAACCGGGCTACGACATCTATTTCCAGCCGGCGCTGGAAAATTTCCCGACCGACGATGACCTGCAAGATGCTACCCGCATCAACGCCATCATCGAACAGGAAATCCGCAAGGCGCCGGATCAGTACCTCTGGATGCACCGCCGCTTCAAAACCCGGCCGGACAAAGACGACCCCGGCTTCTATGGCCGCAAACGCAAGAAAAAAGGCTAGCCCTTTGGAAAACGACACGCAGGCGCCGGCAATCTGGCTGATTACCGACAACAAACCCGGCCACCGCAACCAGTTGCGAGGCCTTGCCGGGCGTTTGCGTGCACTAACGGGCGCAAAGCTGTATTGGTTAAACGCCGCGGATTACCCTGTGCCGCTCTGGCGGGCTTTGCTGGGGCTGGCTCCCACTGTGGACAAGGCCTTGCCCCAACCTGACCTGATTGTTGCGGCAGGTTCCGGCACCCACCGCCTGATACTGGCCTTGCGCCGGTACCGCAAGGCAAGAACACTGGTACTGATGAAACCGGCCTTTCCCCTTAACTGGGTAGATGGCGCCATCATTCCCGCCCACGACGACGTAAAACCTTCAAAAACCGTGCTGAACACGGAGGGCGTCATCAATGCAATCACGCCGCTGGCCGAACTGACCGGCAAGCCGAACGCGCTCATACTCTTCGGTGGCCCCTCGGAGCACTTTGACTGGAACAACGACACAATCACCTCGCAGATCAGCGACCTGATTGCCCGATACCCCCGGTGGCACTGGACCATCAGCGATTCCCGGCGCACACCGGAGGCTCTTTACCGGCGACTGACGGAACTTCAAAACGAAAACATCTCAGTTGTTCACCACAGCCAGACCGACGACGACTGGCTGAAACACCAGCTGGAAACTTCCCGGGCTGTCTGGGTAACGCCAGACAGCATGTCCATGGTGTGTGAAGCCGCCACCTCTGGCGTTCCTACCGGCATTTTCGACCTGCCCCCCCGGGCTGGCAGCCGGGTGGTTAATGGCATTACCCGCTTAGCCGGGCTGGGCATGGTCGCCCACTGGAGCGACCATGCCAGCGTAATGGCAGAACACCAGCCACAACACCCGAGGCTATGGGAAGCCGATAGGGCAGCGCGCTGGATCATCGATCGATTTCCGCGCCTTCTCGAGCCCAGACAAAACAAGGAGCAACGACCGTGAAAATACTGCAGGCCTTACCCGCCTTGTACAGCGGCGGCGTGGAACGTGGCACCGTAGAGTTTGCGGCAGAACTGGTCAAACGCGGCCATCAGTCATTCGTGGTCTCCAACGGTGGACCAATGGCCGAACAGGTTCGCGGCCAGGGCTCGACCCATATCCACATGCCAATTCACCGTAAAACACCCGCCTCGTTCGGGCAGGTTTTACCGATGCGCAAACTGCTGCAAGAGCTCAAGCCGGATATTGTGCACGTGCGCTCCAGGATGCCCGCATGGATTATCCACCTGGCCCTGAAAACACTACCGCAACATGAGCGCCCAGCCATTGTCTCCACCTTTCACGGTATGTATTCCGTAAACCCCTACAGCGCCATCATGGCCAGGGCAGACCAGGTGATAGCGGTTTCCAATTGTGTCCGGGACTACGTACTGGAAAACTTTCCTGTTCCGGAAAACAAACTGACAGTAATCCAGCGCGGCGTAAACATCGACGCCTTCCGCAACCGCGCCATCAACGACCAGTGGCTGAATATCCTGCTATCGCGTTTTCCACAACTGGCTGGCAAGAAGATCATCATGATGCCCGGCCGGATTTCCCGCTGGAAAGGCCAACTGCATTTCATGGAAGCCATGGCCAGAATCGTACGCCAACGGCCGGACTGTCACGGCATCATCGTTGGCGGCGCAGAGCCCGGTAAGGAAAGATTTCTGCAAGAGCTGGAAAAAGAACGCAGCCGCCTGGGCCTGACCAACAAGGTCACCTTCCTGGGGCAGCGCAATGACATGACCAACCTGTACCTGCTGGCCGATGTGGTTTGCCATATGTCCACCAAGCCTGAGCCGTTCGGGCGGACAGTAACCGAAGCCCTGGCGTCCGGCACACCGGTGGTGGCCTACAACCGTGGCGGCGCCGCAGAAACCCTGCAGGCCTGCTTTCGGGAAGGGCTGGTTACACCAGATGATACCGGGGCGTTTGCCAGTGCCGTGCTGGGACTGCTGGATAAGCCCCGGCCGGAGATTGAGTTGCCAGAGCGGTTTTTGTTGCGGGCGCAGACGGAGGCTACGCTTCGGGTTTATCAACAAACCCTGAACGGAAAACCGGTTTGAAGGTCGCCCTGATATTCGCAACGCCTGGTAGTGCCTGGGGGGGCATGGAAAAACATGTGGCGGACCTGGCGGAAGCCCTCACGGGCATCGGACACGAGGTGCACATAATCGCCCATCCCGACTACCGCTCGCACTTCCCATTCGCCGAGTTTCACCCGTGCCCGATGAAGCTGAGCCGAAACAACCCTTGGCTTCGTTGGTGCGTTTCCCGGATATTGAAGCGGGTTTCTCCTGATGTCGCCCACGCCCACGGCAATAAAGCTGCCCTCATACTGGGCAGGTTGCCTCGTCAGACCTGGCAAACCGTAGGGACTATTCACGGAAGCAAATCAAACCTTCGCCCTTTCCTTCTGCTGGACAAAGTCATTGCCGTCAGCGGGTCGATCTACGAGGGCCTGAGTCACCCGTCCCGTCATCTGATTTACAATGGAATCCGGAAGGAAACTCCTAAATCGCCTCAAGGCAACTATCCACTCCCCGAAACAACGAACGTCATTGCTGCCGGGAGACTGGAGGCGGTAAAGGGCTTCGATATGCTAATTCCGGCATGGAGCATGATACATGACCGTTTTCCGACGGCACGCCTCACCATCTTTGGTGATGGCTCTGAAGCCAGAAACCTGCAGCGGCTGATTGACGATGAAGGCCTGAGACACGCTGTGACGATGGCAGGGCACCAAACAACACTGGCGTCGACATTGTCCCACGCCGACATGATGATCATCAGCTCAAGGCGGGAGGGGTTTCCTTACGTGTTGATCGAAGCCTTGATGGCCGGGCTGCCGGTTGTCTCAACCCCGGTGTCAGGCAGTGTCGACCTGCTTCCAGACAACGCGCTCGCCAGGGACATTTCCACTCAGGCTATCGCCGACGTGATCGCTAGCGCACTGAACAACCTGGGTGGTCTTCAAGAATCTGAGCAATCCGCATTTGACTATGCGCAGACACATCTCACGCTCAGGGGCATGGCAGAGGCAACCGTCAGAGTGTATCAAGCCGAATAGTACCTGTGAGAGCGTCTTACCGCTCCTCGCCACCGGAACGACTGATTCCCTCAAGCATCTGCAGCTCCCTTGCCTTCGCCAATCGCATGAAATTACGGTTAGCGGCCACAACAGAAACACTGAACCCGAACCAGCCATTCAATACCTGGCGGTGAATCAGGTAATACTTCAAAAACTTCAAAGGAAATTCGACCATCAAACGCGGGGTCGAAATTCGCCGGCCCTTCCCATACAGGAACCGGGCCTGCTCGCTGGACAGTTGAGTGTATTTTCTTTCCATCTGCTCCAGAGAGATCAATGTCTTGTGCAAGACATCGCCTTTGAGCTCCAACACACTACCCGTATGCACTCTAGGCCGGTCATCGTTACTGTGTTTTTCGGCATGGATCGCAGCCCGTTTCCGGTTGTAAAGCCGCAGGATCTTCTTGGACTTGTCATGCCGAAAAGGGTGCCTCGGGTTGGGGGACGACAAAACCCAGCGCATACGATAGCCAGCGACATCCGGAGAGATCGGCTTGGAGAACAGCTGCTTGATGTTGCGCACCAGCGTATCGGAAAGCACTTCATCAGCATCCAGATCAAGCACCCAGTCATTCACGCAAAGGCTGGCGGCAAAGGCCTTTTGGCTCGCAAAGCCTTCCCATTCCCGATAAACCACCCGGGCGCCTGCGGCCTCCGCTAGCTCACAGGTTCGGTCTGTGCTTCCCGAATCAACAACGATGATTTCACCAGCCCATTCCTTCACCTTCTCAAGAGATTCCGGCAGCCTTTCCTCTTCATTCAACGTGATGTAGTAAACCGATAACGGCAGTTTCATCATAAACACCCGCAAACTGGCCCCTACTCGGCCCCAAACACTGCCGAGTTAGCGCACCTATGATAATATTTGGCCATCAGAAAAGGCTAATGCTGACCGAAAGCTACGCGTGGAGCAAACACATGATTTACCCCGTCATTATGGCCGGAGGGACGGGCTCGCGCCTTTGGCCGTTATCCAGGCAACTGAACCCCAAGCAGTTCCTGAAACTGACGGACCAACATCTATCCATGTTGCAGTTGACCGTAGCCCGGCTGGACGGCATGGAGTCGGCCGACCCACTCCTGATCTGCAACGAAGAGCACCGATTTCTGGCGGCTGAGCAAATGCGCCAGGCGGGCTACAAAGATGCCCGAATTATCCTGGAGCCCTGTGGGCGCAACACGGCACCGGCCATCGCTCTGGCAGCACTGAAAGTGGTTAAAAACATCGATGAAAACCAGAACCCGCTGATGCTGGTCCTGGCCGCAGACCACCTGATCAGGGACATCGCCGCGTTCCAGAGCTGCATCCAGAAGGCCGTGCCCCTGGCTCAGCAGAACAAGCTGGTGACTTTCGGCATAGTACCCGGTCATGCGGAAACCGCTTACGGCTACATTCAGCAAGGCCCAATACTGGCCGACGACAGATTCAGCGTCAGCCGGTTTGTAGAGAAGCCCGACCAGACAGCTGCGGAAAAATACCTCGCATCCGGTGATTACCTCTGGAACAGCGGCATGTTCCTTTTCGGCGCCCGCACCTACCTTCAAGAACTGCAAAAACACCGCCCGGATATCCTCGCCATCTGCCAGGCTGCGCTGGATGATGCCAGTGAAGACCTGCACTTCACCCGTGTGAACGAGAGTGTATTCGCCGAATGCCCGGAAGACTCCATCGACTACGCCGTAATGGAAAAAACCGACAACGCCGCCGTGGTCTCTCTGGATGCAGGCTGGAGTGATATCGGCTCCTGGTCCGCCTTGTGGGAAGTTTCCGAGAAAGACAGCTGCGGAAACGCATTCAGCGGTGATGTCATTGCCCATAACACAGAGAGCACCCTGATCCGGGCAGATAACCGCCTTGTAGCCACGGTTGGCGTGAAAGATCTGGTGATCATTGAAACCAAAGACGCCTTGCTGGTTGCCCACAAAGACCAGGTTCAGGATGTGAAGAAAATCGTGGAAGCCATCAAAAACGATGGCCGGCACGAACACATGAACCACCGGGAAGTTTACCGGCCCTGGGGTGTATATGATTCTATCGATAACGGCCACCGCTACCAGGTGAAACGCATCACCGTGAAGCCCGGCGCCAAGCTATCTGTCCAGATGCACCACCACCGGGCAGAACACTGGATTGTGGTCAGCGGCACGGCCAAAGTCACCAACGGCGACGATTCCTATCTGGTCACGGAAAACCAATCCACCTACATTCCGGTCGGCCAGATCCATTGCCTGGAAAACCCCGGTGTGATCGATCTGGAACTGATCGAAGTACAATCCGGATCTTATTTGGGTGAAGACGATATTGTGAGATTTAAGGATCGGTACGGCAAAGCATGAGCAAACTTAAGTATTACCTGATAGCTGGCCTGTTACGTTTTGTCAGTCTTCTACCGCTGGGAACCGCTCAATTCATCGGCAACTGGGCTGGGCTCCTGGCGTGGAAACTAGGCGGCAGGCCACGGAAGATTACCGACATCAATCTGGAAATCTGTCTGCCCGAACTTACGAAAAAGGAACGCCAGGAACTATCCCGGGCTTCTCTGGCTCACACCGGCATGACAGCTTTGGAAATTCCCCTGATGTGGGAATGGCCCGTAGATAAGTGCCTTGGGTTGATCAAGGAAACGGAAGGCCTGGAGCTGGTTGATGAGGCCCTGGCGACCGGCAAAGGATTGATCTTGCTCGCGCCCCACCTTGGCAACTGGGAGCTGGCCGGCCTGTTTTTCTCTTCCCGCTATAAGATGGCCGCGCTATATAGCCCTCCGCACATCAAGGAATTCGAAGATTACATGATTCGGGTGAGGGGGCGCCTGGGCTCCGAACTGGTACGCGGCGACCGTAAAGGCCTGATGCGCCTGATGGGCATTTTGAAGGAAGGTGGCGTAGCCGGCATTCTTCCCGACCAGTCTCCCCGGGGCAAAACCAACGCCTACGCGCCCTTTTTTGGCATGGACGTGATGACCATGACCCTGGTCGGCAAGTTGGTACAGAAAACCGGGGCCAATGTTCTGGTGACCTACGCCGAGCGCCTGCCCAACGGCGAAGGCTTCAAGATTCTGGTCACTCCGGCGGAGCCTGGCATTGGTGCCGATGATGCAGTGGCCGGCGCCACCGCATTGAATCAATCCGTGGAAAAGGTGGTACGAATGGCCCCTGAACAGTACCAGTGGGAGTACAAACGTATGCGGCACCGGCCGCCGGGGAACCCGAATCCTTATAAGCCCGGGCAGATTTGCGACTAACCGCCCGGCTGCCAGGAACTACCTTAGGATTGCAAGGTTGCGGAGTAGAGTCCCAGGTAACGCTCCGCTACCGACGCAGGGCTGAACGCTGTTAATCCAGCCTGGGCAGCGTCTGCGAAAGCGGCGGCCTGCTCTGGGTTATCGAGGATAAACTGAATCGCCGAAGCCAAAGCCTCCGGGTCACCCGGAGATACCAGAAGACCATTCGCTTTATCGGAGATCAGATCAGGAATGCCTCCGGCTTTGGCCCCAACCACCGGCACACGATGTTGCATGGCCTCAAGAATCGTTGAGCCAAGCCCCTCGGAGAGTGAGGGGAACACGAAGACATCCAGAGCTGCCAACCAATCCCCGACGTTATCTTTATGCCCCAGAAAACTGACGTTGGGCAAACCCTGTGCCTGGGACTTGAGCCACTGTTCATCTGGCCCTTCTCCCAGGAAAATGAACTGCACGTCTGGCCTGAGGCTGCCCAGCAAACGCGCTGCCTCAATCGTGATGTGATAACCCTTGTGCTTCAGGAGGCGCCCCACTTGGCCAACCAGGCGTTTGGCGGGATACTGCTGCCGGATAGCTTCGACGGCGTCTGGTGCGGCGGGAAAGCCTGAGAAACTCGAGGGAATGATGACAGTGTCCACGCGGCCCAGTCGCTGTTGTACAACTGATTCAATGGCCGAACTCAGGCAGACGACGGTCGCGGCTCCGCCATAGGCCGCAGACGTCAGGCGCCCGGTTCCGATGGGATTATCGACTCGCCGTGTTACGACGTAAGGCGTTCTACGCAGGCGGGACTCGATCCAGGCCCAGTAGACTGATTTACCGTCGTGGCAATGAACGAGGTCCCAATCCCCCTTGCCGTGGCCCAGCAGAAAATGTGCAGTCTCTCGCCTACCGAGCGATTGGATGCTTTCCAGCTCAGCCCATAGACGACTCCCCGGCCGGGCCACCAGCGATTGCTGAATGCCACGCTTCGCCAGCTCCCGAATCAGGTTTACGGTCTGTCGCTCACCGCCGGAAAAACCTCCGGCCAGATTTACGTGGCAAATGTGCATACCAACTCGGCCCCGTCGATGTTTTAATGGCGGCAGTGTAAGAGATCGACCATGAAAAGGACATAACACTGTGAAGCTACTTGTAATCAGCTCCTATGTAGATACCTGGAACTCTGTTCGGCCAGAAGCCGAAATGCTGATCGGGCTGGCAAAATTGGGTGTCGAAGTTGAGCTGATGACACAACCGGATGCGGAGTACCGCTCCCGATTTGAAGAAAACGGCATCAAGGTACACGGTTTCCATCCCCGAAAGAAAATAGAGCCTGAAGCCATTCGTCGAATTCGTCACCTCCTGATCGAAGGCAAGTTTGACGCCGTGTACTGCTTTAACAACAAAGCCATCGCTAACACCAACCTTGCGGCAATCGGCCTGCCAGTCAAAGTTATGACCTATCGAGGCCAAACCGGCAATATCAGCCGCTGGGACCCAAGTGGCTACCTGACCCACTTAAGCCCACGGGTGGATCGAATTATCTGCGTTTCCAAAGCAACCCGCGATGACCTACAAAAGCACGTCTGGGGCAACAAAGACAAAGTTTGTACGGTCTATAAAGGCCACGATCTCGACTGGTACCAGGATACTCCGGTAGACCTCAAACAATTCGGCGTACCGGATGGCGCCTTTGTGGTTGGGTCGGTGGCAAATATCCGCCCCAGAAAAGGACTGCCAATTCTGCTGAAAGCCACACACCTTTTACCCGCGGACAGCAACATCCACCTATTGCTCGTGGGCCGGGGAATGGACAATCCAGAGGTTCAGGCTCTAATCCAGGCCAGCCCGATGGCCGACAGAATTCACCTGACTGGATTCAGAAAAGACGCGCCAGCCATCATTGCGTCCTGCCAGGTATCCGTGCTGGCTTCGACCAAACGCGAGGGGCTTCCAAAAACGGTGATTGAAGCTATGGCCTATGGCGTTGCACCAATCGTCAGCGATACCGGAGGAAGTGCGGAGCTCATTGAAGATGGCGTTTCCGGCATACGCGTAACGCCCGGTAGCGCTGAAGAAATTGCTGCAGGCATTCAGCGGCTGCATGAATCCCCAGAACTATGCGCAAATATGGGCCAAAGCGCTCGAGATAGAATCGCCTCGCACTTTCACGTACAGCATTCGTCTGAAGCCCTTTTGAAGGTGCTGAACGAAACCGTCAGCGGCGAGTTTTAATCCAGAGCGCTGCGTATTTGTTGAAGGCATAAATGGCGGTGGTGACGGCCAGCAAAAACCCATGCCGGCCGTCCAGAAACCCCCTTTGAAGCAGATACTTCCGGACAAATGCGCCTAAACTGTGGGTGCAGGCGGAAAACAGTGAGGCTTTCTTCCCACGACGGGCCCGGCCCTCAGCCCAATCCTCCGCATATCGAACGGATTTTGCCATGTAGTCCGGGAAATTAGTGGCGGTATAGTGCAGCAAATCCCCGTCAAGCGTCTCTACGCTGGCATCGGGGCAGTGAACCTTTTCATGCACCAGAGCACCGTCGTACCCGTATTCTTCACGGCGGTACAACCGTACGACTTTATCGGGATACCAGCCAGAGTGCCGGATGAAACGGCCAAAAAACCACGACAACCGCTTTACCTGAAACACCTTCTTCGCCGGAGCCTGTTCGATGGCGCGCTGAATGGATGAGGCCAGTTCCGGGGTGACCACTTCGTCGGTATCAATCCAGAACAACCACTCGCCCTGCGCGTGGCCCTGAGCTCTCTGGCGCTGCGGACCAAAACCTGACCAATCGCCAGACCGGAAAATGCGCGCGCCAAATTTCTCCGCGATAGCCAGCGTATCGTCCGTCGAACCGGAATCCAGAATGACGATCTCATCGGCAAACGCCAGGCTTTCCAGGCACTTGGCAAACTCTGTTCCTGCGTTTTTTGTGATAAGTACCGCGCTGAGTTTCACTGACAGGCCTCCATAACCCGCTGCACCGAAATGCCCGTCAGACAGTTGTAATGGCCGAAACGGCAGGTGCGCTCAAAGCAGGGGCTGCACTCCACCGGATGCCGGACAATCGTCGCCTTATCCGTCAGCGGAGGCGTGAAATCCGGGCTGGTGGAACCGTAGATGGCAACCACATCAGCACCAGATGCGGCGGCCACGTGCATCAAGCCGGAATCGTGACTGACCACTTTGCGGCAATGACTGAACAGGTCCACGGTATCTTCCAGGCGGGTTTTGCCACAAAGATTGAACACGCCCTCCTGACCATTGGCAATCTGCTCACCCGGCTCCACATCTTTCGGGCCACCCATAACCCAGACCTGAAAGCCCTGCTGCACCAGTTTTTCAGCGAGCGCCCGGTGGTTTTCAAGAGGCCACTGCTTTGCTGGGCCGAACTCCGCACCGGGGCAGATGGCAATGGCGGGGCGTTCCGGGTCCAGGCCCAGTTTACCCATCACGTCGTTCAGGTTCGCTTTGTCAATCGTCAGTGACGGTTGTGGCACATCAAACTGATAGTTCTCGTAATCCGCCTTGCTGGCCCCAAGCCCCATGTAACGCCACACGGTTTTGTCGGTGATGATAGAGCCGTCTCGGGTCGGGCGTCTGCGCCGGGCATCGGTCAGTAGAATCGAGCGCCCTTCCCCACTGAAACCAACTCGCTCGGGAATGCCTGCAAAGAAAGGGATCAGAGAGGACTTGAACGAACGCGGCAGGACAATCGCTTTATCGTATCCTTTCAGCGTTCGGGCCAATCGCCACTGGGCCTTCAGGGCCAGCTCACCACTTTTCCAGGGTGCCGCGATGCCTGTGTTGACCTCAGGCATACGGGCGATGATCGGGAGCGACCACCCGGGAGCCAGCACGTCGATTTTTGCTTGCGGGTCCTGTTGTTTGAGGGACATGAACAGCGCCTGAGCCATAACCATGTCACCCACCCAAGACGGGCCAACCACCAGATATTTCATCGATCCAGCCAAGCCAGGTAGGCCGCTACACCATTGGCAACGTCGGTGAACGAATCGGTATAGCCCGCATCACGCAACGCACTGACATCCGCCTGGGTAAAGCTCTGATAACGGCCTTTCAGCTCATCCGGGAAAGGGATGAACTCCACCTTGCCCTTACCGTGGTATTGGATGACCGCCTCGGCCACCTCCAGGAACGACTGGGCACGGCCAGTGCCCAGATTGAAAATGCCGGACTGGTCCGGATTATCATAGAACCACAGGTTCACCTTGCACACGTCGTCTACATATACAAAGTCACGCTGTTGCCCACCGTCAGAATAGCCATCCCAACCTTGGAACAGCTTGGGATTCTGGCCAGCTTTGATCTGTTCGTGCAGGTGATAGGCCACGGACGCCATCTTGCCCTTGTGCTGCTCTCTGGGGCCGTAGACGTTGAAGTAACGGAAGCCGACAATCTGGCTACGGGCAGACGGCAGAATCGTGCGCACGTACTGGTCAAACTGCCACTTGGAATAGCCATAGACGTTCAGTGGCCGTTCGCACTCGCGCGCTTCCCGGAACTCATCGCTGGCGCCGTAGACCGCCGCACTGGAGGCGTAGAGAAAAGGCACTTTGTGGTCCAGGCACCAATGCAGCAACACCTTGGAGTAGGTGTAGTTGTTCTCCATCATGAACTTGCCGTCCCACTCGGTGGTGTCTGAACACGCCCCTTCGTGGAAGATCGCCCGGATGCCCACCGGCAGGTCATTCGCCTTAACCCGCTCCAGGAACTCGCCTTTGTCCATGTAATCGGTGATATCCAGTTCCGCCAGATTACGGAAATAGGTGCCGTCGGTCAGATCGTCAACAACGAGAATGTCTGTCTCGCCACGCTGATTAAGTGCGTGGACAATGTTCGCTCCGATGAAACCGGCACCGCCAGTGACGACAATCATGGTAAGGCTCCTGAAAATTCCGTGCGGGCGGGCCTGACAACGGCCCGGAATATGGCTGCCATCTTAACCTCTTTTACCCATAGCTAAAACCGCCAAAACCATTCACATCAGTGGCGAAGAACACTGTGAACACTGCATTAACAGCCGTTTAGTACGGAAAAAAGCATATGGGACGCCTTAAGCCACCATGGTACACTTTGCGCCTTCTAGCCGGTGCCGTGAAACACCGGCGCGCCCAGATGAAAGCTAACACCGGAGGCTCCCATGTCCCAGCCAAGCAGCTACCTCGCCACTCTGGAACGGCACCGCAAAACCTTTGCAGTGATGGAAGAACACCAGGAAGCCGTCGAGCAACTGTTGGAGCTGACGCGCCAAAGCCTGAAACTGGGCGGCAAGATCATTTTCTTGGGCAACGGCGGCAGTGCTGCAGATTCGCAGCATTTGGCGGCCGAGTTTATGGTCCGCTATAAAAAAGAGCGCGGCCCCCTGGCCTCCATCGCCCTGACCACAGACACGTCCATTCTGACAGCACACCCGAACGACTACGAATTCGAGACCGTATTTGAGCGACAAGTTCTGGGCCTGGGAAAGCCTGAAGATCTGGTGATCGGCCTGACCACCTCCGGCCAGAGTGAGAACATCAACCGGGCCCTGAAAGCTGCCAACGACATGGGCGCCGCAACCGTTGCTCTGACCGGCCGGGATGGCGGCAAGGTAAAAGACATCGCCAGGCTGTCCATCATCATCAACAGTGACGAAACCGCCCGCATCCAGGAGGCCCATATGTTCATCGGCCACTGGCTGTGTGAAGCAATGGATGAGGTGGTGCTGTCGGGAGGCCTTGACTGATGCTTGATCTGGCCCGGCTGGACCAGCTTCAGAACGCCTCTGTGCTGGTGATTGGCGATGTCATGCTCGACCGCTATTTCATTGGTGACACCAACCGCATTTCACCGGAAGCACCGGTGCCGGTGGTACGTGTCGCCCACACAGAAGACCGGGCCGGCGGTGCCGCCAACGTTGCCAGAAACATCGCCCACCTTGACGGCCAGGCCGCCATTCTCGGAATCATCGGCAACGACACAGACGGTCGTTTGCTGAAAGATCTTCTGGTCAAGGAAAAGGTCCATTCCGAGCTCCTGGAACTGGACGACGCACGCACGATATCCAAAACTCGCATTATCTCCCGCCATCAACAGATGGTTCGGCTAGACATGGAAGACACCTTCCCCGTCGCCCAGGCCGAAAGCGTCAAGCAGCGTTACGGCGAACTGGTTGAGCAATACAATACCGTCATCATCAGCGACTACGCCAAAGGCACCCTCGCCTGTGTTGGCGACTTGATCCAGGCTGCGCGAAAGGCCGGCAAACAAGTGCTGGTGGACCCGAAAAGCAAAGACTTCTCCCTGTATCGTGGCGCAACCGTCATTACCCCAAATTTGAGTGAGTTCAAGGCCGCCGGCGGAGATGCCTCCTCAGATGACGCCATGCTGCGTTCGGCCCGCGCCATGCTGGCCGACGCGGGCATCGATACCATGCTGCTGACCCGTAGCGAACAAGGCATGAGTCTGATCACCCCGACGGAGCACCACCATTTCCCGGCGGAAGTCCTGGAAGTAAGCGATGTCACCGGCGCCGGTGACACTGTGATTGCTACACTGGGCACCTTGCTGAGCGCCGGGTTTGATCTGAAAGACGCCGCCTGGCTGTCCAACCTTGCGGCTGGCATTGTGGTCGCCAAACTAGGCGCCGCAACCGTTTCCCCGGAGGAACTGGCTGCCCGCGCCAGCCACCAGTGGTCGGCCAAGACCAGCGGCTACCACCCCAGTGTCGAGCAGAGCCTGCTGCACATTGATTACGCTCGCCAACAGGGCGAACGGATTGTCTTTACCAACGGTTGCTTCGACATCCTGCACGCCGGCCATGTGCGCTACCTGGCCCAGGCCCGAGCGCTCGGTGACAGACTGGTTGTCGGGCTGAACTCCGATGCCTCCGTGCGTCGCCTGAAGGGCGAGGAGCGCCCGGTGAACTCACTGGAAGACCGGATGGAAGTGCTATCCGCCCTGGCCTGTGTGGACTGGGTCATCCCCTTCGGTGACAACACTGAGGAGAACGACACCCCGGAGCAACTCATCAAACGGGTGAATCCGCAGGTGCTCGCCAAAGGCGGCGACTACTCAATCGACACCATCGTCGGCGCGGACTTTGTTCAGGAAAACGGCGGTGAGGTTGCCATTCTGCCCACGGTTGAAGGCCGTTCCACCACCGGGCTGATCAAGAAAGTTCGAGGCTGATTTGTCTGCGCCACGCTCCATCTGCCTGCTGCGCCTGTCGGCCATTGGCGACACCTGCAACGCCGCTGCGGTAGTGAATGCCATCCGGCAATATTACCCGGAAGCTGAGATCACCTGGGTGATCGGCAAGGCCGAAGCCGCACTGATGGCGGGCATGGACGGCGTCAACTTTGTCGTATTTGACAAGAAACAGGGCTTGGCCGCATACCGCAACCTTCGGCGCCAGCTCCAGGGCAAACGATTCGATGCCCTGCTACTGATGCAAGTCGCCCTGAGAGCGAACCTGGCTAGTTTGTGCATATCCGCCAAACGACGAATCGGCTACGACAAAGCCAAGAGCAAAGAGCTGCACAGCCTGTTTATCAACGAACGGATCGAGCCCACGGACAAGGTCCACGTGCTGGACAATTTCCGACAGTTCCAGAAATCGCTGGGCATCCCACTCGAAGCACCCGCCTGGAACATTCCGGTTAATGCGGAAGACCGGGACTGGGCCAAAGCCCAGCTCGACCCGGGCACCCGCAAACACCTTATTATCACACCCGCCGCCTCGAACGCCGAGCGCAACTGGCTGCCCGAGCGATACGCGGCCGTGGCTGACCATGCCGCCAGTCAGGGTTTTTCCGTGTATCTGTGTGGCGGGCCGGCCGATCATGAAAAGCAATTGGCGGCCAACATTCAGGCCCACGCCAAACACTCCCTGCATAACCTGGTTGGCCAGTCGAACTTGAAACAACTGTTTGCCCTGATTGGCGAGGCCAGCCTTGTGCTCGCCCCAGACACCGGCCCGGCCCATATGGCCGTTGCCGCCGGCACGCCGGTTATCGGCCTGTATGCTCACAGCAACCCGAAACGGACCGGCCCCTACCTGTGGCAAAACTACGTGGTAGACGCCTACACCCCCGCACTGAAACAGATGCGAGGGGAAACGCCGGAACAAAGCCGATGGGGCCAGAGGCTCAAGGGCGAAGAACTGATGGAGAACATCACGACGGAACACGTTATCGACATCTTGGACCGCTGTATTCAGGAACAGAACCTATGACCAAAAAAGCCGTATTTCTGGACCGGGATGGCGTGATAAACGTAGATCATGGCTATGTTTACCGCAAAGAAGATTTCGAGTTTGTCGACGGCATTTTCGAGGCCTGCCGGCACTTTCAGGAACAGGGTTATCTGCTGATTGTCGTCACCAACCAGTCCGGCATTGCCCGAGGCATGTACTCAGAAGCTCAATTCCAGGAGCTAACAGACTGGATGGTAGAACGCTTCAAGGAACAGGATGTGACCATCACCAAGGTTTATCATTGCCCCCACCATCCGGACTTTGGACCTGCAGATGAACGGGACTGTGATTGCAGGAAGCCAAAGCCGGGGATGATCTTGAGGGGGATTGAGGAGTTTGAGTTGGACCCGGCCGCGTGCATTATGATTGGGGATAAGGCGAGTGATATGGAGGCAGCTGCAAGCGCTGAAATAGGGTCACGAGCCCTTGTCTCGGGAGATGCTGCCAAACCAGACTTGCCAACAACATCGTCACAAGCAACAGTATCTGCTGACAGCATCATTGCCGCATACGAATATGTCCTGTCGCCTATTAGAAGAGAAGCTCGCAAGCATGAATCCACAGGCCAAAAACGATAGAAGAACGAAGGTATGAATATACTTGAACTAGTCGGGCGCACCACAGAATTATTTTCTTCCGATGTCTGCAGTAGCGAGCTGATACTCACGCAAACTGTAACCAATTCCCGCTTCCTCGTCCTGGGCGGAGCCGGATCCATAGGCCAGGCCGTCACCAAAGAAATCTTCAAGCGTAACCCGGCCAAGCTCCACGTAGTAGACATCAGCGAAAACAACCTGGTGGAACTTGTGCGAGACATCCGCAGCAGCTTCGGTTACATCCCGGGCGATTTCCGCACTTTCGCCCTGGATATTGGCTCTATAGAGTATGACGCGTTCTTCAAGGCCGATGGCGGCTACGATTACATTCTGAACCTCTCAGCTCTCAAGCACGTGCGCAGTGAAAAAGATCCCTATACCCTGATGCGCATGGTGGATGTAAATGTATTCAACACCGACAAAACGCTGCAGCAGGCGATTGATGCCGGCGCCAAAAAATACTTCTGTGTGTCCACCGATAAGGCGGCAAATCCGGTCAACATGATGGGCGCCTCCAAGCGCATCATGGAAATGTTCCTGATGCGCAGAAGCCTGCAGATGGACATTTCTACCGCTCGCTTTGCCAACGTAGCCTTTTCTGACGGTTCCCTGCTGCACGGTTTTAACCAACGCCTGGAAAAACGCCAGCCGATTGTGGCGCCGAACGATGTTCGCCGTTACTTCGTCACACCTAAAGAATCCGGTGAGCTGTGCCTGATGTCTTGCATCTTCGGCGACAATCGGGACATCTTTTTCCCGAAACTCAGCGAAGAGCTTCACCTGATCTCGTTCGCCGATATTGCGGTGAAGTACCTAGCGGAGAAGGGCTTTGAGCCGGTGCTGTGCAGTGATGAGGACGAAGCCCGGGTGCTGGCAAAAACGCTCCCGGAGCAAGGCAAATGGCCCTGCCTGTTCACTTCCAGCGATACCACCGGTGAGAAAGACTTTGAAGAGTTTTTCACCGATCAGGAAACACTGGATATGGAGCGCTTCGAGAATCTGGGCATCATCAAAAATGAAGCCGACTTCGACGAGCAAATGCTGGCCGAGTTTGAAGAGCGCATTGCGGTAATGAAGCTAGACCTGGCCTGGACCAAGCAGGACCTCGTGGAGTTGTTCTACCGCATGATTCCGGATTTCGGGCACAAAGAAACCGGCAAATATCTCGACGGTAAAATGTGAGGCAGCTTTGAGCGACCAACTGATCCGGTTTGTTAGAGACCATTTCCAAACCAACGAGTTTATCCCGCTTCATGCCCCGGTGTTTCCCGGCCGTGAAAAGGAATATGTGGCCGACACCATTGAGTCCACTTTCGTCTCCAGCGTTGGCGCCTATGTCGATCGGTTCGAGCGGGATATGGCGGATTACACCGGCTCGCCCAAGGCGGTCGCCACGGTCAACGGCACGGCCGCCCTGCACGTTGCGTTAAAGCTTGCCGGGGTAGAGTCGGGTGACCTTGTGATAACCCAGCCGCTTACCTTTGTGGCCACTTGCAATGCTATCGCCTACTGCAATGCCGAACCTGTGTTTATTGATGTAGACCGTGACACGCTAGGGCTATCTGCCAAGGCGCTGGAAGCCTGGCTGGATGAGCATGCCAGGCTGGACTCCGTAGGTGTCTGCCGCACCCGCGCAGACAATAAGGTGATCCGGGCCTGCGTGCCCATGCACACCTTCGGCCATCCTGCGGACCTGGACGGGCTGGTGTCGGTAACGAGCCGCTGGAAGATTGCCTTGGTGGAGGATGCTGCCGAATCGTTGGGCAGCTTCTACAAGGGCAAGCACACCGGCACCTTCGGCGCACTGGGTACGCTCAGCTTCAACGGCAACAAAATCATGACCACCGGCGGCGGCGGGATGATTCTGACCGGTGAAGCGTTGGCCGTTCGCGCAAAGCACCTGACCACCACCGCCAAGAAGCCACACGCCTTCGAGTACATACACGACGAGCTGGGCTATAACTACCGGTTACCCAACCTGAATGCAGCGTTGGGCTGTGCCCAGTTGGAGCAGCTGGAAACCTTTATCGAGGCCAAGCGGGCCCTAGCGGCTGCCTACGAAGAGGTCTTCTCAGGCACAGACCTGGAGTTTGTGAAAGAGCCGGCGGAGTGTCGTTCGAATTACTGGTTGAACGCAGTAATCTGTGAGGACAAAGCTCACAGAGATGAGTTGCTTGAAACCACCAATCAGCAGGGGGTAATGACCCGGCCCATTTGGGCGTTGATGAACCATCTGGCCATGTATCAGAGCTGTCGCCGTGGTGACCTCAGTAATTCGGAGTGGCTGGAAGCTCGGGTGGTGAATTTGCCGAGTAGTGTAGTGATCAGGTGACGGCGATGAACCGGGTAGGCATTTTCGGAACATCCGGCATGGCGAGGGAAGCCGGCGATATTGCCTGGGCTCTGGGGCTCGAGCCCCTTTATGTTGCCCGCGATGAGGCCGAATTGAGAGCCTGGTGTTTTCCTGCAAAGGTGATCCTGGAGCAGGATGTCGACCAATACGCAGACATACCGTTTGTGATTGGGATTGGTGAAAACAATATTCGAAGAGCGGTTGCCGAACGCTTTAAAGATTCGCTCTCGTTTTCCAACCTGATTCACCCAAGCGCAACCTTTGGTTGTGGTCAGCGGGATGTACTTGAACAATGTAAAGGCGCAATTGTCGCCGCAGGCGCGCGTTTTACCAGTGGTATTACTGTGGGGGACTTCTGCATCTTCAATCAAAACACCACGATTGCCCACGATTGTGCGGTGGATAGCTTTGTCCACGTGGCCCCGGGCGCCAATGTCTCTGGCAGTGTTCATTTAAAACAAGGCTGTTGGGTAGGCTCGGGTGCCGTGATTAATCAGGGCAGCAATACGGATAAGCGTGTGGTTGGTGAAAATACCATGGTGGGCGCCGGTGCGGTGGTCATTAACGATTGCGAAGCCAATGCCGTGTATGCAGGTGTCCCTGCGAAGAGGATTAAATGAAGACGCTGATTATTGCTGAAGCCGGCGTCAACCATAATGGTGATATGGCGCTGGCAAAAGAATTGATTGCGGCTGCAGCCAAAGCCGGCGCAGACCTGGTTAAGTTTCAAACGTTTATTGCCGCGAATATTATCTCCCGAAGCGCGCCCAAGGCCGAGTACCAGAAAGGCGCCACGGACCCTCAGGAGTCGCAGCAGGAGATGGTTCGCAAGCTCGAGCTGACTCGGGAGAACCATCTTGAGTTGATCGCTGAGTGCCAAAAGCAGGGAATCGGTTTTTTCTCCACCGCCTTTGATCAAGACAGCATCGAATTGCTCGAGGAGTTAGGTGGTTCTGATATTCTTAAGGTGCCTTCCGGTGAATTAACCAACCTCCCGTACCTTCGTTATCTGACTCGCCACGGAAAGCGCGTGCTGCTATCAACGGGCATGGCGAACCTGGGGGAGATCGAAGCTGCAATTAACGTCGTAGAACAGGCAGGCACTCCCCGGGAAAACATCACAGTTTTGCACTGCACCACTGAATACCCCACGCCCATGGAGGACGTTAATCTTCGTGCCATGGTCAATATCGGTAAGGCATTCGGTGTATCGGTGGGTTATTCGGACCATACGCCCGGTATTGAGGTGCCGATCGCCGCGGTTGCCTTGGGTGCAACAGTGATCGAAAAACACTTCACCCTGGACCGCAGCCTGCCGGGACCAGACCATCGGGCCAGCCTGGAACCCGATGAGCTGAAAGCTATGGTGCAAGGCATTCGCAATATTGAAAAAGCGCTGGGGGATGGCATTAAGCGCCCGAGCCCCAGCGAACTCAAGAACAAGCCTATCGCCCGCAAATCGCTGGTGGCTGCCCGCTCCATCAAGGCCGGCGAAGCGTTCAGTGAAGAGAATCTGATGGCCAAGCGCCCGGGTACAGGCATTTCGCCCATGCAGTGGGATGAAGTGATCGGCCGCACCGCACCCCGTGATTTCAGTGAAGACGAGTTGATCGAACTATGACTCGTAAAGTTTGTGTGATTACCGGTACCAGGGCTGAGTTTGGGTTGTTGCGCTGGCTGATGGGCGAGATCCAAAGTCACCCGCAGCTAGAGCTCCAGGTGATTGCGACGGGCATGCATTTGTCCCCCGAGTTTGGCTCGACCTACCGTGAAATCGAAGAAGCGGGCTTTGAGATTGATGCTCGAGTGGAAATGCTTCTGAGTTCAGACACCAACACGGCGGTGACCAAATCCATGGGCCTGGGTGTCATTGGTTTTGCTGATGCCTACGAGCGCCTGGCGCCGGATATCGTGGTAGTACTGGGGGACCGTTTCGAGATCTTCGCCGCGGCGTCTGCCGCGATGATTGCGGGTGTGCCGGTAGCTCATTTACACGGGGGAGAGACAACGGAAGGAGCGTTTGATGAGGCCATTCGCCATTCCATCACCAAAATGTCTCACCTGCACTTTGTAGGAGCAGAGGAATATCGCCGGCGCGTGATTCAGCTTGGAGAGCACCCAGACAGGGTGTTCAACTTTGGCGGCATGGGGATTGATGCCATCAAACGCATCAAGCTGCTTAGCCGGGAAGAGCTGGAGCGCTCGTTAGAGCTGGGTCTTGGTGAAAAAAGCCTGCTGGTGACGTTCCATCCGGTGACCCTGGAAGGCGGGGCCTGCTCGGTCGCCCAGATGGGTGAACTGCTGGCCGCTTTGGATGGCCTCGACGATACCACACTGATCTTTACCATGCCGAACGCCGACACCGGAGGCCGGGAGCTCAGTGCCATGGTGCGGGAGTTCGCCCAAGGGCACCCCAATGCCAAGGTGTATACGTCGCTTGGCCAGCTCCGATACTTCTCCTGCCTGGCACAGATCGACGGCGTGGTGGGCAACTCTTCCAGCGGCCTGGCCGAAGCGCCGTCCTTCAAGATTGGTACCGTGAATATTGGCGATCGCCAGAGGGGCCGGCTGAAAGCGAACAGCGTGATCGACTGTGAGCCGAACCATAAAGCCATTGAGGCTGCCCTCGAACAGCTCTACTCTGCCGAATTCCAGGCCAGTCTTGCCTCTGCCTCCAACCCCTATGGCAACGGCGGTGCCAGTGAAGCAATTGTCAAAGTACTTGCGGACTACCCACTGGAAAACATTCGCAAGAAGCAGTTTTACAACCTTTCAGCTAACGACTTTTCCTGACCTGCGGAGCAATCCATGAAGCCATGGCGTAAAGCCCTCGTAAACAGCGATGCTACCCTGGAACAGGCCATTGAAGTTCTGGACAAAGCCGCCCTTCGGATCGCCCTGGTGGTCGATGCCAACGACACGTTGCTGGGCACCCTGACTGACGGCGACGTGCGCAGAGCATTGCTGAAGCACCTGTCACTGGACACACAGGTTAATCAGGTAATGAATGCCACACCCAAGACGGCTGAGCAGTCCTGGACAGAGAGTCGCATTCTGGCGGTTATGGAACAGCATGAATTATTACAGCTTCCCCTGGTTGACTCGGAGAAGCGCGTTGTAGGGCTGGCCAACCTGCACGACATCCTGAACAAACACCGTCACGACAATCCAGTGTTTCTAATGGCGGGCGGATTCGGCACGCGCCTTCGACCACTGACCAACAACTGCCCCAAACCCATGCTTAAAGTGGGTGACAAGCCCATTCTTGAGCAAATCCTGCTGAACTTTGTCGAGGCCGGTTTCCACCGTTTCTACATCTCCACCCACTATATGCCAGAAGTGATTCGTGACTACTTTGGTGATGGTGAGAAGTGGGGTATCAGCATTCAGTACGTACACGAAGACGAGCCATTGGGTACCGGCGGGGCGCTGGGCCTTTTGCCGCATGATGAAATCAATCAGCCGTTATTCATGATGAACGGCGACCTGCTGACCTCCCTGAACCTGCACAGCTTCCTGGAGTTCCACGAAACCCACAACGGTGTAGCCACCATGTGCGTGCGGGAGTATGAGCACCAGGTACCTTACGGCGTAATCACCAGTGAAGGTGCCCAGATTAAATCCATGATCGAAAAGCCGGTGCACCGGTTCTTTGTAAACGCAGGTATTTATTTGCTGGACCCTGCGCTGGTGAAAAGTGTGGAACCCGGTACCCGGATTGACATGCCTACGTTGCTGGAAAGGGAGATCGACCGCGGTAAGGCCGTGAATATGTTCCCGATTCATGAGTACTGGCTGGATATCGGGCGGATGGATGATTTTAACAAGGCGCAAACGGAAGTACAGGATCGGTTAAATGGGTGAGACAGGCGATATTCTGGTTGTTATTCCTGCCCGGGGCGGCAGCAAGCGCTTGCCCCGCAAGAACGTGTTGCCACTGGCAGGCAAACCGCTGATCTGCTGGACTATTGAAGCCGCACTGGAAGCGAAGCTGAATGCGCGGATTATGGTAACCAGTGACGATGAGGAAATTCTGGCCATCGCCCAGCAATACCAAAGCCAGGGTGTAATCGCCTATAAACGGCCTGATGAACTGGCGACTGATACCGCTTCCACCGCCGATGTGTTGATTGATGCGATAAAAGCCGAACAGGCAGCAGGCCATGATCCGAAAACGCTAATGCTTTTGCAGCCTACATCGCCGCTTCGTAATGCCGAGGATATTCGGGCGGCTTTGGATGTTTTTCAGGAAGGTGGGTGTGAAGATACGGTTGTGACGGTTTGTGAGGTGGATCATCCGATGGCTTGGGTTGGGACGATTGGTGAGGGCTCGCGGCTTGAGGGAATCGATCTTTCCGGGAAGCGTTCGCAGGATTATCAAAGGGAATATCGGCTGAACGGAGCTGTCTATGTGGCTCAGTCAGCGCTACTGTTAGAAAAGCTGACTCTTTTTAGCGCATTCTTGAAAGCCTCAGTGATGCCAAGAAAGCGATCCCACGATATAGACACTCCCTTGGACTTTCAGAATTGCGAAACATGGGTAAACTCAGAGTAATGCCGAGTGCTTGCTAGTTCGAAAATAGTTCTTGTTAAGTGATAATTTACCCCAGATAAACCTAGCTGAGAAACCCGGCCCAACCAATGCCCAAGAAACCATGTTGCCTCCAAATGCATAACCTCATTAGCATTCTTGTCTTTCTTTTCGGAGCCTTGACGTTCCTTGTCCCCTCTGGCTACTCATGGGGCCCCGCGGGGCTTTTAGTTATTTCACTGATAGCCTGCACTTATTCATCATGGTATTGGAAAACACTAAAGAACCAGGAACATTGGGTTATTATTATTCCATTTTTACTATTTTTTATCGCTGCATTAAGCGAGGTGTTCCTCCACGAATCAGACATTCGAGTCCTGGACAAGCCTAGCAGATTTCTGTATCTCGCTCTTATCCTGCCTCTCCTAATAAAGTTTCCACCAAAACCATCATACGTTTGGCTTGGCATTTCTATTGGGGCAATTACTGCCGGTGGCTGGGGTATCCAGCAAACCGTTATAGACAACTTGGCAAGGGCACAAGGAAACACTCAAGGGATACAGTTTGGAAACATATCAATTCTTTATAGCTTTCTAAGCTTATGTGGGCTTCTTTGGTTACTGGAAACAAAAAGCGAAAGCCGAACACTATTTCTACTAATGACATTCGGAATCATTGGCGGGGTATTAGGGTCGATTCTATCAGGAAGTCGTGGTGGATGGCTCTCTTTACCTCTATGCGTAGCTATAATTTCAATTTTTTTCTGGCAACACATAAACAGGAAACAATTGAAAAGGTTATTCGCAGTTTTTGTGTTGACTGCAGTATGCGCAGTTTCTATCGGAAGCGACATGATATCTCAAAGAACTAATAAAGCAGTTTCCGAACTAGCGATGTATGTTGAGAGCCGCGATTCGACCACATCAGTTGGAGCCAGAATCGAGTTATGGAAAGCATCTTGGCTCCTCGGAAAAGAGAAACCTTTCACTGGATGGGGAACTGACCGCGTCGGTCAAGGCCTTGGGGAGTTAGTAGAAATGCAAGCTGTGAATAGCAGTGTGCTAAACCACGTTCATGCGCACAATGATTACTTCAACCTCCTTCAATTACAGGGAGTGCTCGGCTTATCAGCACTTTTGCTGCTCTACTTTCTCCCGGCCGCCCACTTCGCTCGCCAAATAAAAATACAAAGCTTAAAGTCAATCCCGCTCTCGGGACTGATAACCTGCATTTCTTACGCAGTATTCTCTCTTACTCAAGCATTTCTGGAACATAATAGTGGGGTCATGGTATACGCCATGCTCCTTACAACATTTTATTGCTTAGGTCGCAATGCTGCTACTAAGCCAAAACAAAGCATTCCGGATTCTCTTTCAATTAAATCTAGTGAGTAGTTGACCTCATGATTCAAGAAAATCTTGCATTTATCACATCACCTCTCCAGCTCATGAATCTCAGGGAGTTCTGTGAATCTAAGTCAATCAACAAGGAAACCTTCCAAATCGTTCTGAAATACTCAAAAAACCCAATTAGCGCTCAATCTTTAGAAAGGGAGATTGCTCGAGATAAAGAAAACTGGGGCGCAATATTCACAATACCAAACACCAAAAAATTCCTGCACTCTCGCGCTATCACAAGAAAGTTACAGAGTCGTGCCTGGCTTTTGTTAGTATCCGGCGAGATCAACTCTTGGTGGCAAAATGTGATTGCCGCGAACATTTCATATAAAAAAAGAGTAATAATTGATGACGGAACCATGACAGTTTTTGATTATCACACTCGATTAACCGATGGCTTCACGTTCAATAAGTCAAAGGTGGTAAAGAACCTTGCGCTTAAGGCTATGGGACTGACTCCCCCATCCTTTCACCAAGAAAGAGTCACGCTATTTACTATATTCCCTTTACCCCCCACAGAACATGTAAAGATAGAAAAAAATGAACTGACTTTTTTCAAAACCACTCTGCACTCTAGTGACTATAAGAAAACAAAAAAACCGAGTCTATGCACTGCATTTATTGGACAGCCGCTAACTATGGAAGGGCTGATTTCTGAACAAGAATATATCGACGTAATCAGCGACTTCGCTAAGAAATTTGACGAAAAATGCATTTATTTCCCGCACAGGAGCGAGCATCCCGGCACATTGAGCAAGATCAATGACATTGATGGCATAGAAGTAGCAGAGCACGGTGCACCGATTGAAAAGGTAATCGGCTCAAACGATTCCATGTATCAAGCAATTGGCGGCATTTACTCCACGGCATTGTTCACACTACACATACTTTGCCCAAAAACACCCATCTACTTCTACCCAATAAGCCAACTAAAAACAGCCTCCGAGAAATTAGTTGAGCGGGTAACTGTAATAGAAACTTACTTACTTCAACAGGACAATACCATTGCCTGCTCCTGGAAATCGTAGTTAAGATCCACTTGCGCAAGGGCGGCAGTTCAGCATTATGAAATCTTCATTGGCTATTATAACCTTTAAGTAAAGCAGACCAACGCTGGTCTGCTTTCAACTTCGTTAGTTTCTCAACCGACCGCCTCAGGCGCGCCAGGTTCTCTGCTTTCCAGCGAGCATCCGACAATGAACCTGACACCAGTTTTCCCTTATCAAAATCAATCAGGAAAACTCTCTTTTCACCGATCATAATATTGAAACAGTTCAAATCAGCATGACAGACCCCTGCATCGTGAAATTGCCGAATGGTTCTTCCGACCTCGAACCAAACACTTCCAGTGAGCTCGCCGATAATCGCACCAAATGGAGATACACCTTGAAGGCGCTCAATGATGATAGAAGCAGAGTAGGCCCGCCCGTTTCGCCTGTACATCGCAGCGATTGGTTTGGGTGCAGGCAATCCTGCCTTGTAAATATGGGTTAGAAGTCGGAACTCACTGAACGAACGAACGCGCACTTTCCCCATGTATAGATAGCTGTCACGCACCAATCTTCCAATCAATCCACCCCGCCGATAGTGCCTAAGCACCCAATCCTGCTCCGGACGCTCAACAAACCAGGCGCTCCCACGCCCCCCCGAAGAAACCGGCACCGCGCGCTCACCCCAATAATCAGGGTCAAACCAATCAGGGTCGAACTGCTCTGCCCACTCAGGCACCACCAGTGCGTTGATGCCATCGCGTTTTATGTGTACTTCCGTATCTGAGCCCACCACCGAACCTCTCACAAGGCCATTCACCAACAACTCTAATAAAAAAGCCGCCCCACGGGAAACTTGGGGCGGCTTCTACACTGATCGAACACGATTTCCGGGTTAGCGAACTGCCGTCAGCCACTCCTGATGCGCAGCAAGCTTACCCTTCACCGCATCAAAATACATGCTCTGCAGCTTCTCGGTAATCGGCCCACGCTTGCCTTCACCAATCTGACGACCGTCCAGTTCACGAATTGGCAGCACTTCAGCGGCGGTGCCGGTGAAGAAGGCTTCTTCGGCGATGTACACTTCGTCGCGGGTGATGCGGCGCTCTTTCACCACCAGACCAAGGTCTTTGGCGAAGTCCATGATCGTGGCGCGGGTGATGCCGGCCAGGCAGGAGGTCAGTTCCGGTGTGTGCAGCTCACCGTTGCGCACGATGAAGATGTTCTCACCGGAGCCTTCTGCAACGTAACCTTCGTTGTCCAGCAGCAGGGCTTCTTCAGCGCCGCCGGAGATGGCTTCGTTCAGGGCCAGCATGGAGTTGATGTAGTTGCCGTTGGCCTTCGCCTTGCACATGGTGATGTTCACGTGGTGGCGGGTGTATGAGGAGGTGCGCACCTTGATGCCCAGCTCCTTGGCCTCTGGCGACATGTAAGACGGCCAGCTCCAAGCGGCAACCATTACGTGCACCTGCAGGTTGTCGGCGCGCAGGCCCATGCCTTCGGAACCCAGGAATACCATCGGGCGCAGGTAGGCTTCGTCCAGGTTGTTCTCACGAACCGCAGCGCGCTGGGCTTCGTTGATCACGTCTTTGCTGAACGGCATTTTCATGTTCAGGATGTGGGCGGAGTTGAACAACCGGTCGGTGTGTTCTTTCAGCCGGAAAATTGCCGGGCCATTCGCGGTGTTGTACGCCCGCACGCCTTCAAAGCAGCCAAGGCCGTAATGCAGGGTGTGAGTGAGTACATGGGTTTTGGCTTCTCGCCAGGGAACCATTTCACCATCCAGCCAGATAAGGCCATCGCGATCAGCCATCGACATCTTTACAGTGCTCCTGAATAAGCGGTTTTCGGGGATCCAGCATTCTAGCAGGAAAGCCGGACAGAAATAAATTTAGCTTGCTACTCAAGCATCACTTTTTTCCACATACTTTGGATGTAGTCACGCTCTTCCTGAAAGGCACTACCCTCCACCTGGCTGTTCAGGTTTTGCAGCGCCCTGCGATGAATGGTCGAACGCAGGGTAATGTATACCTCCCGCAACTTCTCTGTGTCCTCCACCGGCAATACACCCGCACGGCCCAGCTCTTCCATCTGGCGAATATTGTCGCTCCACTGGGTCAGCTCCGGGTGTTCAGCACTCCAGGCCAGCATCAGGTACTGCATCATGAATTCGATATCCACAATACCACCGGCATCATGTTTGATGTGAAACACTTCGTCCCGCCGGATTTCCGGGGTACCGAGGCTGCTGCGCATTTTCTCCCGCATCTCCACCACCTCCTGGCGCAGGGCGGTTTTATCCCTTGGTGCGCACAGAATCTGGTGGCGAATATCCTCAAAGGCTTGAAGGGTATCCGGGCAGCCGGCAACGCCACGGGCCCGGGCCAGGGCCTGGTGCTCCCAGGTCCAGGCATCGTTCTGCTGGTATTTCTCAAAGGCCTGCAGGGTACTCACCAGCAAGCCGGAGTTACCGGACGGGCGCAACCGCATATCCACTTCATAAAGCTGGCCGGAGGGCGTCTGGGTGCTGAGAATGTGCACAATGCGCTGGCCCAGGCGGGTGTAGAACACCGCGTTGTCGATGGGCTTGTCACCATCGGTGGCCAGTTGCGGATCGGCCTGGTGCACAAACACCAAGTCGAGGTCCGAGGTGTAACCGAGTTCGATACCGCCGAGCTTGCCGTAGCCGATGATGGCGAAGTCTGTGTCACACGCCGAACCATCCGCCCGCCGCGGATAACCATGGCGGCTGACCAGGTTGGAGAAAGCCACATCCACCACATGGTCCAGCACCACTTCGGCAATCCAGGTCAGGTAATCACTCACCTTCATCAGCGGCAAGGTACCCTTAAGCTCAGACGCGGCCACCCGCAGCACATGGGCCTTCTTGAAGTAACGCAAGGCCTCCATCTGCTCTTCCAGGTCTTCATAGGGAATGCGCAGCATCTGCTGGCGCAGGTCGTCCTGCAGCTCTTCCTTGGCAGGCGGGCTGTACAGGCTCTCGGCATTCAGCAGTTCGTCCAGCAGCAGCGGGGTTTCTGCCAGCAGGCGGGCAATCCAGGGGCTGTCGCTACACAGGCGCACCAGCTGCGTAAGCGCGCCGGGGTTTTCCACCAGCAGCACCATGTAGGCGGTGCGGCGCAAAATGGCCTCTACCAGCTGCAATACCCGGTCGAGGGTTTCCGACGCATTCTCAACATCCATCAACGCGTTCAGCAATAACGGCATGAACTGGTTGAGGCGTTTGCGGCCTTGGGTTTGCAGAGTCTGCACGGTTCGGCTGTCCCGCAGGCTCGCCAGGCGCTTGTAACTGTCTTCCGGGTTTTCGAAGCCCTTTTCCGCCAGCCACTCTATAGCGGCGGGCTCTTCCATTTCTGCCAGCCAGAGCTCGTAACAGCCGTCATCAACGCCGTTTTCGGAATCGCCTTCCTCGTCCTCGGTCGCAATGATGTTGGCGAAGTGCCGGGCCACGCGGTTGCGGTGTTCATCCAGCGCATGCTGGAAGGCGGCCCAGTCATCAAACTCCATAATGCGCGCAACCCGGGCCTGCGACAGTTCATCGTCCGGCAGAACCTGGGTCTGCTTGTCTTCCATACCCTGCAGGGCGTGTTCCAGGTTGCGCAGAAACACATAGGCCTCGCGCAACTCCTTCACAACAGAAGACGGCAGCAGCTCCAGCTCTTCCAGTTCCTTGAGGATATTCAGCAATTCCCGCTGTTGCAGCTCCCGGTCTCGGCCGCCGCGGATCAGCTGGAAAGCCTGCACCACGAATTCGATCTCGCGGATACCGCCACTGCCCAGTTTGATATTGTTCTCCAGCCCCTTGCGGCGAACTTCCCGGCTGATCATGTCTTTCATGGTGCGCAGGGATTCGAAGGCGCTGAAATCAATGTATTTCCGATAAACAAAAGGCTTCAGGCTTTCCATCAACACCTGCCCTGCCCGCTGGTCGCCGGCCACCACCCGGGCCTTGACCATGGCGTAGCGCTCCCAGTCCCGCCCCTGGTCCTGATAGTAGGTTTCCAGTGCTGCGAAACTCAGCGCCAGGGCACCGCTCTGGCCGTAGGGCCGCAGGCGCATGTCCACCCGGAATACAAAACCATCCGCCGTAATCTGGTCCAGCGCCTGTATCAGGCGCTGGCCAAGGCGGATGAAGAACTGCTGGTTATCCAGGGCCCGGCGGCCACCTTCGGTTTCCCCCTTGGAGGGAAAGGCAAAGATCAGGTCGATATCCGAGGAAACGTTCAGCTCCCGCCCGCCCAGCTTGCCCATACCCAGCACCACCATTTTCTGGGGCACATGGGCACCGGTCACCGGGTCGCGACCCATGGGCGTGCCGAATTCCTCACAGACCTTTTCATAAAGCCAGCTGAGAGCGCCATCAATGGCCACATCGGCAAAGGCGCTGGTGGCCAGCATGGTTTCGTTCAGGTCTGCCCAGTTCATCAGGTCACGCCAGATAATGCGGAACTGGATTTCCCGACGGTACTGGCGAAGGGCTGCATGCAGCGATGGCTCTGAATCAACGATTGCCAGGAAATCGCCCCAGCGCTGTTTCAGCCACGCTTCTGTGGTGGGTTCGGTCAGCGGGCGGGCCTTAACGGCCGCCTGAACCTGCTCCGGATAACGTTCCAGCGTCTGGGCCAGAAACACACTGCGGGCGCAGGCCTCGGCAACATCCGCCGGCGACAGCTCCGCTGGTAACGAACCCATAGGCTCAGACATAACGCAAACCCCTGTCTCTCTGATATATTTCCGGTACTGTATAACGAACTTGCCACGGACTGAACAGGCAGCCCCACTCCATGATGCGCAATCGTCGCCCGCTGAACCCGGAACACTCGCAGCCACACCTGCCGATGGGTGGCCTGATCCGGAAACGGATCAAGCGCCTTTTCCTCGCCCTTGGCGCACTGGTTTCCGCGCAGATATTGATTCTCTGGGCTGCGGAGCCTTTGAGCTTTTTTGAAGCCGTGTGGCTCACAATGACCACACTGGTCACCGTAGGCTATGGTGACTACGTGCCGGTAACCACCATCGGGCGCATCAGCACTGTGGCGCTTATGTTTATAGCCGCCATCACCCTGCTCACGCTGATTGTCAGCGACTATATTGAATACCGGTTCTACCGCCGTGAACGAATCCTCTCCGGACGCTGGATTTACAACATGAAAGACCACATCGTAATCATCAACACCCCACGCACCGGTGGCGAACAATACTTCATGCGCTTCGCCACCCAGATTCGGTCAATACCGGAGTACCACACGGTACCGATCATGCTGCTGACCCGACAGTTTCCCGGCGGCCTGCCGGCAGAGCTTCGGGATTGCGGCATGGTGCACTTCCACGGTGCAGGCAATGATCCGGAAGCGCTGAAATCCGTCCACGCTGGCAGCGCCAGGCACGTGATTGTGCTCGCGGCCGACGAGTCCGACCCTTTCTCCGATAGCCTGACCTTCGATATCGCCCACCGGCTGGCAGAGTCCAACCTTGGCGGCAAAACCACCGTGGAATGCGTGAGTGATGCCAACCGGGATCGCTACAAGGCCCTGGGGGTGAGAACCATCATACGGCCGGTTCGAACCTATCCGGAAATCATGGTGCGCGCCGTGGTGGCGCCGGGTTCAGAGAAAGTGCTGGAAGACATGTTCAACTACGAGCGTGACCACCCCCACCGCTACGACCTGGAACTGGATGATCTTACCTGGGCGGATATTGTCAGCGCTCTGGTTCGCCACGGAATAGGAACTGCTCTGGCCTACATTGATCACGACAACGAGGTAATCTGCCACCCGGATACCAACGCCGAAGTTGAGGGCAAGGGGCTGATTGTTCTGGTTCGCTCCAGCGAGACGCCGGAGGTGTCAGTGGTAGAGGAAGCGCTTGACCGGTATCGGGAGTTTCTCAAGCAGTGGCGCGCCATGCATGAGCAAAACCAGAAAGCCGTCACCGAGAAGCCTGAAGAAAATCCTTCAGCCGGCGGCAGCGAGCGCTAACTGCAACTGGCCGAACTCAGGAAACTGCTCAACCAGGCTCGCCACGGCAATACCGTCTTCCAGTGCCCTGGCTACCGGCCTCCACACCGGCACTAGCCCGACCGCTTCCGCCTGCCGCTCAATCTCCGCAAGCGTGCTGGCGGGCAGACGCATCGTATCACCGGTTAACCAGGCCAGACTCAGGTAATGCAGAAAGGATAGCGAGCTGAACCCTGAAGCTGGCAATGCCAGGGACGGGCGGTAGATTCCGGCAAGGTAGTAGCCCTGCTCGGCTTTGCTCACAAGGTTAAGAAATACCGGAACGGCTTGTGCGAGCGCGCGGGCATTTTCAAGCAGCGCTGCCGGCTCGCCCGCTTTCAGCTCAAATTCCACTTCATACAGGGGCCTTGCCTGCTTTCCGCCTACCACTTCGCCTGAGTCCAGAGCGACCTCAATGACGGACTCTGCTTGCTCCAGCATGATAATGCGCCTCTGGAAGTTGGTCTCGAAAACCAGTTCCAGTTCGCCAAGGTCGACCTCAGATCTCAACGGAGTCTGTTCCAGAAGCTCAAGATCCAGATCCGGCCCCGGCAGATCCCACTCCCACTCCTGGCGGCGATGGGCTCCGTTTACGAACTCGCCCTGGGTTTTCAAGGTCTGGATGTAGCGACCACCGGCCTGACGGACTCGCAACGCGGCACGGGCCTGATTCAACGCAGCATTCGGGGTGTCATAGTAACGATTGACCAGTGTTTTAACCGGACCTTCGCTTGCACCCGGTTGACCTTTGAGCCACTCGAAGGCCCGGGACTGTGCGGATTCCGATAGGGTCAGCTTTACTTCAAGTTCCGTGGCCACTGGAGTGCTCCTGATGATTTCTTTTCCTGCCATCGAGTAGGAGGGGGAGTTGCCTCCCCCGTCCTCTCACACCACCGGGCATACGGTTCCGTACCACGGCGGTTCATGATTGACTCTGAAACCGTGT
>Ga0208062_100020_pt1 | contig 54141 bp, 54 predicted proteins | sample DeeseametaMP0261_FD_184217 | JGI IMG/M metagenome (GOLD analysis project Ga0208062, IMG submission 184217) | Marine microbial communities from the Deep Atlantic Ocean - MP0261 (SPAdes) | ecosystem: Environmental > Aquatic > Marine > Oceanic | place: South Atlantic Ocean | collected 2011-01-01 | reverse complement strand
CTGACTGGCTGCCGGAAAACCGATTTCGATTTCCTTGAAGCCAAGCTTGACCAGCAAATCGAACAAACGCTGCTTCTGGGCAACGGACATGGGCTTGATCAGGGACTGGTTACCATCCCGCAGGTCAACGGCACACCAGGTGGGGGCTTTTTCGATAACCTGGTCGGGCCAGCGGCGGTCTTTCTTGGCAACCGGCTTGAAGGCAACGTATTTACGATGATCAAAGGCCATATCTCACAATTCCTTTCACGGGTCTGTGTAATGACACCATTCTAACGCCGCTGTGGCGCTATTTGGTTGCTATTTCGGGGCGCTTTCACTAACTTTACGCCATATAATTGCCATCATTAAAGGTTATAAAGAATAAAATGCCCACAAAAGAAAAGACCCTGATACAAATCGACAAAACAGACCGGAAAATCCTCGAACAATTGCAGAAAGACGGTTCGCTGACCAACCAGCAGCTGGCCGAAAAGGTGGGGTTATCGCCGTCGCCCTGCCTACGCCGGGTCAGGGCCCTGGAGGAAGCGGGCATCATCATTCGCACCGTAACCATCCTGGATCACAAAAAACTGGGGCTGGCGTTGACGGCGATTATCCTGATCGGCATGGACCGGCACACACCAGAGCGGTTTGCCGCCTTCGAGGAACAGGTTGCCGACTACCCGGAAGTCCAGGAGTGCTACCTGATTACCGGCCAGAGCGCCGATTACATGCTGAAGATTGTGGTGCCGGACATGGACCACTATCACCAGTTCCTGCTGAACCGGATTACCCGTATTCCGGGGGTCAGTGGCGTACATTCCAGCTTTGTTCTGCGACGGGTAATCGACAGCACCGCCCTGCCCCTGGGCTACCTCTCCTGACGGATCAGCTCGGCCACATAGGCCTGGGTCATCACTTTCAGTTCACCGACCAGTTGCCGGCCCTGCTGGTCCGGCAGTGTCGCTGCCAGGCGCAGAATGGACCCGGCCGCCCGCGGCAGTAACAGGCTGGCATTCCAGCGGCGGTCATCCGGCAGGTCGGGGTATTCCTGTTGCAGGCGTGCATCCAGGCCAAGTTGCGGCAGCTTCTCCCGGAGTGCACGTTCCATTTTCTCCACATGGCCTTCGGCAATGGCGTGGACGATGGCCGCCTTATTCGGGCTTTCGGCGTGGTGTTACGTCGATAGATTCGTCAGTCATTATCTGTACCTTGTGCAGCAGGCTCCGTACAATAACGCCCACTTTACGACAAAGAAAGGCAGAGTCAGGCCAACAGACCTGCCAATTAGTCTTAACCCCGGATTTCAAAAAACGGAAGACACCATGCGAGCAAGCCGCTACCTGATTGCCACCCAGAAAGAGACCCCCGCCGATGCCGAGATCATCAGCCACCAGCTGATGCTGCGCGCCGGCATGATCCGCAAACTGGCCGCCGGCCTTTACACCTGGCTGCCCATGGGGCTGCGTACCCTGCGCAAGGTAGAGCGGATTGTTCGTGAAGAAATGGACAAGAGCGGTGCCCAGGAAGTGCTGATGCCCGCCGTTCAGCCCGCGGAACTGTGGCAGGAATCCGGCCGCTGGGAACAGTACGGCGGCGAGCTGCTGCGCATGAACGACCGCCATGGCCGGGATTTCTGCTTCGGCCCGACCCATGAAGAGGTCATCACCGACCTTATCCGTAACGAGCTCAAGAGCTACAAGGAACTGCCGGCCAACTTCTACCAGATCCAGACCAAGTTCCGCGACGAGCGCCGCCCGCGTTTCGGTGTAATGCGCGCCCGGGAATTCATCATGAAAGACGCCTACTCGTTCCACGTGAACGCGGCGTCCCTGGATGATACCTATCAGCTGATGCACCAGACCTACTGCAACATCTTTGATCGGCTGGGCCTGGATTATCGCCCGGTACAGGCGGATTCCGGTTCTATTGGCGGCAGCGCTTCCCACGAGTTCCACGTGCTGGCCTCCTCCGGTGAAGATGCCATCGTGTTCAGCACCGAAAGCGACTACGCCGCGAACATCGAGAAAGCCGAGGCCGTGGCACCGGCGGGCGAACGCGCAGCACCGGGCGAAGCCATGCAGGAAGTACACACCCCGGGCCAGAAAACCATTGAAGCGGTGTCTACGTTCCTGGGCCTGCCGGCAGAGCGCAGCGTGAAAACCCTGCTGGTAAAAGGCGAAGCCGACGAGAACGGCGAATCCGGCCTGGTAGCGCTGATCCTGCGCGGGGACCACACCCTGAACGAGATCAAGGCTGAAAACCTGGCCGGCATTGCCGAGCCGCTGACCATGGCCACCGATGAAGAAATCGTGAAAGCCATTGGCTGCAATCCCGGTTCCATCGGCCCGGTTAACCTGCCGGTGCCGGTCATTGTCGATCGCAGCGCCGCCCACCTGGCGGACTTCGTATGTGGTGCCAACAAGGATGACTATCACCTGACCGGCGTGAACTGGGAGCGTGATGTAGCCCTGGGCCGGGTGGAAGACCTGCGCAACGTAGTGGAAGGTGACCAGAGCCCGGACGGCAAGGGTACTTTGGAGATCCGCCGCGGCATCGAAGTGGGCCACATCTTCAAGCTGGGCAACAAGTACAGCCAGGCTATGAACGCAACTGTGCTGGACGAGAACGGCAAGGCCGTGATCATGGAAATGGGCTGCTACGGCATTGGTGTGTCCCGCATCGTGGCGGCGTCCATTGAGCAGAACCACGATGACAAGGGCATCATCTGGCCCGACGCCATTGCTCCGTTCGAAGTGGCTATCGTTACCCTGAACGCCCACAAGAACGCCGTAGTGGCCGAAGCCGGTGACAAGCTTTACGAACAACTTCGCCAGGCCGGCTACGATGTGTTGCTGGATGACCGGAACGAGCGCCCGGGCGTGAAGTTTGCGGACATGGAACTGATGGGCATTCCGCACCGGTTTGTGGTTTCCGAGCGGGGCCTGGCGGCCGGTACCCTGGAATACAAGGGCCGTCGCGATGAAGATAAACAGGATATTGCCCTGGAAGAAGCCCTGCCCTTCCTGGTGAAGGCCTCACCCAAAGGCGGGCTCTGACCCGCCTGCCCGGTCTTTGGCGGGTGGCCGGCATGGCCGCTCGCTGAAGGCAGGTAACACTGCAACAAAGTCTCAGTTACCGACGATACCCGGTTCCTGCTCCAGCCCCACCCCGAACTTGTTCCGCACCGATTCCCGCAGCTCCTGCGCCAGTGCCAGGATGTCCTGCCCGCTGCCCCCGGAATGATTGATCAACACCAGTGCCTGGCGGTTATGCACGCCGACCGTTGCGTTCCGGTAACCCTTCCAGCCGGCCTGGTCGATCAGCCAGGCTGCCGCCAGTTTGACGCCTTCGGCGACCGGGTAGGACACCACGTCCGGAAAACGGCTAACGATGTCTTCAAATTGCGCCTGGCTGACCACCGGATTTTTGAAGAAGCTTCCGGCATTGGGCAGTACAGCCGGGTCCGGCAGTTTTCGGCGGCGAACTGCCATCACCGCTTCTGCCACAGCCAGGGGCGTCAGTTGATCGGTGTCCTCGCTCCCCAGATACTCCTGCAAGTCACGGTAACCGAGCTTCATCGGCTCGGTTCGGGACAGGGCCAGGCGGATTTCAAGAATGATGTAACGGCCGGGCTGATGCTTGAACAGGCTGTCCCGGTAGGCAAACTCGCAGTCGGCTGTCGGTAACTCGACCACTTCCATGGTTGTGCGATCCAGGGCCGTGACCGTTTTCAGGGTGTCGCACAGCTCCACACCGTAGGCACCGATGTTCTGGACCGGCGCGGCTCCGGCGGTGCCGGGAATCAGTGCCATGTTTTCGATACCCCGGTAACCGGAGCGGGCCGCATACAGCACCGCATCGTGCCAGCTTTCCCCGGCCGCCAGCACCAGTACCGCGTCATCTTCCCGCACCTGCTCCCAGGTACGACCCCGGAGCGCCATGTGCAGCACCAGACCGTCAAAGTCCCCGGCAAAGACCAGGTTACTGCCACCACCGAGTACCAGCGTTTGCTGGCCCTTCTCCCGGGCCCAGTCAAGGGCCGCTTCAAGCTCGTCGGCGGTGGTAATGTCCGCAAAATACCGGGCCTTAGCCGGCACTGCCAGGGTGTTCAGGCCTTGCAGGCTGACCTGCTCACGGATCTCGGGCAGTCGGCTCAAGCCAGCCGCTCCCGGATGGATTCCAGCAGGCCTTCGCTGGCCTCATGGATCAGGTCCAGCACCTGCTCGAAGCCGTCCTCACCGCCGTAGTAGGGGTCTGGCACCTCGGCATGGCCGGATCGACCGAACTCCAGGAACAGCCGGGGCTCTGTGCCACCGCTCTGGTTCCAGATATCCCTTACATCGGCCAGGTTGGAACGGTCCATCACCAGCACATAGTCAAACCGGTCAAGATCTTCGGCCTGGATCTGCCGCGCCCGAAGCTCCGCAATATCGACGCCGCGACGCTCCGCTGCGGCGGTGGCGCGGGCATCCGGGGCCTTGCCGATGTGCCAGTTACCGGTGCCGCAGGAATCAATATGCAGGCTTTCGAGCAAGCCCTGCTCTGCGGCCAGTTGCCGGAACACGCCCTCTGCGCTCGGCGAGCGGCAGATGTTACCCAGGCAGACAAACAGAACGCTGACTTTTTCGGATGCTGCATCAGACATAGCGCCCTCCCGCTTCAAGCAATGCCCGAACCCGGGCCAGGTCTTCTTCGGTGTCCACGCCAGCCGCCGGTGGCCGCTCGGCAATGTCCACATGGATACGGGCACCGTTGTACAGCGCCCTCAGTTGTTCCAGCGCTTCAACCTGCTCGGTAGGCGCAGGCGGCCAGGTGACGAACTGCCGCAACACGCTGGCGCGGTAACCATAGATGCCGATATGGCGGAAATAACCCACACCATCGGGCAGGTCTACATCCACCGCTGGCGCATTGGCCGGCCAGAAATCCCGGGCCCAGGGAATGGGCGCACGGCTGAAATAGTGGGCCATACCTCGGGCGTCGAACACCACTTTCACCACATTCGGGTTAAACACCTGGCGGGCATCGTGAAGCCGCTCGCACAGCGTAGCGATCTCGGCTTCCGGGTACAGCTCCAGGTTCTCGGCCACCTGGTTGATCAGGGCCGGTGGAATCAGCGGCTCGTCGCCCTGCACATTCACCACCCGGTGGTCGGCATCGAGCCCCAGTTTGCGAGCCACTTCTTCCAGCCGATCGGTGCCACTGGCGTGGTTCGGCGAGGTCATCACCACCCCAGCTCCGAACTCCCTGCAGGCTTCTTCAATGCGGGCATCATCAGTGGCAACCACCACGCGGCTGGCACGGCTTTCTGCCGCCCGTTCGCACACATGCTGGATCATCGGCTTGCCGGCTATCATCGCCAGGGGCTTGCCGGGCAGTCGACTGGAAGCGTAACGGGCCGGGATAACAACGGTGAAAGACATGGACTACCCCGTGCAGATCAGTGCTTGTCGAGACGTTCGTCGGTGCTCAGGGTCCGCGCTTCAACCGCCAGCATCACCGGAATACCCTCACGGATCGGGAATGCCATGGCATCCTGGTAGCAGATCAGTTCGGTGCGGGCTTCGTTAAGCTTGAGTTCACCCTTGCAGACCGGGCAGGCCAGCAGGCCCAGCAGTTTTTTATCCATGGTCAGATCTCTCGGTATCATGTGGTTTCAGCTGCCCGGAACACTCCCTGAGCCGCTCGATAAAACGTTGTTCAAAAGGTTCCGATACCCGGGCCTCTACCGTCAACACCCAGGCGTTGTCGGGCGCAAAGCCACGGCATTTCACCGCATCCTTGGCGGTCATCACCAGCCACTCCAGGGCACCGGAGGCCAGGTCTTCCGGGCGAAAATGGTGATGATCCGGAAATGGCACTTCGTTCACGTGTGCACCCAGGCCACGAAGCGTGTCGAAGAAACGCCCGGGGTTGCCAATCCCCGCCACCGCCCGCACCGGCTTGCCTTTCAGTTTTTCCGGGGGCACGGTCTCTCCGGAATTCAGGTTCACCAGGGCCGACGGCACCAGCTCCATGGCATGGATGTCCGGATGGTCAACGCCGGCAAAGCTGTCCAGGGTCTCGCCTGATTCGGGGAATCCGGCGCCGTTAAGGATGACAAAATCGACACTGCCCAGGCGCTCGACGGGCTCCCGCAATGGGCCTACCGGAATAATCGCACCGTTGCCGATGCCCCGCCGGGCATCAAACACCGCCAGCTCGATATCTCTTGGCAGCCGGTAGTGCTGCAGTCCGTCATCGCAGATCAGCACGTCACCCAGGCCGTTCTCCAGTGCCCAGGCAGCGCCCCGGCACCGTTCCGGGTCCACCACCACCGGGCAACCGGTTGCCTGGGCCAGCATCAGGGGCTCATCACCGCTCACACCCGGCGAAGTGCCTTCACTGACTAACAGGGGGTAGTGATTGCTTTTGCCGCCGTAGCCCCGGCTCAGAATGACCGGTTTCCAGCCTTCCTGCTTCATGCGCTGCACCAGCCGGGCGGTCAGGGGCGACTTGCCGGTGCCACCGGCGGTGATGTTACCCACCACCACCACGGGTACCGGGAGGGATTCGTTACGGGCCTGCCAGGCCTTCCGGCGCCGGGATTCCGACACCGCCCGGTAAAGCCAGGCCAGTGGCGTCAGCAGGGCCAGTGGCCTGCCCCGCCCGTACCAAAGCCGATCGACCAGGCTGGTACTCATGCCTGCTCGCTGAACTGAATCTGGTGCAGCTGGGCATAGGCGCCATCGGCCGCCAGCAGTTCGTCGTGGTTACCGGATTCAACAATGTGGCCCTTGTCCATCACCAGGATCCGGTCGGCTTTCTCGATAGTGGAAAGACGGTGCGCAATCACCAGCGTTGTCCGCCCTTCCATGACCGTTTCCAGCGCTTCCTGGATATGCCGCTCAGACTCGGTATCCAGCGCCGAAGTGGCCTCATCCAGAATCAGGATCGGCGCGTTCTTCAGCAGCGCCCGGGCAATGGCCAGCCGCTGTCGCTGACCACCGGACAACATCACGCCGTTATCGCCGATCATGGTATCCAGCCCTTCCGGCATGCGGTCGATAAACTCCAGGGCATGGGCCTTGGCCGCTGCTTCCCGAATCTCCTCACGGCTGCAATCCCGCAACGCACCATAGGCAATGTTGGCGGCAATGGTGTCGTTGAACAGCACTACGTTCTGGTTTACCAGGGCAATCTGCGAACGCAGCGCTTGCAGGGAGAATTCTTTCAGGGAATGGTCGTCGATGCGGATATCACCGCCGGTGAACTCGTAGAACCGGGGCAACAAACTCACCAGTGTGGACTTGCCACTGCCGGAGCGCCCGACCAGGGCAACGCTCTGGCCCGCCGGAATGCTCAGGGAAATGCCTTCCAGTACGTTATCCAGCTGGTCGCGGTAGCGGAAAGACACCTGGTCAAACTCGATACGGCCTTCCACCCGCTCCGGCGCGAATCCGCCACGGTCTTCTTCCGGCTGTTCGTCCATGGTTTCGAACACGTCGTAGGCGGCGGCCACACCCTTCTGAATCTTGGCGTGCACCGAAGTTACCTGGCGGATCGGCTTGGCCATGGTGGTTGCTGCAGTAATGAAGGCGACCAGTTGTCCGGTGGTCATTTCACCGCGAATTTCCGGGGCCAGCATGGTCCAGACCAGGGCCGCAATGGCAATTGCCACCAGCACCTGGATCACCGGCACACTGATGGCCTGGGTGGAAGCCATTTTCAGGCTCTGCTTCAGGTTGCGCTCGCTGACATCGCGGAAACGCTCCCGCTCGTAGTCTTCGCCACCGAAGGTACGCACCACCCGGTAACCGGTAATGGATTCCGAGGCCACGTGGGTAATATCGCCCATGGAGCCCTGAATGCGCTTGCTGATCCGGCGGAAGCGTTTACTGGCATAGCTGACCACGAAGCCGATCACCGGCCCCACGGTGAGAAACACCAGGGTCAGTTTCCAGTTGGTGTACAGCATGAAGCCCAGCAAGCCGACAATGGTCAGGCCTTCGCGTAGAGTAATGGTGATGGCATTGGTGGCCGCTTCCGCCACCTGCTCCACGTTGAACGTCAGCTTGGACACCAGCCGGCCGGCGGCGTTGTCGTCGAAGTAGCGGGATGGCAGGGTCATCAGCCGATCAAAGACATCGTTACGCAGGGCGTTGATGACATTACGGCCAACATAGCTGATGAAATACTGACTGAAGAAGGTGCCCAGGCCGCGCAGGGCAAACACACCAACGATCAGGCCGGTCAGGAGCATCCGGTTCTGGTCGGTGGGGTTTTCGATGGCGGTGATCACATACTCCATGGCTGCCGCCATACCGGTAGACGCCGCCGCGTAGATGATGTTGCCCAGCACGGCCAGCGAAAACGCCAGCCAGAAAGGTTTTACGTAGGTGAGCAGGCGCTTGTAGGTTGTCCAGCTTCCAACCGGCGGAGCTTTGAGCGGTTCCGGCCTTACATCGATCACTGGCTGTCAGCCTCCCGCTCTGTGGTTATGCTCAGTTTCGCAAACCCCAGGCGACCGGCCACATCCATGGCGCGCACAACAAATTCGTGGGGAGTACGGGCATCTGCCGTGATGATAAACGGCAGGTTGCTATCTCCCTCAGCCAGTTCCCTGACACCCCGCTCCAGGGTCTCGCGCCGGTTGTTCACCAGTGTCCTGTCATTCAGGATGTACTGGCCTTCGGCATTGATCACCACGTCAATCTGGCGCACTTCAGGGGGCGTTGCCGGATCGCCACTGGCTTGCGGCAATTCCACTTCCAGGTGGCTTTCCCGGGTAAAGGTGGTGGATACCATAAAGAAAATCAGTAGCAGGAACACCACGTCGATCAGTGGCGTCAGGTCTACCCCGACTTCCTGGCTTCGTTGGCGCTTGAACTTCACTGTGTTCAGGCTCCTTCCACGTCGATTTCACGGTCACCATGAACCACTTCCACCAGCTTTATGGCTTCCTGTTCCATGTTAACCACCAGCTCGTCAACGCGGCGGATAAAATAGCGATGGCAGATCAGCGCCGGAATGGCAACGCTCAGGCCTGCAGCCGTGGTGATCAGGGCTTCGGAAATACCGCCTGCGAGGTTGCCTGCGTTACCGACACCGGCCAGCTGGATCTCGGCGAATACCTTGATCATACCGATAACCGTCCCCAACAGACCCAGCAGCGGGGTAATGGTAGCAATGGTTCCCAGCGGGTTCAGGAACCGTTCCAGCTCGTGGATAACCTGGCTAGCTTCGTGTTCGATGCTTTCTTTCATGACCTCACGGCCATGCTTGGCATTGATCAGACCACCGGCCAGAACCCGGCCCAGCGGAGAGGAGCCCTGCAAGGCTTTGAGCTTGCGACCGTTAAGCTCTTTTTTCTTGATCCAGCGCCAGAGCTCATTGATCGATTGCGGCGGCGCTACGCGGGAAGCACGCAAAGACCAGAATCGCTCCAGAACGATGGCAAGGGCCAGAATGGAACAGGCAACAATAGGCACCATCAGGATGCCACCGGCTTTCAACAGCTCGAACACGCTTGATCTCCCTGATTAATTACAAGCCGCGCTACTTTAGCATAGCTGCCGGTGCAGGCCACACCCGGAATGTCACGGTATATTACATTGGTCACGGGCCAGGCCCGGAGCGGCTACCCAGAAGGGTGCGGAATGGCGGATTTCTTCGATTTCCGGGCCTGTCGCCGGCAAGGTAATGGCAATCTGACCGGAACAGGCTGTATTCAACGTCCGGGCTCCAGCCTGGCGATAGCGGGCCGTCACCTCCGGATGGGGGTGTCCGAAACGATGGCGATATCCGGCGGTGTAGATGACCTGGTCGGGCCGCAGAGTCTCAACCCAGCTTTCTGACGACGAGGTTTTGCTGCCATGGTGGGGTGCCAGCACCAGGCGGTGGGCCGGCCGCCGGTTGAACCAGTCCAGTTCCGGGTCCGCCAGCATCCAGGCTTCTACCCGGTCGCTGATATCACCGGTCAGCCAGATATCGGTGTCGGATAGCCCATGGCTTACCCGGAGCACACAGGATGCATCGTTACCCTCCGTTGCATCCGGCGCTTGCCAGAATGCCAGCTCCAGGTCTCCCCAGTGCTCAGCGACTGCCGGGCAGTCATGCACAAGGCGCAGGCCGTCCAAACTCCCGGATAACTCCCCGGCTTCACCGCTGGATATCCTCACCACATCGAAGGTATCGAGCAACACAGGCAAGCCGCCGGCATGGTCGTTATCGGCATGGCTGAGCACAAGGTGGTCTATCCGCCGGATACCCCGGGCGCTCAGCTCCGGTATCAACACCGAATCGGCCGCAGAAAACACGCCTTTCACCTCCGGGCCGGTGTCATAGAGCAGCACCTTGTCATCCACCCGGATCAGAACTGACAGCCCCTGCCCCACATCCAGGATGCGAATTTCCGGAACCGCCACTGACGAGTTCACCGGGTCGCGATGGTACAGCGCCGCAAGACTCCATAAGGCGATGGCGGCGAATGCCGCGGGCCGGAACCCGGGCACCGGCAGCCGGATCATGACAACCACCACCAATGCCAGCAAGCCGGATTGCGCAACCTTGCCTCCTCCGGGCACAGGCCAGTCCAGCACCTGGACCCACTCAAGCCAGCCCCAGAGCAACGCCAGTGCCCCGTCCATCAGCACCATCGCGAAGCCCGACAACCCGCCGCCGGACAGCACCGACAGCAATGCACCCACAAACAACACCGGCATCACCACCAGGGACACCCAGGGAATGGCCAACAGGTTGGCCAGCAATCCAGCCAACGGCTGGCCCAGGCCGAAGTGCAACAGAACCGGCCACAAACCGGCGAACACCGCAAATTGCGCGAGCACCAGGCCTTTCAGCCAGCCCGGAGCCGATACCCTGCCGGCAAACACCAGCAACAACACCGCCACCGCACCAAAGGAAAGCCAGAAGCCCTGATCCAGCGGCGCAAATGGATCCAGCAGCAACACCAGGAACAGCGCCGCCACAAAGGGTTGCCAGGCATTGGCTTCCCGGGCCATCAACAGATACCCGCCACCCACAACCACCATGATCAAGGCCCGGCGGGTAGGTACCGCAAACCCCGCCAGCAGGGCATAGGCCAGGCTGCACAGCATCACCAACGCAAACACCGCCACCCGGCCTTGATGAACGGACACCCACCCGGATGGCACCAGCAACAACAGCCGGCGCCCGAGCAACCCCACGGCTACCGCCACCAAACCCAGATGCAGGCCGGAAATAGCCACCAGGTGAATGGTGCCGGTGGCTTTCAGGGTCTCCCAATGGGCGTTTTCCAGATGCCCGCGGTTACCGATCAACAACGATGCAATCAGGGGAAACTGTTGCGCCTCACCAAACCAGCCTTCCACCACAGCCGCCACCGACTGGTGCCAGGCCCGGTATTGGCAGTGCCCGCCACAGGCAAGCCCGGGCTCCGGGGCAACGCTCCTGACGCTGCCAGTGGCCCGGAAGCCGTTTCGAAACAGCCAGTCCTCGTAACGAAAGCCGGCCTGGTTCAGGTTGCCGTGGGGGCGTTTGAGGACGACTTCCAGGCGCAGCCGGTGGTCAGGCAGGTCTTTACCGTCACGCCCGTACCAGGCCAGCCGCAGGGTTTCCGGCAAGCGGGTGCCTTCGGGCACCGTCGCAGGTTCGTGCCAGCGCTGGACACAGAAATTGAAACGGAGACTGCCAAAGCTGCCCGGTTGAGGAAGGCTGCACAGATGACCGGAGACTGTCACCTGCTCGCCCTCAAGCCCCTGGGGCAACCGCTCCGCCAAGCGCCCATCGGCATACCAGGTGGCCCAGAGCAAGCCCAGCAACCCGAAACAGAGCAATAAACAGAGACTGGAGAACCGGCTGCCCCGCCCCCAAAACGCGGCGGCACCAACCATGAAGGTAAGCACAAACAACCATGTATAAGGTGGTAAGACTGTCAGCCAATACAGTAAGATAACGCCGCTAGAGAAGGCGACCATGCAGGATGCGGCCAGCGCCGGTTTTATGCGCTCACAGCCGTTATAAACTTGCCCGGACACTCCCTGTCCTCCTCTGGTAAAAGCTGACAATTTCCGTTTGTCAGTGGTGTTTCACTGCAACGCAACAGGCCGAACTTCCAATGCCGAAGAAGTTCATGAAACGTTATTTGCCCAGCCCCGAGAGAGTGCGCGCCATGCGTTCGCTGCACTTTCTGGGCGATATCCTCCATGAACCCAACCTGTGGCACATCAACCGGCATTGCGTAGCACGGGCGTTCCTGGTCGGCGTCTGGTTCTGTTTTATTCCTATGCCCTTTCAGATGCTGGCCGCGGCCTTCTGTGCCATCTGGATCAACGCCAACCTGCCCTTGTCGGTGGCACTGGTGTGGATCAGCAACCCGCTGACCATGCCGCCCATGTTCTATTTCAACTACAAACTCGGGGCCTGGCTGCTGGATCGCCCGGTGCTCGACTTTGAATTCGAACTTACCTGGCACTGGATCAGCCACCGCCTGGTGGACATCGGCATTCCGCTGTACCTGGGGTCACTGATCATCGCCACCCTCTGTGCCTGCCTCGCCTATCTGGGCATCCAGTATCTGTGGCGGCGAAAAATCCGCACCGACTGGCGCCACAGACGCATAGCCAGGCGCGCTGGCCGCGCCCCTGGTAATCAGACTTCCTGAACCAGCCGGCCCTGTTCCAGGCGCAACACCCGCCCCAGACTCCGGGCCATGGTCATATCGTGCGTCACCATGATGAACGCGATGCCGGACTGATCACGCAGCTCCTCGATCAAAGCCCGAACCCCCTCACCGGTGTGCTGGTCCAGGTTACCGGTAGGCTCGTCCATCAACACGCAATCCGGCTCGTTCACCAGGGCACGGGCAATGGCCACGCGCTGGCGCTCACCGCCTGACAGTTCACCCGGCTTATGACGAAGCCGCTCCGTCAGGCCCACACGCCCCAGAAGCGCTTCGGCTTTCGGAAGGGCCTGGGCCGGCGACAAGCCACCCAACACACAGGGCAGCATCACATTCTCCAGTGCGGAGAATTCTGGTAACAGGTGATGAAACTGATACACAAACCCCAGATGGCGATTGCGGAAGCGGGCCCGGCCGGCTTCCGAGAGTTTGTGAATGTTCTGGCCACAAATCTCGATCTGGCCGGACGAGGGCTTGTCCAGCCCGCCCAGCAGGTTCAGCAAGGTGGTCTTGCCTGCACCGCTGCTACCGACAATGGCAACGGTTTCTCCGGGCGTCACCTCCAGCGAGATGTCAGAGAAAATCGTGAGCTTCTCCGGGCCCTCACTGTAGGTTCGGGTCACCTGCCGGCAGTCAATCACCAGAGGCTTGCCTGCCTCGTTCGCTGTGACATTACTCATAGCGCAAAGCCTCCGCCGGTTCGACCCGCGATGCACGCCAGGCCGGGTAAATCGTTGCCAGCAGGCTCATGGCAAGGCCGGCACCGCTGATAATAAACACATCCTGCCACTGCAGCTGCGATGGCAGATAGCTGATGAAGTACACATCCGCGCTCAGGAACTGGTGCCCCATGGCGCTTTCCAGCCAGGCAATAATGCCGCTGATGTTGAGTGCGCCCAGCACGCCCAGGGTGGTACCGACCAGCGTACCGAACACGCCGATTACCGCCCCCTGGATAATGAAAATGCGCATGATCCGGCCCGGAGTCGCCCCCATGGTTCGGAGAATGGCGATATCCGCAGTTTTGTCGGTGACCACCATCACCAAGGTGGACACAATATTGAAGGCAGCCACCGCCACAATGAACATCAGCAACAAGCCGATCATGGTTTTTTCCATGCGGATAGCCTGGAACAGGTTGCCGTGGGTGCGGGTCCAGTCGGATACGTAATAGCGGCCACCCAGCTCCTGGGCCACCTGGTTAACCACCCGGGGCGCGGCAAACAGATCATCCACCAGCAAGCGCACACCTTCCGCCTTGCCACCGGTACGCATCAGCCGCGCAGCATCGTCCATGTGGATCAGGGCGTAGTTGCCATCGAGTTCTGCGCCGACACTGAAAATACCCTTCACGGTGAAGCGTTTGAGCCTGGGCAACACACCGGCCGGAGTCACCGACGCTTCCGGCAACACCACCGTCAGCTTATCGCCAATCGCCAACCGCAGGCTGTTGGCCATCAACCGGCCGATAATGATGCCGAATTCACCGGATTTGAGATCGTCCAGCCCACCTTCAATAAAGTGGTTCTCGATGATCGAAACCGAGGCTTCTTGTTCCGGCAGAACACCGCTGAGCATCACCCCGCGCACATTGCCGCCACCGGTCACCATGCCCTGCCCCTGGATAAACGGCGCGGCCGCCAGCACCCTGGGGTGTTCCTGCACCAGCTGGTCAATCTGCTGCCAGTCTTCCAGCGGGCCATTGGCGCCCTGAATGGTCGCGTGGGGCACCATGCCCAGAATTCTCTGCTTTAGCTCCCGGTCGAAGCCGTTCATCACCGACAACACAATAATCAGCACCGCCACACCCAGCATAAGGCCGATCATGGAGGTCAGGGAAATAAAGGAAATAAAGTGATTGCGCCGTTTGGCGGCCGTGTATCGCAGGCCTATATAAAACGATAAGGGTCTGAACATTAGGAGGTGCCTGTCGCCACTTTCAGAGGGGTAGATGCCGGCGCGCATTATCGCCTTGGATCAAAATGCGTTGCAACCGCACCACCCGCCGCACCATGGCCGGCAGGCTGCCCGCAAATTTGCCCCCGATGTGATCCAATGACTGAAAACACGGGGGCAAACCGGATAAACTCTCGAAAATATACTGACTTTTGCTAATATTTTCGGGATATTACGTTTTATACACATTCCGTGGACACACCACAGCATTCCGGCATCAGTGGAGAGCCATCTATGAACAACAAACGGAACCTGGTCGCTGCCTTTACCATGGCCACAGCAGTGGCGGTTGCAGCCCTGCCCCAGGCCCACGCAGAACAACTGACCGTCCCGGTTGGCAGCCAGGCCGACCGCAGCCTTGTCAAACTGCCGGCCAACGGCATGACCGGGGGTTCCGTGCAAAGCCGCTGGGGTGCCCCTATGGAGATTCGGGGCCCGGTTGGCCAGCCACCGATTACCCAGTGGCACTACCAGGACTTCGTGGTGTACCTGGAACACGACCGGGTTATCCATGCGGTCATGAAGCGCCGCAAATAACCGGTCGGGGGCAATACACCGGTTTTTCATTGCCCATGTCCTGACGTTGCCTTAGCGGTCAGATAGAATGACTGCTTTTTGCGAACCAAGGTGGCAGATAACAGTGACTTCCAGACGAGTGTTGCCTGCGGAATGGGCTCCCCAGAGCGCAGTAATGTTGACCTGGCCTCACCCCGGAACCGACTGGGCCCGGATGATGGCAGATGCAGAACAGGTCTTCCTCGACATCGCCAAAGCGGTACTGCGCTTTGAATATTTGGTAATCAGTTGCGAGTTTGTGGCCGGGCTGCAAAAGCTGGGGCAGGAACTGAACCAGTACGCTGAAGACAACCATCTCCCCGGCCGCGTTGTGGCCGTACCGGCCCCGGCCAATGACACCTGGGCACGGGACCACGGCCCCATTACCGTTACCGATGCTGACAGCGCCACGCTTCTGGATTTCAGCTTCAACGCCTGGGGCGGCAAATTCCCCTGGGAGAAAGACAACGCCCTCAACCGACACCTGGCCAATGCAGGCGTATTCGGCAAGACACCGATGCAAGCGGTGGATTTTGTCCTGGAAGGCGGCTCCATTGAATCTGACGGCCAGGGCACCATCCTGGCCACCAGCGAATGCCTGCTGACCCCCACCCGCAACCCGGACCTTGATCGCTCAGACATCGAACATCGGCTCTCCGAGTTACTGGGCGCAGACCGCATATTGTGGCTGAACCACGGCTACCTGGCCGGCGACGACACCGACAGCCACATCGACACCCTCGCCCGCTTCTGCGCCCCGGACCACATCTGTTATGTCACCTGTCCGGATGTGGCAGACGAACACTACAGCGCCCTGGCCGCCATGGAAGAGGAACTGCAGGAGTTCCGCCAGCAGGATGGCAGCCCCTACAAGCTGACCGCCCTGCCCTGGCCCGATGCCATCTATGACGAAGAGGGCGAGCGCCTGCCGGCCACCTATGCCAACTTCCTGATTATCAACGATGCAGTTCTTTTGCCAGTCTACGATGTGCCGCAAGATCCGGAAGCCATCCGCATCATGGGCGAGATCTTCCCGGAGCGGGAAATCATTCCCGTTAACTGCCGCCCACTGATCCACCAGCATGGCAGCCTGCACTGTGTCACCATGCAGATTCCTGCCGGAGTCGTTTCCCTATGACCCAGCTGAAAATCGCTGCTATCCAGCAAAAGTGCAGTAACGACAAAGCCGCCAGCCTGGCAACCTCCGAAAAACTGGTGAGGGAAGCCGCCACCGGGGGTGCGCAACTGGTGGTACTGCAGGAGCTGCACGCCACCCTGTATTTTTGCCAGACCGAAGACACCGCCGTTTTCGAACTCGCCGAACCCATTCCCGGCCCCACCAGCAACCGCCTGTCGGAACTGGCCAGGGAGCTGGGCATTGTGCTGGTAGGCTCTATCTTCGAGCGCCGGATGAACGGGGTGTATCACAACACCTCGGTGGTGTTTGATACCGACGGCAGCCTGGCCGGGATCTACCGGAAAATGCACATCCCGGACGACCCGGGCTTCTACGAAAAGTTCTATTTCACCCCGGGCGACGCCCTCTTCAACAATGGCGACAGCGGCTTTACCCCGATCAATACCTCCGTCGGAAAGCTCGGGGTATTGGTGTGCTGGGACCAGTGGTACCCGGAAGCCGCCCGCCTGATGGCGCTGGCCGGCGCGGAAATCCTGATCTATCCCACGGCCATCGGCTGGGATATTACCGACGAAGCCGACGAACAGGCCCGCCAGCTGGAAGCCTGGGTGACCGTTCAGCGGGGCCACGCGGTGGCTAACAACCTGCCGGTGATTGCCCCCAACCGGGTGGGCACTGAACCCGATCCGTCCGGCCAGGGCGATGGCATCCGCTTCTGGGGCAACAGTTTTATCTGCGGGCCCCAGGGCGAATTCCTGGCCCGGGCCGACGATGAAAGCGAATGTATTCTGACCGCCACGCTGGACCGCGACCGGACTGAATCCGTCAGGCGTATCTGGCCGTATCTTCGGGATCGGCGCATTGATGCCTACGACGACATTCTCAAACGGGTACGGGACTGAGGCCTGCATGAAACAGAAAATGGACAGCGTGGTTGCCGAGCTCAACAAGATCTTGCTGGGCAAAGACAACCAGATCCGCCTGGCCCTGTGTGGCCTGCTGGCCCGCGGCCACCTGCTGATCGAAGACATCCCGGGCATGGGCAAGACCACACTCTCCCACGCTCTGGCAAAGATCATGGGGCTGAGCTATCAACGCATCCAGTTCACCAACGACCTGCTACCCGCGGATGTTCTGGGTTACTCCATGTACGACCGTGAGGCCGGCAGCCTGGTGTTTCACCCGGGCCCGATCTTTGCCCAGGTGGTACTGGCAGACGAAATCAACCGGGCCTCGCCCCGCACCCAGAGTGCGCTGCTGGAAGCCATGGAAGAGCGCCAGGTATCCATTGAAGGCGAAACCCGGCCACTGCCCTCTCCGTTCTTTGTGATTGCCACCCAGAACCCCATTGAACAGGGCGGCACCTTTCCGCTGCCGGAATCCCAGCTCGACCGTTTTCTGATGCGCCTGCAACTGGGCTATCCGGACCCGAAAGCGGAACGGGGGTTACTGGAAGGCGAAGACCGCCGCGCCATCACCGGGCGGCTGCAAGCCATACTGCCCCAGCCTGAACTGGAAGCGGCCCAGGCCGCCGTCGAAAAAGTCAGCGCCAGCCCTGCCCTGCTGGACTATCTGCAGCGATTACTTGAACAAAGCCGGCGCATGCCGGACCTGGTCTACGGTCTGTCGCCGCGAGCCGGCCTCGGGCTGTTGAGGGCCGCCAAAGCCTGGGCCCTGATGGCAGGGCGTGATCACGTGCTGCCAGACGACGTCCAGGCAGTGTTCCCCTCCGTGGCCGAGCACCGGCTTGAGCAGGGCGAATCCGGAAAGATCAAGGAGCGGGTACGACAGCTGCTGACCACGGTCTCGGTACTTGAATAATCCGGCTCCGGCCTCATACATCCAGATTACATATCACATACCAGCGAGATTCCCATGAGCGAAACACAGCACTCCCGACTGATCATTCTTGGTTCCGGCCCCGCAGGTTACACCGCAGCAGTCTATGCCGCCCGCGCCAACCTGAACCCGACCCTGATTACCGGCATTGAAGTGGGTGGACAGCTCACCACCACCACAGACGTGGACAACTGGCCGGGCGACAACGACGGCGTTCAGGGCCCGGAACTGATGCAGCGCATGCAGAAGCACGCCGAGCGCTTCGAAACCAGCATCGTGTACGACACCATCAATGAAGCGGACCTGCAGAACCGTCCGTTCCGCCTCAAGGGCGACAACGGCGAGTACACCTGCGATGCCCTGATCATCGCCACCGGCGCCTCGGCCATGTATCTGGGGCTCGAGTCCGAAGAGAAGTTCAAGGGCCAGGGCGTATCAGCTTGCGCTACCTGCGACGGCTTCTTCTACCGCAAGCAGAAAGTCGCTGTGATCGGTGGTGGCAACACCGCCGTTGAAGAAGCCCTGTACCTGTCCAACATTGCCGATGAAGTGACCCTGGTGCACCGCCGTGACAAGCTGCGCTCCGAGAAAATCCTGCAGGACAAGCTGTTCGAAAAGGCCGAGAACGGCAACGTGAAGATCGTCTGGAACCACACCCTGGATGAAGTACTGGGCGACGGTACCGGCGTAACCGGCATGCGCATCAAGAGCACCGAAGACGGCAGCACCCGGGACATCGACCTGGCCGGCGTATTCATCGCTATCGGCCACAAGCCGAACACCAGCCTGTTCGAAGGCCAGCTCGACATGGACAACGGCTATCTGCGTATCCAGTCCGGTCTGAACGGCATGGCCACCCAGACCAGCATTCCGGGCGTATTCGCCGCCGGCGACGTAGCCGACCACGTTTACCGGCAGGCTGTCACCTCCGCCGGTTTCGGCTGCATGGCCGCCCTGGATGCCGAGAAATTCCTGGACCAGCAGGACTAAAACGGCCCACACTGAATGACCTCTCTACCCTGGCTGGAGCCGGAGGAACTCTGGTTCCCTCCGGCCGACGAAGCACTGGACGATCCGGACGGTCTTCTCGCCGTGGGTGGCGACCTGTCCCGGAGCCGGCTCCTGCTGGCTTACCGGAACGGCATCTTCCCCTGGTTCAGTGACGACCAGCCCATTCTCTGGTGGTCCCCCAATCCCCGTTGCGTCCTGTTTCCGGACGAAGTCCACGTATCCCGCAGCCTGCGCCGCACCCTGAACCAGCACCGGTTCGAGGTTACCGCAGACCGATGCTTCAGCCGCATCATCCGGTTGTGTGCCACCACCCGCGCCGAAGGCACCTGGATTACCGACGACATGATCCAGGCCTATACCGACCTACACCGGCACGGCACCGCACACTCCATCGAAGTCTGGAACCGCAAGGGTGAGCTGGCCGGGGGCATGTACGGCCTTGCCCTGGGGCGTTGCTTCTTCGGTGAATCCATGTTTTCCCTGGAAACCAATGCTTCCAAGGTTTTGATGGTGCACCTGGCCTGTCAGCTGGCACAATGGGGTTACAGACTGATGGATTGCCAGGTCGAGAGCGACCATCTGCTCAGCATGGGTGCGCGAACTATTCCCAGGGACGAGTTTTTATCTATACTCGGGAAGTGCGTGGATCAAAAACCGGAAAAGGAAGACTGGGCCTTCAACTGGCGCTGGCCCGGGCCGGAGGAATGAATGAGCAATCTCAGAACGCTGGTCTTCTTCGCAACGCCGCCCCACGACTGCAGCTACCTGCCGGATCGCGAAGCCTCCACCATGTTTGTGGACCCGAGGGCCAACGTCGACAAGAAGCTCTACAGCCAACTGACTGCACTGGGGTTCCGGCGCAGTGGCTCCCACTATTACCGCCCCCATTGTGAACATTGCAATGCCTGCGTGCCGGTACGCCTGAAAGTAGACCAGTTCCAGCCGGACCGTAACCAGCGCCGTGTCTTGCGCAAGAATGAAGACTTGTCGTGCCGCCTGGTGCCCGCCACGTTCAGCGAGCGTTATTACCGGCTGTACGCCCACTACATTGAAGAGCGCCACCGCGATGGCGATATGTACCCGCCCTCCAGGGAGCAGTTCACATCGTTCCTGGTAGACGGCGCCACCGACTCCTGGTTCCTGGAAATTTCCCTGGGAGACGAACTGGCCGGCCTGGCGGCGGTCGACCTGCTGGATGACGGCTTGTCCGCCATCTACACCATTTTTGCTCCGGAACTGGAAAACCGGAGCCTGGGCACCTTTGCCGTGCTCTGGCAGATTGAAGAAGCCCGGCGCCGGGGCCTGCCCCATCTGTACCTGGGTTACTGGATCCGGGAGTGCCGTAAAATGAACTACAAAACCCGTTTCAAACCCATCGAAGCGCTGCGCGACGGGCACTGGCGAGAACTGCAATCAGACTGACTTTTGCCAAACGGCAAGAATTCAGGCAGAATTGCGCAATTTAAAATCACCGAAAAGCATTCCGAACGAGGTTTCTACTGAATGGCGAAATCAGATGTCATTGAAATGGAAGGCGTTATTATCGACACCCTTCCCAACACCATGTTCCGCGTTGAGCTGTCCAACGGCCACGTTGTGACTGCCCACATCTCAGGAAAAATGCGCAAGAACTACATCCGCATCCTGACCGGAGACAAGGTCAAGGTTGAGCTGACTCCCTATGACCTGAGCAAGGGCCGCATCGTATACCGCGCCCGTTAATCTGCTCGAGTGACATCTGAAAAGCCCCGCAAGTGCGGGGCTTTTTTGTTGCTTCAGAGAGCTTCTGCCGGCTCGTTCTCGTACTCGAACACCAGCTCGTCGCCTTTCAGGTGGATAAACACATCCCCACCCTTCTCTGCCAGGCTTCCGAACAGGATCTGCTCGGCCAGTGGCCGCTTGATCTTGTCCTGGATCAGACGCGCCATCGGGCGTGCGCCCATGGTCACATCGTAACCCTTCTCGGCCAGCCACACCTTGGCAGCCTCATCCACATGCAACACCACGTGTTTCTCATCCAGTTGCGCCTGCAACTCGGTGAGGAACTTGTCCACCACATGGGTAATGGTGGCCTTCTGCAGGTCAGCAAACTGGATAATGCCATCCAGGCGGTTACGGAACTCCGGCGTGAAGGTCTTGCTGATCACTTCCATGCCGTCAGTGCTATGGTCCTGCTCGCTGAAGCCGATGGAACGGCGAGCCATGCTCTCGGCACCGGCGTTGGTAGTCATCACCAGGATCACGTGGCGGAAATCCGCCTTGCGGCCGTTGTTATCGGTCAGGGTACCGTGGTCCATCACCTGCAGCAGCAGGTTGAACACCTCGGGGTGCGCCTTCTCGATTTCGTCCAGCAGCAACACGCAGTGCGGATGCTTGTTGACCGCCTCGGTCAGCAGGCCGCCCTGGTCGTAACCGACATAGCCCGGAGGCGCGCCGATCAACCGCGATACGGTATGGCGCTCCATGTATTCGGACATATCGAAGCGAACCAGTTCGATGCCCAGAACCTTGGCCAGCTGCTTGGTCACTTCCGTCTTACCAACACCGGTCGGCCCGGCAAACAGGAAGGCACCTTCCGGCTTCTCAGGTGCTTTCAGGCCGGCGCGGGCCAGCTTGATGGCCGTAGCCAGGGATTCGATGGCCGGATCCTGCCCGAACACCACCATTTTCAGGTCCCGCTCCAGGTTACGCAGCAGGTCTTTGTCACTGGTGGAAACGTTCTTCGGCGGAATGCGCGCAATATTCGCCACCACGTCTTCGATATCCGAAACTTCGATGGTTTTCTTGCGCTTGTCTTCCGGTTGCAGCCGCTGCCGGGCACCGGCTTCATCAATCACATCAATGGCCTTGTCCGGCAGGTGGCGATCGGTGATGTACCGGTCTGCCAGCTCTGCAGCCACGCGCAGAGCCTGGTCGGTGTAGGTCAGGTCGTGGTGTTTCTCGAAATTCGGCTTCAGGCCTTTGAGAATCTGGTAGGTATCTTCAACACTCGGCTCGTTCACATCGATTTTCTGGAAGCGACGGGCCAGGGCGCTGTCTTTCTCGAAGATTCCCCGGAATTCCTGGAACGTTGTCGAACCGATGCAGCGCAGTTCGCCGGAACTGAGCATCGGCTTGAGCAGGTTCGAAGCATCCATCACACCGCCGGATGCCGAACCGGCACCGATGATGGTGTGGATCTCGTCGATAAACAGGATGGCATGATCCTGTTTTTTCAGGTCGCTCAGCAGGCCTTTCAGGCGCTTTTCGAAATCACCGCGGTACTTGGTACCGGCCAGCAACGCGCCCATATCGAGGGAATACACCACCGCATCGGAGATGATATCCGGCACCTGGCCGTCAACAATGCGCTTGGCCAGGCCCTCGGCGATGGCTGTTTTACCGACACCGGCCTCGCCCACCAGCAAGGGGTTGTTCTTGCGACGGCGCACCAGGATCTGCACCACCCGCTCCACTTCGTGCTCGCGGCCGATCAACGGGTCGATCCGGCCCTGCCGTGCCTGTTCATTCAGGTTGGTTGCGTAGCTGTCCAGCGGGCTGGACTGGCTGCCTTCTTCTCCGGCTTCTTCGTGGGCGGAATGATCCAAACCGTCCTGGTCTTCTGCACCCTGTACCCGGGAAATGCCGTGGGAGACAAAGTTGACCACATCGATCCGGGCAATGTTCTGCTTCTTCAGCACATACACCGCCTGGCTTTCCTGCTCACTGAAGATCGCCACCAGTACGTTGGCGCCGGTGACTTCTTTCTTGCCGGAAGACTGCACATGGAATACCGCCCGCTGCAGCACACGCTGGAAGCCCAGTGTCGGCTGGGTTTCGCGTTCACTGTCGGTGCTCGGTATCAGAGGTGTGGTTGAATCCACGAATTCGACCAGCTCTTCCTCGAGCCGCTGGAGGTCTGCACCACAGGCTTTGAGAACGCCCACCGCCGATTCGTTGTCGAGAAGGGCCAACAACAAATGCTCCACGGTCATAAACTCATGACGCTTGTCCCGGGCATTTTTGAAGGCCGTATTCAGCGTAATTTCAAGATCTTTGCTCAGCATGGGCCACCCCGCCGTCTATCAGTCAGCACGTTCAATCTCACAAAGGAGCGGATGCTCACATTCCGAAGAATACTGATTCACCTGTGCCGCCTTTGTTTCTGCGATGTCACGGGTATATACCCCACATACGGCTTTTCCCTGCGTATGGACGAGCAGCATCACCTGCGTCGCCTTTTCCTCATTCATTCCGAAGAACTTCATCAATACTTCCACCACGAAGTCCATGGGTGTGTAATCGTCGTTCAGGAGCACCACCCTGAATCGGGCCGGGCGCTTCAGGGCAGGCTTTTCAGGCGCAACACTGACCCCCTCATGGCGCCCTGGCTGTTCGTCCTCCCCCTGATTGAATACTAGTAGAGAATTCTTAATTGTCCGCATGGTTCTGTTTACCGGTTATTCGGTTTCCTGACTAAATGTGGTTGCCCGACTGCGGCTTTTCAAGCCGGAAGCGGAGCAAGCGTGCGTTATTTATCAATACGGACATGATACAGCTTCCAGACCTGCTTCAACCACTCATTCACCCCGTCAGAACTCTTGACTAAGACGCCGGATTGGCAGAGAGTTAACTTTCATTGTAAAACAATGTAAATAAACGCAAGACTTATGTAACCAGAAGCAACACTCGCACAACGCTCAATCCAATAATAAGACAGACAGGGAACAAGGGAGTTCATCATGCCAAGAGGCAAAGTCAAATGGTTCAACAACGCCAAGGGATACGGCTTTATTATCGAAGACGGCTGCAGTGACGATCTGTTCGCCCATTTTTCTTCGGTACAGATGGAGGGTTATAAAACCCTGAAGGCGGGCCAGTCGGTCACCTTCGACAAAAAGCCGGTCGAAAAAGGCGTTCACGCCATCAACATCGTACCTGATGAAGCGCCAGCAAAGCGGGAACCGGGCCAGGAGTCCAGGCAAGGTGGCGAGTCCCCGGATAGCGGGCTGTCAGGCCACTCGGGGTATCCTCCGAGAGCTGTTAACGGCTGAGACAGTCGCGGCGATTATTTCCCCGATTCCTGCCGGGTAGCCGGCAGGCCGTTTTTTTTTGTGCTTTTTCCGGAATTCCGAATCCTTTAGGCTTGCCACTCCTCCGTATTACCAACAGGAACCGTGCATGGCCGAGCTGATTCTGTTCAACAAACCTTTCCAGGTGCTGAGCCAGTTCACCGATGACCGCGCCGGACAACCCCGCGCAACCCTTGCCCAATGGATTAAAAAGCCCGGTTTCTACCCCGCCGGCCGGCTGGACTATGACTCCGAAGGCCTGTTGCTGCTGACCAACCACGGCGCGCTGCAGCACCGGATTGCCTCCCCCACCAACAAAATGCCGAAAACCTACTGGGTGCAGGTTGAAAGGGAGATCTCCGACGATGCAATCGGACAACTGTGCAGCGGTGTCGAACTGAAAGACGGCCTGACCCGCCCCGCCAGCGCCAGGCGGATAGCAGAACCGGAGGTCTGGGCCCGGGTACCTCCGGTGCGTTACCGTGAATCCGTCCCCACCAGCTGGCTGGAACTCACCATTACCGAAGGCCGTAACCGGCAGGTGCGGCGCATGACAGCCGCCGTGGGCTACCCTACCCTGAGACTGATCCGCTACCGGATAGGGGACTGGACACTGGATGGCCTGAAACCCGGCCATTTCCGCCTTGAAACCATTCACTTGCCAGACACTCCGCCGGCTGGCAAGCAAAACCCGCGCAAGGCCAAGCCCGGGCGCCGCACGACCAACAGGAGGCCAAGCCGAAAATGACCTGGAAACCCCATGCCACCGTGGCCGTTGTGGCCGAAGACGAACAGGGCCGCTTTCTGCTGGTTGAAGAGGAAAGCCACGGCAAGGTCGTTTTCAACCAACCTGCCGGGCATATCGAGGAAGGCGAAGCCATTCTGGATGCAGTCCGGCGCGAAGCACTGGAAGAAACCGGCTGGCAGGTTGAGCCGGAGTCCTTCCTTGGCGTTTACACCTACAAGGCCCCGGCCAACGGCGTTACCTACTACCGCTTCTGTTACGCCGCAAAAGCCGTCAGGCAAATCACCACCGAGCTGGATACCGGCATTATCGCCCCGCACTGGCTTACCCTGGACGAAATCCGCAACCTGGGCACCCGGCTGCGCAGCCCGCTGGTGCTGCAGTGCATCGAGGATTACCGAAACGGCCGGCGATTCCCCCTTGAAGTGGTGGTCGACGGACAGACGTAACCGCCACAAGATGGTAAAATCGCCCCTTTTCAGCGGTAACCCGGAAAACCAATGACCCAGACTGCAGAACCCAAGACTCCCCAGAACACCCGCGTGATCGTCGGCATGTCCGGCGGCGTGGACTCCTCCGTAGCTGCCTGGTTGCTGAAAGACCAGGGCTACCAGGTGGAAGGCCTGTTCATGAAGAACTGGGATGAAGACGACGGCACCGAGTACTGCACTGCCATGACAGACCTGGCCGATGCCCAGGCGGTGGCCGATGCCATCGGTATCAAGCTGCACACCGCCAGCTTTGCCGCCGAATACTGGGACCGGGTGTTCGAGCATTTCCTGTCCGAATACAGCGCCGGGCGCACCCCGAACCCGGACATCCTGTGCAACAAGGAAGTAAAATTCCGCGCTTTCCTGGATTATGCCGTCACCCTGGGCGCCGACTACATTGCCACCGGCCACTACACCCGCCAGCGCCCCGTCAACGATGGCAGTGGCAAAGCGCAACTGCTGAAGGGACTAGATCCGAACAAAGACCAGAGCTACTTCCTGCACGCCGTCTCCGGCGACCGCATCGCCCGCACCCTGTTCCCGGTGGGCGAGCTGGAAAAGCCGGAAGTGCGCCGCATTGCCGAAGCCCAGGGCTTTGTAACCCACGACAAGAAAGATTCTACCGGTATCTGCTTCATCGGCGAGCGCAAGTTCACCGACTTCCTGAAGCAATACCTGCCGGCCCAGCCCGGCAACATTGAAACGCCGGACGGCAAGGTGATCGGCAAGCACCAGGGACTGATGTACCACACCATTGGCCAGCGCCAGGGTCTGGGCATTGGCGGCCTGGCGGAGTTTGGCGATGAACCCTGGTACGTCGCAGAAAAAGACCTGTCCCGCAACGTGCTGATCGCCGTTCAGGGCAAGAACCACCCGCTGCTGTTTTCCCGGGGCCTGGTCTCCGGCGCCATCGACTGGGTCGCAGGCGAACCGCCGGCGCAGCAGTTCCGGTGCAAGGCCAAAACCCGTTACCGCCAGCCGGACCAGGACTGCGAAGTCACGATCATCGATGGAGGCGTGAAGGTGGTCTTTGACGATGCCCAGCGTGCGGTGACCCCTGGGCAGTCTGTAGTGTTCTACCAGGGCGAAGTCTGTCTCGGTGGTGGTGTGATTGAAGAAACCTGGCGCGATGGCGAACCCCTGCCCGCCCGCCTGGCTGCGGAAGCCGACGCATGAGCCGTTCCCTGCACGACCAGACCCTGGCCCTGGCGGGTATCTTTCAGGCAGCCGCGCTGGTGCGGGAAATTGCCCATACCGGCTACTGCAACGAAGCGGCCATGGAAACCTGCATCCGCTCGCTGTTTGCCACAGATCCTGAGACCACGCTGGATGTTTACGGTGGTGAGTTGTCCGACATCCGCGATGGCCTGCAGGTGCTGTCGACCGTATTCGCCCAGCAAGCCCGCCCGCAGGACGCAGAGGTCCTGCGCTATGTGCTGAACCTGATTCACCTGGAATCCAAGCTCAAGCGCAAGGGCGATGTGATGGATGTGCTCGGCAACCGCATTGAGCAGGCCCGCCACACCGCCAGCCATTTCGGTTACACCCACAGCAACCTGCTGAGTAACCTGGCATCCGTATACAGCGACACCATCAGCACCCTGGGCCCGCGCATCCAGGTCAGCGGTAACCCCAACATGCTGCAGCGGGAAGACCACCAGCACAAAGTCCGTGCCCTGCTGCTGGCCGGCATTCGTTCGGCTGTACTCTGGCGTCAGAGTGGCGGGCACCGCTGGCAACTGATCTTCAAGCGCAAGAAAGTGATCCTGCACGCCAGGGAGCTGCTGCGCTGATTCGCAGCGCCCTCTGGTGTATCATTAACGCCTTCGCATTTTTCCGATCCGATTTTTCTTTGATGAACTGAGAGGTTTTCGATGGAACTCACCGCCCTGACCGCTATTTCCCCGGTCGATGGCCGCTACGGCAGTAAAGTCAGCGTATTTCGCAGCATCTTCAGTGAATACGGCCTGATCCGTAATCGGGTAACCGTCGAAATCCGCTGGCTGCAACAATTGGCCGCACACCCGGCCATTACCGAAGTGCCGGCGTTCTCTGCCGAAGCCAATGCCTTCCTGGACAAGCTGGTCAGCGAATTCAGCCTGGCCGATGCCGAGCGCATCAAGGAAATCGAACGCACCACCAACCACGATGTGAAAGCGGTCGAATACCTGATCAAAGAAAAGATCGCCGATGTGCCCGAGCTGCACGCAGTGACCGAATTCGTGCACTTCGCCTGCACCTCCGAAGACATCAACAACCTGTCCCACGCCCTGATGCTGCGCGAAGGACTGGACCATGGCCTGCTGCCAGGCATGGAAAAGGTGGTCGACAAGCTGGCTGAACTGGCCAGGGAACACGCCGAGCAGCCGATGCTGTCCCGCACCCATGGCCAGACCGCCTCTCCCACGACCGTGGGCAAGGAACTGGCCAACGTGGTTTACCGCCTGCGCCGTCAGCTGATGCAGATTCGTGAAGTGGAAATCATGGGCAAGATCAACGGCGCCGTGGGCAACTACAACGCCCACCTGTCTGCCTATCCGGATGTAGACTGGGCCGCCAACGCCGAAGAGTTCGTCGAGAGCCTGGGCCTGGACTGGAACCCGTACACCACCCAGATCGAGCCACACGACTACATTGCCGAGCTGTATGATGCCATTGCCCGCTTCAATACCATCCTGACCGACCTCGACCGGGACATCTGGGGCTACATCTCACTGGGTTACTTCAAGCAGAAGACAGTGGCCGGCGAAATCGGCTCCTCTACCATGCCCCACAAGGTGAACCCCATCGACTTCGAAAACTCCGAAGGCAACCTGGGCATCGCCAACGCCATCTTCGGCCACCTGTCTGCCAAGCTGCCGATTTCCCGCTGGCAGCGTGACCTGACCGACTCTACCGTACTGCGCAACCTGGGCGTTGGTTTCGCACACAGCCTGATTGCCTACGAAGCCTCCCTGAAAGGCCTGGGCAAGCTGGAAATCAACCCGGCGCGCCTGAACGAAGACCTGAACAACGCCTGGGAAGTACTGGCCGAGCCGATCCAGACCGTGATGCGCCGCTACAACATCGAAAAGCCCTACGAAAAACTCAAGGACTTGACCCGCGGCAAAACCATGAGCGCGGAAGTCATCAAGAATTTCGTGGAGACCCTGGAAATTCCGGAAGAAGCCAAGGCCGAACTGCGCAACCTGACTCCGGACACTTACATCGGTAATGCCGTCGAACAGGCCGGCAACATTTAAACGGGAGCAACACCATGGACATGCTTGGCGGATTGACAGCTTCTGAATTTCTGCGGGATTACTGGCAGAAAAAGCCCCTGGTGATCCGTCAGGCATTTCCCGGTTTCCAGTGCCCGGTCAGCCCGGACGAACTGGCCGGCCTGGCTTGTGAAGAAGCGGTGGAATCCCGCATCGTCATCGAGAACGATGCCGGCAAACCCTGGCAACTGCACAACGGCCCGTTCAACCCGGATCGCTTCAGCGACCTGCCGGAACAGGACTGGACCCTGCTGGTTCAGGGCTTGGACCACTGGGTACCGGAAATTGCCGACCTGCTCGACAACTTCCGTTTCGTCCCCAACTGGCGCCTGGATGACATCATGGCCAGCTATGCCCCGAAAGGTGGCAGCGTTGGCCCTCACTACGACATGTACGACGTCTTCCTGCTGCAGGCCCAGGGCCATCGCCGTTGGACCTTTGGCGGCCACTGCGACCATGCATCGCCACGGGTAGAAGGCACGCCCCTGCGCATTCTGAGCAGCTGGGATGGCGAAGAAACCGTCACACTGGCACCGGGCGATATGTTGTACCTGCCCCCGGGTATCGGCCACCACGGTGTGGCGGAAGACGACTGCATCACCCTGTCTGTCGGCTTTCGTGCGCCCACCATCGACGACATCCTGACCAGCTTTACCGATTTCCTGAGCCAGAAAGAAAAGGCCGCCGAACACCTGGACGACCCGGACCTGCAGGTTCAGGACAACCCGGGCACCATCGGTGCGGAGGTTATCGACCGGCTGGATACGGTAATCCGCGAACAGCTGGGCGACCGCCGCAACCTGGCCCTGTGGTTCGGCCAGTTCACCACCGCTCCCAAGAGCATGGACATCGTGGTGCCGGCAGAGGAGCCCGCTGAAGCAGAAGACCTGGCGGAAGCCATCCGCGCCGGCGAGCAGCTGCGCTGGAACGAAGGCTCCCGCTTTGCCTACCATGAACTGGCCGGTGAAACCGCCCTGTTTGTGGATGGTGAGCAATACCTGCTGAAAGGCGATGCCCAGCTACTGGCACCCGTGCTGTGTGCCGGAGCCCGCATAGATATGTCGGCCCTGGCCGAATTTGCCGGTGACGAGGCCCTGCTGGGCCTGCTGACCAACCTGTATAACCAGGGTTCATTGTACTTCGAGTAAGCCATGACTCCGAGATTTCGCAAATACAGCTGGCAACTGGCCCCTGCCTCCATCCGCGACATCCGCCAGCGGGTGTTTATCGATGAGCAGAAGGTGCCGCCGGAGCTTGAGTGGGACGACACTGACGAGATTGCCGATCATTACCTGGCAGTCGATCAGGCCAATACCCCCATGGCCACGGCCCGGCTGTTTTCCACCATGGAAGAAACCGGTTTTATCGGGCGAATGGCCGTGCTTCCGGAATACCGTGGCCAAGGTGTGGGCGAGGCGCTGCTGCGGCACCTGATTGCGGAATCTGCCGGGCGCTTCCAGGAACTTCGGCTATCAGCCCAGAACCACGCCACCGGCTTCTACGGGCGCTTCGGCTTCCATATTTGCTCCGAGCCCTACGATGACGCCGGCATCCCCCACCTGGATATGCGTTGCCTTGCGCCCTCGCTGGCCCACCAGGCACTCGCTGACCGCACCCAACCGCTGATTCTCGGGGCCGACACCGAAAGCTGGCTGTTTCACGACGAAGGCACCATGCTCGGCCTGATGGATTCGCTGGTGGGCCAGGCCGGCCAGCGCCTGTGGCTGTATGACAACCTGCTGGACCACGACCTGTACGACCGTTACCGGCTGCGGGAACTGATTTCTGCGGTGGCCCGGCGGCACCGCCTGAGCGAAGTCCGACTGCTGATCCACGACGACAAACCCCTGGTGAAACGCCGACACCAGCTGGTTGAGCTGATGCGTCGTCTGAGCAGCCGCATGGAGCTGAGGCTGGTAAACACCGATTACCCGATGGAAGACCAGCCGTTCATGCTGGTTGACCGTGAAGGGGTTCTGTACCGCCACCACTTCAACAAACCCGACGGCTTTGCCGGCTTCGCCGCATCAGGCCGGGTAAAACTGATGGAAGAATCCTTCCAGCGCATGTGGGACGCCGCCCGCCCCTCCATGGAACTGCTGGAACTACCGCTCTGAGTGTTGCCCGTAGATTGCCTGGGGCGATTCGAAACGGGCACCGAACGGCGCAAACTCCTCATCCACCTCCTCGGCCACTTCAATGATCAGCCGGCGCAACCACTGATGGTCACTGTTGTGCTGCAGCAAGGGACTCCAGGCCATTTTCAGTTCGAACGGCGGGATTTCGAACGGCGGCACCTTCACCACCAGGTTCGGATTATCTTTCTGCAGCCAGGCCGCCCGTGACGGCAGCGTTGCAATCAGGTCGTGCTGCTCGGCCAGCAACATGGCCACCTGGTAATGGCGGGTAAACACGGAAATCTGGCGTTTACGCCCCATCCGCCCCAGAGCTTCGTCTACCCACCCCAAACGCTGGACATCTTTCGGGTTTACCCCGACACCCACACCAAAACCGGTTTTGCTGACCCAGATATGGCTGGCTTCCAGGTAGGTGTCCAGGGTGAACGGCTGCCTGAGGATCGGATTGTGGGAATTCATCAGGCAGGCAAAGTATTCGGTCCAGAGGGTTTTCTGGTGAAACGACTGGGGAATCTTGTCGAAGCGGTTGATGGCCATGTCGAGCCGGCCCTGCTCCACGTCCAGGAAGCTGACATCACTGGGGGTCAGGACATCCAGGGTCACATGGGGCGCTTCCTGGCGAATCCGCCGCAATACCCTCGGCATCAGGCAGGATTCTGCGTAGTCACTGGCCATGATCCGGAACACGCGCTGGCTGTCGTGGGCCGCAAACGGTGTCTTTTCCTGCACCGCCTGTTCGATGTTCGACAGGATCCCCCGCACCAGGGGCTGAAGCTCCCGGGCCCGCTCAGTCGCGGTCATGCCTTCGCTGGTACGAACCAGCAAGGGATCACCGAACAAGTCCCGCAAGCGGCGCAGGCCGTTGCTCATGGCCGGCTGGGTAATGCCCAGATGGTTGGCGGCCTTGGTCACATTGCGCTCCCGCAGCAACACATCCAGGTACACCAGCAGGTTGAGGTCTACGCGGGAAATATCCATGGGCAACTCCATCAGGGGTTCTCGGCCCGACAACCGGCCGACTATTCACCGCTTCAATATACAGGAATCATAGGATTCATTAAATGAATGGGATGATGCGGTTACGCAGGTTAACGGACTGATCCGGAGAATTCTGCTACGCTCTGGCGCAAAACACCGCGCTTATCCAGGGATCCACCACCACCGTGTTCAAAAGTTTCAGGCAACGGCTCTCCTACCGCCTTACCCGGGACACCGTTCTGGTTGCCATGGCCGTAGGCCTGGTACTGAACCTGATCCAGATTACCCTGGATTATTTTGACGCCCGCGATTCCATGGAGCGGGAAGTCCAAGCCCTGATTGAAACCAGCCACAGCCCCGCGTCGCAGATTGCCTACAACATAGACATGCGGCTGGCCGATGAACTCCTCGACGGCCTGCTGCAGCACCCGGCCGCCATCGATGCCCGGCTGATCGATAACGAAGGCCAGACCATGTCGGCCTCCAGCGAAAGCAGCCCGGAATCCCGCTACCGCTGGGCCAGCGACCTGTTGTTCGGCGCAGACCGGGTGTTCCGGGAAAGCCTTCGGGTACCCCAGCTGGCAGACCTGCCCCTGGGCCAGCTAGTGGTCACCATCGATACCTACCACTACGGCATAAGGTTCCTTGAGCGTGCCACCTACACCCTGGTTATCGGGCTACTGAAAAGCCTGGCGTTATCCGGGGTGTTGCTGGCCATTTTCTACTTTGTGCTCACCCGCCCCATGCTCAACGTAATCAACGCCCTGAGCCAGGTAAACGCCAGCTCCCCGGAAAAAGTTCGCCTGCCGGTTCCGGAAAACCACCGGGAAGACGAGATCGGCACCATGGTGGGCATTATCAATGAACACCTGGAAAACATGGACAACAGCGTTTCGCAACTGCGAACGGCTGAAGCTACCATGAAGAACTATTCCAGCCAGCTGGAACAGGAAGTTGCGGACCGGACCCGGGAAATTTCCGAGAAAAACGACGCCCTTCAGCGGGGTAACCGGGCCCTGGTCAAGGCAAAGGAGGATGCGGTACGGCGCGCCCGCACGAGGGCCAACTTCCTGGCCAGCATGAGCCATGAAATCCGAACGCCCCTGAACGGCGTGCTGGGGATGCTGGGGCTGGCGCTGGAAAGCGAAAAAGACCAGGGCCAGCGCAATCGCCTGGAAATTGCCCTGAATGCAGGAGAAAACCTGCTTGGCCTGCTTAACGACATCCTGGACATTTCCAAGGTGGAGGCCGGAAAGCTCAGCCTGGAAAGCATCCCGTTCAGCATGCGGGAGCTGATTGATGAGTGCACCACGCTGCATCGCCAGCAAGCCGACCGCAAACAGATCCGGCTGGTCAGCGAAACCGATCCGGACTTGCCCGCCAGCTTTCTGGGTGACCCGACCCGCACCCGGCAGATCATCAACAACCTGCTGGGCAACGCCATCAAATTCACCGACACCGGCAGCGTAAAAGTGCGCACCAGCTGGACCGGTGGCAGCCTACGCATTGAAGTCATCGATACCGGCATCGGCATGTCCGAGCAGGGGCTGAAGAGTATTTTTGCGCCCTTCTCCCAGGCCGACACCGGCACAACACGGCTCTATGGCGGTACCGGCCTGGGGTTGACCCTGTGCCGGCAACTGGTTGAGCACATGCAGGGGCGCATCCTGGTCGACTCCAGTAAAGGGGCCGGTACCCACTTCACAGTAATCCTGCCGCTTGCCGTGGCCGAAGCGAACACCAGGCTACCTGCCCCGGAAACCGCCCTGAAACAACCTGCGGACCAACCCGGCGACCAGCCTTTATCGATCCTCCTGGTAGAAGACAACAGGGTGAACCAACTGGTTGCCAGCGGGCTGCTCAAGAAACTCGGGCACCGGGTGGACCTGGCCGAGAACGGTGAGCGGGCACTGGCGGCCCTGGGTAAACGCCGTTACGACATAATTCTGATGGATTGCCAGATGCCGGTCATGGACGGCTTCGAGGCCACCCGCGCAATCCGCCAGAACCCCGACTGGGCGGGCATTCCGGTGATTGCAGTAACCGCCAATGCCCTGGAGGGAGACCGGGAACACTGCCTGGCGTCCGGCATGAGCGACTACGTTACCAAGCCCTACCGGCGGGACGAGTTGCGGGCCATTATTACCCGCTGGGCACCGCAGGCTGGGCCCTGATTAGCACCGGAATCAGAGCAGCTTTTCGATATCTGCCCGGATCTCTTCCGGCTTGGCAGTGGGTGCATAGCGGCGAACAACGCGGCCGTTTCTGTCTACCAGGAACTTGGTAAAGTTCCATTTAATCTGTTCCGAGCCCATCACCCCCTTGGCTTCCCTCTTCAGAAACCGGAACAGCGGATGGGTGCCTTCGCCGTTCACCTCGATCTTGGCGAACATCGGAAAGCTGACACCGTAATTCAGGGAGCAGAACTGGCTGATGGCATTTTCATCGCCCGGGTCCTGGTTCAGGAACTGGTTGCAGGGGAAGCCCAGCACTTCAAAGCCCTTGTCGCCCAGCTCTTCGTGCAGCTTCTGCAAGCCCTCGAACTGGGGCGTAAAGCCACACTTGGAGGCGGTATTTACGATCAGCAATACCTTGCCCTGATAGTCCGCCAGCGATACCTCATTACCCTTGATGTCCCTGGCGCTGAAATCGTAGATGGTTGCGTCTGACATGGTTTGACTGCCTTGTATTGAATAAGCGGGTTCGCATTGTGCGCAACTTTGTTGTATCCAACCATCCCTTTATACGGCATTTCGGGACAGAGTTGGCAGTTCCGGCAGGCAGCCTTTCGGTGACCAATCCGTAATTCGCCACAATTGGCCACAATTGCCCCTGTTACCCCGGTACATCCCTCCGCTAGAATAGTAAGCTTCCGTTATCCGGAAACTTTTCCCGTTTTTTGTTAAGGACGCATCCAGCCATGCAGAACTATTTTAAATCCGCCAAGCTCGACAACGTATGTTATGAAATTCGTGGCGTGGTTCTGCGCGAGGCGCGCCGGCTGGAAGAAGAAGGCCACCGGGTACTCAAACTCAATATCGGCAACCCGGCCGCCTTCGAGCTGGATGTGCCCGAAGAGATCCAGCAGGATGTGATCTACAACATGCACCAGGCTCAGGGCTATGTAGAGTCCAAGGGCCTGTTTTCCGCGCGCAAGGCGGTTATGCATTACAGCCAGCAGCGAGGCATTCCCCGGGTAGACATTGACGATATCTACCTGGGTAACGGCGTCAGTGAACTGATCGTGATGTCCATGCAGGCTATGCTCAATACCGGCGACGAAGTGCTGATACCGGCCCCCGACTATCCGCTGTGGACCGCAGCCGTCACCCTGTCCAGCGGCAAGCCGGTACACTACCGTTGCGACGAGCAGCAGAACTGGTTCCCGGATATCGACGACATCAAGAAGAAGATCACCCGTCGCACCAAGGCCATTGTTCTGATCAACCCGAACAACCCCACAGGCGCGGTGTATTCCGATGAGCTGCTGCACCAGGTGATCGAACTGGCCCGCAAGCACAACCTGATCATCCTGGCTGACGAAATCTACGACAAGATCCTGTACGACGGCACCGTACACACATCCATCGCCTCCCTGGCCGAGGATGTACTATTTTTTACCTACAATGGCCTGTCGAAGAACTACCGGGCAGCCGGCTACCGCTCCGGCTGGATGATTATCAGCGGTGCCAAGCACCGGGCCCGGGACCTGATCGAAGGCATCGAAATGCTGTCGAACATGCGCCTGTGCGCCAACGTACCGGCCCAGCTGGCCATCCAGACCGCCCTTGGCGGCTACCAGTCCATCAACGACCTGGTGGCTCCGGGCGGCCGGCTTTACGAACAGCGGGAAACCACCTGGCGCATGCTGAACGATATTCCCGGCGTCAGCTGCGTGAAGCCCCAGGGCGCCCTGTACATGTTCCCGAAACTGGACCCGAAGCACTTCCCCATCGTGAATGACGAAAAACTGGTGCTGGATTTGCTGCTGCAGGAAAAAATCCTGCTGGTGCAGGGTTCTGCCTTCAATATCGACGACAAGCAACACCTTCGGGTAGTGTTCCTGCCCCGCCAGGACACCATGGCTGATGCCATGGGGCGGCTGGCCAACTTCCTGGAACACTACCGCCAATAATCAGGATTTATCATGGCCGACATTCATGTCGAGGAATTTTACAAGGACGTCGCCATCGCCCTGGCGCAGCTATACGCTGCCTTCCCCAGGCGCACCAACCTGTTTGTGGAAGACATTGCCGGCCCGGACGAACCGGACGAATTCGGGCTTCACAGTAAACGCCACATGGCTTGCTTTGGCGCCCTGCTGTGGCTTCAGGAAGAAGGTTTACTGCGGTACGTCGACACCATCCGCCAGGAAGCTCTGGACCAGGCGGTGCTGACCCGGGAAGCCTTCGTTCGCCTCAGCGCCCCGGCACCGCAAGCACTCGCCCGCAAGCTGAATGCCCTGCCCCCCGGGGAAGCCAGCCTTCCGGCCTCGGTCCAGCAAGACCTGTCTACCTATATCCACCTGCTCCGGGCCGCACTGAAGAACGGCAGTTCCACCCGGATCAGCCTGGCCGTTCAGGCCGCTTTCTTTACGGATTTCAGTGCCCGGGAACTGCATTAAATCGCTGTAAGGATCTTGAAGCCGTGAACCCGGGCCACATATAACGGTCAGACAGCCAACACGATTCAGCGTACGTCACTACAGGAAAACTCTATGCGCATTCTGTTGTTTCTGGCCACTAACCTGGCCGTTATTCTGGTGGCAAGCTTTACCCTGCGCCTGCTCGGGGTCGACAGTTACCTGGCCGGGCAAGGCATTGATTACGGCTCCCTGCTGGCCTTTGCCGCCGTCTTCGGCTTTGCCGGTGCGATCATTTCCCTGCTGATTTCCAAGCCCATGGCCAAGTGGAGCACCAAGGCGCAGGTGATTGAGTCGCCCCGCACCCCTGCCGAGCGCTGGCTGGTGGATACCGTCGCGGAACTGGCGAAGAATGCCGGCATCGGCATGCCGGAAGTCGCGATTTTCCCGGCGTCCCAGTCCAACGCCTTTGCCACCGGCTGGAACAAGAACGATTCGCTGGTCGCCGTCAGCGAAGGCCTTCTGCACCGTTTCAACAAGGATGAAATCCGGGCCGTGCTGGGCCATGAGATCGGCCACGTGGCCAATGGCGACATGGTGACCCTGACCCTGATTCAGGGCGTGGTGAACACCTTCGTGATTTTCGCATCCCGGGTGATCGGCTCGTTTGTCGACCGGGTGATTTTCAAGAACGAAAACGGCCACGGGATTGGTTTCTTTGTGGTCAGCATGGTCGCGGAACTTGTACTGGGTATCCTGGCCAGCACCATTGTGTTCTGGTTCTCCCGTCGCCGGGAATTCCGGGCTGACATTGCCGGCGCCCAACTGGCAGGGCGCGGTGCCATGATCAGTGCCCTGGCCCGCCTGAAACAGGAAAGCGAGGTACCGGACCAGATGCCGGATACCCTGCAGGCCTTCGCTATCAACCGCGGAGCCCGCTCCGGCCTGGCGGCCCTGTTCATGACTCACCCGCCACTGGAAGACCGCATTGCAGCACTACAGAATGCGCAGCTCTGAGGCGTAGGGTTTAAAAAGCAAAAAGGGGCGAATTCACGCCCCTTTTTTGTATCCGCAGCTACCTGCCAGCCCTCAGATCTTGAGCTTGAAACCCATCGCCTTGAAGCTGTCCTGCAGGGACTTGCTACTGCCCTTTAGCTGAACCTTCAGACTGGAGCATTCCCGCCGTACCGGGTAGTCCCGGCGAAGCCGGTCAAAGGCCACACCCCGCTCTTCCGGGCTTCCTTTCATCGCCAGACGCAGACGGGCATCGTCCTGTCGGGGATCGTAACAGGCCCGGAGCGCAATGCGGTTGGCCACATCCTCGGCGGCATTGCTGGTGAACGACACCTTGCTCATGGCCGGTTCCGGCAAAAACTGGCCAGCCTTCTTGCGCACCGGCAACCCCAGAAACTGACACAGTGCCTGGTAGATCATTTCGGTTCCCTGCACCTTGCCTTCCAGGCTGTAGCCGGCAATATGGGGCGTTGCCAGCCAGGTCAGCGCCACCAGCTCGGGACTGATACGGGGCTCACCTTCCCAGACATCCAGCGCCACCAGTGGTGCATCTGCCTGCTCGAGACGCTGCTTAAGGGCTCCGTTATCGATCACTTCGCCACGGCCTGAGTTGATCAGCAATTGGTCGGGCCGAAGGGTCGAAAGTTCGGCTTTGGAAATCATGTGGTGGGTAGCATGGGCGCCGGTTCGGGTCAGCGGCGTGTGCAAGGTAATGACATCGCACTCCAGGGCTTCCGCCAGGCTGACAAAGGCTTGCTCTGACTCCGGCTCGGCATCCTGCCTTGGCGGATCACACAACCGGACCTCAAAGCCGAGCCGGTCCAGCACCCGGGCCAGGGTTCCGCCCACATTGCCGACACCGACAATCCCGACACTCAGGGAACTCCAGTCATCCAGGCCCTGACGCTCTGCGAACAGGGAAAGCACCGATAACACGTATTCCGCCACGCTGCTGGCGTTACAACCGGGGGCGGCCGCAAAGCGGATACCCTGTTGTTCCAGCCAGTCGAGGTCAACGTGATCGGTGCCGATGGTGGTGGTGCCCACAAACTTTACGCGGGTACCTTCCAGTAATCCGGACCCTACCGGGGTGACCGACCGCACCAGCAGGATGTCGGCATCTTGCACCTGGTCCCGGGTCAGGGTTCTTCCGGTAACCCGGCGAATGTCACCGATATCCCCGAAAAAGGCGTCGAGTAACGGAATATTCTCATCTGCAACAATCAACATAACCTGTCTCCGGACTCCCGATCAGTTGCGACGCGGGCGCGGGCCACCACGGCCACCAGAACCCCGGTTGCCCTGGGGCCGGCGACCTCCCCGCTTGCGGGTGATCGGCGGATTCTCCATGGACGCCATCAGGTCCTGATCAGGCACCGCAGTTTTCAGCTTCTGGCTGATGTACTTCTCGATCTCCGGCAAGGCGAAAGAGTCTTCTTCTCCGGCAAAGCTGATGGAAACACCGGTGCTGCCCGCCCGGCCGGTACGGCCGATCCGGTGCACATAGTCCTCGGCGTTCTCCGGCAGGTTGTAGTTGAACACGTGGGTTACGCCGTTTACGTGAATACCCCGGCCCGCCACATCGGTTGCCACCAGCACCTGGATCTGCCCCTTCTTGAACTGGTCCAGGGTTTTCAGGCGCTTGTTCTGGGCAATTTCTCCGGACATCAGGGACACTTTCACGCCCTGGTTGCGGAGGTCTTCTTCCAGGTCACGGCACTGGTCACGGCGGTTGGCGAATACAATAGCCTTGTCCACTTCCGGACGCTTCAGGTAATTCACCAGTACTGGCAGTTTGTCGTCGTCAGACACCAGGTAGACCGTTTGCTCAACCCGCTCGGCGGTTTTCTGTTCCGGCTCGATTTCCACAAACTCGGCGTTACGGGTCCACATGGAAGCCAGGTTCAGTACGTCCTGGTTGAAGGTGGCGCTGAACAACAGGGTCTGGCGCTCATCCTTGGGCGTGCATTTGCGGATAATGCGCTTGACGTCCGGGATAAAGCCCATGTCGAGCATCCGGTCCGCTTCGTCCAGGATCAGGATGTCGAGCTGGTCCAGGAACACATCCTGGGAGCCCAGGAAGTCGATCAGCCGGCCCGGGGTAGCCACCAGGATGTCCACGATTTCGTTCTGCAGCTGTTCCCGCTGCTTGTCGTAGTTCATGCCGCCCACCACGGTCACCACGTTATGGCCGGTGTACTGGCAAAGCTGCTCGGCGTCCTTGGCAATCTGCATGGCCAGTTCACGAGTCGGCGCCAGGGCCAGGACCCTCGGTTCCGAGGCAAAGCGGTCTTTCTCGTCGATCGGGGTTTCCAGCAGGGTCTGGATGGCGGTAATCAGGAAGGCCGCGGTTTTGCCGGTGCCGGTCTGGGCCTGGCCGATCAGGTCTTCACAGGCCAGGGTCCAGGGCAGGGTTTCCGCCTGGATAGGCGTGCAGTATTCAAAGCCGATTTTGGTAATGGCATCCAGCAGGCGTTGATCCAGGTTGAGGTCACCGAAGCGTAGGTCGCCCGTATGTTTGATTTCAGATGTCATAGAGTGTCTGCTGTCCTTGATTTAAGGTATTCATTCCCCGCCGGCGCTATGCGAACCTTGTCGTGGTTCCAGTCTTGGCCGATGCGGGTTGAAGTGTTGTAGAACTGCTTGAGTGTGTCAAAAAACTGCTGGGCCCGTTCCGGCAGGCCATGCTCGAGGTAATCCGCAGCCTGTTTACAAACGTTACGCCGGAAGGCCTGTTCGTCGGCCGCGCCGTCGCCTGCCAGGTTGTCCACACTGATATGGAACCGCGAACCGGCCGCCAGCGAAAACAGCCACTCGATGGCCTGGGGCCGGATTTCAACGTTCTCGAAGGCCTGCTGCTGCTCCGGGGTACGCCCGTCCGGACAATACCAGTAACCATAGTCGTGCAGTGTTCGGCGGTGCTCACCGGCAATACACCAGTGGGCAATTTCGTGCAGGGCGCTGGCAAAATATCCGTGGGCAAAAACCACCCGGGCAAACCCGTCGGGCTCGCTGGCAGGAATGTATTCCGGTTCGTCGCTGCCCCTGACCAGTAGCGTCCGGCAGCTTTCCCGGAACAGGTCATTGAACAGCATGATAAGATCGTCTGGATTGTGGTTCATCGGTTGGCTATTGTGCGACTTTACTCCGGCCAATACCAGAGGGAACTTTAGCGGGGCCCCCGTGTCCACCCCCCCGGCAGAACGACTTCATGCATTTACGACACAGGATTATCACGAATTCATGACAACGCTCTCTGATCCCGGTATCCGCCGCCACGCCCTTTTGCTGCCTGCACTGCTTTTGCTCGCCATGCTGGGCCTGTTGGCGTCCTCGCCCGCGCAAGCTTTCGGCAACTCCGGAAACTCCCTGTTCGGCGGCGGAAACGGCGACTTCCTCCCCGTGGATGAAGCCCTCCCGTTTAACTTCTCCACCGATCAGGGCGCTGTTGTGCTGTCCTGGGATATCACCCCCGGACACTACCTGTACAAGTCCCGCATCAGGATTAACCCCGTCACCGAGGGTGTCACCCTCGGAGAACCCGCTTTTTCCCTGCCGGGCACCCTGACCGAAGACGACTTCTTCGGTGAAATGGAAGTCTTCTTTGGTCCCGTAGAAGCCCGGGTGCCGGTAAACCTGCCGGATGGTGTCCGCGAAGCAGAACTCCAGGTGACCTACCAGGGCTGTGCGGAAGCCGGTCTTTGCTACCCGCCACAGACCCGGGATGTGCTGTATTATCCAGGCGGAAACGGTGGTGAATCCGCCGCTGCCGCAACCAGCAACAGCAGTGGCAGCGCTTCCGGCACCAATTCCGGCCCGGGCTCTGTTCCGGGGGCAGACACTTCCAGCGCCAGCGGCCTGGCCAGCTTCCTTTCCAGCCAGACCATCTGGATGATTGCCGGCCTGTTTTTCCTGCTGGGGCTGGGCCTGACCTTTACCCCCTGCGTGCTGCCCATGGTGCCGATCATGTCCAGCATGGTTTCGGGCCATAACACCCGCTCCACCGGCCAGGCGCTAATGCTGTCCGGCAGTTATGTGCTGGGCATGGCCATTACCTATGCCGCCGCCGGGGTGATCACCGGTTTGCTGGGAGCCAGCTTCAACCTGCAGGCGCACCTGCAATCGCCCTGGGTGCTCGGGGTCTTTGCGGCGATGTTTGTTGTCTTTGCCCTGTCGATGTTCGACATGTTTGAAATCCAGCTGCCGCGCTTTATCCGGGAGCCCCTGAACGATGCCAGCCAGAAGATGACCGGCGGCCGGGTACTGAGCCTGTTCGGTATCGGCGCGCTGTCTGCCCTGATTGTCTCACCCTGCGTGTCGGCGCCCCTTGCCGGCAGCCTGCTCTATATTTCTACCACCCAGGATGCGGTCATTGGCGGCGTTGCCCTGTTGTCCCTGGGCCTGGGTATGGGCGTGCCACTGATCCTGGTAGCCGTGGGCGGGCGCAAGCTGCTGCCTACCTCGGGCCACTGGATGACTACCGTCAAACACTTCTATGGTGTGATGCTGCTGGCCGTGGCCATCTGGCTGGTCGAGCGGCTGATTCCGGCCTGGGCCGGGCTGACGCTCTGGGGTCTGCTGATTGCCATCACCGGCGTGCAACTGGGCGCCTTTGATGCCGCCAGGGCCGGCTGGGAGCGCACCCGCAAAGGCTTCGGCCTGGTGTTTTTTGCCTACGGCCTGGCCTTGCTGGCCGGCGCGGCTGGCGGGGCCAGTGATCCCCTGCGCCCGCTGGATCCCTTTGTAGCCACCGCCGGTACCGTGTCAGCGGCTGGCGCTACCGAAGCCCACGCGCCTTTCGAGCGGGTAGAAGACCCGGAGCAGATCCGCGCCATGCTGGCCGATGCCCGCAGCGCCGGGCAGCCCGTAATGCTCGACTTCTACGCCGACTGGTGTATTTCCTGCAAGGTGATGGAACGCAACGTGTTCAGCAAGCCGGATGTGATTCAGGCATTACAGCCCTACACCCTGTTGCAGATTGATATGACAGATAACACCCGGGCCCAGCAGGCCCTTCTGGACGAACTGGGCCTGTTCGGCCCGCCGGCCATCCTGTTTTACCGCAACAATGGCGAGGAGCTGGGCCAGGCCCGGATTCTGGGAGAAATGGACAGGGAGCAGTTCATGGATCATCTGGGCAAGGTCGCCCGGGAAAGCTGAGCTGACTTGCGTTGACCTGTCCGGCGTCAGCCTTCGCTGCGCCGGATCAGGTATACATATTCCCCACCCTGCTCCTGCTCACCTACCAGCTCGTGGCCAAGAAACTGGCAGAAGCGCGGGATATCGCGGGTAGTCGACGGGTCTGTGGCCAATACCCGCAGCACCTGCCCGGGTTCGACATCGTTAATGCGGTTGTGCAGCATCATCACCGGTTCCGGGCAAAACAGCCCCCGGGCATCAAGTTCCGCGTCAAAATCTGAACCTGCCAACATTGCCTCCCGAAGTTCTCGTGATTTTTCAGAATTCAGTGCTAAATTATTGTTTATAGCATCGAAAATAAAGGAGATTTTCATGATCCGGGTTCTGATTGAACGCCATATTGCCGAAACACTCGAATCTGCCTACGAAGAACGGTCACGACTGGTGCTCCAGCAGGCGGTAGGCGCCCCCGGGTTTATTTCCGGCGAAACCCTGGTCGACAGCCACGACCCCAACCATCGCATCACCCTGGCCAACTGGCGTTCAGAAGCCGACTGGCAACGCTGGTTCCACTCGGAAACCCGCAAGAACCTGATGGCAGAACTGATACCGATGATGGACCAGGACGAAGCCATTACCGTGCTTGAGCAAAGCCCCATGCCATAAGGGGCTAATCCAGCCGCTCGATAAAACAGGTGATCTCTTCACGGTCGTGGTAAAGGTGGCGGGCCTTCAGCTGGCAATGCAGGCCCGCATCCTCCAGCCCCTGCACCAGTATTTCCCGGCACACCAGCCATTCCTCGTAACGTTTTTTCATGGGCAGCTTGAGATTGAATACCGTGTAGCGACATAGCTTGTCACCCATCCAGTCAACCGCCATCCGGGCCGTCCGACGGGGCTTGTCGACGATATCGCACACCATCCAGTCCAGGGCCCGCCTCGGCCGCCAGGCGTAGCCATCGGCCTCCACATGTTCCACATGGCCACTGGCCATCAGCTCCGGGTTCATGGGGCCATTGTCTACCGCCGTTACCATCATGCCCTGCCGCACCAACTGCCAGGTCCAGCCGCCGGGAGCGGCGCCCAGGTCAACCGCCTTTTTGCCGCCGCCGAGATAATCCAGCCAGCGCTCCTTCGGCAGAAACACTTTCCAGGCTTCTTCCAGCTTGAGCGCCGACCTGCTGGGGGCTGACGCCGGCAAACGCAATCTGGGCACGCCACCGACAAAGGGTGACCGGTTGCCGGCCAGGCTGTAACCCACCACAGCCGTGCTGAAATCCGTCAGCAGAATTTCCAGCCTTACCGGTGCCTCGGCCTCCTGATCGTCCTTTAACAGGCCGGCACCGCGCAGACCTTTTGACAGGGGCGCCACCCATTTGCGGGCGAAGTTGCCAAGGTCCCGGTCGTCATTGATTTCCGACAGCCGTACCTCCAGGCGTGCACAGCGGTCGCCCTGCCACTCCTGATCATTCAGGAACGCCAGGATCGCCCCTACCCGATCGCTGGCCGGCAATTCGCAATCGCCCAGCAGCGCAAACCAGTCCCGGGTGAAGACCAGGCTATCCAGGGCCACGCGGCGCATCAGTTCTTCGGCCGGCTCGTTGCCACCAATGGTGAAGCGGAGTAACCCGGTGTTCTTGCCGGGCTGGAAATAACCAAAAATACCGGCCGCCGCAGCCTGGTCGGTCAGTTCCTGACCTGCCTCGGTCTCGAACCCTGGCCGGCATATCAGCATGATCTGTTGCATATAAAGTGTTTCCCGGGGGCCGTCAGGAAAATGGCACCTGGCCGGCCACGAAAGTTGAACCTGTTTAACGGTCGCTCTGGTTTATTCTGGCTACACTTCCCGCTTTGCTGTTACGGGATGTTGTCTATGCTCAACCGAGCCTGTGCCCTGTTTGTAGTGGCTTTGCTGGCCCTGGCCCTGTTCGGCCCGGAGCAGGCCTTTGCCGCCGAGCGCTGCACGGTGCTTGATGCTGCCAGCGCAGACGCCCGACAGCGCATCAATGATCACCTGTGCTTTTACAGCGCCCGTCCCGGCGACCCGGCCCACAGCGCCAGGTTTCCGGGCGCCTTGCCCGAGAACCTGCAATGGCAGGCGGCGCAGGGCCATGACCTGGTGTTCAGCCATACCGACGCGGTGTACTGGGTGACGCTCACGGTCCGTAACAGCAGCCCGCAACAGGCGTTCTGGTTCCTGAAACTCAGTTATCCGCTGCTGGATGAAATCACCTTCTGGCAACACACCCCGGACAATCCCGGGCAGTACACCGAACTGGAACCACCCCTGCAAACCGGTGACCGCTTCCCGTTTGCCAGCCGGGGCATAGATTACCGTTATTACCTGCTGCCCGTCACACTGGATGCACAGGAAGAACGCGCCATTACCCTCCGGATTCACAGCAGCGGTGCGCTCAATGTGCCACTGTCACTGGTCACACCCGGCGAAGCCGTCGCCGAGAGCAACCACCTGACCCTGGTGCACGGGCTGTTCTACGGTGCACTGCTGGTGCTGGCGGTGTTCAACCTGGTGTTGTTCTTCAGCTCCGGTACCCGCTACTACTTTTTTAACGCGTTCTACATAGTCTCCATGGCCCTGTTCCTGTTTGCCATGGGCGGGCTGGCTAACCAGTACTTCTGGCCCGACAGCACCGAGCTGGCCAATCAGTCGATCCCCCTGGGGCTGGCCCTGTGTTCCCTGGCCATGGTGTTGTTTGGCGGCTCTTTCCTGGAAATCGAATCCGGCACCCTTGCGGCAAAGGCCATGCAAATTCTGGCATGGACCTCAGTCGGCTTCCTTGTAGCCAGCTTTATTCTGCCGTACTCGAAAAGCATCCTGCTGAATACCTTCCTGACCCTGTCGGTGATTGCCAGCCTGTCGGTGATTGCCACCATTCGCTGGCGCCAGGGTTACCAGCCCGCGTTCTGGTATCTCGGCGCCTGGCTCGTGATGGTGGTTGGTGCCTTGCTGTACGCCCTGGCTGCTTTCGGCCACCTGGGCGACTATCAGGCCCGGGAAGTCATGATGCAGGCGGCCATCGGTGCCCAGGTGGTGCTGCTGAACTACGCCTTGGTGCAACGGTGGCGTCTGCTGAACCAGAAGTTGCTGGATATCGAACAGCAAGCCAGGACCGAACTGGAATTCAAGGTACACGAGCGCACCACCCAGTTACGCAACACCATGCAGGAACTGGAACAGGCAAACCGGAAACTGGCGTCTCTGAGCCTCAACGACGCCCTGACCGGGCTGTACAACCGCCGGCACATGGATAACATCATGCCGGAACTCTGTGCCGAGGCCCGGCGCACCGGCCAGCCACTGACACTGGCCCTGGTCGACGCCGACCACTTCAAGCGGATCAATGACACCTGGGGCCATGATTTTGGCGACCAGTGCCTGAAGAAGATCGCCGACAACCTGGCCAGCCACGTTAAACGCCCCAGAGATGTCGCCATCCGGTTTGGTGGTGAAGAATTTGCCCTGCTGTTACCGGAGACAACGCCCGATGGCGCCATCACTCTGTGCCAGTCCATCCTCCAGGCCATGCGAACCACGGTAATCCGAACACCCGATGGCGCCGACCTGTGCCTGACCCTGAGCGCCGGCATTGCCGCCCTGCAACCGGGCGAAGGCCCCAGGGAGCTGTTCCGCCGGGCCGACGAAGCACTTTACACTGCCAAGGCGGCGGGACGGGACCAGGTCAGGGGCGCACCGGGCACTCACGAGGCTGTGACAAAATCCGCCAAAAACTGACGGGTATGGCCGGCCGCCTGCTGAATCAGGCTGGCCTGGGTTTCGGGATGCCGCACCGGAGGCTGGAAATCGTGGTTACCACCATCCAGCCAGACCAGCTTCGAAATCCCCGCAATCTCACCCTGGGCTGCCAGCTCATCCGGCTTGCCGAACGGATCCCGGGTGCCCTGCACCACCATCAACGGACAGGCCACCTGCGACAGGTGATCAATACGCCAACGGTCTGGCTTGCCCGGGGGATGGAAAGGATAGCCGTAACACACCACACCACGGATACCCGCCACGGCTTCGCCGGCAAGCACTGAAGCCATGCGACCGCCCATGGACTTGCCCCCGATCAGTAGCCTGGCTCCGGGCCCGACTTCCTGCCGGACGGCCGCCACCACTTCGGAAAAACACTCGAGCAATTTCGGCTGCCGGTCCGGCGGGCGTTTTTTGCCGTCTTCCCGGCGTTTCTGCATATAAGGAAACTCGAAACGGACACAGGCAATGCCCTGGTCATCCAGGGCTTCGGCCAGCGCCTCCATAAAGGGAGAATCCATCGGCGCACCGGCCCCATGGGCCAGAATCATTACCATTTCGGCCTGTTTGCCATAGCCTTTGGTCTTAATCAGCTTCACATCGTTCACCTGTTACCTCTGGAGGGGTATCATTTGGCCACGCGCAAGTGGGTATCTGTTGCCCTTTCAGGGCTTCTGAACCGGGAATGATTGTCATTGCAACTTACTGGTAAAACTCCGGAATCCGGCGAATTTGACGGATATCAGGAGTTGACCTGAATCATTGCAAACAACTAACGGTTTCTCCATACTTGCGCCCGCATAATTCCCCATCCTGAACCCATTGGTAAGGCTATGAGCACAGTAAATGCAAACCTGACATACAACTACAAGGTGGTGAGACAATTCGCCATCATGACAGTGGTATGGGGTATTGTAGGCATGGCTCTGGGTGTGCTGATTGCAGCGCAGCTGGTTTGGCCATCCCTCAACCTCGACCTGCCCTTTACCCACTTCGGCCGACTGCGGCCGCTGCATACCAACGCCGTAATCTTCGGCTTTGGCGGAAGTGCCCTTTTTGCAACGTCCTACTACGTCGTTCAGCGGACCTGCCAGGCTCGCCTGATGTCTGACGGGTTGGCGGCGTTCACCTTCTGGGGCTGGCAAGCGATCATCGTGGCTGCTGCCATCACCCTGCCGATGGGCCTGACAACGTCCAAGGAATACGCCGAGCTGGAATGGCCGATTGACATCGCGATTGCGGTTGTCTGGGTCAGCTACGCCCTGGTGTTCTTCGGAACCGTGATGAAGCGTAGCACTCCGCACATCTACGTTGCCAACTGGTTCTACGGTGCGTTCATCATTACCGTTGCTGTACTGCATATCGGTAATAACATGGCGCTGCCGGCCACCGCCTTCAAGTCGTACTCCGCCTATGCGGGTGTTACCGATGCGATGATGCAGTGGTGGTACGGTCACAACGCGGTGGGCTTCTTCCTGACTGCCGGCTTCCTGGGCATGATGTACTACTTCGTTCCCAAGCAGGCCAACCGTCCGGTTTACTCCTACCGTCTGTCTATCGTGCACTTCTGGGCACTGATCGCCACCTACGTGTGGGCCGGCGGCCACCACCTGCACTACTCTGCCCTGCCTGACTGGGCACAGACTGCCGGTATGGTTATGTCCCTGATCCTGCTGGCTCCGTCCTGGGGTGGTATGATCAACGGCATGATGACCCTGTCCGGTGCCTGGCACAAACTGCGCACTGACCCGATCCTGCGCTTCCTGGTGGTTTCTCTGTCCTTCTACGGTATGTCTACCTTCGAAGGCCCGATGATGTCTATCAAGACCGTCAACGCTTTGTCCCACAACACTGACTGGACCATCGGCCACGTGCACTCCGGCGCCCTGGGCTGGGTTGCCATGATCAGTATCGGCGCGGTTTACCACCTGATTCCGAAACTGTGGGGCATCCAGGCCATGTACAGCACTGCCCTGATCAACGCTCACTTCTGGCTGGCTACCGTAGGCACCGTGCTTTACATCGCCGCCATGTGGGTGAATGGCATCATGCAAGGTCTGATGTGGCGTGCAGTGAACGAAGACGGCACCCTGACCTACAGCTTCGTAGAAGCGCTTGAAGCCTCCTACCCGGGCTACTTTGTACGCTTCATCGGTGGCGCGATCTTCCTGACCGGCATGCTGATCATGGCCTACAACGTGTACATGACCGTACGCCAGAAAGACGCCGTTGCAGAAGATAATGCTGCGGTTCAGGCGGCGTAAGGGAGAGAGACCAGATGAGACACGAAATAGTCGAAAAGAACCTTGGTCTGATGATCGTGCTGATCGTGCTGACCATCAGTGGCGGTTTCCTTGCGGAAGTGGTGCCCCTGTTCTTCCACAAAGAGGTGAACGAGCCGGTCGAAGGTCTGGAGCCTCTGTCCGCTCTGGAACTGGAAGGCCGGGACATTTACATCCGTGAGGGCTGCCACGTGTGCCATACCCAGCAGATCCGTCCGTTCCGGGCTGAGACTGAGCGTTATGGCCACTACTCCGTTGCGGGCGAGTTCGTTTATGACCGTCCGTTCCTGTGGGGTTCCAAGCGTACCGGGCCGGATCTGGCTCGTGTAGGCGGTCGTTACTCGGATGCCTGGCAGCGCCAGCATCTGTACGATCCGCGCAGCGTGGTACCCGAATCCAACATGCCTGCCTTCCCGTGGCTGTTCGAGAATCGTGTTGATCACGGTTCCATTGAGTCCCGGATGAAGACGCTGCAGACGCTTGGCGTGCCATACAGCGACGAGCAGATTGCCAACGCAGCGAGTGAGATCGAAGGCAAATTTGAAATCGAAGCGCTGGTCGCATACCTGCAGCAGCTGGGTACTGTGATTTCAGAGAAGCGGTGATCCCATGGATATTAATGAGTTACGCGGCATTCACACGCTGCTGGTAATGGCAGCGTTCTTCGGGATCGTCTGGTGGGCGTACAGCGCCCACCGCAAGAAGGCCAACGACGAGGCAGCACACCTCCCCTTCGATGACGACGAAGTCGAAAAGCGTACTCTCGAACAGGAAAAAACGGAGAAGAAACAATGAGTACCTTCTGGAGCATCTGGGTCAGTGTGATCGTGCTCGGTACCGTTTTCGGCTGCTGGTGGCTCCTCTGGGCCACCCGCAAGAGCCAGACAACCGACACTGAAACTGACCGCACTATGGGCCATGCCTTTGACGGCATCGAGGAATACGACAATCCGCTGCCGAAGTGGTGGTTCTACCTCTTCATCGCGACCTGCGTATTCGCCCTGGGCTACCTGGCCCTGTACCCGGGCCTGGGTAACTACAAAGGCCTGCTGGGCTGGACTTCTACTAACCAGTGGGAAGCAGAAGTTGCCGAGGCTGACGAGAAATACGGCGAAATCTATGCCCAGTACGGTAACACCGCCATTCCGGAACTGGCCCAGGACGAAGACGCCATGAAAATCGGCCAGCGCCTGTTCGCCAACAACTGTTCCGTATGCCACGGCACTGCCGCTCGCGGCCAGGTGGGCTTCCCCAACCTGACTGACGACGACTGGCTGTGGGGCGGCGAGCCGGACCAGATCCTGCACAGCATCGCCAAGGGTCGTAACGGCAACATGACTCCGAAAGGAACCATGCCGAACATGACCAACGAGCAGGTTGACCAGGTGGTTAACTACGTTCTGAGCTTCAGCGGCCGTGAACTGGACGCCGAAGCAGCGAAGGCCGGTGAGCAGGTGTTCGCCCAGGCGTGCGTGGCCTGTCACGGTGCCGACGGTACCGGCATGGCAGCCATGGGTGCCCCGAACCTGACCGACAACGTGTGGCTGTATGGTTCCACCTACGAGTGGATCAAGGAGACCGTGGTTAACGGTCGCCAGAACCAGATGCCCGCACAGGAAGGTCGTCTGACCGACGACCAGATTCAGATTCTGGCGGCTTACGTTTACAGCCTGTCAAACTGAGTCAGACCCGGCCAGGTTAGCCCTGGCCCGGTCTTTTCAACCCTGTATCTGCCCTCGCGGGTACAGGCTTGAGAAGATCAGCAGACCCGCCGAGGCCCGCTCCCAGCTTTACCCTATACCGGGAGGTACCCATGAGTAACGAGATTCCTGTCAAGCAGGTTGACCCATCCTCCGATCCCTCGAACAACAAAAACAAGAAAGCAGAAACCGTTGACCTCTACGCAAGTCGTGAAAAGATTTACGTGAAGGAGGTAAAAGGCTTTTTCCAGAGAATCCGGAACGTCAGCCTGACCGTGCTCATGGGCATGTATTTCCTGTTTGTCTGGCTCACACTGGACGGCCAGCCCCTGATCCACTTTGACCTGCCGGCTCGCGAGTTCCACCTTTACGGCATCACCTTCTTCCCGAAAGATTTCTTCCTGCTCTCGGGCATGCTGATTATCAGCGCCTTCGGCCTGTTCTTCATCACCACCCTGTTTGGCCGTGTCTGGTGTGGTTACACCTGCCCGCAAACCGTGTGGACCTTTATCTTCATGTGGATTGAAGAAAAGGTGGAAGGCAGCCGCAACAAGCGGATGAAACTCGACAAGGCCCCCAACTCCCGGGAAAAGGTCACCAAAAGAACCATCAAACACGCACTGTGGCTGTTTGTTGCCTTTGCCACCGGCGTCACCTTTGTTGGCTACTTCTACCCGATCCGCGAACTGATCGTGGACCTGTTCACCCTGCAGGCCAACGGCTGGGCCTATTTCTGGGTTGCCTTCTTCACCGTTGCCACCTACCTGAACGCCGGCTGGATGCGTGAGCAGGTCTGCCTGTATATGTGCCCGTACGCCCGGTTCCAGTCGGTAATGTTTGACCCCAACACCCGGGTCGTCTCCTACGACCCGAACCGGGGCGAGCCTCGCGGCAAGCGCAAGAAAGGCGTCGCGCCTGAAGAGGTAGGCCTTGGCGACTGTATCGATTGCGAGCAGTGTGTGCAGGTGTGCCCTACCGGCATCGATATCCGTGACGGCCTGCAATACGAGTGCATCGGCTGTGCGCTGTGTATTGATGCCTGCGACGAAGTCATGGATAAGATGAATTACCCGAGAGGGCTGATTCGCTACACCACCGAGAACGAACTGGAAGGCAAGACCTCCAAGCTGCTGCGTCCGCGTACCTTCGGTTACGGTGCGGTACTGCTGCTGATGATCGGTGCGATGATCTTTACCGTGGCTACCCGTGTACCGGCCAAGATGGACGTACTGCGGGACCGTGGCGCACTGTTCAGCTTCAACGGCGAAGGCCGGGTAGAGAACTCCTACACGGTGAAGATCCAGAACATGTCGGAAGTGCCCCAAACTTTCGAACTGAGCGTTGACGGCATGGAAGGTATCCGGATTCTGACCGAAACCACCTTTACCATCAGCAGTGGCGAGAATCGCTCCCTGCCGACGGTTGTGGACGTTCCGCCGGAGTCTATTGTTGAATCCAACAACACCATTCGCTTCTTTGCAGAATCAGAGACAGATCCGTCCCTGAACCTGGAAACTGAAAGCCGTTTTGTTGGTCCAAGGCCCCGTTAACGACCCATGCGCGGGTCTAAAGCCATCATCCGAGATTGAAGAGTAATGACTGATAACGCACCTGTTGCACCCTGGTACCGCCAGCCCTGGTTCTGGTTTCTGACCATTTTCCCGCTGGCGTCGATCATGTGGGGGATCACCACCCTGGTAGTGTCTTCCAGCCTGGACAACTCCATGGTGTCAGACGATTACTCCAAGGAAGGCCGGGGCATCAACATGTCCATCGCCCGGGACGAGCGCGCCGCTGAACTGCAGCTGGCCGGCGAACTGAGCCTGCAGGACAAATCTGCCACCCTGATGCTGGATACCGCTGACGGTGCGGCAGACTATCCGTACCTGGTGTTCAACCTGTATCACCCGACCCTGTCCGGCCAGGACAAAACCGTTCAGTTCACCCGTGTGGCCCCCGGAGAGTACCGTGGCCAGCTGTTTGAGCAGGTCAGTGGCCGCTGGTATTACGACCTGCAGGGTCCGGACAACGACTGGCGGGTAAAAGGCGAAGTGCGCCTGCCCTCTTCCTCTCCAATCACCATTGATGCGAAAGGCAACGCCCAAGGGTGACCGCCCTGAATTGTTTCCATTGCGGAGAGCCAGCGGACGGTGATCCTCCGATCACGCTGGACCTGAACGGAACACAACAGCATTTCTGCTGCCAGGGCTGCAAAGCCGTGTGTCAGACCATCCACCAGGAAGGTCTGACCGGTTTTTATGACTTCCGTACCGAACCAGCCGTCACGCCCCGGGAACTCACCCGTGCCGAGGTTGAGCGCCTGAGGGAGCTGGACCATCCGCTGGTACAACAATCCTTTGTTTCGCCCGTCAAAGCGGGACAGGAAGCCCAGCTGCTGATTGGCGGGATTACCTGCGCAGCCTGTATCTGGCTGCTGGAAAACCACATGAAGCAGCAACCGGGTGTGCTGAGCTTCACTGTTAACCACACCACCCAGCGCGCCAGGCTGGTCTGGGCGCAGGATCAGACCCGCCTGAGTGACCTGCTCATCGCCATCCATGAGCTGGGCTACACCGCCCGCCCCTACCAGGCGGACGAAGCAGAACAGGCCCTGAAGGCCGAACACCGTTCCATGTTGATCCGGCTTGCGGTGGCAGGCATCGGCACCTTCCAGAGCATGATGCTCGCGTTTCCGCTGTATTTCGAACTGATCAACGACCTGTCCAACGATTTTGTCAGCTTCTTCCGCTGGTTCAGCCTGCTGGTGGCCACACCCGTGGTGTTCTACAGCGCCCGGCCGTTTTTCCGTAACGCCCGGCGCGACCTGCAATCCCGGCACCTGACCATGGACGTGCCGGTAGCCATTGCCATCGGCCTGGCCTATGCCGCCAGCGCCTGGATTACCGTGTTCGGCGGCCACGAGGTGTATTTCGAATCGGTCTGCATGTTTACCTTCTTCCTGCTGCTGGGCCGGTACGTGGAAGTGCAGGCGCGATACCGGGCTGGGCTCACCGGAAACGCATTGGCCGGGTTCCAGCCATCAGTCGCTGCCCTGGTAAAGGAAGGCCACGCCGATATCGTGCCGATGCACCAGGTCAAGGCCGGCGACATTGTCCGGGTACGCCCCGGGGAAACACTGCCGGTGGATGGTGAAATTGTTTCCGGTGAATCGACCCTGAACGAAGCTGCTCTGACCGGCGAGTATCTACCCGAAACCCGTCGCCCGGGTGACGCGGTCCATGCCGGCAGCGTCAACGGCGAGAATCCGCTGGATGTCCGAGTAATCAAGGCCGGCGCCCAAACGCGGCTGTCCGGAATCCTGCGGGTGCTGGACCGGGTCCAGTCCGAGAAACCGCCAGTGGCCCGGATGGCCGACCGCATTGCCGGCAAATTCGTTGGCCGTGTATTGATCCTGGCGCCGGTCGTCTGGATCGGATGGTGGCTGGCCGGCGCCGATAACGCCTTCGATATCACCCTGTCGGTTCTGGTGGTCACCTGCCCGTGCGCCCTGTCACTGGCTACGCCCACGGCAATTACCTCCGCCACCGTGCGCCTGCGCAAACTCGGCTTCCTGCCTACCCGGGGCCACACGCTGGAATCCATGAACACCATCGACACGGTGGTGTTCGACAAAACCGGTACCCTGACCCGGGGCGAACTCAGCCTCAGTGGCCAGCAACAGTTCGGCGGCATGGACCAGGCAAGCGCCCTGAATCTTGCAGCCGGGCTGGAGAAGCATTCGGAACACCCGATTGCCAAGGTGTTTCACAGCCTGGCGTCTGTTCCGGTTAGCGACGTAACCAACCACCTGGGCGGCGGCTTATCCGGCATCTACAATGGC
>Ga0208062_100017_pt1 | contig 58109 bp, 50 predicted proteins | sample DeeseametaMP0261_FD_184217 | JGI IMG/M metagenome (GOLD analysis project Ga0208062, IMG submission 184217) | Marine microbial communities from the Deep Atlantic Ocean - MP0261 (SPAdes) | ecosystem: Environmental > Aquatic > Marine > Oceanic | place: South Atlantic Ocean | collected 2011-01-01 | reverse complement strand
CGCGCTGCGATAAAAAGCTACAACGATTTCGTCGAACAACATGGATGCTTCGGCGACGAATTCAGGGAGTTCTGATGGCACAATTCGATGTGTACCCCAACCCGAGCAAAATCAGCAAGGCTCACTCCCGAAATCAGCTTCGCCGATCAGGAGCTGTTGCTGTTAACTCCCCAAATTTCCTCCGTGCCTGAAAAACATCTCAAGAGCCCTATTGGCTCCCTCTCACATTTCAGAGACCAGATTGTTGGAGCTCTGGACCTGGCTGTAACCGGCATTTAACGCCCGGCTCACGCGCCGGCTTGGAGCCGCGAAGCGGCGTAAAATCGACCGCTGTGCAGCCGATTGTTATGTTTTCCCCGAAGTGCTAGATTGTGTATAAAAACTGCAAACTATACACATAGGTGCACCATGAGAACGAACATTGTCATTGACGACCAGTTGATGGCCGAAGCCCTCAAAGCCTCTGGCTACGAAACCAAAAAAGAAGCTGTTGAGCAAGGCCTGAAACTTCTGGTCCGGTTGAGTAAGCAGCAGGAAATTCGAAAACTGCGCGGCAAGGTCAAGTGGGAAGGCGACCTGAATGAAATGCGGAGCGCCGGATGATACTGGTGGATACCAGCGTCTGGATTGACTATTTCAACGGATTCACTAACCCACATACTGACCTGTTGGATGCCTCGATAGTCCAAGGATCTGTCGCTATCGGGGACCTCATATTTCTGGAAATCCTGCAAGGCATCCGCAACGACAAACAATATCGTCAGACCAAACAAAGCCTGATGGCGCTGGATCAGTATGAAATGTTTGGCAAAGATATGGCAGCCAAGTGTGCCGACAATTATCGAGCGCTTCGTAAAAAGGGCATCACGATCAGAAAGACTGCCGATGTGATCATCGCGACATTTTGCATAGAGAAGGAGCTACCCCTGTTGTTCCTGGATCGCGACTTTATCCCTTTTGTTGATCACCTTGGGCTTGAGCCTGCCCTGAGAGAAACATAACGCCAGCCTGCATGCGCGGCTACGGAATGGAGGCGAAGCCGCAATGTAGTGGGTGTCGCCGTGCCTGCCTTGGTTAGCACTTGTTGACCCCTGCGTATATGCTGATAATATACGTTCATGATCAATTGGGCACAAGTTACTGGCTTTGACTGGGACGAAGGTAACTCCCGCAAGAATGCGGAGAAACACTGCGTAAACCAGTCTGAAGCGGAAGAAATTTTCTTTAATGAGCCGCTTCTGGTGCTGGAAGACTCCAAACACAGCCAGACCGAGGCCCGTTTTCATGCCCTTGGTGAAACTGATGATGAGAGATTACTCCACATCACGTTCACACTAAGGCAGAACGGTACACTGATTCGGGTGATTTCCGCTCGCGACATGCACCGAAAAGAGAGGGCCGTTTATGAGCAAACCAAAAAAGATGCCTGAGTTCAAAACTGAAGCAGAAGAACGGGAATTCTGGGAAACCCACGATTCTACCGATTATCTGGACTGGAGCCAGGCCAAGCCGGCATCTTTCCCGAAGCTGAAACCCTCAACCAAGACCATCTCACTCCGGTTGCCGGAAACGCTGCTTGATCGGATCAAAATCGAAGCCAACAAGCGGGACATGCCTTATCAATCGCTGATCAAGGCTTGGCTTGCAGATGATGTGAACGACAGCCGTCGGACCTGAGGTGCTAACGCTGAAGCGCACCGGTGGCTTTGTCGCAGCGCAGCGGAGACAAAGGCATCCGAGTGACGCGCCTGGTTAAATTACTACCGCTCACCTTCAAGGCCATGCCATACCCGGAGAATGATGATGGCACTGGGATGGAGCGAATATCGAACGACATATTTCCCGAAAACCATATCTCGAACAGAGTCAGGCACCGGTGCCATTTCAACTGGTGTGCCCATCTTGGGAAAATCAGGAAGCAATTCGATTTTGCCAACCAGTTCGGTGGCGATCCGGGCTGCCGCCGATGGATTGTGGACTGCAATGAACTCCCTGAGGCGCTGTAAATCTTCAATGGCTTCGTCCGTGTAAACCAGTTTCACTTACCTGACCTCGGTGCATCCTGCTCGTTGTCGGTTCCCCAACTATTAAGCCAGCTGTGAACCTCGCGGGCATCAACAACCTTGCCTTGTGCAGCGGACTCCATTGCTTCTAAGGTCTGTTTCCAGCGCTCTTGCTCCAGCTGCTGCTTTTCTATGTACTCCGATAATGCTTGGTTAATTACCCAACCTTTGCTCCGGTGCAACCTGCCAGCAATTGCTTCCAGGTGCTGTTCAACTTCTGCTTGAAGGCGAACCGTGGTGACGCTCATGACTATACCCTCGAGTTTGGCTACTACAATGTATTACAACATAGTCTACGAGGGTGCGGCAAAAAATTTAACGCCCGGCACAGCGGAAACCGTAACGGAGCGAATTTTTGTGTAAAAATGAGCGCCAGCGAATACACAAAAAGGCGCGTAGTGTAGGTTTTCCGGCTGGTGCCGATTGTTATCTGCATTCAATGTCCTGGCTCCCACTCCGAATACGCCACAATGTGGGAGCCATATTCTAGCCAGGGGACTTCGTGCGATCTCCAAATCTGACGCTCAGGTCTGCTGAGCGGGTCTTCATCAAGGCTGGCCACCCGCAAAATTACACGAGGACTTCCCTCTTTGTACGCGACCAGTTGTGAACCGCAGTTTGAGCAAAAGAAGCGGAATTTTCCGGGAGAGGATTCGAAGCTTTTTAACATTTCCTCGCCCTTCGTCCACCGGAAATGCTCGTGAAGGACTCCCGCTCCGGTATTGAATGCCGCCGAATGAGCTTTCCGGCACGTGCTACAAGAACAGTGCTGAATCGGGGTGTCCAATCGGTCCACCTCGTAACTAACTCCGCCGCAAAGGCAACTCCCTTTCATTTCTCATTCTCCGATGATCCGACACAGATAACGGTTCATGATAACCGGCGGCGACGAACGGCCCGAACACCACCGCAATTTGGTTTTGCTTTTCAATTCAGCACAGACGTATTTTCCGTCCGGTTGATTAGTTTGTTATGTGCCTGTTCTTATTGGTTCGCTATTTTTAGTAGAGTTTCTTTTCCTGTTCCAAACTTACAGATTGCTTCGCAATTTTCTTTCAGGACTGAAAATTTAATATAGTGAATTTTAGTTCCGTTGGATTTAATTGATGGCCTGCTTAACTGTAGCAACAGCTCTTTTTCTCTATTGTCAGGTATTATTAAAAATAAAGAGGAAGGGTTTTCTGGAAACGAGTGATATAGGTCAGTCAGCCTGAGTATTCCCGAATAGATTGAGGTACTTTTTTCAACTTCAAAAGCGCAAACAATATTCTTTGTATTATTTTCAAACCAAATTACATCGATTAATGCAATTGTATTTTTTGTTTCTTTTTCTACATTAATTTCAGGGAAACAAGGGAGGCACAAGGATGAAAAGTTTTTTCCTTGAAAATTTCTAGAACGATCATTAGAAGCACTAATTACTCGATACCCTAAAGCTTTTCCGATCTTCAATAAATGGTATTGCATTTCAGTATGCAAGTTTTCTTGCTCTCTTTCACTGGTTACTTCTTTGTGCCTTTTTTTGAGAAGGTTTTCAATCTTTGCTTTTTCTTTTTCCGAAAGACTTCCTTCGTCGCCAACCATTATTTTTTTTACACCAATGTCAAACAGCAAGCCTGAAATTGCACCTAAATCTTTTGACAGTGATTTTTTATGCTTATTGTTTTTTTGTAAAATGACCTCACGCATACGAAGGTATTCAGTCCAGGAACCAAGTTTAACTTTTTCTTTGAATAAATGATTAAAACCATTGACTATTGCTGTATTAAATGGAGGGATTATTTCAGGATGAAGGAAATATAAAATATTTGCCACTGCCGGACCAAGACCCTTTATTTTCTTCTCATCTAGGTTGATTATTTCCTTTAGGATTTGCTCTTCATTTTTGGCTGCGAAGCAATTTTCAAGAAATTGACCAAAAGACATTTTATTTTCTTCATTTTCATAAATGTCTGGAATTCTTAACTTTGGTTTCCAGTAAAAAGCATGCGATGCTCCAATGAAAACTTGTTTTTGTTCTGTGATACAGTTTAAAACAAACTCTAACGATGAACCTTTGTAGTCATTCCCAAATTCCTTATTTTTAATATCATTGATTACACTTTGAACACCACGGCGTATTGAACGAAAGGCTTTTAGTCTTTCGTCATTATTAATAAACCACGTATTGAATACGGATTCATTGTCAGACCGGTACTTGTCAATTAAGTCGTTTAAGTCACTATTCATATTTTCCTCATTTTTGGCACATAACGCCAGCCAGCATGCGCGGCTACGGAATGGAGGCGAAGCCGCAATGCAGTAGACGTCGCCGTGCCTGGCCTTGTTAGAAATCTGGTCATCGGACAGACCCCGCCAAAGCACTATCCTGGATTTGGGCGTTTGGAGCATATTGCTCAACCAGCGCTTCGACGATGATTCGCTCGGCTGCCGTCGATTTTGGCCCCAGGGTTATAACCAGTTCATCCAATGATTGCTGTGCAAGAGGGACGTCGATGTATCGCACGCCTGGATCAACGTTGTTGATGAATGCATGGCTTATTAAATCACCTCGATTAACGGACTCTGGGCTGTCGTCAGAGCTTGACGAGCCTGGAGTGGGAAGAGCCAGAAGATGAAATCGATATTCATCTTGAAACTCCCAAGAGTCGGACTTCAGACGTGGAAGCTTCGGTAAGCCACTGATTTGTAGATTTACATTTCCTGATTCGGAAACGTTCCTGCGAATCGCAGCGGCGTACTGAGACTCAACGTCTTGAACATAGGTAATGGGGCCACAAAAGAAATCAGAGAAGTAGAGTGGAGCAATAATATAGCCGCTCCCCAAACTCTCTTCCAAAGATAGAGGTCCAACCATTCCTCCCGTGATGTGGATTCCTGCCCACTCGCCTTCTGGCAAAGTGACTCTCCTAAATGGATAGTCGGGCATTTGGATTCGCACTCCCTGCATATTTTTGCTGTACATGTGCCACTGAGGAATGCTCTCTTCTTTCTTTTGGGTCCAACAGCTCACAAAAAAATACTGACCAAAATTCACTCCAGCGTGGACTTGTGCCTCCCGGATATCGTCAACGCCATCAAGCCTCGTAAACCTAATGTTTCTTGATTTCAGAATGAGGGCCAATGACTCAATGCTGGTGTAGTGAAAAATCTCTGCCATGACGAACCTGATCTATTTCTAACGCCCGCAGCATGCGCGGCTTTGGAATGGAGGCGAAGCCGCAATGGAAAAGCCGCCGCCGTGCCCGCGATTGTTAGTGGCAGATGAAAATGCCACCAGATTCCATGCATCCCCATCCATTCGGTGAATGAACTCGAAATTAAAAGGACTCGTTCTCATTTTGATAAGCCGGTACGAGTCGCCGATTGAGGCCTCCATTCTGCAGCAATGAATAAAGCTCCAATTATCGCCAGAGTCTGCCCAATTCCAAGGCGGTGCAGGTTTACGGTTTCGCTTGGCATGTAAAGCAAAAAATAAAGGCCCGTGGCTAGGGCTAAAATTCCAATAATACCCAGAGCATATGATCTCCCAGCACCAGAACTACTCTTATGCTCGGCGTTCACATCCGACTCATCTTTGACCACGCAACCCAAAGAAGCTGGTGGCTCCGGAAGTGACAATTCATGCCGTTCACCGGCCCTATCGACAACCATGACTAGAGAATCATGATTCTTCGCTTCCTCTGTCATGGTCTCAAGTAGCTGAGAGCGAGACCGTACAGAAACTCCGTAAACTTCAACAAGTACATCGTCTGGCTTCAACCCCGCAAGTTCTCCGGCACTGCCTGGCCTCACTGATTTAACTATTACGTGTGACATATCTACTCTACCTGAAAAGTTTTTTCATCGGGTTATGCGGAGTTAACGCCTTCTCCCGGTGGTCGTCTATTGCCACTAACGCTTGCAGCATGCGCGCTTACGGAATGGAGCCGAAGGCGCAATGTAGTGGGTGTCGCCGTGCCTGCACTGGTTATGTTCTTCTTCGTGTTAGCAGCGCCTGCCCAGCCACCCCGAAGAATCAATGTGGATAAAATAACCGAAGTCCTCAGAGGACATGACGGATCGCGCATCAGTGAGCCCAACACCACAATACGGACAACACTTAATTTCGACTGCTGTAGTCCAGAGCGTATCACCCACTTCCTCAAGATATTGATTTTCCTGTAAGTCATCCTCTGTTGCTACCCGCTCAATAACCAAACACCAACCAAGGTCTTCAGAGCCAAAACGGGCTGGCCCCCAACAGATTGAAACGCCATCACTCGGCATCTCGTCACAACAGTGTATGAGATTTGACAGGCTATCCATTTATTTCATCCACAAATATCTGGTCCTCTACGGCATCTGCAATGGCGCGATCCAATCGTGTAAGCAAATCTTCGAATGACTCTTCAGGCCGGCGGACTAACATTGCAAGGCATTGATCTTCATCAGATGCAGTCGCCGCACAGCTAACCGGGCCAACCCTACCAATAGTGATTTCGCCTGAGCCATCAATCAGCAGTTCAATATTCTCGAGTTTCATATGACGAAACCTGACTCTTTGTGAACATAACGTTCGCATAACCGGCCGAAAACAGCGCAGCAGTTTGAGGTCCAGCCCACGTAGTGGGCGAGGTTGATGCGCTTGTTATGAGTTTTTGGGTATTTTGTATGGTTCAAGGATTTCCCTAAATCGTTTCGTTATCTTCGTTTGGAAGTAAGTGCCTTTTTCCTTCCATTTTTTGTCCGATATTGCTGACTCAACCTGATCTAATATCTTGTCATGAGGATAGAGATACAAATATCCTTGCTCAATGAAACCAATATACAAGTTCTTGCCAATGTACTTTTTAGAAAATGAAGGCCCGCCTTTTAGCTGGACTTTTATGTCTGAGATGCCATCAATGTGAACTGCTATAAAGTCCGCTCCATTCCAATCATTACTCAGCCATATACAGTTGTAGCCATAGTCCGCAAGAATAGATGCCGCCTTATGGAAATTATAGGTTTCCTGAGCTTTGGCGTTTAACTCTGAATATTTTATTCTCTGAAGTTTCATTGCCTTGACTCATAACGCTGAGGTAACCGGCGCCGGAGCGATAGCGGAGGGAACCAAAAGCGGTACGCTTTTGGCGTCCGGTTGACCGCCTGGTTAATGGCCGTTCACCACCGTGGTTGAGCCTGGAAACCCAGACCGCATGCCCTCTCCCGGACAGCTTGCACCAACTCGACGGATGGCGAAAGGAACCAGAACGCAAAGGCTACCCGCCCGATTACCGTTTGAGACGGACGGCCCCAAAACTGGGGCACGCCATGAATACCAACACCGCTGGCCATTGTGGCAACCAAACCAGACAGCGAATTTTCCGGCCTTGGCGATCACCAGAGTGAACGAGCGTTGCAACCAAACCCGGTGCCAAGGCCTTTGCACCGCACCCGCCAAAAACTCACAAATGCCGGGCCAATAACGCCAGCCAGCATGCGCGGCTACGGAATGGAGGCGAAGCCGCAATGTAGTAGACGTCGCCGTGCCTGGCCTTGTTAGGCCGTCACCCGAGAACAGAGCCCTCACACTCAATGAAATCGAGCCACTTCTTGAAGTCTGCTTCCGGCATTTGCCCCAAGTGTTCAATATCCTTACTGGATTTCACGACTCCAAGCATGTTGAACAGCGCCACAAACGCAGTGACTTGATAATGAAAAGAAGCCCACGCCGGGCGCTTTAACAAGTCCTGCTTTGCAGAAATGGGCGCGCCTTCCTGATATTCGTCTGGAAGAGCGAGACTATCGGGAACGCAGCACTCGATTCCTTGCAGCAAATCATGACAGTGTTCCAGCGCATACCGAAGCTTCTCACCTACGTAGATGAGCGGCGGGCCATTTCTTGATTCGTTTTTCTCATAGGCCGGCCCATTTGTGCTTTTCATAAAGTCATCGATATCCATGCTTGAACCTCTGTTCGTTCACTGGCCTAACAGCAATTAAAATGGAGAATCCTTTATTTCTTCTTTTGAAAGTGTATTTAGATGTTTATTGATAGCATTTTCTATGAGCTTTACCTTATCTGGTTCTTGCAATATATAGTATTGCATCGTGATGCCATCCGTGCATGTTTTACGATGTGACGAGGTGTTAGCGCGCAGGATAGCTTGAACCTTACCATTGACCCATACTGCGTCTAAATTACCCACTTTGTTATTGAACTCATTCCCCATTCGATTTTTACAAACTTCTATATCTCTATTGTCCACTATTTTTGGCTCGCCATATTTAGCTTCTAATGTTTTTAAACCAACATTAGGAAATGTGACCTCAATACTTATAAGGCGGCCTTTAAAGAAAATAGCTTTGCTATTATAACCGAATTGCTTTAGGTATTCACTAGCGCCGCCAATCGATGAGCGTGATTTAGCCTCGATTACTTCGTAACTCAATCCAGAAACATTGATGCTTTCTATGCTGCCTTTTTCCCCAAAGCTAAACCCATAGCATAATGTTTTATCATCTGGGCGCAAATACTTCATTTCAGATCGCTTTAGCTTCCCATCTCTATCTTTATAGGTGTTACAATTGACCGGATTGATTCCAATGACAGAAATATAATCTGACTTGCTCATGCCGATAGTGATATCGCCAAGGCTGGTTGGGCCGCCACCAGCGAAAGCAGTAAACGGCAAGATCATCAATGCGATAATGATCATTTTTTTCATAACAGTTATTCCTTATTTTTTATTATTCCAAGCTGGATTTAGTTCTTTAATCAATTTCTTTTCAAGAGCTTCAATTCCTGAAACACTATTTAAACTTCTTTCAAATAACACGATTTCTATTTGAATTTCGCCTTTATGCTTGTGCATTAACTGTCCAGCGGGGTAACTTCTTGCACTGCTACTTGTTCGCGTGTAATCACGCAAACGTTTTCGAAAACCGCCATTACTTAGCTCGGTTGCTTTTCCAATGTACACAACTTTTCCATTAAGGATTGCGCGATAGACGCCAATATCCCTGCTGTAATCAGAGAATTCGGAAGTAGCCTCTGATAGTGCCCCCAAAGACACCCAATTTAAATTTTCAGTCATATTATAAGCCATGTTGATTATTTAAGCCTAACGCTGAGGTAACCGGCGCCGGAGCGCCAGCGGAGGGAACCAAAAGCGGTACGCTTTTGGCGTCCGGTTGACCGCCTTGTTAAGCCCCAGGACTCTTGCCTTACTTAAAATCGACCAGCGTATTGCCTTTATGCTGGGAAATCGAAAGAACTGGTTTAGCATCACAGCCTTCGCACCAGAAGTGCACGGTCAAACCGTGACGACGAGCGCTCGGGTTTCCGTCCAAAACGTTATCAACCTCTGCCTTACCGCCAGAAACCGATACATGAACACCAGTTGTCGCGTCCTCGCCACACTCAAAAACCTCAACACCATCGTGGTGAAGGTAACTGTCACCACAAGCCGGACACAGAAGCTGCGCACCGGAGTTCTCTGAGTAGGAGTCAAATTTTGGAATCATTATGAACCTCAGTAATAAAATTTCACGGATGGAAAGGGCTTAACAGTGAATTCTACGAACGAGTTCGTATATCCCGCATTCGTATAATTCCAACCAAAACGCGCCCGAAATTTTTAATTTTTCTAGACAAAAACAACAACCTAAGAAAACGAACCACGGCTACCGCCGGAGTTATACGCCCTGATTCGAGCCACCCCTGCTCCTACTCAGGGGCGTATAACTCCGCCCCTGAAAACCCCACCTCCTAAACATATCAAAAGGTTACTAACTTTTCCCGTGCATTTCCCCGGAGTTTTGCGAACGGGTTCGTATAAGTCCACTGTTTGTTGGTTCATGCAGTACCGGCTTTTGGCTCAGGCGGGCGAAGGTTCTTGGCATGGGCCAATCATAGGGAGACAATCGCTGTAAATTTACAGAACAAGGACTCCACTATGGCCAGCTTGCCCCAACTTACGGATGCCCTGCTCACTCTGGAAAACGGGGTGGCCGTGCTGACCCTGAACCGGCACGACCTGCGCAATGCCCTCACCGGCTCCCACCTGATTGATGACATCGTCACCACAGCAGAGTGGGTCAACCACTGCCAGGACGTATCCGTGCTGGTGATCACCGGGGCGGGGTCGGCGTTCAGTGCTGGTGGCAATATCCGCGATATGGCTAACCGCAGCGGCGATTTCGCTGGCAATCCCGCTGAGTGTGCAGAGCGCTATCGCAAGGGTATCCAGCGTATACCCCTGGCCATGCAGGCGGTGGAGGTGCCGGTGATTGCCGCGGTGAACGGGCCAGCCATTGGCGCCGGGTTTGACCTGGCCAATATGGCGGATATCCGAATTGCTGCGGACTCGGCTAAATTCGGCGAGACGTTCCTGAACCTGGGCATCATTCCCGGCGACGGTGGCGCCTGGTTTATGCAACGGCTGATTGGTTACCAGCGTGCCTTCGAGCTGACGCTGACCGGCCGCATCGTGGACGCCGCAGAAGCGAAAGAACTGGGCATTGTGATGGATGTGGTACCAGCCGATGAGCTGATGCCGGCAACCCTGAAGATGGCCAGCCAGCCGCCCAAGGCAACGCGGCTGACCAAGCGGCTGATGATGATGGCCCAGCGCACCGAGCTGAAGGATTTCCTGGATATCTGCGCCTGTTTCCAGGGCATGAGCCACAACGAGCCAGAGCACCTGGACGCAGTGAACCGGATGCTGGAAGCCATGGCGCGGAAATAACCCTACCGGAGCTGCCCGACATATCGGACAGCTCTGCCCCCCTACCTGCTTACCACTCCAGCTGAGCGCCGGTCTGGTATTCAATCACCCGGGTCTCAAAGAAGTTCTTCTCCTTGCGCATGGTGGCTTGCTCGTCCAGCCAGGGCGAGACGTTTTTCGCCCCCGGGAACGGTTCCTCCAGCCCTACCGTGCGCGCCCTCCGGTTGGCCACAAACCGGAACTGCTCGGTGTGGTATTCCGCCGAGTAACCCATAATCGGGTCGCGCAGAATGTAGTTGGCGTAAGCCATCTCAGCCGCTTCGGATTCGTCCCACATATCGCGCACGGCTTTGGGGTCGAAACTGATGTTTTCCTCCTCCAGGATCTGGTTCACCACTTTCAGGCCGAAGGAGAAGTGCATGGCTTCGTCCCGCAGGATGTACTGCAGCTGTTCACCGGTACCGCGCATCAGGCCCCGGCGCTGAAGGGCGAAGATGGGGCTGAAGCCGTTATAGAACCAGCAGCCTTCAAACACCGCTGCGAAGAACAGGTAAGACATGATGAATTCCTGCAGGTCGTCCGGGTTGCGCAGGTTCATGTCGGAGCGCATGGCAGCGTCCAGCCGGCGGTTGGCCAGCTGGATTTTGCCGTTGATCTGGGGCACCACGCGGTAGCGGTTGTAGATCTCGCTCTGGTCCAGGTTGAGGGTTTCGATGCAGTGCTGGTAGGTCCAGGTGTGCAGGGCTTCTTCGTAAACCTGTCGGGCCTGGTAGATCTGCAGTTCCGGCGCGCTCATCTTCTCCATCACCGCCAGGCCGATGTTGCGCATGGCGAGGATGTCGGAGGTGGTGAGGTAGGCCAGTACGTTTTCGTACACGTGCTTTTCTGCCGGGGTCAGGCGGTGGTGGTAGTCGTGAACGTCCTGGGCCATGTTGACGTCCAGCGGGGTCCAGTGGTTTTTGTTGGCATTCATGAAGTATTCCCAGGCCCAGGGGTACTTGAAGGGTGCCAACTGGTTGATGTCGGTTTCGCCGTTGATGACGCGTTTGTCGTCTACGTTCACCGGCGCCGGGCCTTCGGGGTTTGCGGCTTGCTGTGCGGGTTTTGATTCGTCGTCCCAGTTCAGCATGGGGGTATCCTCTTAAAGATTGTGTTGGCCACGGAAACCATATATGGATTCCGTGGCTAAAAAGTCTGTTACTGACAGGCCTCGCAGTCCGGGTCATCGATGCTGCAAACCTGCGGCTGTGGCGCAGACACCGGGGCGGTTTTTTCGGCGCCGGTGGCGCCCAGGGAGCGCAGGTAGTAGGTGGTTTTCAGGCCGCGTTCCCAGGCCAGCTGGTACAGGGCATCGAGCTTTTTGCCGCTGGGTTCGGCCATGTACAGGTTCAGGCTCTGGGCCTGGTCCAGCCATTTCTGGCGGCGGGCGGCGGCTTCTACCAGCCAGCGGGCGTCGATTTCGAAGGCGGTGGCGTAGCGGGCTTTGAGTTCCGCCGGTATGCGGTCGATCTGCTGCACGCTGCCGTCGAAGTATTTCAGGTCGTTCACCATCACGTTGTCCCACAGGCCTTCCGCCTTGAGATCCCGCACCAGTGAAGGGTTCACCACGGTGAACTCGCCGGACAGGTTCGATTTCACAAACAGGTTCTGGTACGCCGGTTCAATGGACTGGGACACGCCGACAATGTTGGAGATGGTGGCCGTGGGCGCGATGGCCATGACGTTGCTGTTGCGCATGCCGTATTTGGCGATTAGCTCCCGCACCGGGGTCCAGTCAAGGCGGCTGTCGGTGTTCAGGGACAGGTCACCGTCTTTCCTCGCCTCTTTTAAAAGAGCGATGGAGTCGATGGGCAGGATGCCCTGCTGCCACAGGGAGCCTTCGTAGGTTTCGTAGGCACCGCGTTCGCCGGCCAGGGTGGCGGAGGCGCGAATGGCGAAGTAGCTGAGCTGCTCCATGGCCACATCGGCAAACTCCACCGCTTCCGGGCTGGTGTAAGGCAGGCCGAGTTGGTACAGGGCATCCTGGAAACCCATCAGGCCCAGGCCCACCGGGCGGTGTTTGAGGTTGGAATTCCTGGCCTGGGGCACCGCGTAGAAGTTGATGTCGATAACGTTGTCGAGCATGCGTACGGCGGTGTTTACGGTGCGTTCCAGGCGTTGTACATCCAGCTCGCCGTCCTTGATGTGGGCCGCCAGGTTTACAGAGCCCAGGTTGCACACGGCGATTTCGTCGGCGCTGGTGTTCAGGGTGATTTCGGTACACAGGTTGGAGCTGTGCACCACGCCCTGATGCTGCTGCGGCGAGCGCAGGTTGCAGGGGTCTTTGAAGGTGATCCAGGGGTGGCCGGTTTCGAACAGCACAGTGAGCATTTTGCGCCACAGCTGCTTGGCCGGAATTTTCTTGAACAGGGTGATCTCGCCCTGCTCCGCCAGCGCTTCGTAGTGTTCGTAGCGTTCGCGGAAGGCATTGCCGTACAGGTCGTGCAGATCCGGCGTATCGCTGGGGGAGAACAGGGTCCAGTCCCGGTCTTCACGCATGCGTTCGATCAGCAAATCCGGCACCCAGTTGGCGGTGTTCATGTCGTGGGTGCGGCGGCGTTCGTCGCCGGTGTTCTTGCGCAGTTCCAGGAACTCTTCGATGTCCAGGTGCCAGCTTTCCAGGTAGGCACAGACCGCGCCTTTGCGCTTACCGCCCTGATTCACCGCCACGGCGGTGTCGTTGACGACTTTCAGGAACGGCACCACGCCCTGGCTCTGGCCGTTGGTGCCTTTGATGTGGGAGCCGAGCGCCCGCACCGGGGTCCAGTCGTTGCCCAGGCCGCCGGCCCATTTGGAGAGCAGCGCGTTGTCTTTGATGGCCCCGTAAATGCCGTCCAGGTCGTCCTGCACGGTGGTCAGGTAGCAGGAGGACAGCTGGGAATGGCGGGTGCCGCTGTTGAACAATGTCGGCGTACTGGCCATGTAGTCGAAGCTGGACAGCAGGTTGTAGAACTCGATGGCGCGGGCGTTGGGGTCGTCTTCCCGCAGGGCCAGGCCCATGGCCACGCGCATGAAGAATACCTGGGGCAGTTCCAGTCGGGCGCCGTTCCAGTGCAGGAAGTAACGGTCGTACAGGGTTTGCAGGCCGAGGAATCCGAACTGGTGGTCGCGCTCGGGTTTCAGGGCTGCGCCCAGGCGTTCCAGATCAAACGCGGCCAGGGCCTCGTCCAGCAGCTCATAGCGGATACCGGCGTGAACAAAGGCGCTCAGGGCCTGTGGATAACTTTCTGCAAGGGGTTGGTTGCGGGGCAAATCCAGCTCCTCGGCCGCCTCCAGCCGTAACTGTTCCAGCAACAGGCGGGCAGTCACGGCGCTGTAGTCCGGCTCCCGTTCTATGCGGCCCCGGGCAGTCATGATCAGGGCAGACAATACTTCGGTTTCGGCAATGCCGTCGTACAGGTTACGCAGGGCTTCCTCCACCAGGGACTCGCCCTCAATGCCGTCCAGCCCCGTAGCGGCCTGCTCCACCTGCAGTTTCATCAAACCCAAATCCAGCGGCGCCACGCTGCCGTCGGCTTTTTTCACGGTCAGGTGCGGGTGCGCTTCCATGGGTTCTTCAATGGCGCGCTTGCGGGCGTGCTCTTCCCGGTACAGCACGTAGGCCCGGGCGACTTTCTGTTCTTCCGCTCGCATCAGGGCCAGTTCTACCTGGTCCTGGATGTCTTCGATATGCACCTTCCCGCCAGCTTTCAGGCGCCGGCTGATGGCCTGAACCACTTGTTCGGTGACCCGGTGCACGGCGTCGTTGATGCGGGCGGAGCCGGCGGCCTGATCGCCTTCTACCGCAAGGAAGGCCTTGGTAACGGCGACGGTGATCTTGGAAGGGTTAAAGCCAACGAGGGTGCCGTTGCGTTTGATGACCTGAAGGGATTCTGTAGCGGCAACCGCCGGGGGCTCGGGGGACAGGATGGCAGACATGGAACTTCTCCTTGTGTACGCGTGGTGGCGCAGCCTTTGCGTTCAGGAGAAGGGGGAGGTTTTTGCCACGGAATCCACGGAAGGACACGGAAAAATGAAAAGAAAGGGACTGTTTTGCCACGAAATCCACGAAAAAACACGAAAGGAAAAGATAAAAAGCTTTTTTCTTTTCGTAGTAAATCTTTGTTCGTGTTTTTTCGTGGATTTCGTGGCAAAAAATCAGTAAGTCTTTTCTTTCCGTGTTCTTCCGTGGATTCCGTGGCCAGAAAACGAAACCCGCCTGCTCACCTTGATAAACGCGAAGGTGCAGTGTCTATCCCTGGCAGGTCTTCGGACTCAGGGGCGTGAACCGTGTGGTTCGGCCTTGCGTGGCGACTTCCCGGCGCTTGCCAGTGTCTTTATGCCACGCTTGTTCCCCAATACCGCTGCGCGTCAGTTCCGGACTCTCACCGGATTCCCGACTACCTGAGTGATCACGCTTTGATCACAATATATGGTAGTAAACCAAGGACTTCGTCACTATATACAGACTAAGCAGCAGAAACAAGAACGCCCGTGGAGCTTTGTGAAAGCGGCACGGGCGTCAGATGAGGCTGTTATCGGGGTCGAGAATCAGAAGGCGTGGGTCACCATGTACAGGCCTACGCCACCCATCACCACGGTGTACGGCAGGGCCATAATCACCATCTTGCCGTAGGACAACCGTACCAGCGGGGCGATGGCGGAGGTGAGCAGGAACAGGAACGCGGCCTGGCCGTTGGGGGTGGCCACGCTGGGCAGGTTGGTGCCGGTGTTGATGGCCACGGCCAGGGTCTGGAAATGGTCAAAGCTGATGGCGCCGGCATCCAGGGCCTGTTTTACTTCGCTGATGTATACGGTGGCCACGAACACGTTGTCGCTGATCATGGACAGCAGGCCATTGGCAATGAAGAACATGCCCGGTTGCTGGCCTTCCGGCAGGCTCAGTACGTATTCGATGATAGGCTTGAACAGGTGCTGCTCGTGGATCACCGCCACGATGGCAAAGAACACCACCAGCAGTGAGGTGAACGGCAGGGATTCCTGGAAGGCTTTGCCAATCTGGTGCTCGTCGATCACACCGGTGAAGGAAGTAACCAGGATGATCACCAGCAGGCCGATCAGCCCCACTTCCGCTACGTGGAACGCCAGGCCCAGCACCAGGATCACGGCAGCAACAGCCTGTACCCACAGGGCAGCCTTGTCGGACTTGGTGCGGCTGGCTCTTTCGTTATCGGCGTATTCCTGCAACACCTGGCGTACCGGCTTGGGCAGGCGACCGCCGTAGCCGAACCAGCGCAGCTTCTCCAGCGCCCAACAGGTAAACAGGCCGGCAATCAGTACCGGAATACTCACCGGTGCCATGTGCAGGAAGAAGCCCACGAAATCCCAGCCAACCACCTTGGCGATCAGCAGGTTCTGGGGTTCGCCAACCATGGTGGCCACACCACCCAGGGCGGTACCAATGGCACCGTGCATCAACAGGCTGCGCAAGAACGCCCGGAAGTTTTCCAGGTCTTCCCGGTGCAGTTCCACCACTTCGGCATCGCTGTTGGCATTGTGGTCTTTCTGCTGATAGCCCTTACCAGACGCCACCTTGTGATACACCGAGTAAAAACCCACCGCCACACTGATGATGACCGCGGTTACCGTAAGGGCATCCAGAAACGCTGACAACACGGCTGCGGCACCACAGAACAGCAGCGAGAGCGCAGACTTGGAGCGTACCCCCACCAGTATCTGGGTGAAGGTCACCAGCAGCAGTTCCTGCATGAAGTAGATACCTGCCACCATGAACATCAGCAGCAGGATAACGGGGAAGTTGATCAGTACTTCGTGATACACCGCATCGGTGTTGGTGAGCCCGATCAGCAACGCCTCCACGGCCAGCAAACCACCCGGCAGCAGGGGATAACACTTCAGGGCCATGGCCAGGGTGAAGATGAATTCGCCGATCAGTAACCAGCCCGCCACCGTGGGCCCGAATACCGCCATCACAATCGGGTTGGCAACCAGGAACAGGATAATGACCTGTTTGTACCAGACTGGAGCCTTACCTAGGAAATTCTGGGTGAAACCGGAAAAGACGCTATCGGGCATTGCTGAAATTCTTCTTGAAGTAGTGGCCGGGGAAGTATGCAACAGGCAACTGTTACCTTCCTTGATATATATGCATAGGTTACCCAGCCGGGGGTTGATCAACGCTCCGTACTTAAACGTACGGCGGGGCCAAAAACTTGCTTCAGGTCATCTGAAAACAAAAAAGCCCCCGGATGCTGGTGAGCATAACGGAGGCTTTTGGCACGGGTGACCGTGCTTATTCCACCGTCACACTCTTGGCCAGGTTACGGGGCTGGTCTACGTCGGTGCCCTTGATAACAGCAACGTGGTAAGACAGCAACTGCAATGGCACGGTGTAGACAATCGGCGCGGTAATCTCGTGTACCGACGGAATCTGCATCACATGGATGCCCTCTTCCGCTTTCACCTGTGCGGCCTTGTCTGCAAATACAAACAGCTCGCCACCCCGGGCCCGGACTTCTTCCAGGTTGGACTTCAGCTTCTCAACCAGGTCGTTGTTCGGCGCCACGGTGACCACCGGCATCTCGCTGTCCACCAGCGCCAGCGGGCCGTGCTTGAGCTCACCGGCCGGATAGGCTTCGGCATGGATGTAGGAGATCTCTTTAAGCTTGAGCGCCCCTTCCATGGCCACCGGGAACTGGGAGCCACGGCCCAGGAACAGGCTGTGGTGCTTGTCCATAAAGGCCTTGGACATTTCTTCGATGTCTGCATCCAGTGCCAGCACATCGCTGACCTGCTTCGGCAGCTGGTGAATAGCAGCCACGATCTCAGCTTCCTTCTCTTCGCTCAGGCCGTTGTGACGGGCCAGGGCCAGGGTGAAGATCAGCAGTGCGGTAAGCTGGGTGGTGAACGCCTTGGTAGAGGCTACGCCGATCTCGGGGCCGGCCTGGGTCATGATCACCAGGTCGGATTCCCGCACCAGGGAGCTGCCCGGTACGTTGCAGATGGCCAGGGCCGCCCGGAAACCGGCTTTCTTGGCCTGGCGCAGGGCGGCCAGGGTATCGGCGGTTTCGCCGGACTGGGAGATGCACAGGAACAGGGTATCCGGCTGGATCACGTGCTTGCGGTAGCGGAATTCGGACGCAACTTCCACGGAGCAAGGGATGCCGGCCAGGTCTTCAATCCAGTAACGGGCTACCATGCCGGCGTGGTAGGAAGTACCACAGGCGATGATCTGCACATGGCGCACGTTTTCCAGCAGGTTGGCGGCGTCGGTGCCCAGGGCCTGTTCCAGCACACGGCTGTCGGTGATGCGGCCTTCCATGGTGGCCTTGATCACTTTCGGCTGCTCGTAGATTTCCTTGAGCATGTAGTGGCGGTATTCGCCCTTGTCGGCGGAATCGGCACCGTGCTCGAAACGGGTAATGGCGCGCTCTACGGCCATGCCTTCGCGATCATGGATCTCGATGCTGCCTTTGCGGATGTCGGCAATATCGCCTTCTTCCAGGAACATGAAACGGTCGGTCACCGGCAGCAGGGCCAGCTGATCGGAAGCGATGAAGTTTTCACCGATTCCCACACCAATTACCAGCGGGCTGCCCTGACGGCACACTACCATGTGATCCGGCTCATCAGCGTGGACAACGGCCAGGGCATAGGCGCCGCGCAGGCGATCCAGGGCAGTTTTCACGGCCTGGTACAGGCCGCCACCGGCCCGGTAGTTTTTAGCGATCAGGTGCGCCACTACCTCGGTGTCGGTCTGGGACGTGAACTCGAAGCCCTCGGCTTTCAGTTCGTCCCGCAGTTCCTGGTAGTTTTCGATGATGCCGTTATGAACGATGGCTAGGCGGTCGCCAGACATATGCGGATGGGCGTTGAGCTTGGACGGCTCGCCATGGGTCGCCCAGCGGGTGTGGGCAATGCCCACATGGCCGGCAACCGGGTTCGCGGCGATGGCGTCTGCCAGGGCAGCTACCTTGCCCACTTCCCGGGCCCGCTGTACCTGGTCGGCGCTGCTGATCACGGCCATACCGGCGGAGTCGTAACCCCGGTATTCAAGGCGGCGCAGGCCCTCCAGCAAAATACCCTGGACGTCCCGTTCAGATACCGCTCCTACAATCCCACACATGCTGTTGTCACCTGTTCGTTAATCGGTCTTTACGCTTTTTTCGGCCGTTCCCAGCCGGAGATGTTTCGCTGCTTGCCGCGGGCCACGGCCAGTTCGCCTTCACTGATGTCCCGGGTGATGGTGGAACCGGCACCGATGGTCGCCTGGTCCGCAACAGACACCGGGGCCACCAGCGAGGTGTTGGAACCCACAAATACGCCATCGCCCAACACCGTCTTGTGCTTGTTCACGCCATCATAGTTACAGGTGATGGTGCCTGCACCCACATTCACATTCCGGCCCAGTGAGGCATCGCCCACGTAGCTCAGGTGGTTGATTTTGCTGCCCTCACCCACCACGGCTTTCTTGGTTTCCACAAAGTTGCCAACCTTGGTGTTGGCAGCCAGCTCGGTGCCCGGGCGCAGGCGGGCAAACGGGCCGATCTGGGCGTTGGCACCCACCACGGCACCTTCGATAACGCTGTTGGCTTTTATCTCAGCGCCATCGGCAATGGTGGCATCCTTGATCACGCAGTTGGGGCCAATCACCACGTTGCTGCCGAGGCTTACCTTGCCTTCGAACACGGCGTTAACGTCAATCCACAGGTCGTTACCAATGGTCAGCTCGCCGCGAACATCAATGCGGGCCGGGTCAGCCAGGGTGGCACCTTCGGTCATCAGGCGCTCGGCCTGCTGGCGCTGATACCAGCGTTCCAGCTCGGCCAGCTGCAGGCGGTTATTCACACCCTGCACTTCAAACGGGTTCAGGGGCTGCGAAACCGTGACCGACAGGCCGTTATCCACAGCCATGGCAATGATATCGGTCAGGTAGTATTCACCCTGGGCATTACTGTTGGATAACGTCGGCAACCAGCTTTTCAGGTGGCTGGCCGATACCGCCAGGATGCCGGTGTTTACTTCGTTGATATCCTGCTGCTCGGCGGTGGCATCTTTCTGCTCTACAATCGCCTGAACCTGCCCCTGGTCGTTACGGACAATCCGGCCATAACCGTGGGGGTTGTCCATATCCACGGTCAGCAGGGCCAGGTTGCGGTCGTCCAGGTCACTGACCATGGATTCCAGGGTATCTTTACGGGTCAGCGGAACATCGCCATAGAGTATCAGTACCCGGGCGTTATCCGGCAGGTCCGGCAGGGCCTGGGCCACGGCATGGCCGGTACCCAGTTGTTCGGTCTGGAGCACCCAGTTCACCGAGTCGTCATGCAGCGACGCCCGTACCTGGTCCCCGCCATGACCGATCACCGTGTGAATTTTCTCCGCGCCCAGTTGCTTTGCGGTGTCGACCACATGGTGCAACATGGGCTTGCCGGCTACCGGGTGCAAGACCTTCGGCAGGGCGGATTTCATCCTTGAACCCTGACCGGCGGCCAGGATCACAACGTGTAGCGGGTTCATGGGGCGTACAGCTCCAAACTCTTTATCCGGTAGAAAATAAAAAACCGCGTCCTGGCGGAAACCCCTCTGTTTCCGGTAGGAAACACAGAGCCCTCCACCTGAGGATGCGGTTCACTGTCAGGCCAGTCCGGGCACTGACGCAACCCTGCTTAACGCAGGTTCTTGCGCAGTTTCTGGATGGTACGCAGCTGAGCGGCGGCTTCTGCCAGCTCGGCGGCGGCCCGGGAGTACTCAAACTCGCCTGTCTTATTCGCCAGTGCCTTCTCGGCTTCCTTCTGGGCTTCCAGTGCTGCGGCTTCGTCTACATCTTTTGCACGAACCGCAGAATCAGCCATCAGGGTAACCAGGTTAGGCTGCACTTCCAGGTAGCCACCTGAAACGTACAGAATCTCCTCGGTGCCACCCTGCTTGATGATCCGCACTGCACCCGGCTTGAGCGCAGACAGCAGCGGAGCATGGCCAAACTGGATACCAAGCTCACCCTCGGTACCGGTGGCGATCAGCATCTCCACCAGACCGGAGTAAATTTTTTCCTCGGCACTTACGACGTCACAATGTACGGTCATAGCCATTTCTTACGCCTCTTGGGTCAGAAAGGGAAGAAGGAGGTTTACTTGCCTTCTTTCTCTTTCATTGCCTTAGCCTTCTCGATTGCCTCTTCGATACCACCGCACATGTAGAAGGCCTGCTCCGGCATGTCGTCGTAGTCACCGTTCAGGATACCTTCGAAGCTGGCGATGGTTTCCTTCAGAGACACGTACTTACCAGGGGAACCGGTAAATACTTCTGCTACGTGGAACGGCTGAGACAGGAAGCGTTCGATCTTACGCGCACGGGAAACGATCAGCTTGTCGTCTTCTGACAGCTCGTCCATACCCAGGATCGCGATGATGTCTTTCAGCTCCTTGTAACGCTGCAGAACGTTCTGAACGCCACGGGCAACGTTGTAGTGCTGCTCACCAATCACCAGCGGATCCAGCTGACGGGAGGTGGAGTCGAGCGGATCGATCGCCGGGTAAATACCCTTGGAAGCGATGTCACGGCTCAGTACCACGGTCGCGTCAAGGTGCGAGAAGGTGGTGGCCGGAGACGGGTCAGTCAAGTCATCCGCCGGTACGTATACCGCCTGGATAGAGGTGATAGAGCCAGTCTTGGTGGAGGTAATACGCTCCTGCAGCTCACCCATTTCCTGGGCCAGGGTCGGCTGGTAACCTACCGCTGAAGGCATACGGCCCAGCAGTGCGGATACTTCGGTACCGGCCAGGGTGTAACGGTAGATGTTGTCAACGAACAACAGTACGTCACGGCCTTCGTCCCGGAACTTCTCGGCCATGGTGAGACCAGTCAGGGCCACACGCAGACGGTTTCCAGGGGGCTCGTTCATCTGGCCGTAAACCATGGCAACCTTATCGAGAACGTTAGACTCCTTCATTTCGTAGTAGAAGTCGTTACCCTCACGGGTACGCTCACCAACACCGGCGAATACGGAGAGACCGGAGTGCTCTTTCGCGATGTTGTTGATCAGTTCCATCATGTTTACGGTTTTGCCTACACCGGCACCACCGAACAGGCCAACCTTACCACCCTTGGCGAACGGGCAGATCAGGTCGATAACCTTGATACCGGTTTCCAGCAGGTCGGCAGACGCTGACTGGTCGGCGTAGCCCGGAGCTTTGCGGTGAATACCCCAACGCTCTTCTTCACCGATTTCGCCCTGCTCGTCGATGGGACGACCCAGAACGTCCATAATCCGGCCCAGAGTCTTGGTACCAACCGGTACAGAGATCGGCTTGCCGGTGTTTTCTGCTTTCAGGCCACGCTTCAGGCCCTCGGTGCTGCCCATGGCGATGGTACGAACAATGCCGTCACCCAGCTGCTGCTGGACTTCCAGAGTTGTTTCGCCACCTTCAAGCAGCAGTGCGTCGTAAACGCTTGGCACGGAGTCACGTGGAAATTCCACGTCGATAACCGCGCCAATGATCTGAACGATGTGTCCGCTACTCATGCTCGGTTCCTCGTTATCTAGTAGTCAATAAAACCAGTAGGTTTGTGAGCGCTATCAAACAGATGCGGCGCCGCTCACAATCTCCGAAATCTCTTGTGTGATCGCTGCCTGACGGGCCTTGTTATAGGCCAGCTGAAGCTCGTCAATGATGCTGCCAGCGTTGTCGGTGGCGCTCTTCATAGCGATCATCCGGGCGGCCTGTTCACAGGCCAGATTCTCTACCACACCCTGATACACCTGGGATTCGATATAACGTGGCATCAACCCGTCAAGAATCGGACGTGAGTCCGGCTCGTAGATATAATCCCACTGGCGACCGATGTCTTCATCGGAACCTTCCGGCAGAGGCAACAACTGCTCTGACTTCGGGCTCTGGGTCATGGTGTTGACGAACTCGTTACTGATCAGGAACAGACGGTCGATCTTGCCTGCCTCGAACGAATCCAGCATCACCTTGACACTGCCAATCAGCTTTTCCGCACTCGGGCTGTCGCCCATGTGGGTCAGGGCTGCAACCACGTTTCCGCCATAGCTGCGGAAAAAGGATGCGCCTTTCTGGCCAATGGCACAGATATCAGTCTCAATACCTTTCTCTTTCCATTCACGCATTTCGCGCACGAGCAGCTTGAACGCATTGGTGTTCAGGCCACCACACAGGCCGCGGTCAGAGGAAACTACAATGTAGCCTACCCGCTTGACCTCACGCTCCTGCATGAACGGATGACGGTAATCCTTGTTGGACTTAGCAATGTGTCCGATTACCTGACGCATCTTTTCGGCATACGGGCGAGTTGCCTGCATCCGATCCTGAGCCTTGCGCATCTTACTCGCCGCCACCATTTCCATGGCGGAAGTGATCTTCTGCGTGCTCTTGATGCTTCCGATCTGGTTACGTATTTCTTTTCCGACGGCCATAAGTCACTGCCTTTTCAAGTTAGACACTCAAAGGGACCAGCAAGCCCGCACAATGGCGGGCCCGGTGGATTTACCAGCTCTGAGTGGTCTTGAATTTCTCCAGAGCAGCTTTCAGGCCGGCAGCGATGTCGTCATTGAAGTTACCTTCAGGGCCGATCTTGTCCAGAAGCTCTTTCTGCTCGGAACGCATCCAGTCCAGCAGCTGTGCTTCGAACTTCACAACCTTGTTTACTTCAACATCGTCCAGGAAGCCTTCGTTGGCTGCGAACAGTGAAGTGCCCATTTCCGCAACGGTCATCGGGCTGTACTGGTTCTGCTTCATCAGCTCGGTTACGCGCTGACCATGCTCCAGCTGCTTACGGGTTGCTTCGTCAAGGTCGGAAGCGAACTGGGCGAATGCCGCCAGTTCCCGGTACTGGGCCAGGGCCAGACGGATGTTACCGCCGAGCTTCTTCATGATCTTGGTCTGGGCTGCACCACCTACCCGGGATACGGAGATACCGGCGTTCATGGCCGGACGGATACCGGAGTTGAACAGGTTGGTTTCCAGGAAGATCTGACCATCGGTAATGGAGATTACGTTGGTCGGTACGAATGCAGAAACGTCACCAGCCTGGGTTTCGATGATCGGCAGTGCGGTCAGGGAACCGGTCTTGCCTTTCACTTCACCGTTGGTGAACTGCTCAACGTAGTCAGCGTTTACGCGGGAAGCGCGCTCCAGCAGACGGGAGTGCAGATAGAAAACGTCACCCGGGTATGCTTCACGTCCTGGCGGACGACGCAGCAGCAGGGAGATCTGACGGTAGGCAACGGCCTGCTTGGACAGGTCATCGTATACGATCAGTGCGTCTTCACCGCGGTCGCGGAAGAACTCACCCATGGAGGTACCGGAGTACGGAGCCAGGAACTGCATGGCTGCAGGATCCGCGGCACCGGCAGCAACCACGATGGTGTGGTCCATGGCGCCGTGCTCTTCCAGCTTGCGCACTACGGCGGCAATGGAAGACTGCTTCTGGCCAACGGCAACGTAGATACACTTGATGCCGGTGTGCTTCTGGTTGATGATCGCGTCGATCGCAACCGCAGTCTTACCGATCTGACGGTCACCGATGATCAGCTCACGCTGGCCACGACCGATGGGAACCATGGTGTCGATGGCTTTCAGGCCAGTCTGAACCGGCTCATCAACGGACTGACGAGCGATAACGCCCGGTGCAACCTTCTCGACCGGGGAAGTCAGGCTGTTGCCCAGCTCGCCCTTGCCGTCGATCGGGTTGCCCAGACCGTCTACAACACGGCCCAGCAGTTCGTTACCAACCGGTACTTCCAGGATACGACCGGTACAACGTACCTTCTGGCCTTCAGCCAGACCTTCGTAGTCACCCAGAACAACCGCACCAACAGAATCACGCTCCAGGTTCAGCGCCATGCCGTATGTGCCGTTGGCAAATTCAATCATCTCGCCGTACATAACGTCGGCCAGACCGTGGATCAGTACGATACCGTCAGAAACAGACAGGATCGTACCTTCGTTCTTAGCTTCGGAAGAGATATCGAGGTTCTCGATTCTCTTCTTGATGATGTCACTGATCTCGGATGGATTCAGTTGCTGCATGCCTTTGTCCTCAAACCTTGTGCTGAAATCAGGAGCCCAGAGCCTTGGCCATTCTGGCCAGCTTGCCACGAACTGAAGCGTCGATAACCAGGTCGCCTGTACGTACTACCACGCCGCCGATCAGATTCTGATCAACTGCGGTTTCAAGCTCAACCTTGCGCTCCAGCTTTTTGGACAATGCGTCGATCAGTTTCTGCTGTTCGTCTGCAGACAATTCGAATGCGGTATCGATTGTCAGGTGCACAGACTTCTCGAGGTCTGCACGGTACAAACGGAACAAAGCAGAAATCTCCGGCAACAGGGCCAGACGCTTGTTTTCAGCAAGAATCAACAGGAAGTTTCTGAGTGCTTCAGGCAGCGGCTCTTCAAAACAGTCAGCGAAGAGTTCCGCCTTGCGTTGCTCAGACAGGCCGGGGTTGGCCAGGATGTTCTTTACCTCTTGGTCAGCCGCAACCATAGCTGCGAAAGCCAGAGCCTGATCCCACTGATCAACGGCATTCTGGTCCTGCGCGGCTTTAAAAACGGCTTTCGCGTAGGGTCGGGCTAACGTTGTAAGTTCTGCCATGATGACCCTCTTTTAGAGTTCTGCGGCCAGCTTGTCCAGCATCTCGCTGTGAGCTTTGGCGTCTACAGAGGTTTCCAGAATCTTCTCGGCACCGGCAATGGCCAGAGTGGCCACTTCTGCACGCAGTGCGTCGCGAGCCTGAACACGCTCCTGTTGAATTTCCGCCCTTGCCTGCTCAATAAGCTTGTCGCCTTCTTTGCGAGCGTCGTCCTTGGAGGCTTCGACGATCTGGGCGGCACGCTTGTTGGCCTGGTCAATAAGGGCTGCAGCTTCTTCTTTCGCCTTCTGCAGTTCTTTAGCGGCTTTTTCCTGCGCAAGTTCCAGATCGAGGGAAGCCCGATCTGCGGCAGAGAGGCCGTCTGCAATTTTCTTCTGGCGCGCTTCCATGGCAGCCGTAATCGGCGGCCATACATACTTGACGCAGAACCAGACGAAAATAGCGAAGGCAATCGATTGCCCTATCAACGTAAGGTTTATATTCACGGCAATATACCTCTTGCTATTCGTTGCGTCCTGGTGTCCGGAATGCGGTGGCAGTGCCGGGCACTGCCACCCTCAATTCTCGGCTGATTAACCAGCAACAACGAAGATCAGGTACATCGCGATACCAACACCGATCATGGGAACCGCATCAAGCAGACCAGCCATGATGAATGCCTTGGTTTGCAGCTGGTTAGCCATTTCCGGCTGACGCGCAGTGGACTCGAGCAGTTTGCCGCCCAGCAGACCAAAACCGATACCAGCGCCCAGGGCACCCAGACCGATGATCAACGCAGCTGCGATAAATACCATTTCCATTGAAGACTCCTCAGTTTTTCAGATAGTTAAGGGTTTGTGTATTTAAGGGTTTATCAGTGATCTTCGTGTGCTGCGCTGAGGTAAACCACAGTAAGCACAGTAAAAATAAAGGCCTGAAGCGGGATCACCAGGATGTGGAAGATCGCCCAGGGAACGTTCAGTGTCCACTGGACCCACAGCGGCAACAACGCAATCAGGATAAAGACAACTTCGCCGGCGTACATGTTACCGAACAGACGCAGTGCCAGGCTGATCGGCTTGATGATCAGCGCCAGGATTTCCAGCAACAGGTTGAACGGAACCATGATCCAGTGATTGAACGGGTTAAAGGCCAGTTCTTTGGTAAAGCCACCTACGCCTTTCACCTTGAAACTGTAGAACAGGATCAGCAGGAACACACCGATGGAGATACCGAAAGTACCATTGGGATCGGTGGTCGGCACAATCTTGAAGTACTCAAGACCCATCGCATGGGCGATAGACGGAATATAGTCGATCGGGATCAGCTTCAGGATGTTCATCAGCAGGATCCAGACAAAAATCGTCAGTGCCAGCGGGGCAATCAACGGGTTCTTGCCGTGGAAAACATCGCGCACGATGCCCTGAACGAATTCAAAGGTCATTTCGACCAGGTTCTGCAGTCCGCTCGGCGCGCCGTCGGTGACCCGGCTGGCCACAAAGCGGAACAGACCCAGGAACAGGATACCCATAGCGATAGACCAGCCGAGGGTATCGACGTGGAGCGCCATGAAGCCCATGTCTGCGGCTTCCTGGCCGGTGCGTGCGAAGGTCCAGGTGGCCTCCTGCACAACACTGCCGTCTGCGCGCTCATAGCCTTCCGGGAGCTTGCCATAGGTAAGGTTGGTGAGGTGGTGTTTTATATACTCTACTGGGGTATCAGCTGCCATACTGCTCTCGTCCAGTCATCGCTGTGGTCGCGGCCGGATGAGCCAGCGCAATGCCGTACCCAACACAACCATCACAGCAAAAGTGAATAACAGAGCCGGTACGTGTACTGGCTCTATTAAAGTGAAAACGGCCGCAAAAAACACTGCGGTAAGGGCGAGTTTGATGCTCTCTGCCCTGAAAATGTTGCTGACTGCCAGGTGCATTTGCCTTGCGCCCTGGTACCGGTACGTCCGGTGAGCAAAGTAAGCGTTTGGTATGACAAAAATAAGACCGCCGATAAACGCGGAATAACCGGCCAAACGACTTTCCAGCAACCACAAAAGGCTCAGAACGGTGAGAGCGGCCATCTCTATGGTCAGCCACTGTTTCAGCGGCACGTACGTGATGGCTTTCATTGAACGGCTCATATCACCAGCTGTCATTCCAAGCGCGCGGAATTATATGTGTTAACCGGTAGCGGTTCAACATAACCCGACGGAAAAAATGGCGAAAATTTAACCAGATTTCAAGATGAAAAGGCCTGTTTTTACACAGGTTGTGTTATCCGGCTTCGGCTGCACCCAGATGTGGTGTTTCTGGCCTGAATGGATACTTTAGGATGATTTTCAGGAATTTCCGGGTGCTCAGCGGATATGGCCCAGAATACCGTCCAGCTCATCCAGCGAACTGTATTCGATCACCACTTTACCCTTGCCCCGCTTGCCATGGGCAATGGACACCCGGGCACCGAGCCGGTCGGAAAGGTCGTCCTGCAGGGCACGGATGTTCGGGTCCAGCGCCTTGCTGCCGGAATCTTCCGTTGCAGGCTTTTCCTGCTGGATGCGGCGCACCAGGGCTTCGGTCTGGCGCACGGAAAGCGACTTGGCCACCACCTGGCGGGCCACCTGCATCTGCTGTTCCGGTGGTAAGGTCAGCATGGCGCGGCCATGGCCCATTTCCAGGTCACCATGCTCGAGCATGGTGCGCACGTCTTCGGTCAGGCCGATCAGCCGCAACAGGTTGGTAATGGTGGTGCGGGATTTACCCACAGCCTCTGCCACCTGGGCCTGGGTCAGGCCGAACTCTTCCTGCAGGCGCTGGAGGGCAAAGGCTTCTTCGATCGGGTTCAGGTTTTCGCGCTGGATGTTCTCGATCAGCGCCATGGCGATGGCGGCTTCATCCGGCACATCGCGGATGATGGCGGGAATGCTGTCGAGCTCGGCCATCTGGGTAGCGCGCCAGCGGCGTTCACCGGCAATCAGTTCATAGCGGCCTTCGGAAACCGGGCGCACCACCACCGGTTGCATCACACCCTGCTGGCGAATGGAATCTGCCAGTTCCTGCAAGGCGGCGGGGTCCATATCCCGGCGCGGCTGGTAACGGCCACGCTGGATGAGGTCTACGGGGATCTCCCGCAGTTCGCCATCGTGTTCGGCCACTTGCTGGTTCAGGTTAACCTTCGAGCCCTGTAACAGCGCTCCCAAACCCCGTTCGCCCAAGCCTCGTTTTTTCGCCGCCATGGTGTTTGTCATTCTTCCTGTTGAAAAAGTTGGTGCATGGTTGCCCGACGGCAAACTATGTTACACCGCAACGGCGGCGGATGTCTTTTTTGAACCGTGCCGGCGCACCATCTCGCCCGCCAGGGCCAGGTAGGCCACGGCACCCTTCGAGGTTTTGTCGTAGGCCAGTGCCGGCATACCGTAGCTGGGGGCTTCGGCCAGGCGCACGTTGCGGGGAATCACCGCCCGGTACACTTTCTCGCCAAAGTATTCACTGAGCTGGCCGGAAACATCCAGGGTCAGACTGTTGCGGGGGTCGTACATGGTACGCAGGATGCCTTCGATCTCCAGGTTCGGATTGACCGTTTCCTTGATCTGTTCGACAGTGTTCATGAGTGCCGCCAGGCCTTCCAGGGCGTAGTATTCACACTGCATCGGAATCAGTACGGAATCCGCCGCCGACAAGGAGTTTACGGTCAGCAGGTTCAGCGACGGCGGGCAGTCGATCAGGATGTAGTCGTAATTTTCCCGGACGCTGTTCAGCGCCAGCCGCAGCCGGTGCTCCCGGCCGATTTCGTTCATCAGTTCCACTTCGGCGGCCGTCAGGTCGCCATTGGCCGGCAGCAGGTCAAAGCCCGAGGCGTCGGTTTTGACGATGACTTCTACCGGGCTGGCACGCTTGGTCAGCACATCGTAACCCGACAGTTCCAGGGCGTTTTTATCCACACCGCTGCCCATGGTGGCGTTGCCCTGGGGGTCCATATCTACCAAAAGCACCCGGCGCCTGGTGGCGGCCAGTGAGGCAGCAAGGTTCACGCAGGTGGTGGTTTTGCCCACACCGCCTTTCTGATTGGTCACTGCAATCACGCGCGCCATGCCTTGCCTCCTGCTGTTTCGGGTTACCGGGATTGGTCGGCCCGGGTGACGATCAGCAAATGCCGTTCGCCGTCTGCTCCGGGTACCTTCAGGGAATGGCTGGATTCTACCTGCCAGCCTTCCGGAAGGGCAGCCACTTCATCATCCGGATACAGACCTTTCATGGCAAGGAACTGGCCGTCATTCGCCAGCAAGCTGCCACACCAGTTAACCAGGTTTTCCAGCGCGGTAAAGGCGCGGCTGCTGATCTGGCTGAAAGGTTGTTCCGGCTGGCAATCTTCGGCCCGGCCGTGGATGACGTCAACGTTGGCCAGGCCCAGTTCCAGCACACACTGGTTGAGGAAACGGGTTTTCTTGCCGTTGCTGTCGAGCAGGGTAAAGCGCTTGTCCGGGAATACGATGGCCAGGGGAATCCCGGGCAGGCCGCCGCCGGCGCCTACATCCAGCAGGTGTTCGGTGGTTACCCAGGGCATGATGCTGAGGCTGTCGAGCAACTGGCGCGACACCATGACCTGTTCATCCCGGACCGCGGTCAGGTTGTAGGCCTTGTTCCATTTGTTCAGCAGGGCCAGGAACGCCAGCAACTGAGCCTGCTGGCTGTCACTGAGGGCAACACCCATTTGCGCCAGGCCGTCCTGCAGTTGGCCTTGCCATAGCTGTGGATAACTCATCTCAGGCGCTCTGCTTTTTCAACAGGTCACGCTTTTTCAGGTGCACCAGGATCTGGCTGACCGCCGCCGGGGTCACACCCTGGATGCGGGAAGCCTGGGCCACGGTTTCCGGGCGCACGTCCTTGAGCTTCTGTTTGATCTCGTTGGACAGGCCACCGATCACGTCGTAGTCCAGGTCCAGCGGCAACGCGGTGTTCTCGTTCTTGCGCAGGCGCTCGATCTCGTCCGCCTGGCGGGAGATGTAGCCTTCGTACTTGATCTCGATTTCCACCTGGTCGGCCACGTTCGGGTCTTCAGCCCGCCCGGCGCTGATCTCGGCGATGTGGTCGTAGACAATTTCGGGCCGGCGCAGCAGCTCGGCCAGGGACTGGTCCCGGGTCATTGGCTGTTTCAGGTAGCCGTTGGCACGCTCGCCGGCGTCGGTGTTCGGGTGGATGCGGGTGCTTTCCAGGCGACTGCGCTCTTTGGTTATGCCTTCGCACTTGTCGCTGAATTTCTGCCAGCGCTCGTCATCCACCAGGCCCAGCTTGCGGCCGGTTTCAGTCAGGCGCAGGTCGGCGTTGTCTTCCCGCAGGATCAGCCGGTATTCGGCGCGGCTGGTGAACATGCGATACGGCTCCTGGGTGCCCATGGTGATCAGGTCGTCCACCAATACGCCCAGATAGGCTTCGTCCCGGCGCGGGTACCACTCGTCTTTGTCCTGGGCCCGCAACGAGGCGTTGATACCCGCCAGCAAACCCTGGGCGCCGGCTTCTTCATAACCGGTGGTGCCGTTGATCTGGCCGGCAAAGTACAGGCCCTGGATGAACTTGGTTTCCAGGGTGTGACGCAAGTCCTGCGGGTTCAGGTAGTCATACTCGATGGCGTAGCCCGGGCGCAGGATGTGGGCATTCTCGAAACCGGGAATGGAACGCACGGCCTTGAGCTGGATATCAAACGGCAGGCTGGTGGAAATGCCGTTCGGGTACAGCTCGTTGGTGGTCAGGCCTTCCGGCTCCACAAAAATCTGGTGCGAGTCTTTATCGGCAAAGCGGTTGACCTTGTCCTCGATGGACGGGCAATAGCGCGGGCCCACGCCTTCGATGTTACCAGCGAACATGGGCGAGCGGTCAAAACCACTGCGGATGATATCATGGGTTTCTTCGGTGGTGCGGGTCACGTAGCAGCAGATCTGCTCCGGGTGCTCGTCACGGCTGCCGATAAACGACATCACCGGGGTCGGGTCGTCGCCCCACTGCTGCTGCATCGCGGAGAAATCCACGGTGCGGGCGTCGATACGCGGCGGTGTACCGGTTTTCAGGCGGCCGACGTTGAACGGCAGTTCCCGCAGGCGCCTGGCCAGGGCATTGGCCGGCGCATCACCGGCACGGCCACCGGCATGGTTCTGCATGCCGATGTGGATAACGCCGCCAAGGAAGGTGCCGGTGGTCAGCACCACGGTCTTGGCGTTGAAACGGATGCCGGTCTGGGTGACCACGCCCACAACCTGGTCGTTTTCCACAACCAGGTCATCGGCCGCCTGCTGGAACAGGGTCAGGTTGGGCTGGTTTTCCAGCATGTGGCGAATGGCTGCCTTGTACAGAATCCGGTCCGCCTGGGCGCGGGTGGCGCGTACGGCCGGGCCCTTGCGGCTGTTGAGTACCCGGAACTGGATACCGGCCTGGTCTGTAGCCCGGGCCATGGCACCGCCGAGGGCGTCGATTTCCTTCACCAGGTGGCTCTTGCCGATGCCACCAATAGCCGGGTTGCAGGACATCTGCCCCAGGGTCTCAATGTTGTGGGTCAGCAGCAGGGTTTGCGAGCCCATGCGCGCAGCCGCCAGGGCAGCTTCAGTGCCGGCATGGCCACCACCAATGACAATGACATCGAAACGGGTCGGAAACTCCACACTACACCTCGGAAATCGGGGAAAAAAACAGGGCGGCGAGTATAACGCCTCGCCCGGGAAATTACAGTCAGAATGTGCAAATTTTAACCAGAACTTCGGGTATCCGAAAGGCGATTAATCCGGGAGCTGTGTATAAACGGGGGCCGGCCAGGGGTTTCAGACTGGGTAAAAACCGAAACTTTCCGCTTTTCAGAAGCTTGTAGCCAGCAGTTCAGAAAAGTTTTCAAGAAAGTTATCCACATTTACAAAGGCTTCTCAGACCCGGTTTTACGACCATAACCTACTGTTATTATTGTATTTATAAAAAAAGATTCAACGGTTATCCGTAGCTTTTCCCATTAATTATCCACAGATTGGGCGGCACGGCGCCGGAGCCCCAGCACACTTACCCACACCAGCGCATTCACCAAGGATAAGATCAGGAAAAAGGTCGGGATTCCCAGGCCAAAGACCCCGAGCACCAGGATACCGGCAATGGCACTGGCCACCATGAACAGGGAATTGATCACATTCAGGGCAGCAATAATGCGGGCCCGCTTGTGATCCGGGGTTTCATACTGGATAAACGCATACAGCGGCACAATGAACAGGCCACCGCAGATGCCGATTCCCACCAGGTCCAGCAACACCCGGATATACACAGGCTCCGTCATCAGACTGAGCCAGGTGGACGGTTCCGGGTTGGCCGGTACCGCAAAGAACAGGTCAATGCCCAGCAAGGTCAGGCCCAGGGCGCCCCAGGGTACCGGCGCCAGGGTTATTCGATGCTTGGTCAGCCGTTCGCACAGCATGGAGCCTGCGGAGATACCCACAATGAACATGGCCAGCAGCAAGGTGACCACGGTTTCGTCACCCGCCAGCCAGGTTTTGGCAAAGTTGGGAAACTGGGTCAGGTACGCCGCGCCCAGGAACCAGAACCAGGAAATAGCCAGGATCGCCCCCAACACTTTGGGGCGTTCCCGGGCCACGGCCATCAGCCGCCAGGTTTCCAGCAAAGGCCGGAAACGCACCATCACTTCCGGTGCTTCATCCCGGGTATCCGGTACCTTGCGCGCCGCCAGGTAGCCCAGCACCGCCATCACCAGCACGGCCACAGCAGTAATACGGGCCGCCTGCTCCGCACCGGCGATAACACCGGCGGCAATAGTGCCCAGAAGAATGGCCACGAAGGTCCCCATGCTGACCAGGCCGTTGCCACCCACCAGTTCGTCGTTTGCCAGCACCCGGGGCAGGATGGAGTATTTCACCGGCCCGAAGAACGTGGACTGCGCGCCCATCAGGAACAACAACACCAGCAGCAGTTCGTACCAGCCAAACCACAAAGCCAGCGCGGCCAGGGACATGATGCCGATTTCCGCCGCCTTGACCCGGCGGATAATCCAGGCCTTTTCATAGCGGTCGGCCATCTGGCCGGCAATGCCGGAGAACAGGAAAAACGGCAGGATAAACAGGAAGGCGGCAATATTGACCACCACATTGACCGACAAGCCCATCAGGCCACCGGCCTGGTAGGTAATCAGCAACAGCAGGGCATTCTTGTACAGGTTGTCGTTAAAGGCGCCGGAGAACTGGGTCAGGTAGAACGGCAGAAACCGCCGCTGGCCCAGCAACCGGAACTGGCTGTGCACAGGCATCAGAACTCATCGGCCTTCTTTGCCGGGCTGCTTGCCAGGCCGGAGCCCCCGGACGGGCCGGCCGCCAGCCTGTCCAGCTCTTTTTCCACCGCGTTGGCAGACTTGGCGAACCGGGCCAGCAGGTTATACAACACCGGGATAATAAACAGGGTCAGGGTGGTGGCGAAGATCAGCCCGCCCAGAATCACCATACCGATCGCCGCCCGGCTTTCCGCACCGGCCCCGGTGGCAATCACCAGGGGAACCGCACCGAACACGGTGGAGATGGTGGTCATCAGTACCGGGCGGAAGCGCAGCGTGGCGCCTTCCAGAATGGCATCCCGCACACTGTAACCTTTGTCCCGCAGCTGGTTGGCGAATTCCACGATCAGGATACCGTTCTTGGCCATCAACCCCAGCAACATGATGATCCCGATCTGGCTGTAGATATTCAGGCTGATGCCGGACCAGGCCAGGGCAATCAACGCACCAGTAACCGCCAGGGGCACCGACAGCATGATGATCATCGGGTGAATCCAGCTTTCAAACTGGGCCGCCAGCACCAGGAACACAATCACAAAGGCCAGGGCAAAGGTGATAAAGATGGCCGCCGAGGAATCCTCGAATTCCCGGGACAACCCCTTGTAACTCAGCCGCGCTTCCGGCGGTAAGTTATCCACAGCCAGGTTGTTCAGGTAATTCAGGGCTGTGCCCAGATCGTAGCCATCGGCCAGGGAAGCGCTGATCACCACCGCCGGCAGGCGGTCGATCCGGCGCAGATCCGGGTTAGCACCGATTTCCTCCACCGACACCAGGGCTTTCAGGGGGATCAGCTCCCCCCCTGCCCTAGGCCGCAGGAAAATCTGCTCCAGGTCATCCGGAGTGGCGCGGTTGGCATCCTCGGCCTGGATAATCACATCGTACTCCTGGCCCCGGTCCAGGTAGGTGGTCACCTGTCGGGACGCCAGCATGGTCTGCAGGGTGAGCCCGACATCCTGCACGGTGATATCCAGGTCGGCCGCCCTGTCGCGGTCGATGTTCACCCGGAGTTCCGGGCGGGTAAGCTCGAAATCGGTATCCACATTCAGCAGGTTCGGGTTTTCCCTGGCCCGCTCCATGATCTCTTCACTCCAGGCCTGGACCGATTCGTAGTCCGGGCCGGCAATCACAAATTCCACCGGCTGGCTGAAGCCCCGCTGGCCAAGGCCTGGCGGGTTGATGACGTTGATGCGGGCACCGGATATATCCGACAGCTTGTCACGGATATCCGTAGTCACCTGCTGTTGCTTGATATTCCGCTGCTCCCAGGGCACCAACCCCATGATCATGAAGGCGCTGTCTTCTTCATCCCGGAAACCGACAATGGAAAGTAACCGCTCGGCGGTGCCCTCCTCCAGGTAGGTCAGCAACCGCTGCTCGGCCTGCTGCACGAAGTGGTCGGTATATTCGACGGTGGAGCCCCGGGGTGCACTGGTGGGCATGATGATTACGCCACGGTCTTCAATGGGCGCGAGTTCCTGCGGCAAGCGGGGATAAATCACCGCGGCGACGATCAGCCCGGCAATCCCCAGGCCCAGCAACAGGCCTGGCTGGTTCAGGGAAAACTCCAGTAGGCGCTTGTAGCCATTGGTCAGGCCATTGAGCACCTTCTCGCTGAAGGCCCAGAGCCGGTGGCCTTCCGCCGATTCCGGACTGTGGCGCAGCCACTTGGAACACAGCATCGGGGCCAGGGTGAGCGCCACCAGGCTGGAGAAGATCACCGCCGCCGCCAGGGTAAACCCGAACTCGGCAAACAACCGGCCCACGTTACCGCCCATAAACGAGATGGGCACAAACACCGCCACCAGCGTCAGGGTGGTGGCAATGACCGCAAAGGCAACCTGCTTGGCACCACGATAGGCCGCCAGCAACGGTGGCTCGCCTTCATCAATCCGGCGCTGGATGTTCTCCAGCATCACGATGGCGTCATCCACCACCAGGCCGATAGCCAGGATCACCGCCAGCAGGGTCAGCACGTTGATGGAAAAGCCCAGAAAGCCCAGGCCGATAAAGGCACCGATGACCGCCACCGGAATGGTGACCGCCGGAATCAACGTGGCACGCCAGGACCGCAGGAACAGGAAAATCACCAGGATGACCAGCGATACCGAGATCGCCAGGGTCACCAGCACTTCCTTGATGGAAGCACGGATAAAGATAGATTCGTCGTAGCTTTCGCTAATCGACACTTCCGGTGGCAGGGTTTCACGGATCTTGTCCAGCTCGGCCCGCACGCCGTCAGACACCGCAACGGTATTGGCCTTGGACTGGCGGATAACCCCCATGCCAATGGCCGTGCGACCGGCAGCCCGCAGGCGGCCGATATCCGATTCCACACCCATCTGCACGTTGGCTACTTCACCCAGTCGCAGCAGGTCGTTGCCATCCCGGCGTACGACCAGGTTGCGGAATTCTTCCACTGTGGATAACCGGCCCTCGGCCCGCACGGTAAAGTTGCGGGTCGAGGAATCCACCGAACCGGCGGGTAGTTCCACGTTGTTGGCCCGCAGGGCCTGCTCGACTTCCGCCACGGTGATATTGCGGGCCGCCAGCCGTTCCCGGTCAAGCCAGACCCGGATGGCATAGCGGCGTTCGCCACCGATGCGCACATCAGCCACGCCGTCCAGCACCGACAACCGGTCGCTCAGCACCCGGTCGGCAAAATCACTCAGTTCGGCGGCATCCCAGACTTCGCTGGTCAGAGTTATCCACATCATCGGCCGGGCATCGGAATCGGCTTTGCGAACCACCGGCGGATCGGCTTCGTCCGGCATCTGGTTCAGCACCCGGGAGACCGCATCACGCACGTCGTTGGCGGCGATATCGATATCGCGGGACGTGTTGAACTCGATGGTGGTGCGGGATTCACCCTGCTCGGTGGAGGACTCAATAGAACGAATGCCTTCAATGCCGCTGATGGCACCTTCGATCACCTGGGTAATCTGGGTATCCACCACTTCGGCGGCGGCACCGGTGTAGTCGGTAGCTACGGAGACCACCGGCGGATCAATGTCCGGATATTCCCGAACCGGCAGGCCCATCAGGGCGGCCAGCCCGAACACAACAATCAGCAGGCTCAGAACCGTGGCGAAGACCGGGCGCTTGATGGAGACGTCTGACAGCACCATGGCTCAGGACCCCTGCACAGAGTCGAACCGGTTCTCCGGAATGGCACGATCTGACTCGATCACCCGAACCCGGTTGCCGGAACTCAGCCGGTCCTGGCCGGTAATAATCACCGCATCCTCCATGGTCAGGCCATCGGTGACTTCCACCCATCCGGGCAGGCGGCTACCGGTTTTTACCGAAACCCGGCGGGCCTGGCCATCTTCAGCCACGAATACGTATTTCTGGTCGCCCCGCAGCATCACCGCCTGCTCCGGTACCACCAAGCCTTCCCGTTCCTGCAGGGTCAAAGAGGCGGACATAAACTGGCCCGGCCGCAAGCGACCATCGGGGTTATCAATCAGGGCCCGCACCGCCAGGGTGCGGCTCAGCTCGCTGATGCGGGTAGCCAGCTCCACCAGCTCGCCTTCAAAGATTTCATCGGGGAATGCCGGAGAGGTGGCCCGCACCGGCTGGCCCAGCTGAACCTGGCCAACAAACCGCTCGGGCACTGCAAAGTTCAGTTCCAGCTGATCCGTGGAATCCAGGGTGGTAATCACAGTGCCGGCTTGCAGGTAGGCGCCCACACTGATGTCCGACAGCCCGACCACACCGGAGAACGGCGCTTCAATCCGGTGGTTCTGAAGCCGGACCCGGGCTGCTTCGCGCTGGGCAATGGCAACATCCACCGCAGTTCTCAGCTCATCCACCTGGGACTGGGATACGCTGTTGTTGGCCCGCAGGCTGCGGGCCCGGTCATATTGCCGGCGGGCGTCTGCCAGCTGGGCTTCAATTACGGCCAGGTCGGCTGTCGCCTGGCGATCATCCAGCCGCACCAGTACATCACCTTGCTGCACCTTGCGCCCGGTTTGCAGGTTGAGTTCCACTACCCGACCGCTGACTTCGGTGGTCAGGGCCACCGCATTCATGGCATTCAGGTTGGCAACGGCCGATACCTCATCCCGCACCCTGCGCATTTCCGGTGCCGAGATATTTACCGTGGATGCCGTGGGTTCGTCTTCGGCTTCCGCATCAGCCGGGTCTTCCAGGCTCAGATACACGCCGGCACCTGCCACCACAACTCCAACCAACACAAGCGCCACCAGCCATTGCTTCCACATGGGTATCAGTTACCTGTCCGTATTCTGTTATCAGGATTGCGGAGCCGGCCCCGCGCCTTTTTTCTGGATCACCAGTACCACTTCCCCGACGTCCACACCCCACTTGCTCATGGTGGTCTGGTTGATCAGGGTATCGGGGGTAACCAGATACATCCAGTCGTCCATTCTGACATCAATCGTGCCATCGCCGTATGACACCCGCAGAACATAGTTCATGTGGATGGCATTGCCCTGCCAGCGCATGGTGCCCGGTTCGACGACATCGCCAGCCTCGGCGTGGTAGCCCTGCTCCGATGGCGTCAGGGTCCAGACCCGGGTCTGCTCTTCGCCATCATCGAAACGGAACACTTCATCCAGGGTGCCCACCCCGTTGTCGTCCCAGCTGGCCACGATATCCGCATCGAAGGTGCGGATAACCTCGCCGGAGAAGTCCTTGACCACACCCTGGGCAGAAAGTTCGCCGGTAAAGAACTGACTTGGCACCAGGTCTGGCCCGGTGCTCTGGTAATCATCCAGTGCGGGCCCGGCACAGCCTGCCAGCACCAGAGACATCAACAATATAAGACTCAACGGCCCCAGACCACTGGCCTTGGGTCGCATCCGGGAATTTTGCATGACTTTTACACTCCGGGTTCACGCCAGAACAGCCTGACAGTGCAGAGATCTACGGCCGGTTTACCGTTTCCGATCAGAAAATCGCCACTGCGTCATTTCAGCCAATTGTCCATTCTGACAGCCATTCAGGCGCTTTCCGTCAATGGCAGCCCCACGGGAATGCCGTAAAACTGCACTCATCCGGGCTTGCGGGCCCGCACGAATCGGACTGAGATTAAACGAGGACCGGCTATGCCTGTGTATAAAGCGCCCCTGCGGGACATGAAATTCCTGCTGAATGATGTATTCGACTACCCGACCCATTACCAGGGCCTGGCCTCCGGCGAAAACGCCACTCCGGACATTGTAGATGCAATCCTTACCGAGTGTGGCCGCTTCTGTGAAGAAGTGCTGAGCCCCCTGTACCAGAGCGGCGACGAAGAAGGCTGCAAGCTGGAAAATGGCGAAGTAATCACCCCCAAGGGCTACAAAGAAGCCTACCAGCAGTATGTGATGGGTAGCTGGCAGGGCTTGTCTGCCCCCGAAGAGTTTGGCGGCCAGGGCCTGCCGGCTTCCATGGGCCTGTTCAAGCAGGAAATGATGGGCACGGCCAACTGGTCGTTCTCCATGTACCCGGGGTTGTCCCTGGGTGCCATGAACACCATTTTCCTGCACGGCACGGACGAGCAGAAACAAACCTACCTGGTGCCCCTCACCGAAGGCCGCTGGGGCGGCACCATGTGCCTGACCGAGCCCCAGTGCGGTACCGACCTGGGCCAGGTGAAAACCAGGGCTGAACCCCAGGCCGATGGCAGCTACAAACTGACCGGCACCAAGATCTTTATCTCCTCCGGCGAGCATGACCTGACCGAGAACATTGTGCACATTGTCCTGGCCCGCCTGCCGGATGCCCCGAAAGGCACCAAGGGCATCAGCCTGTTCATTGTGCCCAAGTTCATGCCGGCCGCCGATGGCGGTGTGGGCGAGCGCAACGGCGTAAGCTGCGGCAGCCTGGAAAAGAAAATGGGCATCAAGGCGTCCGCTACTTGCGTAATGAACTTTGACGACGCCACCGGTTACCTGATCGGCCCGGAAAACCAGGGCCTGGAGTGCATGTTCACCTTTATGAACACCGCCCGGATTGGTACCGCCATTCAGGGTGTGGGGCCGGCCGAGCTGTCTTACCAGTGGGCGCTGGACTATGCCAAAGAACGCCGCTCCATGCGCGCGCTGTCTGGCAAGAAAGAGCCGGACCAGGTGGCCGACAGCCTGATTCACCACGCCGATGTTCGGCGCATGCTGCTGACCCAGAAAGCCATCGCCGAAGGTGGCCGGGCCATGCTCTATTACGCGGCCCGGGTAGCCGACCACATGGTGGAAGCCCATACCGCAGGTGATACTGAAAAAGCCGAGAGGTATGACGACAAACTCGGCTTCCTGACCCCGATCCTGAAAGGCTTCCTGACCGAACTGGGTTGTGAAGCGGCCAACCTGGGTATGCAGGTGTTCGGCGGCCACGGTTACATCCGCGAACACGGTATGGAACAGATCGCCCGCGATACCCGTATTGCCACCCTGTACGAAGGCACCACCGGTATCCAGGCCCTGGACCTGCTGGGCCGTAAGGTGTTGCTGATGACCCAGGGCGGCGCGGTGCGCGAGTTCACCTTCAAGGTGGCCAACTTTGCCCGCAAGCACCTGACCGACAAGCGCCTTCGCCCGATGGCGGTGGAGCTGCTTAAACTCACGGCCCAGTGGAACGTGCTGACGGTACGGGTGATGCTGGCGGCCCGCAAAGACCGGGATGTGGTCAGTGCAGCAGCCTACGACTTCCTGATGTACAGCGGCTACGTGAGCATGGCCTACATGTGGCTGCGCCAGTCCGCCGTGGCTGTGGATAAACTGGATAATGGCGGTGAAGAGTCTGAATCCTTCTACCAGACCAAGCTCAACACCGCCGAGTTCTACTACGAGCGGTTGCTGCCCCGGGCCCAGACCCATGCCACCAGCATGCTCAGCCCGACCCGCAGCCTGATGCAGATTGAAGCCGAGAACATGGCCTTTACCGGGTAACCCCGGTAACTTCCGGTCCCGGGTTTTCCCGGGACTTTTTTCTTCCGGAACCGGGGCCTTGAAATCCCGGTTCCACAAAAAGGGGAAGCACCTGGCTTCCCCTTTTTACGTTGTCGGCTTTTATTAACAGAAGCTGTGGATAACTTAGAAATCCACAGTGGCGGAAAGCCACAGGCGGCGGCCCTCTTCCACCGTACCGCCGCTGGCCATGCCGCGGAACACGTAGATGTAATCAGATGCCCAGTCGGTTACCTGGTCACCGTCCGCGTTGATATAGCTGTAATTGCTGCCCTCGAGGAAGTCCTTGTCAAACAGGTTGTAGATGGTCGCCGTCAGTCGAACCTTGTCGCTGGCCTGGTAAGAGCCGCCCAGATGGAACAGCGCATAATCGCTCAGCTCTCCGACCTGTTGGTCAATGGCCTGCTCTTCCGCGCTCAGGTTTTCCCGGGTTTTCAGGTAGCGGGTGCGCTCGCCCCGGTATTCACCAGACACCCACAGCCCCAGTTTGGCTGTTGCCTGCCAGTTAAGCCGGGCGTGCAGCACATGTTCCGGTGTGTTGGTCAGCTTTTCACCCTTGTTGTCACCGCTTTTCTGCTCAGAATCGGTATACGTGTAGTTGCCGCGAAGGCTCCAGTCCGGGGCAAACTGCCAGCTGGAGGCCAGCTCGATACCCCGGGTTTCCGCCTTGCCGATGTTATCCAGCTGATCGTAGGTGCCATCGGGAATCCGGGGATCACCGCTGATGGTCACCTCTGAGCCATCATCAATCTTGTCCTCAAAGCGTGTGAAGAACACGGTGGCATTGGCCTTGAAGCCGTCAAGGTTGTCAAAGTAGGCGCCGGCTTCGTAGTTAGTGCTCTTCTCCGGCTCCAGGTCCGGAGTGCCGATGGTGATATCTTCACCCTGTCCTGTGACACCGTTGATGCCATCGTGGAGATCGTTGATGTCCGGCGTACGATACCCCTGACTGACCCCGCCTTTGAAGGTCCAGGACGGTGTGCTGTTCCACACCAGGTAGGCTCGTGGCGTAAAGTGGCCGGAGAAGGCATCGTGGTCTTCGTAGCGACCGCCCAGCGTCAGCGCCAGGTCGTCTCTCAGATACCACTCGTCTTCGGCAAAAACCGCCCAGGAATTCTGCTCAAAGGTCGTGTCGGCAATGCCGTCGGTCAGTTCGGTGTCCCGGTACTGAGCCCCGAAGGTGGCGATATGGTTATCGGTTAGTGGAGCGACCAGCTTGGTATCAAACACGGTGTCTTTGGATTCCAGTTCCCGCTCGGCCCCTCCCACCAGGTTCTGGTAGGGGGCGTCGTAGGCAGCACCGATAGTCCCCGGCAGAGTCCGGCCTTCAGTTTCGGTTACATTGTAGGTCAGGTCATTGCTCCAGGTGCCAAAGCCGAGCCGGCTGGAGTGCCCCAGCGCCACCTGGTCCCGGTTGAAACGCAGTTCATCGGAATAGCCATTCGCCACGCCAGGGTCGTCTCCACAACTGCGGTCCCGGCCATCCAGCGTACCAAGCTGACAGGACTCGTTGTTGTAAACCTGACGGCCCTGCTCCGCATCTAGATAGAACTCGTGGCCGGCTACCGGAACATAAGTCAGGCGGGCACCCAGGGTGTGATTGCGGCCATCCACCGGTGCAACACCGCGCTTGGGTGCCTCGCTACCGTCTTCAAAGTCCAGGTCGGCCGCTTCCCGGTCGAGCACGCTTCCTCGCACGGCCAGCCCCAATACGTTCTCGATCAACGGACCGCTGGTGTAGAAACTGGTCTTGCCGGTATCACCATAGTCCCGGTTTTCCTGGAAGGTATGCTCCAGGGTGACCGAGCCTGTCCACTCATCCGAGACTTTCTTGGTGATGATGTTGACCACACCGCCAATGGCATCGGAACCATACAGAGTAGACATGGGGCCACGTATGATTTCGATACGCTCAATGGCGGAAAGGGGCGGAATGAAACTGGTGGAGGTGTCGCCGAATCCGTTCGGGGTAACGTCACCCGGTGGGTTCTGGCGACGGCCATCAATAAGGATCAGGGTGTATTCACTGGGCAGGCCCCGGATACTGACGTTCAGGCCGCCGGTTTTGCCGGTGCTCTGGCGGACATCCACGCCCTCTACCGTTTCGAGTGCCTCCCCCAGGTTGGAAAACTGACTCTGCTGCAGGCTTTGCTGATTGATCACACTGATGCTCGCCGGCGCATCGGTAACCTTCTGCTCAAAACCGGCGGCGGAGACCACCAGCTCGTCCATTTGCACCGGCTGCGCAGTGGCCTGCAGTGAATAACCGGCAGAGATTACCGCAACCGAGGTCGCCAGCAATGAAGACCTGAACACCATGTGTCGCTCCCAAAAATTAAGCAATGAATTTCAGGAGCGAATGATATTTGTTATCAATTGAGAATTACAGCAAGTTAACTGGAACAATGTGTGCCAAAAACTGGAACAGTTACGCCATTGCCACTTTTTCGCCGGGGTTACTGATCCCGAAAGCGGCGGATAAAGGCTTCGGATTCGGCGATAGAGGCTTCCATGTTGCGGATCAGGCTGTCGACATCGCTGCGGATTTTACCCAGCTCCGTTTCCAGCGCACCGATGGCCTGGGCATTCAGGTTGTGCTTGAGGTACAACACCTGGTCTTCAAACGCCTGAAGCACCGGATCCATGCGGGATTCCGCCTGGTGCATCCGGTTAATCAGCTGCCCGTACTGATTGCGGGTTTCCTGAAGTTGCTGCTCGCTGCTGCGGCGCAGGGATGCGCTTTCGTACAGGTCCAGCTCGTCTTCCCACTCCGCAAACAGGGCACCCGCCACATCCTCGACGCTGTCGATCCGGTCCCGGACTTTCTCGGCAGCATCTTCGCTGTCTTCATAGGCATCGCGGATTTCTTCGTACTTCGCCTTCAATTCAGTGTCGGGAATGGCCACCACACTCTGGAACCGTTCCAGCGACGAGCGGAAGGTTTCCTGGGCATCTGTCTGGGCATCCCGGGCATTCTCGACCCGGTCGACCAGGATATCGCGCTTCTCGAACCCGAGCTTTTCCATGGTGTTGTAGTACACGGTGCTGCAGCCGGTCAGCACCAGCGCCGCGAACAGAGTGAATATGCCAATGGTGTTCAGGGAGTTGTTTTTCATGGTTGTTCCTATTTTCCGATGCAGAAGCTGCTGAAAATCTTACCCAAAAGCTCATCCGGCGTCAGATGCCCGGTGATTTCCCCCAGGGCATCCTGGGCTGCCCGCAAGTCTTCCGCCAGTAGTTCCCCCGCACCGTAGCCTTCAAGCTGGGTCTGGCCCTGGAGCAAGGAATCCCGCGCCCGCTCCAGTGCATCCAGGTGCCGGCGCCGGGCCAGGAAGCCGCCTTCGGTGGTGCTGGCAAAGCCGATGCACTGTTTCAGGTGGTCCCGAAGTACTTCCAGGCCTTCCGCAGCCTTGGCGGCAAGCCGGATAACCGGGGCGGTTTGATGCGGCTCTGCGGTGATACCCACCGTTTCACCGGACAAATCCACCTTGTTGCGAATGACGGTGACCGGTGCGCTGGCGGGCAGCTGGTCGATAAAGTCCGGCCAGATTTCATGGGGTTCGGTTTTGTCGGTGGTGGTGGCATCCACCATCAGCAGGATGCGGTCGGCCTGGCGGATTTCTTCCCAGGCCCGGGCAATGCCGATGCGTTCCACTTCATCCGGACTGTCCCGCAGGCCGGCCGTGTCGATGATATGCAGCGGCATGCCATCGATGTGGATATGTTCCCGCAGGACATCCCGGGTAGTGCCTTCGATAGCGGTCACAATCGCCGCTTCCCTGCCCGCCAGGGCATTGAGCAGGCTGGATTTTCCGGCATTGGGCCGGCCAGCGATCACCACTTTCATGCCGTCCCGCAAAATAGTGCCTTGCTGGGCTTCGCCCAGGATCTGCTCTACCTGTTCCAGCAGGTTCTGCAGGTCGGTTGCCACCTTGCCATCCGCCAGGAAGTCGATCTCCTCTTCCGGAAAATCGATGGCCGCTTCCACGTAAATGCGCAGATGGGTGATAGCCTCCACCAGGTTATCCACACGCTTGGAGAATACCCCCTGCATGGAACGGACGGCGCATCGGGCGGCCTGTTCCGAGCTGCTTTCGATCAGATCGGCAATGGCTTCGGCCTGGGCCAGGTCCAGCTTGTCATTCAGGAAGGCTCTTTCGGAGAATTCACCGGGGCGGGCCAGCCGGGCACCCAGGCTGCAGACTTCCCGCAACAGGATATCCAGGATCACGGTACCGCCGTGGCCCTGTAGTTCGAATACATCCTCGCCGGTAAAGGAGTTCGGATTGGGGAAGTACAGGCCGATGCCTTCATCGATCAGTTCACCCTGTTGGTCCCGGAACGGACCATAATGGGCATATCGGGGTCTGGGCTCGAAGCCCAGCATGGCGCGGGCTATAGTCATGGCTTTCGGGCCGGACACCCGAACAATACCTACACCGGCCTGGCCCGGAGCAGTGGCTATGGCGGCAATGGTGTCTGTAGCTGGCTGCATCTTCATTTTCCCGGGATAGAAAAAACAAAGGCTCCCCAAGGGAGCCTTTGTCAGGTCAGAAGGACTGTTAAATCAGTACTTCTTGCCTGCAGTTTCCGCTTCGATCTTGCGGGTAATGTACCACTGCTGGGAGATCGAAAGAATGTTGTTCACCAACCAGTACAGTACCAGGCCTGCCGGGAACCACAGGAAGAACACAGTAAAGATCAGCGGCATCAGCTTCATGATCTTGGCCTGCATGGGATCCGGCGGTGTCGGGTTCAGGCTCATCTGGATGAACATGCTGGCACCCATCAGGATCGGCAGGATGAAGTACGGGTCCATCTGGGACAGATCCTGGATCCACAGCATGAACGGCGCGTGGCGCAGCTGCACACTTTCAAACAGTACCCAGTACAGGGAAATGAACACCGGCATCTGAACCAGGATCGGCAGACAGCCACCCAGCGGATTGATTTTTTCCCGCTTGTACAGGGCCATCATTTCCTGGGACATGCGCTGGCGGTCGTCGCCATAGAGTTCCTTCAGGCGGGTCAGCTGCGGAGCGACCGCACGCATCTTGGCCATGGACTTGTAACTGGTGGCAGACAGGTGGAAGAACACCGCCTTTACCAGAACCGTCAGCAGGATAATGGCCACACCCCAGTTACCCACCAGGCCATAGAACCATTCCAGGATGATGAACAGCGGCAGGGAGATGAAGAACAACCAGCCGAAATCAACGGTGCGGTCCAGGTTGGGTGCCAGGGCTTCCAGGCGATCAATGATCTTCGGGCCCACGTAGGCGGTTGCGCCAATTTCCGCGGTATCACCGGCAGCCACCGTGGTGGCGGGGTAAACAAAGCCCATCACGTGCAACTGATCCCGACGGGTACTCTGGAACTGGGCTGTCTGATCACGGTCAGGAACCCAGGCGGTCAGGAAGTAGTGCTGCAGAAACGCCAGCCAGCCGTTGGTAACAGACTGGTTGATGCGGTTTTCGGATAGATCATCAAAGTCGTATTTTTCGTAGGGGTCTTCCGGCGTACTGACCACCATACCCAGATAGGCCTTGATACCCATGCTGGCCTGGGAAGTGGGGTCCGGAGCCTGGTCACGAACGATTTTGCCGGTAAAGTTGCCCTGCCAGTCGGATTCCGAGTTGTTGCTGATCAGGTAACGGACACCGATTTCGTAGCTGTCCCGGGCCAGTTGGTAACGCTTGGTGATAGCCACGCCCTGATCGGTGGTGAAGGTCAGGTCGATGTTGAGTTCGTCCTGGCCTTCAGATAATTCGAACTCGCTGCTTTCAGCGTTGAATACCGGAGCCTGGGAGGCGTTACGGCCATCCGGGCCATCACGGCCGATCAGTCCGCTTTCCAGCAGGTAGGTACGGGTCTGGGTGCTGGACAACAGTTTCAGGGGTTGTTCGCTGTTGAGGGATTCGTCGTACTGGAGCAGTGAACTTTCCACCACGTTGCCGCCAATGCGGTCAATCTTCAGCTGGAAAACGTCGGTGGTTACGGTGATGTAGCGGTTGCTGACTGAACCTTCCGCAGCTGCAGACGTTGACGACAGGCTACCGGTTTCCGGTGTCGCGAATTCATCGTTGCCTGATGCTGTCGATCCGGACTCCGGCAACACCATATCGTCTGCCATTGCGTTGCCGTTAACGGAGGACTCAGCCTCTACCACCTGGGTAGTTTGCGGCTGGTTATAATCTTCGTTCCAGGCTAGCACCATCAGGTAACTGACAATCGCAAGACCGGCAAACAAAACGATGCGTTGAATATCCATAAACTTAGGGTCTGGTCTGAGTAGTGGTGTGAGTGGATTCAGTCAGGTTGCCGGTTGGCTCTGGAGCAACGTGCCCGGTTCCCGGTACAGGATCATAACCGCCTTCGGCCCAGGGATGACATCTGAGTAGACGCGCACCTGCCAGGTAACTGCCTTTGAGAGCGCCATGATGCTGAATGGCTTCGACAGCGTATTGTGAACAGGTAGGGTAGTGCCGGCAATGGCTCGCCATCATTGGAGAGATGGCATATTGGTAGAACCGGATGGGTAAAAGCAGTAATTGGCGCATCAATCTGTACCTCGGGACGTCGCGTCTGAGCCCTCAGACGTTGATTTTCGGTACGTTTTTTCGAGTTGCTTGTTGAACTGCTTTTTCACTCTGCGCCAGATATCGTCCAAAGCGGAATGCACCGCTGGATTTTCCAGCTGGGCAAGGCCTTGTCTGCCAAGAACAATAATGTCCAGGGCGGGTAAATCCTGCTGATTTCTGAAGGTTTCCCGTACCTGGCGTTTGATCCGGTTTCTCTGGACCGCCAGTTTCAGGTTTTTCTTCGAGAAAATCAGTCCGACCCTGGCGTGACCCAGATTATTGGGAGCAGCCAGGATCAGAAAATTCCTGTGCGGAACTTTCAGCTGTACGCCATCGAAGACCTTGCTGTAGTCCGAAGGTTTCAACAGTCGATGAGACTTCGGAAACGTCAAAGCCTTCATGAGGCGAGCGTAAAGTTACGCAGACAGACGTGCGCGGCCTTTGGCACGACGACGGGAAATTACCTTACGGCCGTTCGCAGTCGCCATACGGGCACGGAAACCGTGAACACGCTTGCGCTTCAGGACGCTTGGCTGGAATGTTCTTTTCATGGTGATGATCTCACAAATCGTCAATGGACATTGGTAACTGGCTGGAAAATAGACAGCCAAAACAGGAGCGGCATTCTAGTCAAATCCTGAGACAAGTTCAATGTTTGAGCGACAGGTAAAGCAAGTTTTCCGTATGGGTAAAACCCGCAAGGCTCACTAACAGAATCTATAAGTCTTTTTTAAATTCTTTCAAAGATTATTTATTACTGTTATTACGCACCATGATTTCTGTGGAAAAGCCTAAAAATCTCAACAGAAACAAAAAAATAGAATAATGATAAGGCTTGTGACAGGTGGCTCTGAGCCCTGTGGAGAACACCCTGTCGAATTGTGAACAAGTCCGGTTCGGAATCAGGGAGCGAGTTATCCATGGTTCGGTCAAGGTGTTGCACACAGGGTTGAAGCGGTGGTTTACACAGAGCCCTGTGTATAACTTTTTTTCAGGGGTTTTCTGTACACAAGGCTGTAGATAGGTTTGTAAGAATTTGAAACTGAAAATAAAAAGTTTCCACAGGCTGTTCATGACCTGCACAGCCGGCCTTTTACTGAACCCCGGCTCGGGGTAGAATCCGGGGTCACCTTGAGCAACGGGAAAGCCCTTTCCGGTGTAAGAACAGTCAGGTAGTCGGGAGCAGGCGGTCGTGCCGAACAGTATGTGGCATCAATGTCTTGAAGTACTCCGGGATGAATTTCCCGCACAGCAGTTTAATACCTGGTTGAGGCCCCTCCAGTCGGATCAGCGCGAAGGGCAGTTGATGCTGTTCGCCCCCAACCGTTTTGTGATGGATTGGGTGAATGAAAAATACCTGCGCCGTATAGAAGAAGTATTAAAGGAGCTGGGAGGCGGTCAGGCCCCCCGGGTTCAGATGAAAGTGGGGTCTGCCCCCAAGGCGAGCGAGCCGGTGGTGCGTTCGGTGGCCGAGCCGGTTCCGGAACGCCTGGCTGATGAAACCGGCGAGACCGTTACTGAAGAAGAGAAAAGCGTGGCGGCTACGGTGGCCAGTCCGCGCCAGGCGCCAGGCAGCACGTCTGCCGGCAGGACCGGTGGTAACGAACGGCGCCCGGTGCAGGTTGAGGGTGATATCAAGCACCAGAGTTTCCTGAACGAAACCTTTACCTTCGATACCTTTGTAGAAGGTAAATCCAACCAACTGGCCCGCGCGGCCTCCATGCAGGTGGCAGAGAACCCCGGTGGCGCCTATAACCCGTTGTTCCTTTATGGTGGCGTAGGCCTGGGTAAAACCCACCTGATGCACGCCATCGGTAACGAGATTGTCCGTCGCAACCCGAAGGCCAAGGTGGCATACCTGCGCTCGGAACGGTTTGTGGCCGATATGGTCAAGGCGCTGCAGCTGAACGCCATCAACGAATTCAAACGCTACTACCGCTCGGTCGATGCCTTGCTGATCGACGATATACAGTTCTTCGCCCGCAAGGAGCGTTCCCAGGAAGAGTTTTTCCACACCTTTAATGCGCTGCTTGAGGGTGGCCAGCAGGTGATTGTGACCTGTGACCGTTTCCCGAAAGAAATCGTGGATATGGAAGAGCGGCTGAAATCCCGGTTCGGCTGGGGCCTGACGGTGATGGTCGAGCCGCCGGAGCTGGAAACCCGGGTCGCGATTCTGATGAAGAAGGCCGAGCAGGCCAATGTGAAGCTGAGCAGCGAAGCGGCGTTTTTCATTGCCCAGAAAATACGCTCCAATGTCCGGGAGCTTGAAGGCGCACTGCGTTTGGTGATAGCGAATGCTCACTTCACTGGCTCTGAGATTACCCCGCCGTTTATCCGGGAAAGCCTGAAAGACCTGCTGGCACTGCATGAAAAGCAGGTCAGTATTGATAATATCCAGCGCACCGTGGCGGAGTATTACAAGATCAAGGTATCGGACCTGTTGTCCAAGCGCCGGACCCGTACCGTCACCCGGCCCCGCCAGGTGGCGATGTCCCTGGCCAAGGAACTGACCAACCACAGTTTGCCGGAAATTGGCGATGCCTTTGGCGGCCGGGACCACACCACGGTGCTGCACGCCTGCAAGAAGATAATCGAGTTGCAGGAAACCGATCCGGGCATCCGGGAAGACTACCAGAACTTTATGAGACTGCTGACCACCTGACCGGGGTGGCAAAACCAATAACATTCACTTCCGATAACTGAAGCCGAGTGCCATGAAACTGACAATCAGCCGTGAATCCCTGCTCACCCCGCTGCAAAGCATTGCGGGCGTTGTGGAAAAGAAACAGACCATGCCGGTGCTGTCCAACGTGTTGTTGGAAGCGGAAGACAATACCCTGACGCTGACCGGTACCAATATGGAAGTGGAGCTGGTAGGCCGGGTAACCCCGGTGCACGTGGACCAGCCTGGCAGGATCACGGTTCCGGCCCGCAAGCTGTCGGATATCTGTCGCGCCCTTGGCGACGAGGCCCCGATTGACCTGGCTTTGGAAGGTGACCGCCTGCATGTGCGCGCGGGTAATTCCCACTTCACCCTGTCTACATTGCCGGCGGAGCATTTCCCGAACGTGGAAGACGAGCCGGAAAGTTTCCGCCTGGAGTTGCCCCAGAAGGAACTCGGCCGTATGTTCGACGCAACCGCCTTCGCCATGGCCCAGCAGGATGTGCGTTATTACCTGAACGGTCTGTTACTGGAAGTGGACAGCGGCCATGTCCGTGCCGTGGCTACCGATGGCCACCGCCTCGCCATGGCTCACTGTGATCTGCAGACCGGTTGTCCGGACCTGCGCCAGGTGATTGTGCCGAGAAAAGGGGTGCTTGAGCTGGCCCGCCTGCTGGATGACGACGAGTCGCCCGTCACCCTGGTGATCGGCGATAACCACCTCCGGGCCACGGTGGGTGCGTACACCTTTACCTCCAAGCTGATTGAAGGCAAGTTTCCGGACTACAACCGGGTTATTCCCCGTGGCGGCGACAAGATTGTCCTGGCCGATCGCGCGACCCTGAAGAATACCCTGCAGCGGGCCGGTATTTTGTCCCACGAAAACATTCGCGGCGTACGCCTGAACCTGTCCCCGGGACAGTTGCAGGTATTTGCCAACAACCCGGACCAGGAACAGGCCGAAGATGCACTGCCGGTAGACTACCAGGGCGAATCCCTGCAGATCGGTTTCAATGTAGGCTACCTGGTGGATGTGATGAACGTCCTGGACGATGCCCAGGTGAAGATCACTCTGTCTAATCCAAACAGCAGTGCGCTGATTGAAGCCGAAAATGACAACAGCTGTCTGTATGTTGTCATGCCCATGCGGCTGTAATTATTTCCGGAGGACTTTATGGGTGCCGTAACGAATGGAATCAAAGGTGCTTTCCGAATTGGCCAGACCTTGTCGGTGCTGGGCCGTACCGGGCTGAACTGGGTGCGGGGCGATCGCCCCCCTACCCCGCAGCTGCTGCGCCAGACCTTCGAAAACCTGGGTGCTACCTACATCAAGCTGGGCCAGTTTATCGCCAGCTCGCCTACCTTTTTCCCGAAGGAGTATGTGGAGGAGTTCCAGTATTGCCTGGATAAAACCCCGAGCCTGCCCTTCAGCGTCATCCGCAAGATTATCCGGGATGAACTGGGCCGGCCGATTGACCAGGTGTTTGCCGAGATCGATCCGGTGGCCCTCGCCTCCGCATCCATTGCCCAGGTACATGCGGCAAAGCTGGTGACCGGTGAAGATGTGGTGATCAAGGTTCAGAAGCCGGGTGTGGAAAACATCCTGCTGACGGACCTGAATTTTCTGTATCTGTCTGCCCGTATCCTGGAAACCCTGGCTCCGAAACTGTCCTGGACTTCCCTGTCGGGCATTGTCGATGAAATCCAGCAAACCATGATGGAAGAATGTGATTTCATCAAGGAAGCCAATAACCTCAAGGTTTTCCGACAGTTCCTGAACGATACCCACAACGAAGACGCCACGGTTCCCCTGGTGTACGAGCATTGCAGCAGCCGTAGGATCCTCACCATGGAACGCTTCCATGGCGTACCGCTGACCGACCTGGAAAGTATTCGCGGATTTTCCAGCGATCCGGAACGCACCCTGATTACGGCCATGAATACCTGGTTTGCCAGCCTGACCAAGTGCGAATTTTTCCACGCGGATGTGCACGCCGGTAACCTGATGGTGTTGAAGGACGGACGGGTCGGGTTTATCGATTTCGGCATTGTGGGCCGTATCAAGCCGGACACCTGGCAGGCGGTAAGCGATTTTATTTCCGCCATCATGGTGGGCAACTTCGATGGCATGGCCGATGCCATGATTCGTATCGGCGTGACCCGTCGCTCTGTGCGGGTGGAAGATTTGTCTGCGGATTTGCAGAAACTATACCGTCAGATGGATCGCATGGTGCCGGACGATGTGCCCTATCAGGTGGACCAGGCCGAGGATGACGTGAACAACATCCTGATGGATATGGTTAAGGTTGGCGAAAGCCACGGGCTGCACTTCCCGCGTGAGTTCGCGCTGTTACTGAAACAGTTCCTGTACTTCGACCGTTATGTGCATATCCTGGCGCCGGAAATGGATGTGTTTATGGATGAACGCCTGACCATGCTGCATTAACGGGGCCCAGGTTTATCGAGATTTTCTCCCTATGGCGCTAGTGAAACTTCAGACCCAGAATTTTCGTAACCTGGCGCCGGATCCCATCAGCTTCTCTCCCTCCTTTAACCTGATCTACGGTGCCAATGGCAGTGGTAAATCCAGCATTCTGGAAGCCATTGGTTATCTGGGGCTCGGTCGCTCGTTCCGGGTCACACGGCACCAGGCGGTGGTTGCCCATGGTCAGAGCAAACTCACAGTGTTTGGTGGCCTGGATAAAGGCATGGCAGGATCTCCGGATGATAGCCAGGAACCTGTTGTTCATCGCCTGGGCATCGCCCGGGATGTTTCAGCCAAGGAAACCTCTCTTCGCGTGGACGGTGAGGCTGTTCGTAGTTTGTCGGCACTGGCTATGCATCTTCCGGTGTCGGTTATTGATCCCGGCGTCTTCGACATTGTGGCCGGGGGGCCGGGCAAGCGTCGCCAGTTTCTGGATTGGTTAGTGTTCCACGTGGAACCTTCCTTTTCTTTAACCTGGCAACAATGCCAGAGAGTGACATCACAGCGGAATCAAACGCTCAGAAATGGTAGACTGGACGAATCATTGATGCGGGTATGGGACAATCAGTTTGGTGCCCTTGCAGAAACCCTCAGCGACATCAGGGAACAGGTTTTCAGGAAGTTCAAAACAGCCTTCAATGAAGTGCTAAAGGAACTGGATGCCGGATGGACAGAAGGCCTCAAGCTGGAGTTCTATCCGGGCTGGGATCGCAGCCAGTCACTGGTTGAGGTACTGGCCGGTCACCGGGAACAGGAACGCCGGATGGGGCACACCCTGTACGGCCCCAACCGTGCGGACATTCGCTTGAAGCTAGGCGGGCGTCCGGTGGCAGAAACCTTTTCGCGGGGACAGCAGAAAACCCTCGTGATCCTGATGAAGATTGCCCAGGGCAAGGTTCTGAGCGATCTCGGTAAACAGGTTACCTTCCTGCTGGATGACATCAATGCGGAGCTGGATGTGCGCAACCGGATTATGTTGGCTCGCAAGCTCCAGGAATTGCGTTGTCAGGTGTTTATTACCTCCATCGAACACCCGGAACCCGACGTGTTGTGGGCCGGTGTCGATGCCCCTGAATACAGAATGTTCCACGTGGAACATGGAAAATTGACGGAAGAATAGACCGGGAATCACCTCAGGAGTCTCGTTAATGAGTGAATCGAACTACAATTCCTCCAGCATCAAAGTCCTCAAGGGACTGGATGCGGTGCGCAAGCGCCCGGGTATGTACATCGGCGATACCGACGATGGCACCGGCCTGCACCACATGGTCTTTGAATTGGTGGATAACTCCATCGACGAGGCTCTGGCGGGTTACTGCTCTGAAATCGGCGTGATCATCCACCCCGATGAGTCCATCACGGTCAAGGATAATGGCCGTGGTATCCCTGTGGATATCCATGAAGAAGAAGGTGTATCCGCCGCCGAAGTTATCATGACGGTGCTGCACGCCGGCGGTAAGTTCGACGACAACTCCTACAAGGTTTCCGGTGGTTTGCACGGTGTGGGTGTGTCAGTGGTTAACGCCCTGTCCTCTACCCTGACCCTGACCATCCGTCGTGATGCCAAGGTCTACGAGCAGACCTATACCCACGGTGTTCCCAACGCACCGCTGGCCGAAGTGGGCGACACCCAGGATTCCGGTACCAAGGTTCACTTTATTCCTTCACCGGAAACCTTCACTCACATCAAATTCCATTACGACATCCTGGCCAAGCGCCTGCGGGAACTGGCGTTCCTGAACAGTGGTGTGCGTATCCGCCTGACAGACGAGCGCAGCGGCAAGGAAGAGATTTTCGAGTACGAAGGCGGCTTGCGGGCCTTTGTTGAGCACCTGAACACCAACAAGACCCCGCTGAACCAGGTTTTCCACTTCACCCACGAACGTGAAGACGGAATTGCCGTGGAAGTGGCCATGCAGTGGAACGATGCCTTCCAGGAGAACATCTACTGCTTCACCAACAACATCCCCCAGCGGGATGGTGGTACGCACCTGGCCGGCTTCAGGGCGGCTCTGACCCGTTCCCTGAACAACTACATCGAGCACGAAGGCCTGGGCAAGAAAGCCAAGGTAGCCACCTCCGGTGATGATGCCCGGGAAGGCCTGACAGCCATTGTCAGCGTGAAAGTGCCGGACCCGAAGTTTTCCTCCCAGACCAAGGACAAGCTGGTTTCATCCGAGGTGAAAACCGCGGTTGAGCAGGAGCTGTACCAGAAGTTTGCCGATTACCTGCAGGAAAAACCGAACGAAGCCAAGGTGATCGTCAACAAGATGATCGAAGCGGCCCGTGCCCGTGAAGCCGCCCGTAAAGCCCGGGATATGACCCGCCGCAAGGGTGCGCTGGATATCGCCGGCCTGCCCGGTAAGCTGGCTGACTGCCAGGAAAAAGACCCGGCCCTGTCTGAACTGTTCATCGTGGAGGGTGATTCTGCGGGTGGTAGTGCCAAGCAGGGTCGTGACCGGAAAACCCAGGCCATCCTGCCCCTGAAGGGTAAGATCCTGAACGTAGAGAAAGCCCGTTTCGACAAGATGCTGTCGTCTGCCGAAGTGGGTACGCTGATTACCGCCCTCGGTTGCGGTATCGGGCGGGAAGAATTCAACCCGGACAAACTGCGTTACCACTCCATCATTATCATGACGGACGCCGACGTAGACGGCTCCCACATTCGTACCCTGCTGCTGACCTTCCTGTTCCGGCAGATGCGTGAAATCATCGAGCGTGGCCATGTGTTCATTGCCATGCCGCCCCTGTACAAGGTCAAGCGCGGCAAGCAGGAACAGTACCTGAAGGATGAAAAGGCGAAGGAAGCCTACCTGACCCAGACCGCCCTGGAAGGCGCCCAGTTGTACGTGAACCCTGAGGCACCTGCCATCAAGGATTCCGCCCTGGAGACCATGGTGAAGGACTACCAGGCCGTTATGGCAATGATTGATCGCCTGTCCCGTGCCTACCCGGCCATGGTGCTGCAGCAGATGATCTACAACAGCACCCTGACACCGGAGCAGCTGAAGGACGAAGAACCGGTCGCACGCTGGGTGGCACGCCTGGGTGAAGGCCTGGAGCTGGATACCAAGACTGGCACCAAGTACACCTTCTCCGTTACCCGGGACGAAGAGCGTGGCCTGTACCTGCCGAAGGTGACGATCTACGTGCACGGTATTCCCTACGAGCACGTGTTCAGCCACGATTTCTTCGAATCTGCCTCCTACAAGGCCATTGCCCGCCTTGGCGAAACCCTGGAAGGCCTGATCGAGGAGGGTGCCTACATCCAGCGTGGTGAGCGCAAGCAGGCGGTACTGTCGTTTGAAGGCGCCCTGGCGTGGCTGATGAAGGAAGCCTCACGTGGCCTGAACATCCAGCGCTATAAGGGTCTGGGTGAAATGAACCCGGAACAGCTGTGGGAAACCACCATGGATCCCGAAACCCGCCGGATGATGAAGGTCACCATTGAAGACGCCTTTGCGGCGGATCAGATCTTCACCACCCTGATGGGCGACGATGTGGAACCGCGCCGTGAGTTTATCCAGACCAATGCACTGGAAGTGACCAACCTGGACGTCTGATTCCCGGGCGCTATCCAGGGCAAAAAAAACGGTGGCATCCGCAGGAAGCCACCGTTTTTTGTTATCAGTACCGAATGGATATTCCAGTTCGTACTATTTGGAAGACTGTGCCCGCTTCCGTTCCTTCTCTTTCTCTTTCTCCACGAGGTGCGGTGCCATCACCTCTTCCAGGGTATGGCCGGTAAGCCTGCGAATGGTGCGCCACAGATACCAGAAAATCAGCATCATCATCACCATGGAGGGAATGGCGATCATCGGGTAGCTGACCAGGGTCATCCGCCCCAGCTCCTCATTGAACGCCTGGGTGCCAGACGGGCTCACCACAATCCACTTCGCCAGCACGTAGTTCATGATAGACGAGAACAGAAAGGTTCCGGCAAAGAAGTAACTGGCCTTCATCAGCCGCTCTTCGAATTCATCCACACTGCCCCGCTCCTCCAATGAAGCATGGATTTTATCCACATCCAGAACATTGGGGTTATACAGCAGGGTGCGCACCAGCGGGTATTTGGTGCGGGTGGAGATAAGCACTGCCAGCCCGATCACCGCGGGTACCGCCGCTTCCTTGATAGCCAGCCAGCCGGCGTCCAGCTCCAGCAGGCCGATACCACCGGTCAGGCCCACACTGATCAGGCCCAGCAGGGCAATGAAGTTCTTCTTTTGGTACCGGATGAGTTCGAACAAGCCCCAGCCTAACGGGAAGGCCAGGCCGAGGATCAACGCATTAACACTGCCCAGGTGCTCATCGCCACTGAACTTCATCAGAATAACGGAGGGAATCACGATACTGACCAGCAAATCGATCCAGGGGCGCGGCTGGTGATCCGGCGTGGTCTTGGGCTGGGAATTATCCGAAGTCATGTAAATACCTGAGTCTGAAAATTTGGTGCTGTTCAGGCACCCTGTGAATGCCCACAGTATACGATGAATCTGGCACAATCTGCTCCTTACCAACCGAACAGGAAATCCCGTGCGCGCCTACGCTGATAACGACTACCCCGCCGACCACAAACCCGACTGGAAAGTGATTGCCGGGCTCTGGCCCTACCTGACCGAGTTCCGGGGCCGGGTAGCACTGGCGTTGTCTTTGCTGGTGATGGCCAAGCTGGCCACGGTAGCCACACCGGTCGCCCTGAAATACATCGTGGATTACCTGGACCAGAACCGCGGCGCGGACATGCTGCTGTGGATTCCGGTGGTACTGGTGGTGACCTACGGCTCCCTGCGCTTTGGCGCCACCCTGTTCAATGAGCTGCGGGATGCCGTCTTTGCCCGGGTAGCCGAGCGGGCCATGCGGCGGGTGTCCTTGCGGATCTTTGAACACCTGCACCAGCGCGAGCTGGGCTTTCACCTGGACCGCAAAACCGGTGGCCTGGCCCGGGATATCGAACGGGGCACCAACGGCATCAGCTTCCTGCTGCGCTTCACCCTGTTCAACATCGTGCCCACCATCCTGGAAATCCTGCTGGTGGCCGGTATTTTACTGGTGGTGTTCAACGTGGGTTACGTGCTGGCCATTCTGGTGGCGGTGGTGGTGTATGTGGTGTTCTCCATCAAGATCACCGAGTGGCGAACGAAGTTCGTGCGGGAAGCCAACGCCCGCGACAACCAGTCCAACTCCCGGGCCATCGACAGCCTGCTGAACTACGAAACCGTCAAATACTTCAACAACGAACGCTACGAAGCCGAACTGTACGACCAGGACCTGGACGACTGGGAAAAGGCCCGGCTGAAAAACCGCCTGTCCCTGGCCACCCTGAACGCCGGCCAGGCGCTGATCATCGGCGTGGCCTTGATTGTCATCATGGCCATGGCGGTGGGCGAAGTGGCCAGTGGCGAGATCACCCTGGGCGACTTCACCATGATAAACGCCTACCTGATCCAGCTGTTCATCCCCCTGAACGCCCTGGGTTTCGTCTACCGGGAAATCCGCCAGGCCCTGGTAAACGTGGAGCGCCTGTTCAAACTGCTTGGGGATAAACCCGCCATCCAGGATGCGCCGAATGCCAAACCCCTGGCTGTGGATAACGGTGAAGTACGCTTCGAAAACATCCACTTCGCCTACCGCCCGGACCGGCCCATCCTGCAGGATGTAGACTTCACCATACCTGCCGGCCATACCGTGGCCGTAGTAGGCGCCAGCGGCGCCGGCAAGTCTACCCTAGCCCGGATTTCTCATAGTGCTCCAACAACCTTCGCAGACCAAGCCTGGTAGTGCCAGATCCGAGTGGTCATGGTCGAAGTTGGCGATTATTTAGCC
>Ga0208062_100014_pt1 | contig 61821 bp, 45 predicted proteins | sample DeeseametaMP0261_FD_184217 | JGI IMG/M metagenome (GOLD analysis project Ga0208062, IMG submission 184217) | Marine microbial communities from the Deep Atlantic Ocean - MP0261 (SPAdes) | ecosystem: Environmental > Aquatic > Marine > Oceanic | place: South Atlantic Ocean | collected 2011-01-01 | reverse complement strand
CAGCAGGGAAATCGGCGCAACCCCCGGATGGGCGAAATAGGACATGACCCGCCACTTGCGATCCTGCTTTTCACCATGATTCTGTACGTGCCGGACACCGCCTTTGGAGATGCCGATATAAGACATGATCAGAACATGCAACACCAGGTTGGTGATAATCACAAACGCCACACCCAGGCCGGCAGCAACGGCGAGGTCACGGATAACGTCGATTTCGATGAACACCAGGGTCAGGAAGCCCATGGCATCGGAAATCAACGCCAGCATGCCCGGGATATACAGGGCACGGAATGCCAGGCGGGCTGCAGTGACAGCATCAAAGCCCTTGGCCGCTTCCACAGCCATGGCGTTAACAATCTGTACGCCGTGGCTGATACCGATCGCAAACACCAGGAACGGCACCAGCACCGAGTACGGGTCCAGTCCATAGCCCAGAAGCCGGAGAGTACCCAGCTGCCAGAACACAGCGATGATGGAGGTCAGCACCGGGATCAGCGTGCCGGCGATGCAGCGGGAATACCAGAACAGCAGCAACGTGGTCAGCAGAATGGTGATGCCGGCAAACCAGGCAATGGAACCGATACCTTCAATCAGGTCGCCCACTTTCTTGGCAAAGCCAACGATGTGGATGCTGATTTCCGGGTTCTGCTCCTGGTATTTGCTGCGAATCTTTTCTTCCAGCTCTTTGGAGAACGCGGCGTAATCCAGCGGCTCGCCGGTTTCCGGGTTGGTCTCGTACAGCGGCGCGTACACAATCGTGGAACGGAAGTTGTCTGAAATCAGGCGGCCTACTTCGTTCGAACGCAGTACGTTCTGGCGCAACTGCTCAAGACTCTCGCGAGTGCCGTCGTAAGTGTCCGGAATCACGGTACCACCCTGGAAGCCCTGCTCGGTCACTTCCACCCAACGCACGTTGGAGGTCCAGAGAGACTTCAGGCCGGAACGGTCAACACCGTTCAGGTAGAACATCTCGTCGGTAATCTGCTTCAGGGTTTCCATGTATTCGGCGGTAAAAATGTCGCCGTCTTCCACCGCAACCGCAATACGCACGAAGTTACCCAGGTTTTCCAGGTCGTCCCGGTGTTCGAGCATATTCACAATGTACGGATGCTCGAGCGGAATCATCCGCTCGAAGCTGGCGTCTGGCTGGATCTTCACGGCGTTGTAGCCGAGGAACAGCGTCAGCACAAAGAACGCGATAAGAATCAGCGCCCGGTTATTAAAAATCAAACGCTCAAGGAACGGCTCCGCCTTGGGCGTTGTCAGGTAATGTTCACCCCTGTCATGCATCGGGTCAGACATTAAAAAACCCCTCTATCCATTAAATCCGTTGATGCCACACCAGGGCGCTATTACAGGTCCCGGCCGCGGGAATCGGTGATCATCACACCGCCCTCGCCTACCAGAAGAAGATTGGTTCCGCTCAGTGGAACCACACCCATGACACCCTCCCGGTCGTTCCGGAAGTGCGCGCGGAAACTTTCACCACCGTTGCTGCTCATCAGCACCGCGCCGCTGTTACCCACCAGGGTGACCCGGCCATCGTCTGCAACCGAACCGTTGTTCAGGGTGGTGCCGCCTTCGTTAGCAACCATGGTCCAGCTGCGGCCGAGATCCGTCGATAACATGGTGTTGCCGCGAAGACCGAAGGCCAGCACTTCATTCACCTTGCCGGTACCCATCACGCCAAACAGTGAGCCATCGTAGGGGCTCTCGCGCCGCTCCCAGGTATCACCGTTATCGACGGATACATGCACCTGGCCGGCTTCGCCCACGATCACCAGCGCACCACCGGTTACCCGGGCCACGCTGTTCAAATGGAAGTTCTGCGGGTTACTGAGCTGCGGGCCCCAGTCTTCCCAGGTTTCACCTCCATCCTGCGTGCGCAGGACCATGCCGTAGGCACCCACCACGAAGCCGTGCTGGTCGTTTTCAAACCACACATCCAGTAACGGGTTAACCGGGCCGATTTCCATGTCTGCCTGCACGTTCTCCAGGGCAAAGAACAGGTCATCCAGCGCCCATTCCAGGTCGCCCTTTTCGGCTTCCGGAGCCTGTTCGATACGCTCTTCCATCGCAGCAATCTGCTCTTCCCGGCTTTCGATCACCAGCTCAGCCGCCTGCAGGCCATCGAACTGCAGCTGCCAGGTAGCCCCGGCATCCCCGGAATGCAGCACCACACCACTGTGGCCAACAACCCAGCCGCTGCTGTCGCTGCCAAAATCCACGGCGTTCAGTGTCACCGATACAGGCACCTCGGCCTGGGTCCAGGTTTGCCCTTCATCATCGGAGTAAATCACATGCCCGCGCTCGCCAACGGCAACAATGCGGTCACCCGCACGGGTGGCATCGTTGAGCAGGGATTCCGGAGCCAGGTCCGACATTAAAGCCGGGGTCTCGATGATATCTGTCAGCGCAAACGCCGCAGGTGCTGCCAATGCCATGGACAGACCAAGACAGGCAGAACCCAGTGTCTCGCACATGAACCTATTAGCCATTCAGATTGCCTTTACGTTGGTTAGATCAGAAAGCTGCCGGCCCGGGCCTGAGCCCGCGCCAAAACTCAGCGTACACTTCGTCTGCGCAGGGAAGCCGGCGAGAAGTAACGCTTGCTGGGCACGTCGTCAGTGAACACTCGGGTGTTGGGTTCTTCGGTATCCAGGCCCAGAACATGGTAACGACGGGCCTGCAGGTCGTGGTACACGTCCAGTGCTGTCCACACACCCGGCATGTCGTAATAGTTCTTAGCGATACCCATGGTTACGCGCCAGAGCTCACCACGGCCGTCGTACTGGTCGAGCAGCAGAGTGTTCCAGCTGTCGGCATCGACATAGAAACGACGCTTGGCGTAGATGTGGCGTTCACCATCCTTGAGGGTGGCTTGAACCACGTGCACCCGGTGCAATTCCCAGCGGGTAAGGTCAGGATTCAGGTGGGAAATACCCAGAATCTCGGAATACGGAGTGCCCTTTTCACCAATCTTGTAGTTGTTGTAGGGAACGTAGATTTCCCGCATACCTTCGTAATTCCAGTTATAGCGATCCATGGCACCGTTAAAAATATCGGTGTCGTCGGCCGTCCGCAGGTTATCGGCCGCCGCGATCGGGGAGTCGTAACCCAGGTTGGGTGCCCGGCGCACACGGCGCTGACCGGCGTTATAACCCCAGCCATTACGGGGGCTGACAATCTGGTTCAGGGTTTCATGAACCAGGATCGCACCACCGGCAAGGCGGGGCGGAGACTGGGTGAAAGACAGGTAGTAGAAAATGATGTTATCGAGGTCTTTCTCGCTGCCTTCAGGACTGTAGAAGTTGAAAAAGGCTTCCTGCTGGGACGTCACCAGGCCGTAATCCCCGTTGGGCTGCACGGCAACTTCACTGGAACGACGGGTCAGGGATATACCGCGCCAGCGGGTCAGGTGGTTCCAGATCACCTGCCAGGCTTTTTCTTCGTTATTGCCATGAAGGATCGGAAAAGGATAGCCCCCGAAGGCGCCATCAAGGCCTTCAGCCTCACCAACCACTTCCGCATTCACTGCGTTCTTGCGGGTGTTCTCGGCAACCCAGTCAGGAACCGCATGGGTACGGCGGGACTGGTAAACCGGAATCTGGAAGGTCGTCGGGTAGGTTTCAAACATGGCCTTCTGGCCATCGGTCAGGTGCTCGCTGTACTGGTCCATGTTGGACGCATTGATGGTGAACAGCACCTGGTCATTCGGAAACGGGTTGATATGGTGTTGGCCACTGCCCTGATAGCCGGCCGGGGGTTCTGTCAGGCCGCCGTCCCACGCGGGGATGGTGCCATCGGCGTTTCCGGCCTTGACCGAACCGAAAGGGGTCAGGTCATTACCCAGCCGCGCTGCTTCTGAAGCAGACACAGCCGCGTAAACGGGGGATGCGGCGAAGGAAGCTGCCAGCAGCCCACCCAAAAGAACGTTTTTGTTGTATCTCATTGTGCAACCTTTCCGTCTGGAAGCCTCTGTCGGGCTTTATTGTTATGGTCTGATGCAATCGCAGACTTTCCAACAGATTAGCCGATTGAGCAACATTGTCTATCGACCGAAAGTGCGATTTTGTATCAGGCTGTGACGACGGTTGAAAAAACACAAAACGATACACAGCCAGCGCGGGCCCGTGCGCCTGGCTCGGGCCCCGCCAGCAGGTCAGCCTGCCAGGCTCTTATGCACAACTTCGTACAGGTCACGGGACAGGTTATCTTTGTCCCGGATGCCTTCCAGTGCCGCTTTCATCTGGCTGGAGTAGGCAGGTGCGAACTTCCGCCAGCGCGTTAACGGCGTTACCAGGCGGGAGGCAATCTGCGGGTTGCTGTCATCCAGGCGGCAAACCTGCCCGGCCAGGAATTGATAGCCACTGCCATCAGGATTATGGAACGCCGCCAGGTTCTGGCCGGCAAATACACCCACTACGGAGCGCACCTTGTTCGGGTTTTTCCAGTCAAAGGCCGGATGCTCCAGCAGCTGCAGGATGTGTGGCAGCTGGCCGGCCTGGCCGCTGGACGCCTGTACCGAGAACCAGAGCTCCACCACCTGCGGATCATCGCTGAAGCGCTGGTAGAAGCTCTCGAGGGCCTGCTCACGATCTGCTGCAAAGCCGGAATTGACCAGCGCCCGCAGGGCACCCAGGCGATCCGTCATGTTGTCTGCACTGCGGGACTGCTCTAACGCCAGCTCCCGGGCCCGCTCATCGTCAATACTCATCAACCAGCCCAGTGCCGTATTACACAGGCTGCGACGGGCAATGGCATCCGGGCCCAGCTGGTAATCGCCCTGCTCCCGGTTGCGCTGGTAACAGGCCAGCAGGTCATCTTTCAGCTCTTGTGCCAGGTGCTTCAACACCCGCTCCCGGGCCGCGTGGATAGCCGGCACATCGGCCTGCTCCGCCAGTTCTACCAGGTAGGCTTCCGACGGCAGCAACAGCATCTTGGCCACCAGCGCCTGGTCCAGAGAGGCATCGTTCAGCAATTTACGGTAGGCATCCGCCAGCCGCGGCTCAACCTCGGCCTGCTCCGGCGTACCCACCAGAGACTGGATAACATCCACGGCCAGGCGCTGGCCCGCATCCCAACGATTGAAGCCGTCCGGATCGTGGCTCATCAGGAACAACAGCTGTTCCCGGCTCCACGGATACTGCACCCGCACCGGCGCCGAGAAATCCCGCAGCAGGGACGGCACCGGCCGTTCAGCCAGGCCATGGAATTCGAAACGGTGCTCGGCCTCAGTCAGCTCCAGCACCCGCTCCAGCGGGCCGTCCTGTTCGCCAGCGCTGATATTCAGCGGCAACGGCTGGCCTTTGCTGTCGAGCAGGCCCATGGCGAACGGAATGTGCTGAGGCTTCTTGCCGGTCTGCCCCGGCGTGTCGGGAATGTTCTGGCGGATGGTCAGGCCATACACGCCCTTGTCTGCATCGTAGTCGTCTTCCACGCTAACCACCGGCGTGCCCGCCTGCTCGTACCACAACCGGAACTGGCTCAGGTCGCGGCCGGAGGCATCTTCCATGGCCTTGACGAAATCATCCGTGGTCACCGCCTGGCCATCGTGGCGCTCGAAGTACAGATCACTGCCCTTGCGGAACAGTTCGTCGCCAAGCAGGTTGTGAATCATCCGTACCACTTCCGCCCCTTTCTCGTAGATGGTCAGGGTGTAGAAGTTGGAGATCTCCATGTAAGACGCGGGCCGCACCGGATGGGCCATGGGGCCGGCATCTTCCGCGAACTGTGCGGTGCGCAACAGGGTAACGTCTTCAATGCGCTTGACCGTGGGCGAACCCATATCGGCCGAGAACTGAGAATCCCGGAATACCGTAAAGCCCTCTTTCAGGCTCAGCTGGAACCAGTCCCTGCAGGTAACCCGGTTGCCGGACCAGTTGTGGAAATACTCGTGGGCGACAATGGCTTCGATGCGCTGAAAGGTGGCGTCGGTCGCCGTGTCCTGGCTGGCCAGCACGCAGGACGAATTGAAAATATTCAGCCCCTTGTTTTCCATGGCCCCCATATTGAAGTCATCCACCGCCACGATCATGAAGATATCCAGGTCGTATTCGCGGCCGTAGACGTCTTCATCCCAGCGCATGGAGCGCTTGAGGGCGTCCATGGCGAAATCGCACTTCTGCGCGTTGCGGGGCTCCACGTACATGCGCAGGTCAATGTTACGGCCGGAACAAGTGGTGAAGGTGTCTTTTTTCTCTACCAGGTCTCCGGCGACCAGCGCGAACAGATAAGCCGGCTTGGGGAACGGGTCTTCCCAGGTGACAAAGTGGCGGCCGTTTTCGAGCTCGCCCTGCTCTACCGGGTTGCCGTTAGACAACAGTACCGGGTAGGCGCCTTTATCGGCTTCAATCCGGGTGCGGAACCGGGCCATCACATCCGGGCGATCCGGGTAGAAGGTAATGCACCGGAAGCCCTCGGCCTCGCACTGGGTACAGAACATTCCGGAGGACTTGTACAAACCTTCCAGCCGGGTATTGTTCTGCGGCTCGATCCAGGTGACCACCTGCAATTCGAATTGCGCCGGTACCGAAGGCACGATCAGCGCATCGCCACGGTCTTCGAAATCACCGGCAGCCAGCGCTGAGCCATTCAGCGCCACCGACTCCAGCTTCAGGCTGTCGCCGTGCAGGAACAGGGGGGCACCGGAGTCTGCCGACTCAGGATTCCGGCGCACAGACAGGGTACTGTGCACCCGGGCGCCGTCTTCAAACAATTCGAAACGCAGATCCACGTGGTCAACCAGATACGCAGGAACCTTGTATTCACTCAGGTAAATGGTTTGTGGCTGGTTGGTTCGCATTCATACTCTCCAGACAAAAGACATGGCGGGCTCAGTCGAGAACCCGGAACCGGACTTCATAGCCGGTAAATTTGCGGATATTGATCACCCCGGTGTCCAGCATCAGGTACTGCCCTTTGATACCTTCAAGCAGCCCTTCCACTTCCGGCGTTTTATCCAGATTATGGGTTTTCACTTTCGCCGGCCATACCTGAACCGGATAACCCAGCCCAAGTGAGGCCTCGTCCACAATCCGGATGCTGTCTTCGCCGTGCTCTGCACGCAATTGCGCCAGGTCGTCTTCGATCAGCTCCAGGATTCTCTGGCGCTCCTGAGCCAGGTCCAGCTCCGGCACATCGCCCTTGAGCATGGCCCGCCAGTTGGTGCGATCGGCCACATGGCTCTTGCACGCCACTTCTACCAGCCCGGAAAGGTACCGGCTGGAAACCCGCAGCATGGGGATCGCCGTCACCGCGCCCTGGTCAATCCAGCGCGTAGGCACTTGCGAGCCCCGGGTAATACCCACTTTCAGGCCACTGGAATTGGCCAGGTACACCACATGCTCCACCATGCAATTGGCTTCGCCCCATTCCGGCTCCCGGCAGGTGCCCAGGTGAAAATGGCATTTTTCCGGGCTCATGATGCAGCTGTCGCAAGCCGCCAGCTTGCGGAAGCAGGGGTAACAAAAGCCCTGGTTGAAACTCTTCTTGGTGGTGCGATCACAATGGATGCAGCGAATCACACCCTCGAAATCGATCCTTACCTTTCGCCCCATCAGGTCGTTCAGGGCAATGCGGGCATCACCCACCGCCAGGGCATAGGCTACCGGGTCGCCGGCTTCCGCCGGCATCTTGCGAAGACGGCCGGTTACATCAATGGAGTCGCTCAAACCTTGACCTCTACAAACTGATCCGGATCGACATCATCGTTGCCCTGGCGATCCTTGCGGAACTGCACAGACGGGTCACAGGCGGTACCCGCCTTCTCACCCCGGTCGAGGTAGCCGACACGCTGTTCTTCCGGCACCTTGTGCTTTTCTTCGTAATAGATCACCGCTTCCAGGCTGATTTCCCGCTGCTCACGGGTCATGGCACGGCCGTCCGGCCACTTGCCCAGCTCAATCGCCTGTTTCAGATTGCGGTACACGTTCGGATCCAGCCGCTCGATCAACTCTTCGTAGGTCATTGCCCACCTCCTGAAAATTTGTTCATTGAAAAATCGGCAAATCCGTTTGACAGACGCAAATGATAACAATTATCATTAATTCACCAAATGACAGACGGTCGTATCATTTGGTCTCTCTCATCAGGAGCTAAAACGCTCTTTTTATGCCCCACCTTCCGGTGGGGCTTTTTTTTGGTTTATCGCCAGCGCTTGCCCCGCAAGGGCGACAACGCGGCCACCAGCAACCCTGCCACAAAACCGCCCAGATGGGCTTCGTTGGCCATGCGGCCAAGACCAAGCATTTCCGGCAACGGCGTAAAGCCGATCACCATCCACACCAGCGCAAAGGTCACCAGTGCCGGCGGGAACTGGAAACGCGGGCGCCGGCGCTGGCTCATCCAGCAGTAACCCAGAATGCCGTACACCACACCGGACAAGCCGCCAAACAGCGGGCCGGACACCAGGTACTGCAGGCCGTTGGACAGCAGGCTTGCCACCACAAACAGCACCGCCAGCCGGGCACGGCCGTCTATCCACTCAATCTGGCTGCCCAGAAACCACAACATCACCGAGTTGAAGATGATGTGGGTCCAGCTGAAATGCAGGAAATCCGGCGTAATCAGCCGCCACACCTGGCCACTGGCCAGGGACGCCGACAGCGCCTCCAGGCGACCAGCCAGCGAGCTAAACACCTCCCAGCTGAATGGCCGGGGATCCACGAACATCAGGTTGGCCGCCAGGGCGTTCTGGCCCATGCCGGTAAACCACACCATCACCACCGCGATCACTATGGTTGCGATCACAAACGGGGCGTGGCGTGGCGCGGGCTGCCAACGGCCGTCCGGGGTAATCGGGTAAGACCTTTCGTTATCCACCTGCTCTCCCCGTCTCAGCGTGCCACACTGTCTTCACTGGTGGGATAATCCGGCTGTTCCGGCCGGTCTACATCCACCCAGACAAACTTGTCTTTCGACAGCACGTCTTCGTCATCCATCCGGTACGCCACCAGCTTGCCGTACTTCACCGCACTGTAATCGATACAGGCCACATTGGCCTTCAGCGGCGCCGGCTTGCCATCCATCCAGTAATGGCCCACAAATACCGGGGGCGCATCCAGCGGATAGGTGATCAGCTGCCGGTACTCGGCATCCGTCAGCTCCATACGGGCCACTTCCGGGGGCAGCGGGTCTGGCTGGAACACCACGTCGGCGTAGGTTTTCGGATCATCGGCCCAGAACTTGGTGCGGAAGAATTCCCGTACATAACCGTCCTTGCCGGTAATCGACATGCCTTCCGGCAAGCGCAGGTCGGTTCCCCGCAGCAAGGTATCCATCACCTGCCCGGCGAAGGACTCGATCGCTGCAGAGGCATGCAGGAAGTCTTCATCAATGCAGGCTCCGCCCTGGTTTTGCCTGAACTTGTCGATCAGGTCCTGGTCCCAGCACGCGTGCACCACCCGGAAATCCTCGTCGTCGATGAACAGCGGAATGGTGTAAAACCATTCCAGGAATTCATTCCACTCATGAGGATACGCATCAAACTGCTCAAGGGTTTCCTTGATCAGCCGGTCGTGCCGCGGGTTGTGCTCCCGAAGGAACTGCTTGCCACTGCCCGGGCGGGCCCGGGTGCAGTAACCCAGCGCATTGTATTCATGGTTGCCCATGACAATACGGGCTGCGCCATGCTCCACCATGTCGCGCACCAGGTGCAGTGCCTCGCGAATGCGGGGGCCGCGGTCGATAATGTCACCAATAAAAATTGCCTGCCGCTTCGGGTGCCGGTAAACCCCGTTCACCTTGCGGTAGCCCATCTGGTCCAGCAGCCGCTGCAGCGTGTTAGCGCAACCGTGGATGTCGCCGATAATGTCGTAACCCGCCATACTCAACTCGCTGTAATCGTGCTTGCCCAGCCCAGCTTGTCACGGCAGGTGGCGTAGAAGTTGTGGTCGGTGGGGTGAATCAGCCGAACCTTGAAGGGCTTCTTGGTGATGCGAATGATGTCACCCGGCGCGCAGGAAATGTTCATCTGGCCATCGAAACTAATCTGCGGATAGGTTTCGTTGGTCTCGCCGATCACCAGTTTGATCTCGCTCTTGCCATCCACCACGATCGGGCGACTGCTGAGGGTGTGGGGGAACATGGGCACCAGCACCACCGCATCCAGCTTGGGATGCATGATCGGACCGCCGGCAGACAGTGAATAAGCCGTCGAACCGGTGGGTGTGGCCACAATCAGGCCATCAGAGCGCTGGCTGTAAACAAAGTGGCCGTCGATAAACAGGTCGAAACCGATCATCCGGGTAGACTTGCCCGGGTGCAGCACCACGTCGTTCAGGGCAGAGCCATAGCCAAGAGGCTGGCCGTTGCGCTCTACGTGGCCGTCCAGCAGAAACCGGGATTCTTCGATGTAGTCACCGGCCAGCACCTGGGCCAGCCGCTCTTCAAGGTCGTTAGGGGAGATATCGGTCAGAAAGCCGAGGCGACCCCGGTTAACGCCCAGCAACGGAATCTTGGCCTTGGCCATTTCCCGGGCGGCACCCAGCAAACTGCCGTCACCACCGACCACAATCACCAGGTCGCAGATTTCACCCAGGAGCTTCTTGCTGGCCACCTGCAGGCCGTGGCCCGGAATCATGGTCGCGGTGTCTTCTTCGATAATGACGTGGTAGTTGTTTGCGGTCAGGTACTGTTTCAGCTGGCGCAGCGACTCAACTACCTTGACGCTGCCCATGCGCCCGATAATCCCGATATTCCTGAACTGGTCCATGAAGTATCCCGTGGTGTCTGAATGAGACGAACAGACCCACAGTTTAACGAAACTCGGGCGGATACTGAAAAAACTTCGCGGGATCAGGCTTTATGCAGTTCGCAGCGGTCGTCTTTGCCGGCCTCGAAATCCGCCGGCTGGGACACTCTCATGATCGGTTCGCCGCACGCATTGCCGTCGGCATCGGCATGGTTGCACACCGGGTTTTCATAGTGTGCCAGCCACTCCCGGTAGGCGGCCTCGTTCATGCCGCACTGGTCAGCGGCGTAGGCCTGGGGATTGGCAAAGTAGGTTTCGATATCATCGTACGGCAGTGTGATGTGGCCGACACCGGGGTGATAAGCCACCAGGAACACCACCTGGTTTCGCAACTGTTCCAGCAGCGAATCTTCCGGCACCTCGCGATTTCTGAGCTCCTGGTTTTCCTGTTCGAGGGCAACCAGCCTTTCCTCCCGCAGCTCCAGCTCCCGCTCCTTGCGCTCCAGCTGCTCTCTCAGCAGGACCGTTTCGGCATCCGATTTTCCGCCCTCAACATCGGTCCCTGCTTCCGGATCGGCCGGGGCCTCTTTACCCAGCTGCTCCTGTAGCGCGAGGTATTGCTCATTACGTTCCTGAAGGCGATTCTTAAGCTGCTCCTTACTGACCCGAAGCCGTTCGTACTTCTGGTTCAGTTCGGTCATCTCCGAACGCAAAGCCTGCATCTCCAGGCGATGATCACGCTGCAGGTCAGACACCGCATCCCGGTGCACGCTCTGCAGGGTTTTGATACGCAGCCGTTGCTCCCGAAGCACCTGGGCCAGGCGGGCGCGTTCGATATCGACACGCTCGTCGGTGGCGGCAGACGACGAATTTACCAGAACAGGGATATTCTCTTCTGCCGGCTCGGCCTGGCGGAAATGCAGGGTATTGGCTTCAACAGCCTTGCGAATCGAGTGGAAATGGTTGCTGCCCGGGGTCATATCCGGGTCCCAGAGTTCCTCTGCAAAAGCAGGGTCCGGACACTGGCTGCGGCAAACCAGACGTATAGCGCCACCGCCCAGGTCGGGGCCCTTGGCACCCTTTTCCGCCAGCGCTTCGATGGGCACGTTCCAACTGCTGTCTGCGCGGCCTTCTTCGTCAAACCAGATCCGGAAGAACACCAGGGAGGCCACCGTCAGGTCAGGGTTGAGATTGACCAGCACGGCGCGTACATCGGTTTCGGCAAGGTCCGAAAGCCCAACATAGCCATCCAGAAAGGCACCAAACTCCGACCAACGCATCTGCCGGGACACCTGGCTACCATCCATCAAGAAGACAGCTGAGTTACCCTCGGCTGCCTGGGCGGCACTGACCATCAACCTTCTCCATGCTTGTAACTTGTTATTCGAACGACAGGGCCGGCCCGAGGGTTCCCTACCCCCTTGCCGGATTTCCATAGTCTAGCCAGACCGGCCCCAAAACACAGAGAAAAACTGCAACGATTTGTGATCAGATCTCCGCTGCCAGGCGGCTGCCCTGATCAATCGCCCGCTTGGCATCCAGCTCGGCGGCGACATCGGCACCACCAATCAGGTGCACCGGCAGGCCTGCGGCTTCAAGGCCTGCCTGCAGTTCGCGCAACGGCTCCTGGCCGGCACACACGATGATGGTATCCACCGGCAGCAGCTTGTCTTCGCCCTGCTCCGCGCCCTTGGGCGTAACCGTGATGTGCAGGCCTTCGTCGTCAATCTTGCGGTAAGACACACCCGGAACCATCTGCACATTGCGGTTCTTCAGAGATGTACGGTGAATCCAGCCGGTGGTCTTGCCCAGGTTCTTGCCGACCTTGGAAGCCTTGCGCTGCAGCAGGAACACCTCACGGGCCGGGGCCGGTACTTCCGGCTGTACGCCCTGAATACCACCACGATGCGCCACGGTCAGGTCGACACCCCACTCTTTCATAAAGTGTTCGGTGTTCAGGGACGGCGATTCACCCTGATGCACGATGAATTCGGACACATCAAAGCCGATACCGCCAGCACCGATTACCGCGACACGCTGGCCCACCGGCTTGCGACCCATCAGGGCATCCAGGTAGCCGATCACCTTCGGATGGTCGATACCTTCGATATCCGGGGTGCGGGGCTCGACACCGGTGGCCATAACCACTTCATCGAAGCCACCGGCTTTCAGGTCGTCTGCACTGACCCGGGTGTTCAGGCGGACATCCACGCCGTGCTTGTCGAGCATCACACGGAAATAACGCAGGGTTTCGTAGAACTCTTCCTTACCCGGAATCCGCTTGGCCACGTTGAACTGGCCGCCGATCTCGCTGCCGTCATCAAACACCGTCACCTTGTGGCCACGCTCTGCGGCTACGCTGGCAAAGGCGAGGCCTGCCGGGCCGGCACCCACCACCGCGATGGATTTGGGCTGAGCCGTTTTCACATAGGTCAGCAGGGTTTCGTTACAGGCGCGCGGGTTCACCAGGCAGGTGGTGAGCTTGCCGCTGAAGGTGTGGTCCAGGCAGGCCTGGTTACAGCCGATGCAGGTGTTGATTTCCTCGGCACGGTCTTCAGCTGCTTTCAGTACCAGCTCGGCATCCGCCAGGAACGGCCGGGCCATGGAGACCATGTCGGCATCGCCTTCGGCCAGGATCTTCTCGGCCACATCCGGCATGTTGATCCGGTTGGTGGTTACCAGCGGAATGCTTACCTCGCCTTTCAGGTGGGCGGTTACCTTGGTAAAGGCACCACGAGGTACCGAGGTGGCAATGGTAGGCACACGGGCTTCATGCCAGCCGATACCGGTATTGATGATCGTGGCGCCGGCTTTCTCGATTTCCTTGGCCAGCTGCACCACTTCTTCCCAGGTGCTGCCGTCTTCGATCAGGTCCAGCATGGACAGGCGGTACACAATGATGAAGTTCTCGCCCACCCGCTCACGCACACGGCGCACGATTTCAATCGGCAGGCGAATGCGGTTTTCATAGCTGCCACCCCACTGGTCGGTACGGTGGTTGGTGTGTTTGACGATGAACTGGTTAATAAAATAACCCTCGGAGCCCATAATCTCGACGCCGTCGTAGCCGGCGCGCTGGGCCAGGGCGGCACAGTTCACGTAGTCGTCAATCTGCTTCTGGATACCCGCTTCATCAAGTTCTTTGGGCTTGAACGGGTTGATGGGTGCCTGGATGGCAGAGGGCGCTACCAGCTCCGGAGAATAGGCATAACGGCCAGCGTGCAGGATCTGCATACAGATCTTGCCATCGGCCTCGTGCACGGCCTGGGTGATCACCTTGTGCTTGTCGGACTCTTCCTCGGTGCTCATCTTGGCCGCGTGCTGGAACACCGCGCCTTCGCTGTTGGGGCCGATGCCGCCGGTCACAATCAGGCCAACGCCGCCACGGGCACGCTCGGCATAGAATGCCGCCAGCCGGTCGAAACCACCCTTCACTTCCTCAAGGCCCGTGTGCATGGAGCCCATCAGGGTGCGGTTGCGAAGCTTGGTAAAGCCCAGGTCCAGGGGCTCAAGCAGGTGCGGGTACTTGCTGGTGCCAGGTGTTGCGGTCATTGCGGTACTCCTCATCGGATTATCAGGCGGGATGTCGAGGCTCCCGTTGTTATGGGCCTACACTACCCAGCACCGAAGGCGCCAACAATATCCAAACCAAACATTTTATTATCTTTTAATAACAGCAATAATACCGGCATGCCTGAAAATACACCCCCTAAGCAGAACGCCCTCGGCGATATCAGCCTGCTGTATGCGGCAGTAATGCTGCGCGCAACCGAAGCCGAAGGCGGCAACGTCGACAAACTGAAAGCCAGGTTCCGGCTGGATGATGCTGCACTGGCCTCGGCGGATGCCCGCATCAGCATCCCCCGCTTTATGCGTCTTGGCCATGCTGCCATCACCGCTACCGGCAATCCCGCCCTGGGCCTGCGCATGGGCGCCCTGACCCGGCCGGTGGACGCCGGCATGGCCGGACTGGCCGCAGAAACTGCAAATTCAGTCAGCCAGGCCTTCCGCAGCCTGATTCGCTATTCCCTGCTCACCAGCCAGAATTCCCGGGGCGAACCCTCGGTCGATGAATTCCAGCGCACCGTGCACTTCTACTCGATCCAGCCCTACAACCCGTACAACTACTTTGTGGTGGATTCCATACTGGCGGCCTGGACCCAACTGGCCCGGCATATCACCGGCCGCTACGACGTGCTGGAAAAGGTATGGATAGAGTATCCATCCATTGGACTGGACGACGTGTTCGAAAGCTGGTTTCGCTGCCCGGTAGAGTTCGGTGCCCGGGAGAACGCCATCCGCTTCAAGGAAAGCGTGTGGCGACAAAGCCCGACCCAGGCCCATGAGGGCATGTACGAGAAGCTGTCAGGAGTCTGTGAACGGGAACTGCGACAAATCCGCAAAGGCTGGAGCGTGGCCGACCGGGTGCGCCACCTGTTAACCCCCTTGCTGCGGGGTGAAACGCCTACGCTGGAAACACTGGCTGCCCGGCTGGGCACCACGGCCTGGACCCTGCAACGACAACTGAGCGCCGAGGGCACCGGGTTCCGGCAACTGCTGGACGACACTCGCAAACAACTGGCAGAGGATTACCTGAAGGAAACCGATACATCACTGGCGGAAATTGCCTGGCTGCTGGGCTTTGCCAACCCACCGGCCTTTCACAAGGCATACCAGCGCTGGCACGGAACAAGCCCGGGCGAACGGAGAAAACAAATCAGGTCAGATAGCTGAGAAAAAGCCGGAAATAAAAAGGGGATATCGACAACTAAGGGGAGGAGATAAATGGCGGAGCGGACGGGACTCGAACCCGCGACCCCCGGCGTGACAGGCCGGTATTCTAACCAACTGAACTACCGCTCCGCGCGGCGTGCCTGAGCTGTCTTGCGACTGCTCTGTGACAACGAGGGCGCATTATAAAGACGCCCCCGTTTATGTCAACGCTTTTGAAGAACTTTTTTCATATTTTCAGAAAACCGCCTTACATGGCGTCGACCATCACATCCTTGGTCTGGGCGGTTTTACGGTACTCGATCGGCGTCATGCCAGACCAGCGCTTGAACGCACGGTAAAACGTGCTGGGCTCGGAGAAACCGGTCAGATACACGATCTCGTCGATGGACTCGTCGGTGGTTGCCAGCAGCTGACGGGCCAGTCGGTAGCGGAAATCCGCCAGCACCTGGTTGAAACTGGTTTCAGCTTCGGTCAGCCGGGTGCGCAGGGTTCTGGGCTTGATGCCCAGCCTTTCGGCCACCGCATCCAGTGTAACCTCACCGCTGTCCAGCAGCTCGGCAATAATCCGTTCTACCTGCCCTACGATGTCTTTCTTCTCGAGCCTTGCTACCTGCTCACTGGCAAAACGCTCGTGCAGGGCCAGCAGTTCCGGCTCGGCATGGGGCGAGGCATAGGACAGAATTTCCACCGGGAAGTACAGACGGTTTTCACGGGCGCCGAACACCACATCACAACCGAGCACTTCCTTTGCGTGGTCGATACCTTTTTCCCGCTCATGCTCGAACTCGATGCGGGAGGGATAAAAACGGCCATCGGTGATGGATTTGAAGAAGGTAATCAAGCCCTGCACAAAACACTCGTTGAAGTGCCGCAGCCGGCTGACTTCTTCCGAGGCTGCATCCAGCACCATGCAGGCTTCGTCGCCTTCCACAAAGAAATCGGTATTGGCCGCATCACTCAGCAGGCGCTGATAGTTCTGGGCCCGGCGAAGACCTTCGCCAAAGGTGGGGCTACTCAGGAACAGGTATTCCAGTACCTGCCCTTTGTAGGCCGGCAACAGTGGCCCCAGGTGCAGGCCAACATCTTCATCACCGGATACATCTTCAACCGCCTGCCAGAAATACAGCTGGGCATTGTGGGGAGTTCGGAGCTGATCGGTATAAACATACTGCTCGTCTACACCCAGACGGCTGAAAATAGCATTGGTATCAATGCCCTTTTTCTTCATCGCCTCATAAATCAGGCGCAGCATCACGCCCGCATCACGTAGTTCCTGCATAGAGTCCCGCTTTTTTATTTATCAGTTACCACTTTGACCCACCGGACAGGGTCCGGAGCACGCCGGGTCAATGCCACCTCTGGCCGGGTTTGCCAGACTTTCGTCGTACATTAGAGCATATCAGGCCACGCACGCACAGTTGTACCTGAAACCATTAATAATCGGGAGAAAGCCTTAATGCCGGATTCACTGGTCTACCACAGCGCACCGCCGGCCTTGCTGCCACTGTATGGCAAGGCCCTGCTGCCCAAACAACACAAGCCGGGCGAGCAAACCCGCATTCCGGACCTGCAGGCAGACCTGCTGGGGATTGCCACCAACACTCTGGCCCTGAAAACCTATCAGCGCATATGCGGGTTCAAGCCTGGCTCCCGGGCCCCTATTACCTGGCCTCACATCCTGGCGTTTCCCCTGCACCTGAAGCTGCTGACGGAAAAATCCTTTCCCCTGCCCTTGCTGGGGCTGGTGCACCTGCGCAACACCATCATCCAGCATCGCCCGGTCAGTGCCGGCGAAAACCTGGATATACGGGTAACGCTGGGCAACCAGCAGCGCACAGACAGAGGCATGGAGTTCGACCTGATTACCGAAGCCCGTGCCGCCGGCAAGCTGATCTGGGAAGAAACCAGCACCAACCTGTTCCGGATGGCCGGCCAGGGAGCTTCCGGAGGCAGCAAGAATCCGCCGCAACCGGACCATTACCCGTTCTCTGAAGCCATCAAGGCGCCGGAAAGCATCGGCCGGCAGTATGCGAAGGTTTCCGGTGACCGTAACCCTATTCACATGCACGCCCTGAGCGCCCGGGCTTTCGGTTTTCCGCGGGCGATTGCCCATGGCATGTGGAGCAAGGCCCACGCACTGGCACTACTGGAACAACAGGAAGGCTGGCAAACAGGGCCTGTGAAGGTCAGCTGCCAGTTCAAGAAGCCGCTGTTCCTGCCCGGCACCGCGCAGCTGAACTGGCGCACCGGGGCAGACGGCTGGGACTATCAGATTCTGAATGCCAAGGGAGACGCGCCCCACCTTACCGGGCGCATAGACTGGCTATAAGGGGTCAGGCTTCGTCGGGGGTGCAGGGTGCACCCTCGGCGCCTGCAATGGGCAACACAAACCAGAAACAGGCACCACCGCCTTCCGGGCGCTGGTAACCGATATCGCCACCCTGGGCCTGCATCAGCGAGCGACAGGTAGCAAGGCCAATGCCCATACCATCTTCCTTGGTGGTGTAGAACGGGTGGAACAGCTTATCCTCGGCTTCTTCCGGCACACCGACACCGTGGTCACGCACCTCTACCCGAACGCACTGATCGCCACAACGCCGTGCTGAAACCTCCACAGGCTGGGACGAACCGGCACTGCGGGTTGCCTCCAGGGCGTTGCGGATCAGGTTCAGGGCCACCTGCTGCACCTGGATGGGGTCTGCCAGTACACCCGGCAGATCGTCGTCTACCCGCACCTCAATGCCACCTTCGTTGTTGCGCATGTCCACCTCGGCAAACTGCCGGGTGTCCTCCAGCAGCTCGGGCACCGACAATTCTTCCTTGCCAGTGGCAGGCTTTTTCATAAAGCGGCGGATGCGGCGGATAATCTCGCTGGCCCGGTGGGACTGGGCATCGATTTTATCCAGGGTTTCACCCAGCAGCTCAAGGTCAGGCTCGTCCTTGGCCATCATGCGCTTGGAAACCCGGGCGTAGTTGGAAATCGCGGTCAGCGGCTGGTTTACCTCGTGGGCGAAACCGGCGGCCATCTCGCCCATGGTGGTCAGGCGGGAGGTGTGGGCCAGCTGATCGCGCTGCTCCTGCACCAGCTCCCGGGCTTCTTCCAGGGCTTTCTCGCTTTCAAGCTCGGCGGTAATGTCGTGAAACACCACCACAGCGCCATGCAGCTCATCGCCATCAAGCTTCGGGGTGGCCCGGTATTCTGCAGGGAAGCTGCTGCCATCGACTCGCAGCATCTGGATATCCCGCTGGTGTTCGGGCACACCTTTGTTACAGGTCGCCATCACCGGCAGGCTGTCACGGCATTCGTCAGCCGTGGCAAAGTGCAGGTCAAAGAAACATTTGCCGATCAGGTCTTCTACCGGGCGGCCGGCAATCGCGGCGGCAGCCGGGTTGGCAAACTCGATCAGGCCGTTTTCGTCCAGCCCGTAGATGCCTTCGCTGATGGAATCCAGAATGCGGGTCTGGTCGCCCTGCAGTTCCCGGTTACGGGCCTGCAGCTCACGTTCGAGCCGGATAACCCGGGCATGGGTTTTCACCCGGGCGATCACTTCCAGGGACTGGAACGGCTTGGAGATGTAATCGGCCCCACCCAGGGAAAAACCCTTCACCTTGGCCTGCAGGTCGTCCAGGGCGGACAGGAATACCACGGCGATGTCGGCGGTTTCCGGATCGGCCTTCAGGCGCTCGCACACCTCATAGCCATCCATCTCCGGCATCATAATATCCAGCAGGATCACTTCCGGGTGGTGACGGTGGGCCAGGTCCAGTGCTTTCTCGCCTTCGTTGGCAATCAGCAGGCGGTAGCCTTTGTCTTTCAGGGTCTCGTAGAGGACTTTCAGGTTCTGCGGGTTGTCATCAACCAGCAGGACCGTCACCTCTGAGTTCTCACTGACAACTTCAGTCATACAAGCGTGGCCGGTTATAAACGTTCTGGCATGATGACCACAGCAACCGGCTTAGTCGATAAGGTCCTTTACGGACAGAACCATACGCACCAGATGTGCAAGGGAATGTGTACCCATCTTGTGCATAACCCGGGAACGGTGGATTTCCACGGTGCGCTGGCTGATCTCCAGCTCGATGGCAATCACCTTGTTGGCCTGGCCGGCAATCATGCGGTCCATGATTTCGGCTTCCCGCGGAGTCAGGCTTTTCACCCGGCGGATGATTTCCTGTTTTTCGTCCAGGGTCTTGCGCTGTTCGAGGTCCTGCTCCAGGGCCGCCTCGATCTTTTCCAGCAGGGCTTCTTCCCGGTACGGCTTCTGGATGAAGTCCACTGCGCCTTCTTTCATGGCGTCTACCGCCATCGGCACGTCACCGTGGCCAGTCACAAAGATAATGGGCAGAATCGAATGCTTTTCGTTCAGCTTCTTCTGCAGCTCCATGCCGTCCATACCCGGCATACGGATATCCAGCACAATGCAGCCGGCCATTTTATCGGAGTAGTCCTTCAGAAAGGCGTTGGCGCTTTCGTAGGTCTTCACCGGCTTGCCATCGGATTTCAGCAACAACTCCAGGGAGTCGCGGACGGCTTCGTCGTCTTCTACCACGTACACAGTTTGCTGGATATCAGTCATGGATCTCTATTCTCCTGTCCGTTTTATTATGGTCCCGGTCAGTGGATGGACGGGTCTTTCTGCTCGTCCCGCGCGTGTTCCTGCCGCTCGTGTTCCCGCATTTTCTCAAGCCGCTGCTGAATAATGCCAAAAACACTCTGCCTGGGATACCGGCCTTTGTCATTCGCCTTGCCGGCGGGCTTGTCCAGCAGCAAGGTAACGGCCTCTTCCACCCGGCTTACCGGGTAAACCGCAAACTTGCCATTGCGCGCAGCCTGCACCACTTCACTGTCGAGCATCAGGTTCTGCACGTTGGTTTCCGGAATGATCACACCCTGGGTGCCGGTCAAACCGCCCTTGAGCTCGCAGGTGGCAAAGAAGCCTTCAATTTTCTCGTTCACACCGCCAATGGGCTGCACCTCGCCAAACTGGTTCACTGAACCGGTAATGGCCAGGTCCTGGCGCACCGGCACACCGGACAACGACGAGATCAGCGCCACCAGCTCCGCCAGCGATGCGCTGTCGCCGTCTACCTCACCATAGTTCTGTTCCATGGTCAGGCTGGCAGACAGGTGCATGGGGTCGTTCACCGCAAAGTAAGAGGCCAGCCAGGAGCTGAGAATCATCACACCCTTGGAGTGAATGTTGCCACCCAGCTTTACGTCACGCTCGATATCCATCACGGCACCATCACCATAGTAGCAGGTTGCCGTTACCCGGTTAGACAAGCCGAACTCGAAACCGCCGGTAGACAGCACAGACAACGCATTCACCTGCCCCACGCAGGTGCCGGAGGTGGTGACCAGCGTGGTGCCGTCGCGAATGGAATCGTAGAACTGGTCACGAATGCGACTGCTGCGGTAACGGGCACTTTCCAGCGCCCGCTCCACGTGCACCTCGGTAATCAACCGGGCACCGGCCTGGCGGGCCCAGAAATCCGATTCACGCAGCAGATTGGCAATATCCGCGGCATGCAGAGATAACCGGTCCTGGTGGTCGGCCATACGGGCGCTGTGTTCGATTACCCGGGCCACCGCCCTGGTGTTGCAATGCAGCAGTTTCTTTTCCACCACCAGGCTGGCAATAAACTTGGCGTACTGCAGCTGGCTTTCCGCCGTGCGGTACATTTCATTCTCGAAGTCCGCCGTTACCCGGAACAGCTCGGCAAACTCGGAATCGTATTCCTGCAGCAGCATCCAGGTTTCGCGGTCCCCGAACAGCACAATCTTCACGTCCAGCGGCACCGATTCCGCCTCGATGGAAATCGTCCCGGAGAGGGTAAGTTCCCGTTCCAGGGAGTTGATCTGAAGGGTACGGGAGCGCAGCGCCCGCTTCAGGCCATCCCACACGAAGGGCTGCTCCAGCACCTTGATGGCATCCATCAGCAGGTAACCACCGTTGGCCTTGTGCAGGCTGCCGGGGCGAATCAGCGAGAAGTCAGTAAACACCGTGCCCTTGTAGGTGACGTTTTCCACGTAACCGAACAGATTGTGGTAGGTGGGGTTATCTTCCACCACCACGGGTACTTCGTTGCTGGTCTGGTGTACCAGCACATTCACGATGTAGCGGCGGGGTGTTTTCTTGTCCAGCGACGCATAGGCAATGGCCGCCTGTTCTTCGTCGTCTTCCAGGAAGATATCCAGGTTTTCAGCCAGGTCTTTGCGCACCGCTTCCAGGTAGGCCGTTACGTCTGGCAGCTCTTTATACTTGTCTTTCAGCTCGTCAATCTGGTGGCCGGAGATGCCTTCCAGGGTTTCCTGGTTCAGGGCCTGTTGTTTCTCGGCGTATTCCTGCTCCCAGTCTGCCAGCTTGCGCAGAACCTGCCGGAGTTTCTTCTCCAGCTTGTTGATGACTTCCTCGAACTTGTCCCGCTGCTCCTGGGTGAGGGCCTGGAAGCTTTCCGCCGTGTGGGGCTCTTCGCCGTTCATAGCCACCAGCCGGTATCCGCCGGGGGTGCTGATGGTCAGGCGCACTTTCTTGCGCTTGGCCTGGTTGGCTACTTTTTCGAGTTCGTCTTCCTGCAGCTTGACGTAGTCGTTCTTCAGCTGCTCCGCACGCTCCAGAAAACTGTCGCCCTCGAAGGTCTGGGGAATCATCTTCACCAGCCGGGCCATCAGCTTTTCCATGTCCTGCTTCAGCTGGGTGCCCTTGCCCGAGGGCAGCTTCAGCAGCTTCGGGTTACGAGGCTCTTCGAAATTGGCCACGTAACACCAGTCATGGCTTTGCTGCTCGGTGTCTACATGGTGCTCCAGGTAGCGCAGCATCATGGTGCGCTTGCCCAACCCGTTCCGGCCTACCGCATACACGTTGTAACCACCGTGGGGCATGGCCAGAGCGAAACGCACGGCTTCCTGGGCACGGTTCTGACCGACGATCTCAGCCAGCGGCTCAAGTTGCCGGGTGGTTTTGAATGGCAGCTCTTTCAGAACACAGGATTTGTAGAGTTGGTGCAGCGGCAATGACTTCAAGTTTGCTTCCCGTCGACATCGGTTTGAATGGTTTTGAACCCGCCATTGTAGTGTTTGCCAGACAGACTGTCGCCTACCGGTTCCGGTTTTATCCGATCAGGCCGGAGCAACTTCCGGGTGAGACGCCGGTCACACTTTTCATGTTGATCAATTTTCAGACAACCCGGTGCTGGCTACACTTGAGGGTCCGGATGGCTTCCGGAAACAACAAAGACAAAAAGACAGTGGATGCAGCCATGGCAAGTAAGCCCTCAGATCGCCGAATCAAGGAACGGTTTCCCGCCACCTGCCTGAGCGTACAGCTCAGCGAACGCGGCTTCTTTGGCCGTGGCAAGAACCCGGTGGCGGTGAACTGCCTGGATATGAACCGCTACGGCATGGCGGTTCAGTGCCCCCGGCCGGTCGAACCCGGCGCCCGCCTGTACCTGCAAATCCGCGGCAAATACATAAACGAACCCCGCGTAGCGGCCCGCGTAGTCCGCTGCCAGCCATGGCGCACCGGCTTCCGGGTGAGCGTTCAGTTCAGTTACTGCCTGGACCAGAAACGCTATTCCCGGGCCGTCGACAATGCCCTGTCACGCATTGAAGGCTTTTACAGCCGCCTGGCCGGCTAGGCCACCGCCTGCCCGCTTACCCGGTTTTACCAATCCACTGCACCAGATCCTCGAACAACATGGGCCGGGCAAAGTAGTAGCCCTGGAAGCTCTCGCAACCATGGCTCTTCAGGTAGCAAAACTGCTCCTGGGTTTCCACGCCTTCGGCTACCACGTTCAGCCCCATTTCCCGGGCCAGGGTAATCACACCCTTGCACACCGCCGCATCTTTCTCGTTGGTGGTGACATTGTCCACAAAGCTGCGGTCGATCTTGATGTTGTCCACCGGCAGGTCTTTCAGGTAACTGAAACTGGAAAACCCGGTGCCAAAATCATCAATGGCCGTGGCCACCCCCATGCCGTTCAGGACATTGAGGATATCAATGGCGCCTTCGCTGTCTTTCATCAGGATGCCTTCGGTCAGCTCGAGCTCCAGGTGTTCCGGTGCAAGACCGGTGTCTTCCAGAATCGACCTGAGCACCGTCAAAAAGCCCGGGCGGTGGAACTGCAGTGGCGACAGGTTCACCGCCATACGCCCCTTCAGCAGCCCCATCTCCAGCAACCGCCGGGCATCTTTACACGCCTGGGTGATTACCCACTTGCCCAGGTGGGCAATCTGGCCGGTTTCCTCGGCTACGGGAATAAAGTCTGCGGGTGAGATAAAGCCTTTCTTGGGATGTTTCCAGCGAACCAGGGCTTCCAGACCACAGAGTTGGCCATCCCGGTCTACCTGAGGCTGGTAATTCAGGAACAGCTGACCGGTTTTGATGGCCTCCTGTAATTCATTACGCAACTCCACACGCTTGGACAGCTTGGAATCCAGGTCTTCGGAGTACACCACATAGGTATCACGCCCCTGCTGCTTGGCCTTGTACATGGCCATATCAGCCTGCTGAATCAGCTTTTCCGGGCCGGTGAGCTGCTTTACCGGCGCTCCGATCACTTCCTCGCGGGAATATCCCGTGATGGCCGTGAACGCAGAGTTCACGAACACCACCGGCATGTGGCTTTCCCGCACATCAACCACCACCACAGCATTCTCGCTGGACTCCAGGCTGCGCTGCAGAATCCTCTGGTTTTCCTGCGCCTGGTGCCGGTCGGTTACATCCTTCACCAAGGCAAAGACACCCACTCCCCCCGCATCTACCACAATCGGAACAAACGCACATTCATAGTTCCTGCGTTTGCCCTGGGCGTTCAGAAAGGCCACTTCAAAGGTCTGAGGATGGCCTGCCACGATCTTCTGGGCTACCGGGTTAACCGCCTGGTAAACCCCTTCGCGGTCGAAGGCAAACACTGCATCCGGCGACTGAGAGAACAACGACCGGAAGCGTTGCTCCTATCCAGGCGCTGGCCAACCGTTCGTCGCGCGCTTTGCGAACCCAACCCAACACTTCCGGGTTGACGGTCTGATCCATCACCCACAGCAGATCCTCAGGGTTACGACTCCGCCGCGACACCGGAGACCGACCATCCCGGAACAACATCAGGGACTTCAGGGCCGGCGTATCTTTGAAATACCAGCGCATTTCGGTTTGCTCGAGAGCTTCAGGCACTTCATAGCCCAGCGACGCCCACCGGTTGGCCAGCCGATCAATCAACGCAACAGAAGACTGCAACTCCAGTTTTAGCTCGCTGGCATAGTACTGAATGGTAGAGCGGGCAATGTGGTGTCGCTCTTCATGGGTGCCCCAACTGGCAATGACCGACAACACAAACGTGCCAAATACGCCAGCCACCCCAGCAACTACGCCGTCTCGCCGCAGCATGAACGGTTTGCCTGAATCACGCTGCGCCAGGATGATCAACGCGATGCCAAATCCCAGGCAAAACAACCCGGCAATCAGCGAAAAACCTTCAACCAGACCGCCCGGCCCACCCATCAGACCCCGACGAACATTCTCCAGCACCGCATAGGAGCCAATGGCCAGGCCGAAACAACCGGCAAGCAGCGCATACAACCGCCCTGCTGCTCCGCGCAGCCCGATGAGAGATACGCTGGCCAGCAGCAATTAAACGCCGTTGCGCCGGGGTTTTCAGATAATTCCGGCATCCAGGCTGGCCGCCACAAACAGCCCCAACTCTTCACACTGGTCGGCAAATTCGGGCTGGTAATCACCCCGGCACAGCAGGGGTTCCTGGATAAGCTTCCAGCGCAAGCCAGTGGTGATGCTGTCTATGGCGCGGCGTGTGCCGGTGCCATCGTGCCCGGCGCGGATATAGAAAGTAAAAGGCAGGCCCTGGGTTTTCTCCAGGCAGGGGTAATAGCTACGGTCAAAGAAGTCTTTGAGGGCGCCCGACATATAGCCGAGGTTTTCGGTGGTGCCAAGGATGATGGCGTCACAGGCGAGAACATCTTCGGGGCCGGCTTCGAGCGGCGCTTTCACCACCACTTCCACCGCTTCAATATCCCGGTTACGGGCGCCCTTTTCGACGGACTCCCGTAACCGCAGGGTATTGGGAGACGGTGCATGGGCTACTATCAACAGTCGCTTCATGTAACGCCTCCCGGGTTCTTACTTAGAGCAATTCACCGTTCGCTTCCACGGGCGCTTCTGCCGCTTCTTTCTTCACCGGCTTGGGCATCAGCTTATCACGAACCTTGGCTTCGATTTCGTTGGCGATGTCCATATTCTCTTCCAGGAACTTGCAGGCATTGGCCTTGCCCTGGCCGATCTTGTCGCCGTTGTAGGCGTACCAGGCACCGGATTTGTCGACGAAGCCTTCTTTAACACCCATGTCCAGAACTTCAGCCATGTGGTAGATGCCCTTGCCGTACATGATCTGGAACTCGGCCTGTTTGAACGGCGGCGACACCTTGTTCTTGACGACTTTTACGCGGGTTTCGTTACCTACCACTTCGTCGCCGTCCTTCACCGCACCGATGCGGCGGATGTCCAGACGTACGGAAGAGTAGAATTTCAGGGCGTTACCACCGGTGGTGGTCTCGGGGCTGCCGAACATCACACCGATCTTCATACGAATCTGGTTGATGAACACCATCAGGCAGTTGGCGTGCTTCACGTTACCGGTCAGCTTACGCAGCGCCTGGGACATCAAACGGGCCTGCAGGCCTACGTGGCTGTCGCCCATTTCGCCTTCAATTTCCGCTTTCGGAGTCAGGGCCGCTACCGAGTCGACGATGATGACGTCGATGGCATTGGAGCGTACCAGCATATCCGCGATTTCCAGGGCCTGCTCGCCGGTGTCCGGCTGGGAGACCAGCAGGTCGTCGACGTTTACGCCCAGTTTTTCAGCGTAGATAGGGTCCAGTGCGTGCTCGGCGTCGATGAAGGCACAGGTTTTGCCGGCTTTCTGCGCTTCGGCGATCACTTGCAGGGTCAGGGTGGTTTTACCGGAGCTTTCCGGGCCGTAGATCTCTACAATCCGGCCATACGGCAAGCCACCAATACCCAGGGCCACGTCCAGCCCCAGGGAGCCGGTGGATACCGCAGGAATGGCTTCACGGGGCTGGTCGCCCATTTTCATCACGGCGCCCTTGCCGAACTGGCGTTCAATCTGGCCTAGTGCTGCGCTGAGTGCTTTCTTGCGGTTGTCTTCCATTGTTACCTGCCCCTCACTATTCGATATGACGACACCGGAGGTGTATCCAGTGTTTTCCTGTATATTTGAACAGTATTAAAACATAAGCCTTGGCACAGACCAACCCCTGCCGGGGTGAAAAACATCACAGTGTTTTCAGAAACTCCGTAACCCCTTGCAACACATACAAAACCGATTGCCGGCGTACCTGTTCCCGGTCGCCGTCAAAGTGCTGAACACGGGTTTGCGTGTTGTCCGGGCCGGTACCCCAGGCAAACCATACCGTGCCCACAGGCTTTTCCACGCTGCCGCCGCCGGGGCCGGCAACGCCGCTGATGGCCACGGCCACATCCACACCGGTGGCGCGAACAGCACCGGCCACCATCTGGCGCACCACCGGTTCGCTGACAGCGCCATGTTCGGCCAGCGCCTTTTCTTCCACGCCCAGAATGGCCTGTTTGGCCTCGTTGCTGTAGGTCACCAGCCCGGCCATCACATAGGCAGAGGAACCCGCCCTGTCTGTCAGCACCTTGGCCACCCAGCCACCGGTGCAGCTTTCAGCGGTGGCCATGGTTCTGCCTTGCTGCATCAACAAGTCTCCCAGCGCATTGCCGGCGGTTTCCAGTTGCTGATCGGTTGCTTGCATAGCCGTCTCCAAGCTTCTGTTGCCAAACCCTTCGTTTCATCCCGGGCGTTATTTTCTTACAATCCCCGCTTTGACCCAAACGCACGATCAACCGGACGCTTCCATGCCTGCAACCCAGACCGATCTTTCCAAGCATACTCCCATGATGCAGCAGTACCTGAAGATCAAGCGGGAGCACCCGAACGAGCTGGTGTTCTATCGCATGGGTGACTTCTACGAGCTGTTTTATGACGATGCCAAAAAAGCGGCCGAGTTGCTGGACATTACCCTGACCGCCCGGGGACAGTCCGGTGGCAACCCTATTCCCATGGCCGGCGTGCCTTTCCACGCCGCTGAAGGCTACATTGCCCGCATGGTGCGCGCGGGTCAATCCATTGCCATTGCCGAACAGATTGGCGATCCGGCCACCAGTAAGGGGCCGGTGGAACGGAAGGTGGTGCGCATTGTTACCCCCGGCACCCTCAGCGATGAAGCCTTCCTGGAAGACCGCCGCGACAACCTGCTGGCGGCTATTTTCAGCCATAAAGAGCAGTTCGGCTTTGCCTCGCTGGATATTTCCAGTGGTCGCTTTGCGGTGTCTGAACTTGACAGCCTGGAAGCCCTGCAGGGGGAACTGCAGCGGCTACGCCCGGCCGAGATCCTGATCAGCGAAGATTTCCCCTTCGGTGACCTGCTGGAAGGCTTCACCGGTGTGCGCAGGCAAGGCCCCTGGCTGTTCGAGCTGGATTCAGCCCGGCGGGTGATTACCCAGCAGCTGCAGGTGCGTGACCTCACCGGTTTTGGCTGCGAAGACCTGCACCTGGCCATATGTGCCGCCGGATGCCTGCTGCAGTACGCCCGGGAAACCCAGCGCACCGCCCTGCCCCACATTCGCAAGCTGACCCGGGAGCGCCGGGAAGACGCGGTGATCCTGGATGCCGCCAGCCGCCGTAACCTGGAAATCGACACCAACCTGATGGGCGGCCAGCAATACACCCTGGCCTGGGTGATGGACCGCACGGCCACCGCCATGGGTGCCCGGGAATTGCGCCGCTGGCTGAACCGCCCGCTGCGGAATGTGGAAGTGGTTCAGCAACGCCAGCAGTCAGTCTCGGCCCTGCTGGACGGTTTTCACTATGAACCGGTGCACGACCTGCTCAAGCGTGTGGGCGACATCGAACGGATCCTGGCGCGGGTAGCCCTGCGCTCGGCCCGGCCGCGAGACCTGGCCCGCCTGCGGGATGCTTTCCAGACCCTGCCGGAGCTTCAGGAAGCCCTGAAGCCGGTTAGTTCCAGCCATGTAGCCCAGCTGGCCAGAACCATTGGCGAATACCCGGAGCTTGCTGACTTGCTGGAGCGGGCCATCATCGAAAACCCGCCGGTGGTGATCCGTGAGGGGGGCGTGATAGCCGAGGGCTTCGATGAAGAGCTGGACGAGCTGCGCAACATCAGCGAGAACGCAGGCCAGTACCTGCTGGATGTGGAAACCCGGGAGCGGGAGCGCACCGGCATCTCCACCCTGAAAGTGGGCTACAACCGGGTACACGGCTATTACATTGAAATCAGCCGGGGCCAGTCTGCCCAGGCGCCGGTAGATTACATTCGCCGCCAGACCCTGAAAAACGCCGAACGCTTTATTACGCCCGAACTGAAAGAGTTCGAAGACAAGGCCCTGAGTGCCAAGAGCCGCGCCCTGGCCCGGGAAAAAGGCCTGTATGACGACGTTCTGGAAACCGTCGCCGAACAACTGGCGCCGCTGCAGGATGCCGCCCAGGCCCTGGCTGAGCTGGATGTACTGAGTAACTTTGCCGAGCGCGCCACCAGCCTGCGCTTTACCGCACCGGAGTTTACTGACCAACCCGGTTTTGATGTGGAAGAAGGTCGCCATCCGGTGGTGGAGCAACTGCTGGACGAGCCTTTTGTGCCCAACAACCTGCTGATGGACACCAAGCGCCGGATGCTGGTGATTACCGGCCCCAACATGGGCGGTAAGTCCACCTACATGCGCCAGGCCGCCCTGATTGCCCTGCTGGCCTACACTGGCAGCTTCGTGCCCGCCAACCGGGCGGTGCTGGGGCCAGTAGACCGGATTTTCACCCGCATGGGCTCTTCCGACGACATCGCCGGTGGCCGCTCTACGTTCATGGTGGAGATGACCGAAACCGCCAACATCCTGCACAACGCCACCGAACACAGCCTGGTGCTTATGGACGAAGTAGGCCGTGGTACCAGCACCTTCGATGGCCTGTCCCTGGCCTGGGCCACGGCAGAGCACCTGGCGAAGGACATTTGCTGCTACACCCTGTTCGCCACCCACTACTTCGAGCTGACGCAACTGGCGGATGACCTGGAACATGCGGTAAACGTGCACCTGACTGCCACGGAGCATGATGATTCCATCGTGTTCCTGCACAATGTGCATGACGGGCCCGCCAGCCAGAGCTATGGTTTGCAGGTGGCCAAGCTGGCCGGCGTGCCGCAGGATGTTATCCGTAACGCCAAGGCCCAGCTGGCACACCTGGAAGGCAGCGCCAGCCCGTCAGCGCCGGCCCCGGAGCATGTGCATGAACCGGCGCCGAAAGCCGTCAAACAACCGGCCAGCGCGGAAACGGTTTATCAGGGTGATATGTTCGCCATGGCGGAGCCAAGCGCGGTGGAAGAGGCCTTACAGCAGCTGGATGTTGATGGCCTGTCGCCCCGGGACGCCCTGAACCAGCTGTACGAACTGCGGGCATTACTGAACAAATAACAGAAAACTGGGCCAAACTTGATCTGTGTAATAAGGTTATAGCAGCCCAATGCTTGCGGCTGCGGGGGCCGCTCCCTACAATATCGCGCACAAAATTATAGATGGGGCCGGATTTTCAGGGCTCCTGATGAGACTGAATATTCTACGAACCAGGGATCTGACTATGGCGTTTATCGTTACTGATAACTGCATCAAGTGCAAATACACCGACTGCGTGGAAGTGTGTCCGGTAGACTGCTTCTATGAAGGCCCCAACTTTCTGGTGATCGACCCGGACGAGTGCATCGACTGCGCCCTGTGCGAGCCCGAGTGCCCGGCGGAAGCCATCTTCTCTGAAGACGAACTGCCGGCAGGCCAGGAAGCCTTCGTTGAGATCAACGCGGACCTGGCCGGCAAGTGGCCGAACATCACCGAGAAGAAAGACCCGCTGCCAGATGCCGACGAGTGGGACGGCCAGCCCGACAAGCTCCAGTACCTGGAGCGCTGAGGCCAAACGCTGTCAGCAGCTGCGAAAAAGCCGGAAGAGCGATCCTCTTCCGGCTTTTTTATTTCAGGCCTGTGCAGCCCGGCTTAGCCCTCTGCCAGCAACTTCTTCGCGGCAGCAGACTTGTAGAAGCTTCCCAGCCTTCTGCGCACCAATGCCTCCACATAACCTTCCTTGTGCAGCACATCGATAATCGGCAGGCCGAGCTCGGCAATTTCCGTCACAATCACTTCCCGGGTCACCCCGATATCATTCAGCAGGTCCATCACCGGCCGGTCGCCATACTTGGCAAACAGGTGCTCGACCACGGCCCGGGCGCAGCCTTCAAAGTAGGCGGTTTTACGGAAGTTCAGCCAGAAGTCATAACCCAGTACCACAAACTCCTGTAGTTCCACCTCGCCCAGGCCGTCCTGGAGCTCGGCAATGGTCTGGTTCTCCAGCGATACCCAGGCGGCCATCACGCTGTCGCGCAATTCATCGTCGGTCAGTGCCCGGTGCAGGAACTGCTCGCTGCGTACAATCAGCCCCGGCAAGCTCTCTGCCAGCCAGGCCTTGATGCGTCGCTCGAAGGTTTCATCCAGCCCCGGCACGGCCTTGTTGGCCATTTTCTTGCCGAACTTCATCACCGAACCCACTCCCGGCACCGAGCGGGTAATCAGGTTGTCTTCATACAGGTAATTCACCAGCCCGTGGTACACCACGTTCGACACCAGCTCCTGGTACACCGGGTGTGCCATGATCTCGCTGATGATCCGCTCCCGCTGCTGGCGAAGCTCCAGAGCCTCTTCGATAAAGCCGCTGGCCTGCTCCCGTGACAGGATTTCGCCCAGCGTGGTGTCTGCCTGAACCGGTGCCTTGAGCACTTCTGCCGCCATCTCCGCAGCCAGTTCCGGAATGCCGGCATCCAGTTCCATGTTCACAGCGATGCGCTTGATCACGCCCATTACCTGCTCGGGGCTGATCAGCCGGCCCAGCGGGACTTTTTCGGCATAGCCAAGCAATTCATCCACTTCCTGTTCCAGGAACTTCTTCAGCTTGGCGCCTTTGAGGGCGGCCACTTCGTGCTTTACGTGGGCTTCAAACAGGGTATCGACAAGACTGGGGGCAGTTTTGCTCATAGAGCTGGCATCCTTTGGCTGAATTCCTGAAGTATGCCGGTGAGGCTAACACGGAAGCAGGCAGCTGGGGGTTTGCCGGAATTACCGGCGGACCCGTGATTATGGGCCAGTCCGGCGACCAGCCCGGCAAAAACAGACGGTTACTGGAAGTCTGAAAACTCGTGGGGTTCCGCCGCCAGCGCCAGGCACAGGCTGCCGGGGCCAACGTAGATGGAGCTGGTAATGCCCATCTGCGACAACAGCAACTCTACACCGTGCTTTTCACAGGCATCGCGCAGGCGATTCAGGCCCGGCAGCTCTTCGATCTCAGTCCAGCTCAGGCCGCAGGACAAACTCACATAGGGTGTCAGCAAACCGGCTTCCAGGCGGCCGATGGCGTAATTCATCACTTTCTCGACCGCCACGTTGAAGTCGCGGGTTTTGGCGACGGGTTTGCCTTCCACACCCTGCCCGAAGATCACCGGGTTGATGTTCAGCACCTTGCCCATGAAGGCGGCCATCGCAGACACACTTTTGTCGCCGCGGCGCCGGGCCCGTTCACGGATGTAATGCAGGTCGCGGGGAATCACGCAGGTGTAGATCTTGTCGGTGAAGGTTTCCACCTCGTGGCGCAGGGTATTCTTGGAGACTTTCTGGTTGATCAGCCGCAGGGTGTGGGCCGCCAGCAATCCCTGGCCCGCAAAGATCTGCTTACTGTCGATGACCCGCATGGAGAATTTGCCTTCCCGTCCAGCGGCCTTGCGGGCGCCTTCGTAGTTAGCCATTACGGTGTTCATGGCTTCGGAGGCGTGATCGAAAATCTGGCTACGGCTTCGGGTGACGGTTTCACAGATGGCCACGTCAAACTGGGTGACAATCTTTTCCATGAAAAGGTTGTGGATCTGTTCTGCGGAAAAGGCTTCGGTTTCCGCCTGGTGGCCCTTATCAAGCAGGCCGCTCTGGTAGAACTCCTGGGTACGCACCGGATCGTGGGTATCGATGTAGGTCTGGCCATCAATAATGGCCGTTACCGGCAGCACAAACAGATCGTGTTTGCGGGAAAATTCATAGGGTAGATCACAGGCGGAATCAACGATCAAACCAACTCGCATGTGCAAAGGCCTCCGGGGTTCGGGTGTTTCCTCAGGCGGGAGCACCCTTTCTTGTGATTATTCTCGAGACACAAGTCTTGCACATGCAGGCGATAATTTCAGCCACCCCGTGAAGCCGTTAACAAAAAGGCCCACGACAACAAATCCGGTAACCCAAAACGAAAAAAGGAGGCCGAAGCCTCCCAAGGACACACAGTGGGTTGGTGCCGCTGTCAGTTCAGCGGCACCGGGTTCAGAATTATTCGCTCTTCTCGGCGCCCGGCGCTTCCGGGTCAGAGGTAAACTTCAACAAGTGAGTACGCTCGATCAGGTAGTAGAGAATCGCACCGGTGGCCAGGCCCCAGCCTGCGCCGTACACCGCCAGCACCACGCCCATGGTGCCGGCAATGCCACGCTCGGTGTTGTTCTCCAGCTGCTCCAGGCCCACCATCAAACAGATGTAACCGGTCAGCAGCAGGGTCAGCGACAGGGCAATCGGCAGCACCGGCTGGAAGAAGCTCACCAGCGGCAGCACGAACAGCGCAATGAAACCGGTAATCCAGAAGGTGCCACCACCGCTGTAGATGGAGTCCATGGCGTTACGGCCATACTTGTAGCGCTCTGCCATGGTGGCGGTAACGGCGGTCCAGATCGGGCCTGCCAGGCCAGGGTAAGGCGCGAAGAAGGCATGGCCACCGTTACGGATGGCAGTCACCAGGTGCACACGGTCGATGCTGTTGTCGATGTCTTCATCTTTACGCAGGTGGTCCACGCGGTTCATCAGGGACTGACCCACCACGATGTCACCAAAGGCGATGACGTAGGCGATGACCGCAGTCGGAATCGCGTACAGGAAGATGTTCAGGTCCGGGAAGCCCACGCTGAATGGCAGGTAGTTCCACAGCTGGTCAAAGGCCGGCTTGGTAATGCCCCACTCCACGTTTGGCACGTCATACTCTCCCGTGGCGAAGCCCACCAGGATAGCTACAACCATGCCCGGCACCATGCCGTAGTTGGCAATCTTGCGGGCGATGTTGCTCTTGTCCACAAAGCCTTTGAAGGAAACTGAGAACATCAGGTACAGGCACACCAGGCCACCCACAATCAGGGAGATCGGTGTGTTGGCCAGGCGGCCGCCGGCTTCAATTTCACCCATCAGCGCGGCAATACCGGCACCGATGATGATACCGCCCTTCATGGACCGGGGAATCCACTCCACCAGCTTGCTGCCCAAGCGGGTAACACCCAGAACCAGGAAAATCAGGAACACCAGGAATTGCAGGGCAAAGAGCGCCTGGATGGCCTCCGGGCCGGGTTCGTAGTCTGAAAGGAACAGCAACACCACGGGGATACCCGGGGTAATCCAGCCGGGCACCAGCGGCACACCCAGCAGGGCCGGCAGCATGAAGCCGATACCGCATACCACAACGTAGGCCAGGGCCACGTCGTAGGGAACGCCCAGGTATTTTTCCAGCAGGGGAATCATCGCCAGGCTGACCACGAACATGATCAGGGCCTGCACCATCTCCGCAAATTCCCAGCGATAGTGGACAAACGGAAGACGGATTTTGAAGGGGCCAGCCGGCCAGAACGGCTGTTCTTCACCATTTTTTCTGTGGAACATTTGCATAAAACTACCTCCGGGCACGCCGGTGTCGGGTGCCAGTTAATGTTGTTTTTGTGGAAAAGAGGTGTGGCTGCGCCCGGTGGCGCAGCCTTGCCGGATCAGTTCAGCTCTTTGGCCTGATCCCGCAGCACGAACTTCTGGATCTTGCCGGTAGAGGTCTTCGGCAGCTCCGAGAACACCACGGTTCTCGGAACCTTGAAGCGGGCCAGGTGCTCGCGGCAGAAGCTGATGATGTCTTCCTCGGTTACGTTGCCGGCTTCCGGTTTCAGGGTAACGAAGGCGCAGGGTGTCTCGCCCCACTTCTCGTCTGGCCGGGCAACCACCGCGGCCTCCATCACCGCCGGGTGGCGATAAAGGGTATCTTCAACTTCGATGGTGGAGATGTTCTCACCACCGGAAATGATGATGTCTTTCAGGCGATCCTTGATTTCCATGTAACCGTCTTCGTGCCATACCGCCAGGTCGCCAGTGTGGAACCAGCCGCCGCGGAAGGCTTCTTCGGTGGCGGTCGGGTTCTTCAGGTAGCCCTTCATCACGGTGTTACCGCGCAGGAAGATCTCGCCGATGGTCTTGCCGTCTTTCGGCACCGGCTGCATGGTGTTGGGGTCGGCCACCATGGTGCCGCCCAGGGTGTGGTAACGCACGCCCTGGCGCGCTTTGATCTGGGCACGCTCACGCAGCGGTAGCTTGTCCCACTCGGATTTCCAGGCACACACGGTTACCGGGCCGTACACTTCGGTCAGGCCGTATACGTGGGTTACCTGAATGCCCAGCTCTTCAATGGCACCGATCACCTGCGCGGGGGGCGCAGCACCGGCGGTCATGGACATCACTTCGTGGTCGATACCGGCCTTGGCTTCCGGAGACGCATTCAGCAGTGCGTTCAGAACAATCGGGGCGCCACACATATGGGTTACCTGATGGTCGCGGATCAGCTGAAGGATCTTCTCAGGATCAACCCGGCGCAGGCACACATGGGTACCGGCCATGGCGGTGATGGTCCAGGGAAAACACCAGCCGTTGCAGTGGAACATCGGCAGGGTCCACAGGTACACCGGGTGCATGTCCATCGACCACACAGTCTGGTTACCCAGCGAGTTAATGTAGGCACCACGATGGTGGTAAACCACGCCCTTGGGGTTGCCGGTGGTACCGGACGTGTAGTTCAGGGAAATGGCATCCCACTCGTCGGCGGGGAAACTCCACTGATATTCGGGGTCACCTTCCTGCAGGAAGGCTTCGTAATCCAGGTCGCTTACCTGAACGCCTTCGCCGTACTCGGGATCGTCAACATCGATCACCAGCGGCTTATGTTCAAGATGACGCACTGCATCTTTGACCACCTGGCCGAATTCACGGTCGGCAATCACCACCTTCGCTTCACCATGCTCCAGCATGAAGGCAATGGCTTCGGCATCCAGGCGCACGTTCAGGGTGTTCAACACCGCACCGATCATGGGCACACCAAAGTGGCATTCCACCATGGCCGGGATGTTCGGCAACATCACCGCAACGGTATCACCACGGCCAATGCCCCGGCCCTTCAGGGCAGAAGCCAGCCGACGGCAGCGATCATAGGTTTCGGCCCAGTTGCGGCGGATAGCACCGTGGATAATCGCCGGATAATCCGGGTAAACACTGGCGGTACGTTCGATGAAATCAATGGGGGACTGGACCGCGTAGTTTGCGTTCCGGGGCTCAAGGCCCTGATCAAAGATCGAAGTCATTGGTGTGGTCCTCGTATGCTTATGTTGTTCTTATGCGTGTTCAGTAGAAACGCCAAAGCAGCTATACTTTGCATTAACAACAATGGTAGTTAACGAAATCAATACTAGGAACTCTACCATGGTATTATAGGACTCCTACTATAATCTATGAAAATCTCCGAGAAAGACCCCCAACCCACACTCGTGACCAGCGCCGATGCCCGGGTTTTAAGCTGCAATGCCGCTGCCCGCCAGATGATGGAAGCCGCGCGCCTGGCCGAAGCCGGGGAACTCTTGCCGGTAAACGCCCCGGCCCTTGCCGCCTCGGCCCTGAACCAGGACCGGGCTATCGAAAACGTGGAATCCCGGTTTGCCGACAAGATCTGCCTCTGGACGTTCATTCCGGACTCCGACAAGCAGCAGGTCGTGATTCGTGGGCGAGACGCCACCACCGATGTACTCACCCAGGAAGAAGCCCTGCGTTCCAGCCGGCTTTACCGGCTGATTACCGAGAACACCACAGACCTGATCTCCCGCCACGCCCCGGACGGCCGGTTTATCGACGCCACACCGGCCTCCTGGCGGCTGCTGGGCTACTGGCCGGAAGAGCTCAGGGGCAAATCCCTTGAAGAGGTTTTCGGCAACGACAAGGTGGCGGAACAACTGACTCACACCCGCAATCGCCTGCAGGAAGACGGCTACGCCACCCTGACCCTGGAAATCCAGCACCGCAACGGCAACCGCCGCTGGTTCGAGATTGCCAGCCGAGCCATCCGGGAAACCTATACAGGCGCTGTGGTGGAAGTGATCAGCGTGTCCCGGAACATCACCCCCCGCATCGAGCAGGAAGAGCAGAACCGACTGCTGGCCGAGGAACTGGCCCACACCGCCCGGCTGGCCACCCTGGGCGAACTGGCCTCGAGCATTGCCCATGAGATGAACCAGCCGCTGGCCTCGATTGTGAATTTCGCCAGCGCCAGCCAGCGCTTTCTGAAAGAAGCTGACAAGCGCCCGGAGAAACTGGCCAAGGTAGAGGATGGCCTGCAGAAGATCGTGCACCATGCCAACCGGGCCTCGGAAGTGATCAAGCGCCTGCGGGCCTTCCTGCGCAAAGGGCAGAAACAGATGGCCCCGGTGCAGTTAAACTCGGTGGTAAGCGACGTGGTGCGCCTGTGCCAGTGGGAAGGTGAAAAGAACGGCGTGAAACTGCAAGAGAATCTGGCGGAGAATTCCCCGGTGATCACCGCAGACCCGATTTTGCTGGAGCAGGTGTTGATTAACCTGATTCGTAACGGCATTGAAGCCAACGTGGAAGCTGCCAGCCAGGGCGAGAGCCGGGAACCGTCCCGCATTACCGTATGCACCTGCATCAACGACCAGCAGGAAACCCTGATCCAGGTCACCGACGAAGGCCCGGGGCTGGACGACGAAGGCATTCGCCAGATGTTCCAGCCGTTCTATACCAGCAAGCCCAAGGGGCTGGGGCTGGGCTTATCCATGAGCCGATCCATCATTGAAGGCTTCGGCGGATTCCTGGACGCCACCCCTGCCGGCACCGGCGGTCTTTCACTGATTTGCCGCTTTCCTGCCAACCTTTCCTTCAACAACAGCCGCGGGAGCTCTAGAATGACCGCCGCCAACAATAATACGGAGAGATCCCCTGATGTCCGCTAGCACTCCTGCCGAAGCCAACACCGTGTTCGTGGTAGACGACGATGCCGGTATGCTCGAGTCCACCCAATGGCTGCTGGAATCGGTTGGATTACAGGTGCGGGCCTACAGCGACGGCCGCCAGTTTCTGAACGATGTGGCCGAAAACCGCCCCGGCTGTGTGGTGCTGGACATCCGCATGCCCGGGCTCGGCGGCCTGAACGTGCAGGAAGAACTGCAGAAACGCGGGCTGGAGATTCCCATCATCTTCGTGTCCGGCCATGCCGATGTGCCCATTGTGGTGCGAGCATTCAAATCCGGCGCCTTTGATTTCATCGAAAAGCCGTTTAACGAGCAGTTGCTGCTGGACAGTGTGCAGCAGGCCCTGCAAGACACTGGCGACGTCATCGGCAAGATGGCCGCCAACGGCGATACCGAAGCCTTGATTGCCACCCTCACCCGCCGGGAAAAAGACGTTTTCCTGCCCCTGGCCCAGGGCTACACCAGCAAGGAAATTGCCGAGCAACTGGACGTCAGCGTAAAAACCATCGACCTGTACCGGGCCCGCGTGATGAAGCGCCTGGGCGCCGAGCGGCTGCCGGACGTGACCGGCATTGCCATCGCGGCAGGGTTGCTGGACCCGGTGCACCTGCGGGCGTAGCTGATATACTGCCCGCCAGTTTTCTATCAGCGGCGGGCAGGCAATGGCAGTATCCACATCCCAGTATGACGTGATCATCATCGGCGCCGGTGCCGCCGGGTTGATGTGCGCGGCCACCGCCGGTTATCGCGGGCGCAAGGTGTTGGTGCTGGACCACGCCAACAAGCCCGGCAAGAAGATCCTGATGTCTGGCGGTGGCCGCTGTAACTTCACCAATCTGAACAGTACGCCGGCGAACTTCCTTTCGGACAATCCCCATTACTGCATCTCTGCCCTGAAGCGCTATACCCCGCAGGATTTCGTCGAACTGGTGGACCGCCACGGGGTGGAGTACGAAGAAAAAGCGCCAGGACAGCTGTTCTGCAAAGACAGCGCGAAAGACATTCTCAATGTGCTGTTAACCGAGTGCGAGTGGGCCGGTGCGGAAATCCGTATGAACACCTCGGTTTCCGGCGTTCAGGCATCCGGTTCCGGCTATACGGTCAAAACCGGTGCAGGCACCCTGGAGTGCGGATCACTGGTGGTTGCCACCGGCGGCCTGTCGATCCCTACCATGGGCGCGACCGGTTTCGGCTACGAACTGGCAAAGCAGTTCGGGCTAACAGTGCTACCCACCCGCGCCGGGCTGGTGCCCTTCACCCTGCACCCGGAGCTGAAGCAACAGCTGTCGCCCCTGGCCGGCGTAAGTTGCCCCGTAGACGCAAGCTGCCACAAGCAGCATTTTCGCGAGCCCATGCTGGTCACCCACCGGGGCCTGAGCGGGCCCGCCATGCTGCAGGTGTCCAGTTACTGGCAGCCGGGAGACGAGTTGCACATCAACCTGCTACCGGCACAAACCATCCAGGACGACCTGTCTGCCCTGCGCAAGCAGAAGCCCCAGTCCACCATGGCGCAGTACCTGAACCAGCACCTGCCCAAACGCTTCGCCCAGGCCTTTAATGAATTACAGGGCTGGAGCCGGCCGCTGCAGGAGTACCGTAACCAGGACATCGAACAGATTGCCGACACCTTGGGTAACTGGACCATCAAACCCGCCGGCACCGAAGGTTACCGGACCGCCGAAGTAACCCTGGGCGGCCTGGATACCCGACAGTTATCCTCGAAAACCATGGCCGTGCTGGAGCAGCCAAACCTGTTCTTTATCGGCGAGGTGGTGGATGTGACCGGCCACCTGGGCGGGCATAACTTTCAATGGGCGTGGGCGTCCGGCGTGGCAGCAGGCAACGAGGCCTGAGCCGGTTACAGATACTTCTCGATAGGTAACCAGGACAGGAACCGCGACGTCGCCCGCCGCCAGAACCCGACGCCCGGCTCATGGCCAACCTGCTCGCCCGTAGACTGCCAGACCAGATCGCCCTGCTCGTCCAGCGAAACCTGCCAGCTGTTTTCCGGGGCCATGGCATAACGGATGTCTTCGGCAACAGCAGTCGCCAGTTCCGGGCTATGAATAATCAGCACGGTTTCGCCATTCAGGTAGATCGAGCGCAAATTGACGTTGAACGAGCCGATGAACAGGGTTTCACGATCAAACACCACTGCCTTGGAATGCAGGCTGACAGCGCCCTGCTCGCAGGCCGCGCGGCTGGCTACCCAATGCTGACAGGCCGGCGCGTCCGGGCGCAGTTCGTAAAGTTCGATGCCCTGCTCCAGCATTTCCCGGCGCCAGCGGGCATAGCCGGAGTGGTTGGTCACCAGGTCGTTGGTTGCCAGGGAATTGGTTAACGCCGCCACCTTCAGCGGTTGGTTATCCAGCGCACCAAGGTTGTCGAGCTGGTTGTCTGCCAGGATCAGGTAAGCGGATTCAATCAGGATTTCGGACCGGGCTGCCTGAACCAGCCCGTATAAGGCCCTGGCGGTGTTCTGGGGGGAATCCGCCGGAACCTGCGGATCTTGCGGTGGCGGGTCGAACACCAGTTCGCCTGGGGCCTGCACCATACCGGCAAACCAGCCCCTCAGATAGGTTTCCGCCGCGTCCTGTTCCTGGTGCGGAACGGCCCGGATACCCGGATCAGCCGCCGTTTCCCTGAGCAGTTGCGACAGTGCATCGCGACCAGCGAGGTTGTCTGGCAGGTCATAGAGGGTAGCCAGCGGATAGGCCCACTGATTATTCCAATAGGCCTCGAAGTTGGCGGTCATGTCTTCGGCAAGCGGCCCCAGAACCATCACATCCCGGTCCCGGAAATTCAGGCTGGGATGTTCGTCAAAATATTCGTCACCAATGTTACGCCCGCCGGCGATGCCCACCTGGCCGTCCACCACAAAGGTTTTATTGTGCATGCGCCGGTTGATGCGGTCGAAGTCGGTAATCAGCGACAACCAACGCCCCACCCCGCTGCGGGAACGGGCCGGGTTGAAGATACGCACCCGGATGTTGGGGTGTGTTGCCATGGCGGCAAACAGCGGCTCCTTGCCAGCCACGTTAATGTCGTCCAGCAGCAGGCGTACCTGAACGCCACGGTCTGCAGCGGCTACCAGCCGGCCGGCCAGGTAGCGCCCGGTGGCATCGTTATTCCAGATGTAATACTGGGCATCAATAAACTGGTCGGCGGTTTCGATCAGCGCAGCCCGCACCAGGAAGGCATCACGGCCACTGTTCAGCAGCTGAAAGCCGGTGTTCGGGGAGTCTGGGGCAAGGTGCATCCGGCGCTGGTCCGTTATGAAGGAATCCTTCACCGAGGATAGTCGGAAATCCGGTTCATGGGCGATCGGTTTCAGGGCGGTGGAACACCCGCCCAGCATCAGCAAGGCGCAGAGACTGGCGACAAGCGAAAGTAATCGCTGACCGGGCATAGGCTGGGCTCCCTAGCGAAGGATAACCAGGGGCTTCTTCGCGGTTTTCAGCATGGTGGTTGTGGTACTGCCCACCAGGAACTGGCGAATGCGGGAATGGCCATAGGCGCCCATTACCAGCATGTCGATGTCGTGCTCGTCCTGATAGGCATGGAGCGTGGGTTCCACATCGCCGGCGCGGATGGCGAGCGTGATCTCCACATCCAGGCCTGCCAGCATTTTCTCGGCCTTCCTGAGCTGCTCCCAACGGTCTGCCGTATCGGCACCCACCATCACCAGGTGCAGGGGCATGCCCTTGAGTACCGGGCTGGCGGCCACCATTTCCACGCCTTTGAAGGCGGTTTCGCTGCCATCAAAGGCCAACATGGCGCTCTTCGGCTGGGTAAATTCGTCGGGCACCAGCAAAATCGGGCGGTGAACGCTGCGGATCACGGTTTCCAGCTGGCTGCCGATGTGAATATCCCGGTCGGAGCTGCTTTCACCGTGCAGACCCATCACGAACAGGCGGGTTTCTTTCTCCAGGGCCAGCAGCGAATCGGTCAGATTATCATGGCGCTGGCGCTTTACCACTTCGGCAATGCCGGCCTTCTGTACCCGCGCTTCGGCTTCATCCAGCATGTGGTGGCCGTGCTCCAGGGCCAGTTTGGAGCGTTGCCGGTCAAGGTCTGCCAGCTCGTCCAGCAAGTGCTCCCGGCTACCCAGCCCGATGCTGCCAGCCAGGTCCGGTTCCGCGGGGTAGCGCTCTTCATCCAGAACGTGCAGCAACATCAGCGGTGTTTCCATGTGCCGGCTGGCCCAGGCGGCGTAATCACACACCGCGGGGGCTGCCCGGGAACCGTCGATACAGGCCACTACTCGTAACATGTTCGCCTCGCCTTTCTGATTCATGGTCAGTGCCCTCCCATCAGCTGGTCAACGGCTTCGGGCTTGTCATGCACCCCGAAACGGTCAACGATGGTGGCACTGGCTTCGTTCAGGCCGATTACCTCAACGTCTGCACCCTCACGGCGGAACTTGATGACCGCCTTGTCCAGCGCACCTACGGCAGTAATATCCCAGAAGTGTGCGCGGCTCAGGTCTATCACAACATTATCCACCGCTTCCTTGAAGTCAAAGGATTCGAGGAATTTTTCCGAAGAACTGAAGAATACCTGGCCTACAACCGTGTAGCGACGGGTATCGGTTTGCTCGTCCAGCTCGGAGGTCACCAGCATGTAATGGCCCACCTTGTTGGCGAAGAACAGGGCCGCCAGCAAAACACCGGCCAGTACGCCGAATGCCAGGTTGTGGGTGGCCACCACCACAATCACCGTCACCAGCATGACAATGTTGGTGGACAGGGGGTGCTCCCGAAGGTTACGAATGGAATCCCAGCTGAAGGTACCGATGGATACCATAATCATCACCGCCACCAGGGCGGCCATGGGAATCTGTACCAGCCACTTGTCCAGAACCAGCACCAGAATCAGCAGGAACACGCCGGCTGTCAGCGTCGAGAGCCGGGTACGGCCGCCGGATTTCACGTTAATAATGGACTGGCCGATCATGGCGCAACCGGCCATGCCGCCCAGCAGGCCGGAACCAATATTGGCAATGCCCTGGCCTTTACACTCCCGGTTGCGGTCACTGGTGGTATCGGTCAGGTCATCCACGATGGTGGCGGTCATCAGCGATTCCAGCAGGCCCACGACGGCCAGGCCGAGGGAATACGGCAGGATGATCATCAGGGTTTCCAGGGTCAGGGGCACATCCGGCCACAGGAAAATCGGCAGGGTATCCGGCAGCTCACCCATATCTCCGACGGTGCGGATGTCCAGCCCGACAATCATGGCCACGGCCGTCAAACCCACAATACACACCAGCGGCGAAGGGATCAGCTTGCCGACAACAGGCACCAGGGGAAACAGGTAGATAATGCCCAGGCCCGCAGCCGTCATGGCATAGACGTGCCAGGTTACGTTGGTCAGTTCCGGCAGCTGGGCCATGAAAATCAGGATAGCCAGCGCGTTCACAAAGCCGGTAACCACCGAGCGCGACACAAAGCGCATCAACCCACCCAATTTAAGGTAGCCGGCTGCAATCTGGATGACACCGGTCAGCAGGGTAGCCGCCAGCAGGTACTGCAGGCCGTGCTCTTTCACCAGCGTAACCATCAACAACGCCATGGCGCCGGTGGCTGCAGAGATCATCCCCGGCCGGCCGCCAACAAAGGCAATGATTACGGCAATACAGAAAGAGGCATACAGGCCGACTTTCGGGTCTACGCCCGCAATGATGGAGAACGCGATGGCCTCCGGGATCAACGCCAGCGCCACCACAATACCGGCGAGCAGGTCGCCACGAATGTTCGAGAACCAGTTTTGCTTGAGTGCATTTATCATGGCAGGAAATATCGCTTTAACTTATTGGGAGGTCATATCGGGGCCGCGCAGGTTACCAGAAACCGCCTGAAAAGTATGGCAGCGCGATGTTGCTAACCGGCTAAAGGGTGACCTGGCCACCGATAATTGCCTAGAATGCAAGGCAAATCTATTTTTTCAGGGACACGCGGCCTGTGGATGACGTAGCCAGCCAGTTTATTGCCTCTAACCAGACCACCATTAACCTGGCCGTGGCCCTGTTGCTGGGCGCGATTGTTGGCCTGGAGCGGGGCTGGGATGCCCGGGAGCAGAAGTCCGGGGAGCGAATCGCCGGTATCCGCACCTTCTCGCTGGTGGGGCTGCTCGGTGGCATCTCGGCAGTGCTGGCTTCAGAGATTACAGTTTGGGCATTCCCCGTGCTTTTACTCAGCGTAGTGGCCATGGGGCTCGTGGCTTACAGCGAGCGGCTTGAGCACATTCGCAATTTCAGCATCACCGGGCTGGTGGGCATGCTGCTGACCTTCTGTTTCGGTGCGGTGGCGGTCGCGGTTGACCCGGTTATTGCCACGGCAGCGGCGGTGGTCACCGCCATTATCCTGGACAACAAGCAAGAAATTCACGGCTGGGTGCAGAAGCTCCAGGCCCATGAACTGGACGCGGCCCTTAAACTGCTCCTGATCTCCGTGGTGATGCTGCCCCTGTTGCCCAACGAGCGCATGGGCCCGGGCGGTGTGCTGAACCCTCGGGAAATCTGGTGGATGGTGGTGATGATTGCATCCATCTCCTTCGTCGGCTACTTCGCCATCCGGGTCGCCGGCGCCCGCAAGGGCATTCTGTTCACCAGCCTGTTTGCCGGCCTCAGTTCGTCCACCGCCCTGACCCTGCACTTTGCCCGCCAGTCCCGAAGTAACGAAGGCTTCAGCCCCCAGTTTGCCGCCGGCATCCTGATTGCCTGCGGCACCATGTTCCCCCGCATCCTGGTGTACTGCCTGGTGATCAACACTGCCCTGCTGCCCAGCCTGGTCTGGCCGGTGCTGGTTATGACTATCCTGCTCTACGGCCCGGCGTTGTACATCTGGCAGAAAAACTCCAAACAGCTGCAGGTCAGCCAGCCCAGCTTGTCCCAGAACCCGCTGGATCTGTCTTCCGCACTGGTGTTCGGGTTGCTGCTGACCGCTATCCTGCTGCTGGGGGAATTCCTGAAAAATGCGTTTGGCGATGCCGGCATCTTCGCGCTGGCGGCCACCTCCGGCGTGGCAGACGTGGATGCGATTACCCTATCGCTCACCCGTATGTCCAACAACGGACTGGCGATGGACACCGCTGTGCTGGGCATCGTGATCGCAGCGGCGGTGAACAACCTGGTGAAGTCCGGTATTGCCTGGAGCATCGGCAACCGGCAGACCGGACTGCTGGTGGCCGGGCCCATGGTGCTGTCACTGGGGGCCGGCTTGCTGGTGGCGTGGATTCAATAACTAACTGCCTGAATTTTCAGCGCAAGCGTCTAAACTGACGGTAGGCTTCCATTTCCTTCAAGGGCTCTCCATGCAGCAACACCGTCAACTCGCCCAGGTTTCACTGGCTTTTTTGATTGCCTCCGCAGTTACCCTGGGCATGTTGATTCTGACCATCGTTCTGGTGGGCCAGAGTTTCCGTGGCATGGAACAAGCCAAGGTCACCGCAGCCACGGCCACCGCCCGGCAGCTGGCGATCAGTGTGGATGACCGGATTCAGGCCATTACCCAACCCCCGTCCACCGCCCTTGCGGTGCTCCGGCACGACCCACTCACCGAAGCCGATACCCTGGAACAACGCCTGGACCGCCTGCCGGTTGTGGCCGACATCCTGGCCAGCAGCGAGATTGTCAGTGCCGTATACGCGGGCTATGAAAACGGCGACTTTTTCCTGTTCCGGAAATTGCAGAATTCGAGCGCCAGGCAGTTTCCGGATGCACCGGCCAACAGTCATTACCTGCTGCAAAGCCTGGTTCGCACCGGCAACGATCACCAAGGCCGCTGGCATTTCTATGACCACAACCTGAATCTGCTTGAGCAAAGGGACCTGGCCAGTTACAACTTTGATCCGCGCGAAAGGCCCTGGTACCAGGCCGCCCGGGAATCAGGCGCCCTGACGTTATCTGCGCCCTATGTGTTTTTTACCACCCAGGAAACCGGCATCACCCTGTCGCAGCGTGCCAGCGAAAAGGCAGGAACCATTCTGGGCATTGATGTCACGGTCACCGACCTTGGTGCCCAGCTGGCGGAGCTGAAGCAAACCCCCGGCAGCCGCATTGCCATCCTGAACGCCTCGGGCCAGCTGCTGGCCGGCTCGTCACAGGATAGTGAGCCAGGCGAGGTAGTACTCCAGGCCCTGCAACCGGAAAGCCATAGCGGCATCAGCCAGTTCACCCGCGACGGGCGAAGCTGGTACGGCATCAGTGAACCCCTTGAGTCTCTGCCCGGCGAGGAATTGTCCATTGTTGTCGCCATACCCTCCAACGAGTTACTGGCCGATGTCTGGGCCGCCCTCACCCGGCAAACCCTGATCGCCGGGGCCATCGCCCTGCTGTTACTGCTGGCGGGCTGGGTACTGGGCAGGCAGGTCGGCAAACCTATTGAACTGCTGACCGGGCAGGTCAGCCGGCTGTCCAGGTTCCGGTTTGATACGCCGATGCGGTCGACCTCCCACATTCGCGAAGCCTCCGAGCTGAGCATCGCGCTGGACGATATGGCCCACACCATTCGAAGCTTCCAGAGTATCTCGACCGTGCTGAACCGGGGCCAGGACCTCAACCAGCTGTTAAACGACATTCTCGAACAGCTTGTGAGCATCGTCGGGCAGGAACGGGGTGCGGTGTATCTGTTCAGCAGTCGCGAGCAAAAACTGGAACTGTCTGTTAACCGGGGGCTGGAGTTGCCACAGGCTGTAAACCCGGTCGCCCCGGACGCCAGCGACTACGACGTTATTCAGGAGCTTCGCCGATACATTGCCGGGCACCCGGTGTTTGCGGTACTCAGGAACCGCCGCAGGAAACTGATCGGTGTGCTGGTTATCGAGATCGAAAACGGTGATCAAACCAACCTGAGTGATGACCTGATTACCTTTGTTGATGAGATTGCCGGCTCTGCCGCGGTTGCCATCGAAACCCGGGAACTGATCGAAAGCCAGCAGGCCCTGCTGGACGGAATTATCCGGCTGGTAGCAAACGCCATTGATGCCAAGTCACCCTACACCGGCGGCCATTGTGAGCGGGTTCCCAAACTGGCGCAGATGCTGGTTGAACAGGCGGAGCAGAGTTCCGAAGGCGCTTTCGCCAGCTTCGGCATGACAGAAGACGAGCGCTACGAATTCCACCTGGCCGCCTGGCTGCACGATTGCGGCAAGATCACCAGCCCGGAATACGTAGTCGACAAAGCAGTGAAACTGGAGACCATCTACAACCGCATCCATGAAATCCGCACCCGGTTTGAAGTGCTGCACCGGGATGCCGAAATCACCTGCCTGAAGGCCATCCTGGCCGGCGAGGATCCGGAACAGGCGAAGCAGGACAAAGCCGCTGCCCAGACCCGCCTGCAGGAGGACTTCCGCTTCCTGGCCGCCGTTAACCAGGGCAGCGAGAGCATGGAGGATGCTGACATCGAACGCATCCACGCCATTGCCGGGCAAACCTGGACCCGCCATTTCAGTGACCGGCTGGGGCTGTCAGAGGAAGAGCAACAGGCCCTGAAAGGCCATCCTGAGCCCCCGCTGCCTGCCACCGAAACCCTGCTGGCCGACAAACCGGGCCACCTGAGAGCCTGGGGCGAGCATGTACCACCGGTACGCAAAGATGACCCGGAAAACCGCTGGGGCTTCGATATGTCGTTGCCGGAATACGCCTATAACCAGGGCGAGCTGCATAACCTGACGGTGCGTTACGGCACCCTGACCGAAGAAGAGCGATTCAAGATCAACGAGCACATTGTGCAAACCATCTGCATGCTCGATGCCCTGCCCCTGCCCGACCGCCTGGCCAGGGTGCCACGACTGGCCGGCACCCACCATGAGCGGACCGACGGCAACGGCTACCCCTGCCGCCTGACCGGCGATGACATGGGCATTCCGGAAAAGATCATGGCCATTGCCGATGTGTTCGAAGCCCTGACCGCCTCGGATCGACCCTACAAACGGGGTAAAAACCTGTCGGAATCCCTGGCCATTATGGCCGGCATGGTTGAAAACGGGCACCTGGATGGCGAGGTTTTCCGGCTGTTTGTAAGCTCCGGCGTCTGGCGTGACTATGCCGAGCAGCACCTGCATTCCGACCAGGTCGATACCGTGGATGAAAGCCTGTTCATGAAGCCTTGACCAAAAACCCGTATATTCTACGGACTGATTTACTAGCGAAGGAACTCTGAATGCTGTTTGCAATTATCTTTGGCGGCCTGATCGGTTATGCCTTTGGCCGTTTTCCGGGATTTCTGGTGGGGGCTGCCATCGGTGCCTTCCTGTTCCAGCGCATGAAAAAGCGCCTGATCGGCAAGCTTCAGAACCTTCAGTCCGGCTTTATCGAATCCATGTTCGCGGTGATGGGCGCCCTGTGCAAGGCAGATGGCGTGGTCACCCGGGATGAAATCCGCATGGCCGAGACAATGTTCGCCCGGTTCCGTCTCAACGAAGCCCAGAGAGCCGTGGCAAAGGAAGCCTTTAACCGGGGCAAGTCGGAGGATTTCGACCTGGATGCCGAGCTGGACCGATTCCTGCGCAGCACCGGCCGGCAGCCGGCCTTCCTGCAGATGTTTCTGCAGGTTCAGGTTTCTGCCGTGGCCGCCGATGGCGTGGTGCACCCGGCCGAACACGAAATGCTGGTACACATTGCCCGCAAACTGGGCTTGCCGGAAAGCCAGGTAGACCAGCTGGAAGCCATGTTGCGGGGCGCCCATGCCGGCCAGGCGGGCGGTGCATCCAACTATTCCACCAGCCAGCAGCTGGACGATGCCTACAAGGTGCTGGGGGTGTCACCCTCGGTGTCTGACGCTGAGCTGAAACGGGCCTACCGCAAGCTGATGAGCGAAAACCATCCGGACAAACTGGCCGGCCGGGGCATGCCGGAAAGCATGCGGGAAATGGCCGAAGAGCGTACCCGGGAGATCAGCCACGCCTACGATGTGGTCAAGGCGGCCCGCAGCCGGAACGGCTAATACCCGAAATGACATATCGTCACATTTGAAGGTGCGGTATGGTTCAGGGCAAACAACAAGCCCGGAGTGAACCATGCCCCACACGTCTTCTTCCCCTTTCCACTGTTTCCGCGATGATGCAATGGGCGAGTCCGATGCCACGGAGCTTGCCGCCCGCATCCGCAGCGGCGAAGTTTCAGCGGAAGACGTAGCCCGGGCAGCGGTACAAAGGGCAAGGCTGGCACAGCCCGTTCTGAACGGAGTGGTGGCAGAGAACTATGAGCAGGCCCTGAAGCAGGCCGCCAGCCTGCCCGACCCGGACGCACCGTTTGCCGGCGTGCCCACGTTTATCAAAGACAATACCGATGTCGCCGGCCTGCCCACCGGCCATGGCTCTGCCGCGGTGCCCGCCAATGTTGCCCGGGCCACCGGCGACTTCGCCCGGCAGATGCTGGCCCAGGGTTACCTGAACCTGGGCAAAAGCACCCTGCCGGAGTTCGGCTTTAACGCCACCACAGAGCCGGCCCACGCCGAGCCTACCCGCAACCCATGGAATCCGGCCTATTCCTCCGGCGCATCTTCCGGTGGTGCTGCGGCCCTGGTGGCAGCCGGGGTGGTACCGGTGGCCCACGCCAACGACGGCGGCGGCTCCATTCGCATTCCGGCGGCCTGTTGTGGACTGGTCGGTTTGAAACCCACCCGGGGCCGGGTGGTGGATAACGATGCCGCCAGGGATCTTCCCGTCAACATCGTCAGTGATGGCGTGGTTACCCGCTCGGTTCGGGACACCGCAGGTTTCCTGGCCCATGCCGAAGACTACTTCCGCAATCGCAAGTTGCAGGAAATCGGCCATGTGCACGGGCCCTCCGGCCGGCAACTGCGCATTGGCCTGGTACTGGATTCGGTGAATGGTCACCCGACGGACCCGGTTACCCGAAGCACGGTGGAGAACACCGCCCGCCTGCTGGAAAAGCTTGGGCATGTGGTCGAACCCATGGCGGTACCCATCAATAAATCCTTCCCACAGGACTTTGCCTTGTACTGGGCCATGCTGGCTTTCGGCGTAAAAGCCCGGGGCCACAAGCTGATGCACCCGGATTTCGACAAGCGTAAAACCGATAGCCTCACCAATGGCCTGGATGCCATGTTCCGGAAGCACTTCTGGCGCCTGCCTGCAGTTATTTGGCGCCTGAAGCGTTCATGGAACGACTACGCCCAACACATGACCAACTACGATGCGGTACTGACACCGGTGCTGGGCCAGACCACCCCACCACTGGGCCATCTGAGCCCCACGGTGCCGTTTGACCTGCTGTTCGAGCGGCTGAACAGCTATGTAAACTTCACCCCGCTGGCCAACGCCACAGGCGCCCCGGCGATCTCGGTACCCATGGCACTGACCGAACACAACCTGCCGGTTTCGGTGCAGTTCATGGCCCGCCACGGGGATGAACGCACCCTGCTTGAACTTGCCTACCTGCTGGAAGCAGAACAGCCCTGGCCACAGATTACGCGGTTCTCGGCAACAGCCTATGACAACGCAGTTGCCGAAATGCTCTGACACTTGTGCGGGTCTGAAGCCACACGGTTCCGGCCCAGATTCTTGGCCTGGTACAGGGCATCATCCGCGCAGGTAAAGATTTCCTTGGTGGCGTCGGCCCGCGCTGGCGTGGCACTGCATACGCCAATGCTGACCGTTACCCGCAGAACTTCGCCGGATACCCGGAACCCGGTTGCTTCGATTTCATTCCGTATGCGCTCGGCCACCCGGAGGGCGCCCTCCTCCGGCGTATCCGGCAGCAGCACCACAAACTCTTCGCCACCGTAGCGGGCCGCCATATCCTGGGGACGGGTAATGTGCCGGCCAATGCACTCGGCGACCATCCGCAGGCAGTCGTCCCCCACCAGGTGGCCGTAGGTGTCGTTGAAAGACTTGAAGTGGTCAATATCCACCACCAGCAGAGACAACGGCTGCTGGAAACGATAGGCCCGCACCACATCCTGCTGGAAGACTTCATCAAAGTGGCCGCGATTCTTCAGGCCGGTCAGCGGATCCCTGGCGTTCAGCTCCAGCAACTTCAGGTTAACGGCCTCAAGGTCACGGGTGCGCTCCTGCACCCGCTGTTCCAGCATGGTGTTGGCTTCCTGCTGGACGCGCAATGAGTCTTCCTGGGCCATGCGGGCTTTTCGCTCCTCGGCCAGCAGGCGCTGCTGCGCGGCGAAGGCCCGTTTCTTTTCCCGGTTGATGCGGTCAGCCAGCGCAACAGACAGCAGGATAACCCCCAGGGCCGAACCCACCTGGGTGGCGTTTTCAGTGATCAGGTTACGGGGCAATACGGTGAATTTACTGAGCGCCAGAACAATGCCGCCGAACAGCATGAACACCCAGGCCACGGTGTAATAGCGGGCGGCTGGATCGCGCTTTATCCAGCGCACCACACTGAGCATCAGCATGGTGGAACACCCCACAAAGGCCGCCAGGATGGTAGGCAGTATCATGTGCTCATAAGGCACAAACAGCCCGGCCAGCGCCAGCAGGCCGGCGGTCATAACCATGGCCATGGTCCAGCGGTTCAGGTAAGGATGGTTTTGCCGGGTCACGCTGATAAAGCGAATGCTGAACACCCCGCCAAACAACACCACCAGGTTCAGGAACACGATGATGGACTGGTCGTTCCACCAGGTGGCCTCCGGCCACAGGTACTGGAACGCCACCCCGTGCAGGCTTGCAAGGAACAACGGCATACTGCTGATGTAGCCCACATAATAGAGAAAACTGCGCTCCCGGACCGCCATGTACACAAACAGGTTGTACAGGATCATCACCAGGACAATGCCGTAATAGATCCCTTCGAACATGCTGCGGGACTGCTCTGCCGCGTAGAAGGCATCCTGGTCCCACAAGGTCAGGGGCACCTGCATGGAGCTGGTAGTTTCAACTCTCAGGTAAAGGGTTTCCGTGGTATCCGGCGCTATGGCGATGGGCACCACAAAATTCCGATGGTGAATGGGGCGCTCGTGGAAAGGTTGTTTGTCGCCCAGAACGAGGGGCTGTGGCGGGCTGGCACCAGACGAACGATACAGCTCGATACGATCAAGCACCGGATAGCTGATTTCCAGGAAGGTCAGGGCTTCAGCCGCCCGGGCATTCCGAACACTAACCCGAAACCAGTAAACATCACTAGCGTAACCGAGACTGACACTGTCACTGCCGTTCTGTTGCCAATCCGACTCCGGCAACGCCTGCACCTGGGAAAACGAGATAGGGCTGGATTCAACACGGTAATCCACGAACCGGGACAACTCCAGCCGCTCAGACTGCTCGTTCCAAACGGCGGTCTCCGCCTGGACCAACGCAGGCAGCAACAGACCGGTAATGAACGCGAGGACAAAACAGAATCTGGGCACAGGACCCCTCAATAAAGAGCTTTTTTATTCGGTTATAAGCTTATTTTTGAGTATGCACCAAAGAGTTCAGTGTTTCCGTCGATCCCAACCAATCGAAGCAAAACGATATAAAAAGATACACAAATCGCCTCAAAGAGTGACAGGCAGGGAGCCTTTAACTGGCACCCGGCGACGGAAAGATGGACAGAACATCCATGAAACTCCGCTCCGGCGGAGCTTTCAGGATCAGCTCCTCGTCGGTTACCGGATGCGTTAACGCCAACTCTGTCGCTGCCAGCATCAACCTCCCCTGCCCGAAACGCTCGGCGAAATACCGGTTATGCCGGCCGCGGCCGTGGTTGGCGTCGCCAATGATGGGATGGTTAATGTGCTTCATGTGGCGCCGTAACTGGTGTTTGCGACCGGTTTTCGGATACAGCTCTACCAGGCTGTAGCGGCTGGTGGGATAGCGTTCGATTTCCACCGGGATTTCGGTGGTCGCCAGCCGGCGATAATGGGTTAGCGCGTCCCTTACCGGCTGCTCGGTTCCGCGCAAACGCCGGTCTTCCGGCTCGTCCTTCAGCGGGTGATCAATGGTGCCAGATTCCGGCGTCCAGCCCCGAACTACCGCGAGGTAGGTTTTGCTCACCTCACCCGCCATCATGGCCTGGCCGACTGTCCTGGCGGTGTCCGGGTCCCGGGCAAACAGCAACACACCGGAGGTGGGCCGGTCCAGCCGGTGCACCGGGTACACGTGCTCGCCACCGTTCAGGGCCCGGGCGTACTGCAGGGCAAACTCGGTTTCATGCTTGTCGATCGGGCTGCGGTGTACCAGCAGGCCGGCGGGTTTGTGTACCGCCAGCAGCCACGGGTCCCGGTAGATTTCCGTAAGCGGGTTGTTCTGGTAATCCATCACTGCCCCCGGCCAATCAGCGCCCGGAACCGCTCACCGGCCTTGTCACCCAGTACCAGCAAGGCCGGTGTCAGCAGCAGGGTCAGGAAGGTGGCAAAGGCCAGGCCGCCGGCGATGGCACTGGAGAGCTGGGTCCACCACTGGGTCGACGGAGCCCCCAGCCCCAGCGACGGCGACAGCAGGTCCACGTTGATACCCAGCACCATGGGCATCAGCCCCAGTATGGTGGTAATCGCGGTAAGCAACACCGGCCGGAAACGCAGACAACCGGTTTCCAGCGCCGCGTCATAGGCGGCTTTACCTTCCTGTTTCATCTGGTTGTAGGTATCGATCAGAATGATGTTGTTGTTCACCACAATGCCGGCCAGGGCAATAATGCCCATGCCCACCATCACCACGCCAAAGGGCTGGCCGTTGAACAGCAGCCCCAGTAACACGCCGGCGGTGGACAGCACAATGGCCGACAGAATCAGGAAGGTCTGATACAGGGAGTTGAACTGGGTTACCAGGATCAGCAGCATCAGCCCCACCGCCACCAGGAAGGCTGCCACCAGGAAGTTTGCGGCCTGTTGCTGGTCTTCGTTTTCACCGGCAAAGCGCACGGTGACGCCTTCCGGCGGCTCCGGCATCTCTGCCTGCAAAGTGCGCAGCAGTTCATCCATCCGCTGCCCGGGGGCTACATCGGATTTGATGGTAACGGTACGCTGGCCGTCTACCCGCACAATGGTTCCGGTCTTGTCGCCCGGCTCCAGGGTCACAAATTCGGACAGCGCCACCTGGCCCCTCGGCGTGTTGATGGTCTGGCGTTGCAGCTGCTCCAGCTCACGCCAGTTGTTGGGCACCCGCACGGCAATGTCCACTTCGTCCCGTACGTCTTCAGGCCGGTAGGTGGCCAGTATCAGGCCGTTGGTTACCAGGCGCACGGCGCTGCCAATACTCAACACATCGGTACCAAAGCGGGCGGCGGCCTCCCGGTCTACCTTCAGGCGCCACTCAATGCCGGGCAGGCTGCGGTCGTCTTCAATGTCGACAAAGCCACCCTGGGCGCGCATTTGCTGTTGTATCTGGTCCACATAGCCGTCCAGGTCGCCGCTGTTCATGCTGCTGACCAATAACTCCACCGGCTTGCCCTCAGCGGGGCCGCCTTCCTGTTTGCGGAATTCCAGCTCTACCCCGGGAATGTCTGCGGTACGTTCACGGAAATCCTCCAGGATCTCGGTGGCAGTCCGGCGGGTGAACCAGTCATTGAACTGGAACTGCAGCACACCGACAACATCCGGTGCCATCTGGGTGCTGGTCGACAGCATGGAGCGGGCGTACAGCGCTTTCACCTCCGGCATATTCTGCAGGCGTTGTTCTACCTCCCGCACAATGGCATCCCGCTCCCGGATGGAAAGGTCGCCCCGGGCACGCACCTGAACCTGGGCAGAATCCGGTTCAACACTGGGAAAGAATTCCACACCGTGATTGAAGCGGCCGTAGGCGGCATAAATCAGGATTATCATAACCAGGGAACCAAGCAGGGTCAGCCCCGGGCGCTTGAGCAGGGTCGCCAGCACCTTGCGGTAGCCCTGAACAAACCGGCTTTCTTCCGGATCATGGTGCGACCGCTTGCCACCACTGACGCCCCCAAGCACCGGCAGAAACACCAGTGCCATAGCCAGGGACGCAATCAGGCAGATCAGCACTGTCATGGGCAGGAATTTCATGAACTCCCCCACCACCCCGGGCCAGAACAACAGCGGCACAAACACCGCCAGGGTGGTGGCGGTGGAAGCAATCACCGGCCAGGCCATGCGGGATGCGGCTTCTACCCAGGCTTGCTTGACCGTCTGACCATCGCTGAGGTTTCGATCCGCCAGTTCCGACACCACAATCGCGCCGTCTACCAGCATGCCGGCCACCAGGATCAGGCTGAACAGCACGACAATGTTGAGGGTGAGGCCCATGCCCCAGATCACCAGGATGCCGGTCAGGAAGGCACCGGGAATGGTCAGGCCTACCAGCAGTGCCGAACGGGGCCCCATGGCGGCGATGACCACGATAATCACCAGCACAATGGCGGTCAGTACGTTGTTGAGCAGGTCCGAGAGGATGTCCCGCACTTCCTCGGACTGATCCATGATGTAGCGGATTTCCAGCGTCTCCGGCAGCCGCGGGCGGGCGTCATCAATCAGGGTGCGAATCTGCTCGATGGTTTCGATGATGTTGGCCCCGGAGCGCTTGGACACCTCCAGCACCAACGCCGGCTCGCCGTTAATCCGGGCAAAGCCGGTGGGGTCTTTGAAGGTACGCTGCAGCATGGCAATGTCGCCGAAAGTCACCACGGTATCGCCATCCACCTTCACGGGCATGGACATCACATCTTCAATGTTCTCGATGACCCCGGGTACTTTCAGGGCCATGCGGCCATTGCCGGTATCCAGCGAGCCGGCCGCCACCAGCTGATTGTTGCGGGTAACCAGTTGCGCCAGCTGGTCGAAATCAATGCCGTAGCTTTCCAGCACCTGGGCATCCACCACGATTTCCAGCAGGTCTTCCCGGTCGCCGCCTATTTCCACTTCCAGTACATCGGGAATGGCTTCAATGGCGTCCTGCAAACGGCGGGCAATGGTGATCAGCTCCCGTTCAGACAAGGGGCCGGACAAGCCGATGGACAGCACCGGAAACAGGGACACGTTGATTTCATGCACCCGGGGCTCATCTGCCTCCTGGGGCAGCTTGGAGCGGGCGGTGTCCACTTTTTCGCGCACATCCTGCAGGGCTTTATCCGGGTCGAAACCGGCGTCAAATTCCAGCATCACCGAGGCATGGCCTTCGGCGGAGGTACTGCGCATTTCCTTGATACCTTCGAGCGCCCTCAGCTCCTGTTCCATGGGGCGCACTAACAGGCGCTCCGCATCCTCGGGGCTGATGCCATCCAGTGTCATGGACACATAGATCATGGGAATGGTGACGTCCGGATTCGATTCCTTCGGAATCGCCTGGTAGGCTGCCATGCCGCCAAGAAGCAGGAACAGGAAGGTCAGCAGCGTGGTGCGGCTGCGGTCCATGGCCGCAGAGATCAGTGCTCTCATGCTGGTCAGCCCCGCTGGTCTGAGCGGTCGACCGGCTGCACGGCCTCACCCTCGGCCACAAACCCGCCACCCCGGGTAATCAGCCGGATCTGATCCGGCAGGCCGGACACCCAGGCGCCATCGGTGGCTACGTTGAGCAGTTTGACGGTCTGGAACATCACCCGGTCCTGCCCGTTGACGTACTTCACACCGGGCCGGCCGTCGTCGTCCAGCGTCAGGTAGGCCGGTGAAATGAACTGGGCCTTTTGCTCCGGCAAGCGGATGTTCAGGGTAGCGGTGCCGCCAGCCGCTCTCAGCAAATCCGGGTTCTCCACCAGGATTTCCACCGCAAAGCTGCGGGTTTCCGGGTCTGCCGCACTGGCGACAAAGCTGACCACACCCGCCATGGCGGTGCCATCCAGCAATTTGATCTCCACCGCCTGCCCGGGCTCGACCGCAGACACCGACTGCTGGGGAATCTGCCCGGTGGCTTTCAGGCGATCAACCTGAACCAGCTCGAACAGGGGCGTGCCCACCTGTACCAATGTACCGGGGTCTACTTCCCGACGATTCACTACCGCATCAAAGGGAGCGGCCGGTTTGAGGTGTTGCAACGCCAGTTCTGCGGCAGTCAGCTCGGCCTTGGCGGCTGCCAGTTCACTCTGCAACCGCAACACTTCGGTTTCGGAAGCCAGGTTATTCGAACGCAACCGGCGAGCGCCGGCAAGGTCGGCTTCCAGCTTGCGAATATTGGCTCTCCAGCGCCCAACCACGGCATCCCGGCCATCGGTAGACAACGTCAGCAACGGCTCCCCGGCTTTTACCTGATCCCCCAGCTGCACGTGTAGCTGCTCTACCGTTCCGGCCACCCGCGCACCCACCATCACCGACTGCCAGGGCTGCAGCTGGCCCTGCAGTTTCAGTACCGGCCGGTAGTTGGTGGCTTCCAGCATTTCCACCTCTACCCGGGTGGGCTGGCGCTGCTCCTGCCCGGGTTCGGCTGGGGCATCATCACTGGCCACTTTGAGCTCACCCGTAGCCATCCAGATCACCAGAAGAACAACAACCAGAAGAGATAAACCGAGGGATCCGAGTTTTGCTTTTGTCATGAAATGCTCATCACTTCCGTATTTGAGGCAATAAAAGGGTTGCAACCGCTTTAAAACGTGGGTTAGATTCTACACACATTGTTTTTACGAATTCAGAGCAGATTGCCGATTTTATGAATCTCAACGCAGTGATTGTCCTTGTAAAGCTAGTCCTGGTGGTCGTGGTACCGTCCGGGGGCTTTTGCGTGGACAAGCGGGTGAGATAGCGACAACCTGACTCAAACACCAGAAACCCCCGGCACCGAAAGGTCCCGGGGGTTTCTTTTTTTGCGGCAAAGAAAAAGGGAAAAACGACCATGAACGGCGCACAGCACATTCTTGAAGCGTTCCACCGCCATAACATCAACACCGTTTTCGGCTATCCGGGCGGCTGCATCATGCCGCTATACGATGCCCTGGTGGACGATGTCGGTGTGGAACACGTGCTGTGCCGCCACGAACAGGCCTGCGCCCTGTCCGCCGACGGCTATGCCCGTGCCAGTGGCGAGATTGGCGTGTGCATCGCCACCTCCGGCCCCGGTGCTACCAACCTGATCACCGGCGTTGCCAATGCCTATATGGATTCCATCCCCATGCTGGTAATCACCGGGCAGGTAGCCACCAGCATGATCGGCACCGATGCCTTCCAGGAAACCGACATCCTGGGCATGACCCTGGGCATCGTTAAGCACAGCTACCTGGTGGACGATGCCGAAGCACTGCCGGCGATCATGGAAGAAGCCATCCAGCTGGCCCAAAGTGGCCGCCCGGGGCCGGTGTGGATTGATATTCCCAAAGACGTCCTGCTGACGGAAGTGGCGACTGCCTCACCGGCCACTGCGCCCACACCGGACGCCCACTGCCCGGACATCACCCGCGCCCTGGCCATGCTGCGCTCGGCACGGCGCCCCCTGCTCTACAGTGGCGGCGGCGTTTCCCTGGCCCAGGCCGAAGACAGCTTCCGCGCCTTTGCCGAAACCTCCGGCCTGCCGGGCGTTGTTACCCTTAAAGGCATCGGCAACGCTGGTAACCACAATCCCCATAACCTGGGCATGTTAGGCATGCACGGCTCCCGCGCCGCCAACAAGGCAGTCGAAGAATGCGACCTGCTGTTCGTAGTCGGCGCCCGCCTGGACGACCGCGCCACCGGCAAACTGGACGGTTTCGCCCCCAACGCGAAAATGATCCACATCGACGCCGATGCCGCCGAGATCAATAAACTCCGGGAGGCCGACCTGGCCCTGCGCGGCGACCTGAACGCCATTCTGGTGGCATTCATTGCCGCTCTGGAAAGCGAGTCGCTGGCCATCGCCGACTGGCAAAAGCAATGCCAGACCTGGCACACCACCGGTGGTTTCAAGGCCGCGGATAACGAAGAGCCCATGGCCCCCATCACCGGCCCGGCCTTCATCCGCCAGCTGTCCCGCATCGCCCCGGATGACACTGTCATCGCCTGTGACGTAGGCCAGCACCAGATGTGGGTTGCCCAGCATTACGAGTTTGACCACCCCCGCCGACACCTTACCAGCGGCGGCCTGGGCACCATGGGTTTCGGACTGCCGGCGGCCATCGGCGCGCAGTTTGCCGACCGAAACAGCACCGTCATCAACGTAACCGGCGATGGCTCGTTCATGATGAACGCCCAGGAACTGGCAACCATCCGCCGGTACAAGTTGCCCCTGAAGCTGATCATCCTCGACAACCAGTGTCTGGGCATGGTGCGCCAGCAGCAAGAGCTGTTCTACAACAACCGGGAAAGCCACATAAACCTGGACGACAACCCGGATTTCGTGGCCATGGCCCGCGCCTTCGATATCCCGGCCCTGCACATAGACCGCACCGACCAGATCCGCCGGGGCATAGAAACCATCCTGGCCTACGACGGCCCGATGCTGCTGCACGTGGCCATCAGCCGGGAAGAAAACGTATGGCCGATTGTTAAACCCGGCGGTAGCAACCGTGACATGATCGACGAAACCAAGCGCACCAGCACTGCAAACAAGGAGAACGTAGCATGAACCCGCAATCCCAGACGGCTATGCCTAGCTACACGTTAAACTGCCGCATGAATCAGGAAGCGGCTGCACTGGAGCGCCTGTGCCAGGTGGTTCGGGTTCGGGGTTTCCGGATTTCGCGCATGTCTATGGAGGCCGCCGAAGACCACCTGGATATCGCCCTGACCCTTTCGGGCAGCCGGCCTATCGGTATGTTACGTTCCCAGCTGGAGAAGCTGCATTCGGTTGTTGATGTGGCCCTTCAGGAACAGGCGGCTGTTCGTTCGGTTTCTGCCTGAGGGTCTGGCTTAGGCTCCTAGCCTGTTAGTTGTGGGGGCGGGTAGTGGGGTGTGGGGTGTTTTTCTTCTGGGAAAAACAACTCGCTTCGCTCAGACATCTTTTTCCCTGCCAGAAAAACACCCCACACCCCACTACCGACGGGCAGCTCTGGAACTGCCACCCCGCGCCGACGGGCATTGGCGGGTTCACAGGAAAACTTACCGGGCCTGAGTTGTCCCCACTGCCGACGGGCAGCTCTGGTATAGGCTGCTTTTTGCCTGCGGCGCTTCTTTGACAGAGGTTGCGCTTTGGGGCTTTGTGGGTTTTGCTGGTTGGATGACTTTTTGCTTTTGATGGGAGGCACTTTTATGACCACGGATAAACGACGTCGTTATTCCGCTCCAGTGGTGGATGGTATTAACAAGTCTGCCAGTCGCGCGATGTTGCGGGCGGTGGGGTTTCAGGATGAGGACTTTCGGAAGCCGCAGGTGGGTATTGCCTCTACCTGGAGTAATCTGACGCCCTGCAATATGCACATTGACGGTCTGGCCCGGGAAGCAGCCAAGGGGGCAGATGCAGCGGGCGGCAAGAGTCTGATTTTTAACACCATCACGATTTCAGACGGCATTGCCAACGGCACGGAGGGGATGAAGTATTCGCTGGTGTCGCGGGAGGTGATTGCGGATTCGATTGAGACGGTGGCCGGCTGTGAGGGTTTTGACGGGCTGGTGGCGATCGGGGGCTGTGACAAGAACATGCCGGGCTGCATGATGGGGCTGGCGCGGCTTAACCGGCCGTCGGTGTTTGTGTATGGCGGGACCATCATGCCCGGTGAGAATCACACCGACATCATTTCGGTGTTCGAAGCGGTGGGTGCCCATGCCCGCGGCAATATGGATCTGATTGAGGTGAAGCAGATCGAGGAAACCGCCATTCCGGGGCCGGGTTCCTGTGGGGGGATGTACACCGCCAACACCATGGCCTCCGCCATCGAGGCGATGGGGATGAGCCTGCCGGGCAGCTCAGCTCAGAATGCGGTGTCTGATACCAAGCTGGCCGATTGTGAGGCTGCCGGTGCGGCCGTGCTGAAGCTATTGGAGGCAGATATCAAGCCTTCCGACATCATGACCCGCGAGGCGTTCGAGAGTGCGATTACCGTGGTGATCACCCTGGGCGGTTCCACCAATGCGGTGCTGCACTTGCTGGGCATGGCCAGTACTGCCGGCGTTGAGCTGTCGCTGGAGGATTTCGTGCGCATTGGCAAAAAGGTGCCGGTACTGGCCGACCTGCGCCCGTCCGGTCACTACATGATGTCTGAGCTGGTCGCCATCGGCGGTATCCAGCCGTTGATGAAAATGCTGCTGGAGAGGGGCCTGCTGCACGGCGACTGCATGACCGTGACTGGCAAAACCCTGGCTGAAAACCTAGAGACTGTAACCCCCTACCCGGAAGACCAGCAGATCATCCGGGCCTTTGAAAACCCGATCAAAGCCGACAGTCATTTACGCATCCTGTTCGGTAACCTCGCGCCGGAAGGTTCTGTGGCGAAAATCACCGGCAAGGAAGGCACCCACTTCTCCGGCCGGGCGCGGGTGTTCCATTCCGAAGAAGAAGCCCAGGAGCGCATTCTCGACGGCACGGTGGTGGCCGGCGATGTGCTGGTGATCCGCTACGAAGGCCCCAAAGGCGGCCCCGGCATGCGAGAGATGCTCAGCCCCACCTCCGCCATCATGGGCAAGGGTTTGGGCAGCGACGTTGCGCTGATCACCGACGGCCGTTTCTCCGGCGGCAGCCACGGTTTCGTGGTCGGCCACATTACCCCGGAAGCTGCGGTAGGCGGCCCGATTGCCCTGGTGGAAGACGGCGATACCATCACCATCGATGCGGTCAACAACTCAATCCTGTTGGAGATTTCTGACGAGGAGATGACCAAACGGCGAGAAGCCTGGACCCCGCCCGAGCCACGATTCAGCCGGGGTGTGCTGGCGAAATATGCTCGTACCGTGAGTTCGGCCTCTACGGGGGCCGTTACTGACTTGCCTTAGTCTGGCTTGGGTTCCTGGCCGCTGGGCTTGGGTTCCTAGCCTATTGGTTGTGGGGGCGGGTACGCGGGGTGTGGGGTATTTTTCTTCTGGAAAAAACAACTCGCTTCGCTCAGACATCTTTTTCCCTGCCAGAAAAATACCCCACACCCCCCTACCGACGGGCCTAAAAGGAATAGGAAAGTTTAAAGACAAAGCGAAAGATACAAACTCAGATACAGGCAAAGGCAAAGGCAAAGGCAAAGGCAAAGGCAAAGGCAAAGGCAAAGGCAAAGATTGTCAGGGCTAGCAACCATTCACGAGGGGTAGGGATTGGTTCTTCCCGGAAACGTCTTTCCAAACGAGAACCCGCCAATGCCCGTCGGCGCGGGGTGGCTGTTGGATTTTTTGCCGGAAAAAGATGTCTGAGCGAAGCGAGTTGTTTTTCCAAAAAAAATCCAACAGCCACCCCGCAAGCCCGCCCGCACAACCGGAAG